>Ga0315278_10003463_pt1 | contig 14103 bp, 6 predicted proteins | sample YL17G06_0_MG_FD_203880 | JGI IMG/M metagenome (GOLD analysis project Ga0315278, IMG submission 203880) | Sediment microbial communities from Yellowstone Lake, YNP, Wyoming, USA - YL17G06_0 | ecosystem: Environmental > Aquatic > Freshwater > Lake > Sediment | place: USA: Wyoming | collected...
GCGGCGTCCGGGGCGCGACGGGCGGGCCGGCGAGCGCGGGACGGGTCGTAGGTGGGGCGGGCAGGGCCCGCCGGTCGACCTTGCCACCGGTGGTGAGCGGCATCGTGTCGAGGCGAACGAATGTGGCCGGGATCATGTGGTCGGGGACGCTCGCGGCGAGGGCCTCCCGCAGAGCGGTGACCCCGTGGGCGGGCTCGCCGGCGGGGACGATGTAGGCGACGAGATGGGTGTCCCCTAGCGCATCCTCGCTAGCGACGACGGCGGCGGTGCGCACCCCGGGGAGCGCGACGAGCGCGGCTTCCACGTCCTCGATCTCCACCCGGTGACCCCGCACCTTGACCTGGAAGTCCTGCCGCCCGTAGTGGACGAGGCATCCGTCCGGGAGCATCATCCCGAGGTCCCCGGAGAAGTAGAGCCGCTCCGCCCCGCCACCTGGGTCGGGGCGGAAACGCGTCGCCGTCAGCTCCGGCCGGCGCCAGTAGCCGTCGGCGAGAAAGCGGCTCCGGACGACGACCTCCCCGATTGCCCCCGCCTCGACGGGCCGCCCATCGGGGTCCAGGAGCAGAATCTCGACGTCCTCGACCGGGTAGCCGACGGGCACCCGGCCGTTGGCGAGCGGGGTGTCCTTGCTCAGCAGGAAGCTCCGCACGGTGCCGGCCTCCGTCATGCCGAGCTCGTTGCAGAGAAGGCCGGAGTCGGCGAAGTGCCGCCGGAACAGCTCCACGTCGCGCGCATGGACCGGCTCCGCCGTCACCACGCTCACTCGCAGGCTCGGGAAACGGTCTCGCGTGGTGAGCTGGCTCGCGAAGCTCCGGAACACGGTGGCGGCGGACCGGTACATGGTGATGTCCTCACGCTCCAGCCAGTCCGGCAGCGCGCCGAGGCCATCGACACGCAGGTCGAAGAAATGCAGGCTGGCCCCGTTGAGCAGGGCAAAGACCAGATCGAAGGTCCAGCCCGCGAAGCCGACGGATCGCAGCGCGGTGTGACGGTCCTCGCGGCAGAGATGCAGGTCATTGGTGGTGCGCAGCGCGAAGTGCAGGAGCACGCGATGGGTCCAGGCGACCCCCTTGGGCGGGCCCGTCGAGCCGGACGTGAAGAGCACCTGGGCGAGCGTGTCGGGCGCCAGGGCCAGCGCGGGGTTGCGCGCATCGGCCGGCGGCGGTCGCCGCGCGTCGACGTCGAGGACCTCCGCCGCCGCGTCGGCGAGAGCCCGGGCGTCGGCGCCGCGCGCGCGGTCCGTGAGGAGCAGCGCGGCGCCAGACTCGCGCAGGATGGCTCGCGAGTGGGCAAGCGGGTGCGCGGGGTCGAGCGCGACGACCGCCTTGCCGGCCTTGAGGAGGCCAAGCGCGACGACGACGGATCGCGCGCCGGGCGCCACCAGCATGGCCACGGTCTCGGACGCCGGCCCGCGCCGGTCCAGGACAGCGTGGGCCACCTCGTTGGCGGCCGCGTTGAGCTCGCCGTAGCCGAGACGGCCGTCTCGGTCGACCACGGCAAGTCGCTCGGGCTGGCGCGCCGCGAAGCGCTCGAAGCGCTCGGGCACTGACTGCTCCACCTCGGCTCTGGTAAAGCGGACGAATGTTGCAGGAGGCCTCGCGCGCCAAGCTCCGATGCCGTGCCCCGGGGGCCCGCCCATCACCCGAGCGCTCCGGCGCTGCCCTCTACGCAGGCACGCCGGAAGTCCCCGAGCTCGCGGGCGTCGCGCCTCAGCGTCGTCAAGAGGAAGGAGCGGCAGTATCTCCCGAGCCCGGATCCCATGGGATGATGATCCGCCCGTCGTCCGAAATGAGGAACGGAAATCCGCGGGCCCCCCGCCGCTCGTCCGCTACGCACACCCGGCGCCCGGCCTGAAGGCGCATGCGGGCGATGGAAGCGGTCGGCATGCAGCGCGCGACGGGCGGACGCGTCGGCCTACGTCGCGTCCGGCGCCGGCTCGATCGGCGCCGCGCGATGCTTCCCACCCTCGGGCAAAGCGCCCCCGATGCGCGTGGCCAATTCGGCAATCGTTGGCGCGTCGAAGAAGGCACGAACGGACAATTCAATCCCCAGTCGATCGCGCAGGCGCGAGAGCACCTGGATCGCCAAGAGCGAGTCCCCGCCGAGTTCGAAGAAATTGCCCTCGACGCCAACCAGTTCGACGCCCAGGACGCCCGTCCAGATCGCCGCGAGCACTTCCTCGACCGGCCCCCGCGGCGCGACGAAGGTCGCCGCGACCGCGGCATCGCGCGCCTCCGGGCGCGGCAGCGCGTTGCGGTCGATCTTGCCGTTGGGGGTGAGCGGCAGCGCGGCCATGAGCACGAAGGCCGACGGCAGCATGTAGTCGGGCACGAGCGGCGTGAGCCACGCACGCAGGTCGGCCGCGCCGATGGCGTCGCCGCGTGCTACCACGTAGGCCACCAGCCGCGCGTCGCCCGGCACATCCTCGCGCAGTAGCACCAGCGCTTCCCCTACGCCCCCATGCCGCGCCAGCACCGCCTCGATCTCGCCCGGCTCGATGCGAAAACCGCGCAGCTTGAGCTGATGATCGAGGCGACCCAGGAATTCGATGTTGCCGTCGGGCTGATAGCGCGCTCTATCGCCGCTGCGGTACATCCTTGCGCCCGGACGCTGCGCAAACGGGTCCGGGACGAAGCGCTCAGCCGTCAGCTCTGGCCGCTTCCAGTACCCGCGCGCCAATCCCTCTCCGCCGATGTACAGCTCTCCTGCCACGCCTACGGGAACCGGCTGCCGATACTCGTCCAGGACATAGACCCGCGTGTTCGCGATAGGCCGCCCGATGGGCACCGTCGCGCGCGCATCGTCGGGCCTGCACTCCCAGGACAATGAGTAGATACAGGTCTCCGTCGGGCCATACAGGTTGTACAGGCGGGCGCCGCAGCGTTCGAAGACACTCTGCGCCACCGCGCCGGGCAATGCCTCACCGCCGGAGAACACGCGGGTGAGTGTTCCGCAGGCTGCGAGCAGAGCCTCCTGCGCCACCAGTCGAAGGAGCGACGGCACCAGCTGGACAGTCGTCACCTCGTGCTCGCATAGCGCGCGGACGATCGCTGTCGGATCGCGGTGTGCATCCGACGGCAGCATCACGAGCCGGCCACCATTCAGAAGTGGGGCGAAGAACTCCCAAGTCGCCGCGTCAAAGCTGATCGGCGTCTTCTGCAGCACCGAGTCGCGGTGATCGAAGTCGAATGTCCGGCGCATCCACTCCATGTAATTGACCACCGCGCGGTGTTCAACCATGACGCCCTTGGGGGTGCCGGTGGAGCCCGAGGTGTAGATGATGTAGGCGAGGTTCTCCGCGGTGGCCGTGCCGGGAGGATCGGTGGCAAGCTGGGTCGCGATCGCCGCGCTGTCGCGATCCAGGCACAGCACATGCCCAGCGTGCGCAGGCAGTTGGGCCAGCAGCGGTGCTTCCGTCAAGAGCACGGGTGCGCGCGTATCCTTAAGCATGAACGCGAGCCGCGCCGCCGGATAGCTCGGGTCCAGCGGCACATACGCGCCGCCGGCCTTGAGGATACCCAGCATCCCGATCACCAGCGCCGGCGAGCGCGCGAGGCACAAGCCCACGGGCACATCCGGTCCCACGCCCAGCGTGCGCAGGTGATGCGCGAGCTGATTGGCGCGATGGTCGAGCTCGCGGTAGGTCAGGGTCTGGCCGTCGCCGCGGACGGCGGATGCATCGGGCGAGCGCGCCACCTGGGCCTCGAACAGCGCGGGGAGGGTGGCAGTGTGGGGAAAGTCGACGCGGGTGGCGTTCCACGCGACGAGGAGCTGATGGCGCTCGGCCTCGGAGAGGATCGGCAACTCGGACAGCCGACGCTCCGGTTCGGCCGCAGCTGCCTCGAGCACATTGCGCCAGTGACCCAGCAGCCTGACGATCATGGATGCATCGTAGAGGGCCGTTCGATATTCGGCCGTTGCACGTAGCCCTCCCGCGACAGCCTCGACGAAGAGGGTCAGTTCGAAAGGCGCCGCCCCGGTGTGGACTTCCACCCGCTCGCATGCAAGGCCTGCCGGCGCGAACGGAGGAAGCGGGGGCTCGAAGACGAACCCGATCTGGACCACCGGCAGGCGTCCCGACTGTCGCTCCGGGCCAAGCTCGGCAACCAGCGTCGCAAAGGGAAGGTCCTGATGCGCGTAGGCCTCGAGCGCGGTCGCCCGCACGCGTGCAACCAGGTCGCGGAACGTCGGATCGCCCGAGAGATCGGTCCGCAGCGCCAGCGTGTTGACGAAGAAGCCGACGAGCCCTTCCGTCTCGGGCTGCGTCCGCCCCGAGATCGCCGTGCCGACCACGATGTCGTCGCGACCGGTATAGCGCTGGAGCACGGCCTTGAACGCCCCGAGGAGCGTCATGAACAGGGTGGCGCCGGCCTCGCGGCTCGTCCGGAGCAACGCGTCCACCAGAGCGGAGGGGAGGTCCATCGATTCGGTGGCGCCCTCCGCGGACCCAAACATGCGTTCGCGACCGTCGTGCGGGAGGTCGAGGCTCCCGGGGGCACCGGCGAGTCGCCGCCGCCAGTAATCAAGCTGAGTCTCGCGGAGTTCGCCTGGCAGACGCGAGCGCTGCCACACTGCGTAGTCCGCGTATCGAATGGGGAGGGCGGGAAGTTGCAGCGGTTGCCCGCGCCGCGCCGCTTCGTACAGCGCGGACAATTCGGCAATGAACACCCCTTCGGACCAGCCATCGGTGGCGATGTGATGGACGACCAAGAGGAGGACGTGCTCGTTCGGGGCGAGTCGGAAGAGGCGAGCCCGCAGCATCGGATCCCGGCCGAGGTCGAACGGACGGCGTACCTCGTCGCGAAGGCGGCGTTGCAGCTCGGCGGTCCGGCTTGCGTCGGGGATGGCCGTCAGGTCGACGCGGGTGAGGTCGACGGGACGGATCGGCTCGACCCGCTGCCAAGGAATCCCGTCGACAATCTGTATCGTCGTCCGCAGGGCTTCGTGCCGGGCGACGACCGCGTCCAGAGCCTCGCCGAGCGCGTCGACGGCGAGCGGACCGCTGAGCCGCATCGCGAGCGGAGCGTTGTAGGCGGGTTCGCCGGGATCGAGCCGGTAGAGAAACAGGAGGCGCTCCTGAGGGAAGGAGAGCGGGAACGGCCCCGAGGCGTCACCGCGCGGAATCGCGGCATTCGCATTGCTCGCGTCCATCGCTGCGGCCGGCTCCGCTGCGATTATGGCCGCGACGGAGCCGACAGTCGGGCTCGCGAAAAGCGTGGGCACGCCAAGTTCAACCCCGAAACGGGCGCGGATGCGCCCCACGAGGTGCGTGGCCTGGAGGGAGTCGCCTCCGAGGTCGAAGAAGTCGTCGTCCACGCCGACCTCGTCGACACCGAGCACCTCGGCCCAAAGCTGCGCAAGCGCCGTTTCCACGGGCGACCGGGGCGCGAGCATGACCGCGTCGAGCGGAGGCCGCGCGCGGCCGGGTGCCGGTAGAGCCCGGCGATCGACTTTGCCGCCGTCCGTGAGCGGCAACCGATCCAGCCACACGTACGTGGCCGGCAGGAGATCGCGCGGCAATCGCTCGGTCAGATGGAGGCGCAGCGCGCTCACGGTGGGCGGGGGGCTTCCGCTCGCAACGCAGTACGCGACCAGGCGTGGGTCGTCCGGCCCATCGGCGCGGACCATCACCACAGCCTCGCGCACGGCGGAAAGCTCCAGGAGCGCCGCCTCGATCTCCTCGGCGTCGATCCGGTGGCCGCGAACCTTCGGCTGAGAATCGATTCGGCCCAGGTGCTCGAGACAACCGTCGGGGCGCAGCCGCCCCAGATCGCCGGTTCGGTAACGCCGCACCTCCGGGCGGCCGGGCACCGTGGAGAAGCGTTCGGCGGTGAGGTCGGGTTGCCCCCAGTAGCCGAGCGCAAGGAAGCGGCTCTCGACGACGATCTCGCCGGGCTCCCCCGCGGGCGCTTCCCGCCCCGCGGCATCGATCACCGCGATCGTCATGTCCTCCACGGGGTACCCGACGGGCACGGGTGCATCGACCGGCGTCGCCCGCGTGACGAAGTACTGACGCACCAGCCCGCACTCCGTCAGGCCGAGTCCGTTCACCAGCACGCAGTCCGCGGCGCAGCGGGTCCGGAAGAGATCGACGTCACGGGGCAAGGCCGTGTCCCCTTCGAGCCGTATCACGCGGAGCGACGGAAGCGCCGCTGCCGACAGCGCGATGTGCCGGAAGATCGCCGGCGTCGAGTGGTAGACCGTGGGACCTTCCCGGTTGATCCACGTCGCGAGCCCGGCCAGGTCCTCGCGGTGGAGGTCGACAGGACACAGCGCGGCGCCGTTCAGCAAAGCGCCAAACATATCGGACACCGCACCGCTGCTGCTCGCCGGAAACACGCACGTGAAGCGGTCGTCCGCCGTGATCCGGAGGCTGTTCGTGTACCGCATGATGTTGTGGAGCACGTTGCGGTGCGTATCCACGACGCCTTTGGCGCGTCCGGTCGAGCCCGACGTGTAGAAGATGTAAGCGAGCGCGTCTGGCGCCACGGGGGGCAACGGCGCCGTCGCAATGGCAGCGGTATCGATCTCGCCAAGGGTGAGGATTCCGCCGGCATCGTGGGCCAGCCGGCTCGCCAGGTCGCGGTGGCGGCCATCGGTCAGGATCAAACGCGGCCGCGGGTCCTCCAGCATCGCCAGCAGATGCACCCGTGGATGCGTGGGATCGAGCGGGACGTAATACTTGCCGGCGGCGAGAGCGCCCAGTGCGGCGGAGACAAGCGACGCACCCTGGTCGAAGAGAAGCGCGACCGGCTCGGCCGCGGGCCCGCAACGCGTCAGGATGGCGCGCGCGATGCGCTCCACCGTCCGGCCGAGCTCCCGATAGGTCAGCGATTCTTCGCCGGCACGGATCGCGATGCGGTCGGGGCAGCGCGCTACCTGCTCCGCGAAGCGGTCGGGAATCGAACGCTCGAGCGCGTCGCGGGGGAAAGGCACGAACGGTGCGGACATGCGTGGGTCTCGGGAGACGCCTTGGCCGGCTACGGTGTGGGCATGAGCGAGATGTGGGCGCTCACGACGCGCCAGCCCTCGGGCATGCGGACCCAGGTCTGACTCTGGCGGCCGTGCCTGCCCGACTCCAGGCGCTCCGTATTGACCGTCGCCATATCGCGACCGAAGGTCGTGATGGCGGTGTTCGTGAGGACCCGCTTCAGGCCGGTCCTCGGACCCGAGAGCCGCGAGGCGTGGATGGCGTCGAACCCGTAGGCATTGTCCGTGATCGAGTAGCGGATCACCCGCGGGTCATTCCAGAAGCTGGCATCGAGCACGTCCAGGTCGTTGGCATTGAGCGCCTCTTCGTAACGCTCGAATGCACCCCTGACCTCGGCCACCACGTCGGGGATATTGATCTCCACGGCTTTCACCTTTCCGCATAGAAGATGTACGCGAGGGCGAAGATGCTCACGACACCCACCGCGGCGCGCTCGGCCCGCTCCGCGTCCGGCACAGCGAGCGCGATGCGCCAGACGTGTACCGCGTCCGCGTACAGCGCGGGACGCGCGGCCGGCACCGCCCAGGCACCCGGGATCGCGTCGAGGCCCGCGAGGAACCGCTGGAGGACGATGCGCGCGCTCACGATGGCCGGGTGTCGGGTTTGCGATCGTCGCTGCGCGTGAGGCTCGCATCGATCTGCGCGGCGAGGGCCGCGACGTGGACGGTGAGCGCGGTGAGATGGTCGCCCGGCACGATCCGCACGTCGACATCACGCGCGACCGCCGACCACCACAGATCAGGGCGGCCGGGGCGGCGCTCCTCCGACACCAGGATCGTCACGCGGCCGGGATAACGACCGGGAACGTAGGCGCGGACGATGGATCGATAGGCCGCGACGTCGGGGGGCTGCGGTGCAGCCCGCATGAAGCCCGCTGCCGGAGGCTCGGTGATGCCCAGGCGTCGCTCGATGAACCGCGCGATACCCCACTTGGTCTCGAGCGCTGTCCTCGGCAAATCGAGAAGCTTCGCCCCTAGCCAGTCGAACAGCTTTGCCTCGGCGACCGCGTCGAGTCGCCCCACGCGAGCGGCAAGCCTGACGACGGCACGAAGCGGTCTGAGAGAGACGTTGCGGCCCGACGCGTCCAGCAGGACCAGCGCCTCGACCGTCTCACCAGCCGCAGCGAGTTGCCGCGCGATCTCGAAGGCAACCACACCACCATTGCAGAACCCGCCCACCCGGAAGGGCCCCTGCGACTGGATAGCCCGGATCTCACGCACGTAGTCGGCCGCCATTGCCTCGACCGAAGTCGGAAGCTCCCGATCGACGAGGGCGGGCGGGTGGACGGCGTAGAAGGGTTGCTCCCGATCCAGGGCATCGGCCAGCTTGCGACAGTGCAGGCCTCCGCCCTCGGCATCACCGTGCAGGTAGAAGAACGGCGGGCGCGTTCCCTCGCTTCGCACCGGGGTGATCAGGGACCGTACCGTGGCGCCGCCCCGGTCGAGCAGGGCGTTCGCCAGATCCCGCACCGTGGGGGCCTCGAAGAGGACGGGCAGCGGCAGGCGCCGGCCGTATCCCTGCTCCACCGCGTGCATCATCCGGACGGCGAGCAGGGAATGGCCGCCGAGCTCGAAGAAGTTGTCGGTCGCGCCAACTGGACGCGTGTCAAGCAGATCCTCCCAGATGGCCGCGATCTGCCATTCGAGGAGGCTGCGGGGCTCGACATAGGCCCGTCCTGCGGTCACGGCACGCTCCGGCGGAGGGAGCGCGCGGCGGTCGAGCTTGCCGTGCGGCCCGAGCGGCAGCGCGGGCAGCGTCACGAACGCCGTGGGCACCATGTACTCGGGCAGCGCGCGCCCGAGGATCGTGCGCAGCTCTGCGGCCGACGGCTCGGCGCCCTCGGCGGGGACGACGTACGCAACGAGCTGCGCGTCGGGGGTGCCGGCCGGCCACGCGACCACGGCAGCCTGGCCGACGCCGGGGCATTCGCGCAGCCGCGCCTCCACCTCGCCGGGCTCCACGCGGTTGCCGCGAATCTTCACCTGATCGTCCACCCGTCCGAAGAGCTCCAGCACCCCGTCCGGGCGCCAGCGCCCGCGGTCACCCGTGCGGTATATCCGCGCGCCCGGGCGCGCGTCGAACGGATCCGGCAGGAACCGCTCGGCGGTGAGGTCGGGGCGCTCGAGGTAGCCGCGCGTCACGCCGGCCCCGCCGATGTAGAGCTCCCCGGGCACCCCGATCGGGGCCAGCTGCCCGGCGACGTCGAGCACATAGACGCGCGCGTTCGCGATGGGCCGCCCGATCAGCGCGACCTTCCGCCCCTCGTCCGCGGCCCCCACACGATGAAAGGTGGTGGTCATCGTGCACTCGGTCGGGCCGTACTGGTTGACGACCTCGCCCGCCGGGCACAGGGCCGTGCGCGCCTCGTGGACGTCCGCCAGCAGGAGCGGTTCTCCCGAGGTCAGCACGAGCCGAAGCGCGGCCGGCGGTTCGCCGGTGTCGCGGGCCGCCGCGCTCAGCGTGCGGAGCACGGAGGGCACCACCGAGAGCAGCGCGGTCACCCGATGCTTGCGCAGCCCGCGCACCACGGCGCGCGCGTCGCGCACGTCGTCGTCGCCGAGCAGCACGAGGCGCGCACCCGCCGTCAGCGCACCGAAGATCTCGCGCACGGAGGCGTCGAAGCCGACCGTGACGATCGGCAGCACGACGTCGGCGGGCCCCAACGCGTACTCGCGGAGCAGATAAGCGAGATAGTTGACGACGCCCCGGTGCGTCGTGAGTATGCCTTTCGGTCGGCCGGTTGAGCCCGAGGTATAGGTTGCGTAGGCCACGTCGTCGGGCCCGGCGCCGGTCTCGAGGCAGTCAATCGCCTCATCGGCCCAGGCGCCGGGGTCGTCGAGCACGACGGTCTCGATGCCCCCGAGCGGCAGCCGCGCCCGCAGCCGCTCGTGGAGGAGCACCAGGCGGGGGCGCGCGTCCGCGAGCATGAAGCCCAGCCGCTCTGCGGGATAGCCCGCGTCCAGCGGCAGGTAGGCCGCGCCCGTCTTCAGCACGGCGAGCAACGCCGTCACCAGCGCGGGCGACCGCTCGGCGCACACGCCGACGAACGCTCCCGGCCCCACACCCCGGCGGCGCAAGTGGCCGGCCAGCCGCGTCGCCGACGCGTCGAGCTGCGCGTAGGTCATGCTGGTGGATCCGGCGACGATGGCCAAAGCGTCCGGCGAGCGGGCTACCTGCGCCTCGACGAGGGACGCGACGGTCGCCACCTCCGGCACGGGGGCCACCGCGAGATTCCACTCGTCGAGCATCTGCCGGCGCTCCGCCTCGCTCACGAGCCCGAGTGACGCCAGGCGGGCGTCCGGAGCCGCGACCATGGCGGCGAGCAGCCGCTCGAAGTGCTCGAGCAGCCGGGCGATCGTGCCCGCGTCGTAGAGCTCCGTGCTGTAGCTGGCCGTCACGTTGAGCCCCTCGGGCACCTCGGCCGCGTACACCGTCACGTCGAACTTCGCGCTCTCGGTGCCCGCGGGGAGCCGACTGACCGCGAGCCCGCGCAGGGCGGGCAAGCCGGCGCGGGCATTCTGCAGGCCGAACATCACCTGCACGATCGAGTTCCGGTTCAGGGTGCGCTCCGGCGCCAGCTCCTCGACCAGCTTCTCGAAGGGCACGTCCTGATGGCCGTACCCCGCCAGGGCGACCTCGCGCATCCGACGCAGGTGCTCTCGCACGGTGGGATCACCCGAGAGATCACCCCGCAGCGGCAGCGTGCCGACGAAGAAGCCGATGAGCGGCTCGATCTCCACGCGGGTGCGGCCCGCGATCGGCGCGCCGACCACGACGTCCGCCTGGCCCGTGTAGCGGTGCAGCAGAACCAGGAAGCCGGCGAGCAGGACCATGAACAGCGTGGCGTTCTCGCTGCGGCCGAGCGCCTTGAGCCCCTCTGCCAGGGCCTTCGGGAACACCCGCACCTCCCGAGCGCCTCGACGGTTCGGCGCGACCGGCCGCGGCCGGTCGGAGGGGAACGTCACCTCGGCGGGCAGCCCGGCAAGCTGGCGCCGCCAGTACGTGATCTGGCGATCGAGCTCGCCCCCCGCCAGTTGGAGCCGCTGCCACACCGCAAAGTCGCCGTATTGCACGGCCAGCGGCGGCAGTGGCGACGGTCGGCCGGCGGAGAACGCATCGTACAGGGCCGCGAGCTCGCGGAAGAGCACGCCGTTCGACCACCCGTCGGAGGCGATGTGATGCGTGACGATCAGCAGCACGTGATCGAGGGAGCCCAGGCGGACCAGGCGCGCCCGGATCGGCCAGTGCACCGCCAGGTCGAAGGGCCGGGCCGCCGTCTCCGCCAGCGCCTCGGCGAGCGCCGCCTCGCGTGCGGCGCCCTCGAGCGCAGACAGGTCGAGCCGATCGAGATCGAGCGGCCGCGGCGGCTGCACGACCTGGTACGGCTCGCCCTCCGCCGCCAGGAAGACCGTGCGCAGAGCCTCGTGCCGCGCGACGATCTCGTCGAGCGCGCGGGACAGACTGACAGCGTCGAGACCGCCACCGAGACGCAGCGCCGTCGGCTCGTTGTACGCCGTCGAGCCCGGAAAAAGCTGATCGAGGAACCACAGCCGCTGCTGAGTCAGCGAGACGGGGCACCGCTCGCCGGTGGGCCGCCGCGGAATTCGCGTGTCGCCGGGCCCCGCCGCCCAGCGCGTCAGCAGCCGCTCCTCGAGCCGGGCCCGCTGCTCCGGCGTCAGACTCGCCACCCGCCGCTCGAGCTCAGTCAGGTCCGCCCGCTCACCGCTGGCGGCTGCGGGCTCGGAGCGGTCACTCATCCCTCGCTCCGATCGTCCGAGGTCGTGCCCGGGCTTCGGGCGGTGAGGCTGGAGAGCAGAGAGTCCAGGCGGGACACAGGCTCGGCCAGTCCTGTCACGCCCGGCTCAGGCAAGGGTTGCACGGTGCGCAGAGCATCACGTGCAATCGGCTTGCAATCTCGATACCACTTCCATGAACGAGCATATTCTACAGATTACCTCAATCGTGCAGCTGAACCCGCCGCTACTTCCCGCACTCTTTGTCGCTTTGCCTCCGGAATGCGTTCAGCCGCCGGAGGCTGGAGGCGGCATTGGCACCGGGCACTACTAGGTGTGCGTCAATGGAAGGTGCGGAGCCTGTCGATAGGAATGAGCCAGCAGGTTCGTGTCCTGGGTCGGATCCGTGTTGACACTTGTAAGGATTGCCGACTCGTCAGGTCTGGGCCCGAGCCAGGCTCGCCTGATAGACCAGTTGTGCGGCAGCCAGGTCCTCGATGGCGATGCCGACTGACTTGAATACCGTGGCCCCGTCACTTGGAACCGACCTGGTCCCAGCGAAGATCTCCCCGGCTTCGGCGTGGATCGTGGCGTCGGAGAGGATGACGTCACCTGACTCCTTGAGGACGGCCTCCCGAGAATCGACGATGAGCACGCTCGCCATGGCCGCATCGTCCAGCTCTCGCCACGTCGGGCGCGGCGAGCCGACCGCATTCACGTGGGCGCCCCGCTTGAGCCAAGCCCCCTTCAGGATCGGCTCACGAGCGTTCGTCGCGGTGACGATGACATCGGCACCCCGGACGGCCGACTCGGCATCCATGGCTACCGCGTTATGCTCGCGGGCAAAGCTCTTGGCATGCTCCGGGGTATTGCTCCATACGCGAACGTCATCGAATGCGCACACGCGAGAGAGCGCCTCGAGATTTGCCTTCGCCCGCACTCCGCTCCCGAGCAGGGCCAGCGCCCGGCTCCCCGGCGGTGCCAGGTACTTACGGCAATAGGGACGGCACCACGCACATCTCCCATGTAGTTTCGTTCAATGCCATGCGGTAAGGAGCGCCAAGGGCCACGCTCATCCGGCTGCTATCCGAGCGGAAATCCCCGCAGCGAACCTCGCTCTGATAGACTCCCGCCCAGCCTGTTAGGAGGGCTCCTGCATGGACCCGGCCCGTCTGCTCCAAACCCGTATCCGATCACTCATCCTTGACTCGCGGAAAACTTCCGCGAGGACCCAGTGATGGAGCGGCGCACCTTCGTGGCGATGTTCACTGCCGGCATCGCGGCAGCCCCGCTCGCCGCCGAGGCTCAGCAGGCAGGCAGGGTCTACCGCATCGGATTCCTCTCCCCGCTCTCGCGATCGGAAACGGATCGCCAGGACGCGTTCCGGCAGGGTATGCGCGAGATCGGATACGTCGAAGGCAAGGATTTCGTCATCGAGGGTCGTTTCGCGGAAGGACAATACCAGCGTATTCCTGGTCTCGCGACAGAGCTGGTCCGGATGAAGGTCGACGTGATCGTTGCCTGGGGAACACCGGCCAGCATCGCTGTTGCGCAGGCAACCTCTACGCTCCCCATCGTCATACTGAGCGTGACTGATCCTGTAGGATCCGGTCTCGCCGCCAGCCTGGCCCGACCCGGCCGCAACATCACTGGCGTGAGCAATCTCTCCCGCGACCTGAGCGGCAGGCTGCTGGAGCTGCTCATCCAGGTCGTTCCAGGAATCAGCCGTATCGCCGCGTTGCGCAACCCGCTGAATCCGGGCTCAGCGCTTCACCTGAACGAGACCGAGGCCGCGGCCCGCGAACTGGGGGTGGAGTTGCAGCTCGTCGAGGCGCGCGCGCCCGAGGACCTGGAAGGCGCGTTTGCCGCCATTCGAAGAGGGCGCGCCAGGGGGGCCGTGGTCCTCACAGACGCGATGTTTATCGGTCAGCGCCGTCGACTAGCGGATCTCGCGATGAGGAGCCGATTGCCCACCGTCTTCGCGCGGCGGGAGAATGCCGAAGGCGGTGGCCTCATGTCGTATGGGCCCAGCTTGTCGGATCAGTTTCGCCGCGCCGCAACCTACGTGGACAAGATTCTCAAAGGCGCGAGCCCCGCCGATCTCCCCGTCGAGCAGCCGACAAAGTTCGAGCTGGTGATCAACCTCAAGACCGCCAAGGCCCTCGGCCTGACGATCCGAGCGTAGTCAACATTAGCACGCTCCGGCACCGCCCGCCCCCCGCGTGGCCCCCGGCCCCTGACATAATCTCCCATACTCAGACGCTGGCCGCCCAGGAGCCGATGCCACAGCGCACATGAGCGCTCTCCTCGCGGGTCGAGCGACCCGGCTCGACTGAGCAGGATACTAGGCGGGCACAGCGCCGCCGTCAACCGGCCACG
>Ga0315278_10003464_pt1 | contig 14100 bp, 18 predicted proteins | sample YL17G06_0_MG_FD_203880 | JGI IMG/M metagenome (GOLD analysis project Ga0315278, IMG submission 203880) | Sediment microbial communities from Yellowstone Lake, YNP, Wyoming, USA - YL17G06_0 | ecosystem: Environmental > Aquatic > Freshwater > Lake > Sediment | place: USA: Wyoming | collected...
AAAATCTTTCAACATTATTTGTTTCTTTAATTACTACTCTTTCAAAAATATATTCAATCGGTCTTGATCCTATAGAAATTTCCTCTTCAAACAAATGTGCATTCATTCTTGACATATTAGAATTTTGAGCAGGGAAAAAGGCATTGATATTCTGATCATAAATAGGTTCTTTAGTATATAACCATAATTGATTTTTACTGTCTCTTCTCAGCCAAACTCTCATTTTTTTTATCCTTCTCTATCATAATATTATACATTACCTCAATTTCTCTTTCAGTCAGAGGACCACAATTTTCTTCTGTGTTTTGTTCAATTTTCTTTAGTTTCCCTTCAGAATAGCTTAAAAATCTATCAAGTAATTTTCCTTTATCATCATTAAATAATTGTATTATCATATCAAATAACAATGATTCCTCAATATTAATAATTCTTCTAGTTTCATATTTTAAAAGATCATCAGGATCATTTCGATTAAAATACATAAAGAAACCATTACATTCTTTTAAACTAGAAATTATTTCTTTTATAGTTGATTTATTTAAAACCATTTGATTATTTTCCCCCTTTATTTTTCCTATAGGATGTTATTGTATCTATAGAAAATAATATATAAAAAGTATCTCCAGAAGAATAGAAACTGTTTGTTATAATTAATATTCCATTTTTATCAAATTGCATATCTTTAATTCTTATATCTTCAAATTGTACAAAATCAATATAACTCTGTAAAGTAGATTCAAATAAAGTATGGGCAGTTCTACTTTTTAAATCAAGAAGAGCATGACTAGAACAATAGGATTTACATTTACTTAATATTTTTAATATTTCTTCTTTATCTTTGAAAATTGAATTTATAGATAACTTTTTCCTATTTGTTCTTAATTTTAGTCTTTTAGTTTGGATTTTCAGAGTTATTCTTTTCAACAGAATCTCCTTTAAATCCTTGAAGTTTTGCTACATATTTTACTGCATTTAAAAAATTATTCCTTCCTTCATCAGTAGCAATATCTGGACACATATTTAGTAAAAATTCTTTAGTTTTAATGTATTCATCAGAAGAAGAATTACCAAAATTATAAGTATGCTCTTTACCATTTATCCAAAGAATAATACTATTATCAGAAAAACTTACTACATCTGCTTTATTTATATCAAAAATAGAATTGTGTAATCTAACTAACATGACCTTATTCCTTCCATCTAGCTCTTCCATTTCGTACATCTACATGGACAAAATTCTGTTTGACATATGTACCAATTCCCCCATTATGGAATACTGGAATTTTGTCAGCTATATAGGCAACATCTGATATAAGCATTCCTTCAATAGTAATATCTGCTGCTGTTCCTAACAGATGTTGACTATATGCTTTTCCTCCTACTTCAGCATTATGTTTTGGACATCTATACCCACTCAAGATATGTATAGGAAGTTTTATCATTTCTCTAAGAACTTGTAGGGCAATTATTAATTTTTGATTGATACGAATTTCACCACAACATTTACATGCAAACTCTTTTTTTGAAAAGTCTTTAGTTAAATCTCCCATGATATTTACTCCTTTAGGTCTGTGCAGGAATAATTCTTTCTATCTCTTCAGTTCCAGATTCAATTATTTCCTCAATGATAACCTCTTTAATTTCCCCCCTCCAACGATGCACTGACATCGGAGTTCCTTTTCTCTTATCAGCCAAATAAACTGCTTTCCAATTACCTGATTGAATTATTAAACTAATTTCTTCCTGTTCTCCATCCTCACTATCAGTACAGAAGTTTAAATCTCCACTTGGTCCTACTTGAATGTTATCAGCATAAACATAAATTTCTTCATTAAGAGAAAGACTTTTAACTACTTTAGCACAATAGTAATTAATTCCCCAATCTTTAACATTCTTCAACTTATAAAAACTCATTTTAAATCTCCTTTTATTTATTCATTTCTAGCAATAGATGCGTTAGCCCACATAATTGTCTCTTCTAACTTTGTAAGAGCTAAAGATTTCTCTCTACTATCTGGACACATTTCTTCAATATCAAATGCTAAAGTTTTTCCTGACAATCGTAATGCCTCATATCTTTTTGGTTGATTTTCTTTTGGAGGATGATAAGTAAAATTATTTATAATTTTTTCTTTATTAATATTCATTTTTGTTTCTCCTTATTCAAGTTCTTTTAAAATTAAATCTCGATCTTGAACAACAAATAAAAAATTATCAAATCTGGATTTACTCTTATTAGACATTGTGTTTGTAAATGTTTTAATCAATTTTTCATTAACTTCTTTTAAAACAAATCCTTCCTTTCTAGTAGTCTTTAGAAAACTGATTTCATTTCCTTTAGTTGATAGGTGAAATCCCATTGGATGAAGGATCTTTCTATTTATCTCATAAAAAACTCCCTTATCCACTAACCATTTTAAATCATTTTGATCTATTGTCTTTGGTGTGCCGTTTGAATAATCTTTTAATTTTAACTTTAATCTTTTTAAATCATTATCAAATCGTTTAAATGGAAACTTTTTTACAATTCTACCAGTAATGCAATTAATACATTTATTAGTAATCAGTTTACATTTTACTTCATCCTCCTTATTTAAAACTGATTTTAACAAATACTCTTGTCTTAAGATACAAGTTCTAGTTGATATTAGTGCATTATATTTTTTACATTTCATAATTCTCCCCCATTATTACATTAGATAATGGAGGAAAACTTTCTAAAGTACAAATAGATATTGGTGCAGACATTAAAGAATCAATAATTTCATAAAATTGATCATTGCTATTTAATTTATGAGTAAACATGAAGGGAATATTCATTAGAATTGAATATATAATTTGGACAAAAAGAAAGGGGGATAAAGTACGGCTGGAAATAATAAATATAATTAAACTAGAATTTTTTATCTTTTGAAATATAGTTATATTAATTAGTTTTTTTAATTCTTGTAAATATTGGGCTTTTCTATCTCTATTATAAAGTTGTAAATAAGATAGAATTGCAAGATCCTTTCCATCATATCTCACAGTTCCTTTTAAAGACAACTGAAAATCATATCCTCTCTCTTGTAAATCTTCCTCCCATAGTATTGCTGATAAATAGTCTTCTTCATCAGCACAAATTAGATATTGAGGGCTTGATCTCAATGATAGTTTTTTCATTCTCCCTCCTAATTACTTTTTAAATTTTTCAAAAAAAGTAGGAAGAACCAAAGTCCTTCCTACTTTCTATATAAAGATTATTACTGGTAAAGATTATTTTTATTCTTCTTCAGTTTCTTCAACAAGAGCAATTGCCAGTTTAGCATCCTGAAGAGCCTTTCGCAGCTTCTTCCCAGTAACAATCATTTCTTGTACCCAAGCCCTAGCTTCCTTTGCAGAACTCCTTTTTCCCTTATCTACCAATTTCTCAATAAAAGCAGCAGCTTCTTCCATACACTCACCAATATAATCAAAGTGAATGCTAACTTCCTCTATATTTTCAATAGGAACAGCATACTTCTTTTTCTCAACATCATCTTTTGCTCTTACGAGCTTTTTTTGACGCTTCTTCTTTACAACTTCTTTGTCTGTCTTTTTAGAAACTTCTTCTGTCTTTTTAGAAACTTTATCTGCCTTTTTATCAGTTGGTCTAGCCATTTTTTTAATCCTTTTAATCAATTGTTTAAGTTTATGGAAACAGGTTTAACTACCCACATTTAAATGCTGATCATATTTCTCCTCCTCTATGGTTGTTGTTATTGGATCTAAATTAAATATCCCTACAGCCTTATTTTTATCGAAATCAAAGATCAGGACTTTACCTAAAGAACTTTGGTTCCTGAAATCTTTGAGAGTAAAGAATTTAAGAGACTTAAATCTCTCCTGGAAGTAGTTGAAATAAAGTAAATCAATCTTTCCTGAATCAAACACAGCGTAGTTATGGTTTATCACAGGATTAACTTCTTTGTCAAGAGAAAAAGTTAAATCTGACTCAGAAAAGCCAAACTTTTTGAACTGATAGTTTAACTTAGGGAATTTCTTGACAAAAAACTGACAGAAATTCTTGTTGTCAGTTAGAGCAAACCCTGAGTAGTAAAGAACATCCCCAGAATTAAATATAGTTCTCTTTTTAAGTTCAAATTTTTTAGCCATTTTATTAGATCCTAATATTGGTCATCATTACAAGATGAATCATCATTTCTCCATATTGCTTTAATTTCTAATTTATCTGTATCAAATCTATAACCATTATCCATTAATTTAAATAATTGTTTTTTCATTTTATGAGTGAGAACATCTCCCCAAAACTTTTTTGCTTGCCACCTAAAACAGACATTATTATATTTAACTGTTGAATATATAATAGACTTTGTACATCCTCCATAAATAACACTGACATTTTTAAATTTACGAACATTTGGTGATTGTCCTATGTAATATTTACAATACTCACAACTTCCAATTAAGTCAATGTATTTTTTTATTTCACTGAAATTTTCTTTTAATATTGGAAAAGTATTCATGATTTCATTAAGATATCCACACAACCCTTTAAATCTTTGATTTATCCATTTGTTTGTTTTTCTAATGAGTTCTCTTCTTTCCATAATTTCTAATTTATCTTTATCTACATTGCTGGGCCTAGGAAACATGATTAATCCCTCCTCTATCATCATTTTCTTTAACAGGATTTAAATATCTTTTTTGATTTTCTAAATCTTTTTGTATTTCTTTATTGTATTCTGATTTTAATACTCCAAAATAAATATTTCCATTTTGTCTCATTTTTCTATAAAAATCTAACTTAATTGTTTCACTAAATAGATAACTAATAGTAAATCCTCTAGTTGAATTAGAAAATCTTTCTGCAAGATAATCAAAATATTCTTCTAAAAATAAAATAATATCATGTTGGTATCCAGGAAATTTCATCTTTTTATGATCGAATACTAATCCTTCAGTAAAATTTACAAATTTAGGATAATTTATCATAATTTCTCTATTAGCTAATTCCCCAGAATGGTGACATATTTTTTTAGTATATAACTTTATAATTGCATTAAGAGTTCTATTCCATTCTGTTTTTGCAGGATTTAATTCTTGTCGCATTTCTACAGAGGGTTTTATAGAAATACTAAACCAATTTCTAGGATTATAATCTGAACAAAATAAAAAGTGATTCAATACATCAGTTTTTCCTTTTCTATTTTTTAACTGCCCATTAAATACAAACATATTAGAATAACTATCAATAGCATAAATACATTTAGACATTGGAATTTTATGTAAATCCATCAAATAAGATAAAGACAAACGAAGAAATTTAAATCTATTAGTAATCCCCTTGGTTACAAAAGCAGCAAATTTTGGATTATCTGTGTTATTCCAATTATTAATAAAATCATAAACATCTTCATTAGAAACTGGAGGAATATTATTATCTATAACATAATCTAAAGCTTTAGACAACCATTTATGTAGTTGTATAGTAGAAGTAAAATTTCTTTGTGTTAATTCATAATCTTCTCTTGTGATAATATTCACAAGGGGGGCATTGTCTTTCGGAGAAATCAACTTTAGTCGTTTTGGAACCAATGATTTTTTAACCAAAGATTTTTGAGGATCAACATTATTATTTTCATTTTTAATTTCTGCTAATTTTTCTTTTATAGATTTAAAAGGGGATCGTTCTTGATAGACAACATTCTTTTCTTTCTCCAAAGATTTTCGAGGGAACAAAGTAGTTTGAGGATCAAGATTTTTGATGGCTAATTTAATTCTGGCTGGACGCAAATCCTCTGGATGGGTCAAAGTCCTCTTTTCCTCCAAAGTCTTTTTAGGGGGCAAGGAAGATGGCTTATCAATAAATATATTATTTAGCTTTAGTCTTTTAATTTTCATAGTTGATTTCTCCTTTTGTAAATTAATTGGTTGTAAAATTTTTATTGGTTTTTTGATTTCAGAGGAATCATCAAAAGAATTATATAAAGGCAAACTCTTTTTTTGAGTTTGCCTTATTAGATAATCCGAAGGATTATCTAATTGCTGACTACTATTTACTAAGTAATAATTAAAAGATATAGGTATATTATAGGTATATATAGGAGAGGCTGCGAACCCGCATGAGTCTTGGGCTTGTGGGTTTATACCGGGACCTTTTAATATAAACCGGGACCTTTTAATATAAACCGGGACCTTTTGATCCCCATCTAATGATTTCAAATACTTAGCTTGTTCAGCTAATAATATTCCTTTTTCTATTGATTCAGGGGTATTTTTATGATTTTTTAGAAATATCTGAAAACGATAAATATCATTGGGAAATTTTGGATTTAATTTTAAATCTCTAACTAAATTGGGAGGAACAATAAAGAATCTCCATTTTGGAGATTGGCTATTATTTCCATTTATATTTGATCTTGATGGTAATTTAATAAGAATCATTTCCATGTTTTTACAAATGAGTTTTAAAGCTTCTCCCACCCTATTTTTTGATATTTTAAAATGATCTGATAATTCTTGTTCTGTATAATACCATTTTTGTTTTTCAATAACAGATTGTTTTATTGAGAATAGAATTTGTTTTATATTCTTTCCCCATCTTTTAAAATATTTTCTTGCTCGAACTTCAACAAGAGTCTCTTTATAAAATGGAGAATCAATATTGTTGATTTCTTGTTTCCAGTAGTTTTCTAACATTTGAACAATATTGTAATAATTCACTTAGCTTATCCTTTCCCACAATTTAAGTTTATACTAACTGTGCTAAGTGTTTCATAGGACTTGGTTTTTGTCAAGTAAAATATTTCTTGACTTATCCTTTTTTATATATTATTCTTATCTTACCTTTCCCACAAAAGGGTTTCTACCTCGTTGGCCCCGGTGGACTTATCCCCCACCGGGGTTTTCTTTTTTAATCCATAAATTCTTTAAACATTCCATTAAATTTTCTTATTTCTTTTGTTAAAAATTTCTTTTTAAGTTTTGTAAAAGGTAAATTTTCTGTTTCTCTTGAATAATAAGCAATAAACCATTTAATTATAAATTTAACAAAATATCTCATTGTCCACATTCTATATGGATCTATATCAAGTAATACATCCTGTAAATCCAAATATTCTTGAGATTCAATTTTAACAAAGATTGGATATTCAGTTCTCCCTTCCCTAAAGTGCCTTTTAAATACTACTCCTCTTTTTTCTGTATCTTCCCCTTTAATTAATTGATCTAGGATTTCTACTCTATTAAGAAAGGATTTTTCTGTTACTTTTTTACTTAAATTTCTGGCTCTCAGAATACACCCTGGACGTTCTCTCATAATAATTTTTCTCCTTGCAATTTTGGTTTTATATGTTATGGTATAATAACTTTGGAATTAAAACTATAGGAGATTTCGATATGAAAAGATTAAAATTAAAATCGTCTAATGGTTCAAATGGCAGGAAAGATAAACCCTATCATACGAAAGATATTAATGTCAACAAAAAAGATAGGGATTTTTATAAATCTCGAATAGCTTATTATCTAGTTATTGGTTTGGACATTTCTGATGCGTGTAAACTTTCTGATTGTACTGATGAAATGTTTAAAAGACTTCGCCTTGATCCTGATTTTGAAGAACTTGTACAGAAAAGTTTTTCTAAAAATGAATTAAATCATATTACTAATATTAGCACTGCTGGAGATAAGGGATTTTGGCAAGCATCTGCATGGTATTTGGAAAGGAGATTTCCTGAGAAGTATGGAAGGAAAGATACAGTTGTTCATGAGTATAGAATCAAAATGCAGACACTACAGAGAGTATTTTTGGATATATTAGATGAAGTTGATCCAACTCTTAGATATAAAGTTTTAAGTCGATTAAGAAGTTATAAATTTGATGGTGTTGGAGTTTTATCTAGTGATTTCTCTTTAAAGAAATTATTACCTGCTCCTGAATTGGATGCTATAGATATTTAATGGAGTTTATATGGGAGTTGTTGCAGGAATATTAAATGCAGACTTAAAGACTTTCGTAGAAGAAAATATAAAAGAACTTTGTCTTCAAATTGGTGCAGATGCTAGACCTCCTCTTCCAAAGCAACCTGAATTTTTTATTCAAAAAATAATGAAAGATAAAAATGGAGTTTATTATAAAAATGAAGCAATCCATCATTCATTTCATCGTTTTCGTAGAAAAGCTCATAAAAAAGGATTTAAGAAACTTTTAATACTTGGCGCATTTAGTTTGGGCAAAACTGAGCAACTTTGCATAGGTTTATGTTTATATTTGATTGCTAAAGATCCTAATATAAGAATTAAGATTGTTCATGTAAGTGATGATGAAGCAACTAATAGAGTTAGAGCTATTAAAGATTATATTGATAAAGATGAAGATTTTAAAAGAATGTGTCCTCATATTATTCCTACAAATATTTGGGGATCTAAAAAATTATTTGTTAAGAGAGATTTTACATCAAAAGATCCAACAGTACAAGCATTTTCTGTTATGTCAGCATCTATTGGAGGTAGAGCAGATGTTTTAATATTTGATGATCCTCAAGATTATAAAACAGCAATTATTGAACCAACAACAAGACAGAATATTGAAAATATTTTTAAAAACATTTGGATGTCTCGTTTAGCTACTGATGGTGATGTAGAAACAATAGTAATGATGAATAATTGGTGTGAAGAAGATCTTGCCCATTATCTATTAAAAAATCCTATGTGGGCATGGATGCAGGTTGGTGCAAATGAGGATAAAGAAAGTCTTTTTTATGAAGATTCTTTTGGAACCAAAAGAAATTTGCCCCTTTGGTCTAAATTTACTAAGCAAGAATTAATAAATAGGCACATAGAATTAGGAGATAGAGACTATAATCGTGGTTATCGCCTTATTCCTTTTTCTGATAAAGATCGAACTTTTGCAAATTTTCTAAATTGCTGTCATTATGGGGTAAGTCCTAAAAAGCTTATAGAGGATGTAAGGGATTGGATTTTCGTAGGTGGAATAGATTTCTCAGGTGCTCAACGTCCTGGTACTACTTTGGTGATTTTAGCGGTTAATAGACAGACAGGCAAAAAGATTCCAGTTGAGTTGAGGGCTTATTCTGGAAGTATTGGTTTGACTGAAGGTATAATTGAAACTTGGCGACAATATGGGGTTGAATTGTTTAAAGCTGAAAATAATGCTACTCAATCTGCTATTATTGATATGCTAGTTAGTAAATTAAATCAAATAGAATATCAAAAATATAATATTAAAATAGAGGGATTTCAAACAGGGAGAAATAAAGCAGATCCAAATGTAGGATTACCTGCTATACAAAAAGAAATGGAAAATAATGAGTGGATGTTTTGTTTTGATAGAAAATTTACTACTGATGATGATAGGGAGAAAAATTTATGGTATAGATTGTATTTAGAAATGTTAAATCATCCTTTTTATTCTACAAGTGATTACACGATGGCAATTTGGTTTTGCCGTAGTGCAGCAGTTGATCTGATAAGAAATAATCAAGGACCATCTATTTGGTAATTTGCAAAATCAGTTTTTAACTGAAACGCAAGTTAGGAGAAAATTTATGCGTATTGGGCCAATTGAAATCTCATGGAATAAGGATAAAAAGACATATCGAGAATTAGCAGCAATGATAGCTAGAGAAAAAAGTGGTCCAGCTTTTGATCCAAGAACTAATGTAAATACTCAATTAGCAGAATATAAAAGTTGGACTTCTACTTGTGTTTCTCTAATTAAAGATCGTGTTGGACAAATCCCTTATAAATTTTATGTTAAAGATACTGAATCTGAAATTACTAGCACTAGACACGGTTATAAAGATTTTAGTAAACCATTTTTAATTCCTAATCCCCTAATGTCATTTCAATTTGTTAAACAATTTTGTCAAATTCAATTAGATTTATGTGGTATGGCAGCAATCTATAAAGCTAAAAATGCTCTTGGACAAGTTTGGGAACTTTGGCCCATAAATATGAATAATTTTATGGGAGCTTATGATTCTAATGGAATGCCTATAGAATCTTCAACTGAAATTCTCCCAAAAGATGTATTTTATCAATTTAATTTCAATGGTAATTCTTATATGTTTAGTAGTAAAGAATTAGTTTTACTTTATTATCCCCATCCTAAAAATCAGTTTTTATCTGCTTCTCCAATTCAACAACAAGCTTATGCGGTAGATATTCAACAGTATGTTGAAATTTATGAAAGAGATTTCTTTGCTAATTCTGCTAGAATAGATATGGTATTAACTACTGATGTTCCTATTGATGAAAATAAAGCTAAAGAGTTAAAAGAAAGATGGTTAGAGAAATATGGATTTGCTAGAACTGGAAGATTTAATGATATAGCTGTTTTGGATTCAGGTTTAAAACCAGTTCCAATGAAATGGACAAATAAAGATTTTGAATTTATGGAATTGGCTAAATGGACGAAAGAAATGATTTTTGCTGCTTATCGAGTTCCATTTGCTAAGGTGGGTATTAGTGGTTCTGATAATCGTCAAAATTCTGTTTATGTGGATATTAATTTTAATACTGAATGTATTAAACCAAGATTATCAATGTGGGATATAGAATTAACAAAGGAAGTTCTTTCTACTTTTGATCCTAGAATTGAAATTCGACATGATAATCCAATTCCTAGAGATAGACAACTAGAAGTAAATGAAGGTAGAATTTATTTAGCTGGATTTCCTTCAATGACTCCAAATGAATTTAGAAAACGTGTACATAATCTTGAACCATTAGATGAGGGAGATGAATTGTACGTTTCTACTAATTTTATTCCTCTATCTAAATTGGAGAAATATGTTGACTCTCAAATTAGCAAACCCAAGCCAGCACAAGATTCTGGAGATAGTGATCCTACGAGACATGACGAAGATACTCCTCATGTTAATCCAGATGGCGGTGACGACCGTGATTCCCTTCCAACTCAAGGTAGAATGTTAAGTTCTTTACTCACAGAAACATTTGCTTTTGAATTTTATTTAAGGAATGTTTGGAATACTGGAATTTTAAAGTATTTTAAAAATGTTGAGTTTACTGAAAGTAATTTGGTTGATCTGTTTAAATTTCTTTGTAAGTCTAGTGTTGATTTATATTTGAAATATAGAAAAGAAAATATTGAAATAGAAAGTTATAAATGGATTGATGATTATTGTGTAAAAATTGCTAATGAAATTTTTAAAATGACTAAACCTTCTGACTTAAAAGACTTATCTGAGTTTTTTAATTCCAACCCAAGGAGTGCTAAGATTTGCAATTGTGGGATAAGAAATGTTATAAACTATGCTAAGTTTTTAATTTTAGAAAGTAGTGGTTCTAAGAAAAGTTGGATATGTAATAGTAATGAGTGTGCTCATAGGGGTAGAATAAAATCTTTCATTGTTGATTCTGGAGAGAAGTTTAAAATTGGAAATACTGAAATTAATTTTCCTGGTGAAGTTGGCCTTAATTTAAATTGCGATTGCTCCCTGGATTTATAGAAAATGGAGGATATATGGATGAAGAGGTTAAGGACTACTCAAATTAATTTGTATAATTGTCATTCTGATATTATCTTTTCAAAAGAAGAAGTTAATCTCTTTTTGGAAAGATTAGTAGATTTTATAGGAATGAGAGTTATCCCAGAAAAAATGATTGAGAATAAAAATCCTCATTCATTTGAATTTATACCAAAAGAACTAAATTTACCAGATATAGAAGCGGGCATCACTGGAGCAGTAATTCTCTTTGAATCACATTCTTGTGCTCATATTTGGTCAGAAACTCGTTTTGTTTGTGTGGTAATAACAAGTTGCAAAGATTATTCCCCGGATGATGTTGCTAATTACTGTCAATCATATTTAAGTGCTGGAGATTTAAAAGTATCTACAATGTATCTTTAAGGAGAAAAAATCAAATGGCAAAACCTATTAAGTCACAAGGGCTAACAATTAAAACTAAAGATGGTACTGAAGTTTTGGGTTCTGATTTTAATGTTGAAATAAAGGAACTTGATGAATCTACAAAAAGTTTTTGGGCAACAGCTTCCACAGAAAATCCAGATAGAGATAATGATATTATTCGTGTTGCTGGTTGGGATTTGAAAAATTACAAGCTAAATCCCGTGGGACTTTTTTCACATAATTATTTTGAACATCCTCATTTTAAAACTTCTGAAATTAAAATTGATAAAAAGAATAAATCTCTTACATTTAAACCTGTTTTTGATACTCATGATAAAGCTTTGATTACTTGGAATCAATATAAAAATGGTTTTATGACTTCTTTCTCAGTCGGTTTTCGTCCTACTGAATTTTCCTATCGTGACCCCGATGAAATGTGGTCTGGTGGTAGGGAATTTACCAAGCAAGAACTATTAGAAATTTCTGCCGTTCCTGTCCCAGCACATCCAGATGCCAGAATTAATATGGATGGTTTTATTTTTGAAGAAGATAATCTACTTAAAGATGGATTCTCAGAAGTTTTTGGTTTTGATGAAGTAAAAAATATGTGGTGGGTTCCTATTGATGATTTGGGTGCTTATAAAAATTCAAAAACCCATCAAATATTTCCAGGTGTTTTAGCAGTTACGGCTGAGCCTCTTTATGTTAAAGATATTAAAATAATGCCAGCAGTGGGTTATTTCTTTGAACAAGCAGAAGGATTTGGTTCTGTTTCTGATATTAAATCTTTCCTTAATACTAAAAAAATAAAATCAACAGTAAAACGTTATTATGTATTTGATTATAATGAAAAAGGTGAATTTGATTCTGTAATTAAGGCTGAAGTAAAAGATTTAGAATTTCCTGAATATAAGGGAGATAATGAAGCAGATTATAAACAAATGCCAGAGTGTGATCCAGAAAGTCCTGATTATGATCCTGATTTATGCGATGAAAATTCTTATATAGATGAGAATGGTTGTAGAAAACCTAAAAAGAAGGAAGTTCAAAATGAAGATACTAAAAATCATGATGGACTTCCTGAAGAAATTATTTCTGGAGAAGGTAATATTGAAATTCCTATTGAGGGGATAAAATTTGACAAATCTTTTGAAGATAATGTAAAGTCAATATTGGAAGGTTTTGGTTCTCAACTTGCAGAGTTGCGAGAATTGATAAAAGAATTAAAACCTCCCATTGAAAAAGTTGATGAAACTTTTGAGGTTGAAAATGATTTCATTGAATTTAATTCTGAAGAGTTTACCTCCCCTGGTTCTCAGAAGAATGAAGATTCAGAAGAAATCGAATTTAATCCAGAAGAAATCAAAAAAGCAGTATTAGATGAATTGCAAGGTAATTTTGTAATTGATTTGTTAGAAGAAAATTTAAAATAATTTTAGTTTTGGAGGAATTTTGATATGAAGTTTACTAAGGAAGATTTGACGGCACTTATTAAGGAACAAATTGGATCTGTAACCGCTACTGATGAATTTGGGGAGCATATTAAAACAGTTTTACAGAGTATGATTAAGGATCTAAAAGAAGATATTCAACGTCCCATTCCTCAAGATCAGGTAAAGGGTTTGCTTACCAGTTTGCCTTTTACTAAAATTGATGGCAATTATTTGACCACGGAAAAGGGATCTATTATTAATCTTAATAATAAGAGCAATCCTTGGGTTAGGGTTTCTGATGAATTGGGAACTTGGGTTACTGATTTTGCCAAGTATGTAAGGAATGGTCAGATTACTAAATTGCTTTCCGGCACAGTAGATACAGCAGGTGGATTCCTAATCCCGGAAGATTTCCGTGCTATCATGATTATGTATGATGCTGAAGCCACTCTGGTTTGGCAACGTGCAACTGTCTGGCCTATGAATGGGCCAAAGGTTTCCTTTCCAAAACTTATGCAGAATCCTGATGTAAATGATGCTGGCTTTGATCATTTTGCAGGGGTAACTTTTGGGTGGACTGAGGAAGGTGGAGAGAAGCCTGCGACTGAACCGAATTTTGGTTTGGTGGAAATGATTGTCCATGAATTGGCAGGTTATTCTGAATTGACTAATTCTCTGTTGGATGATTCAGTAATTAACTTGATGAATTATCTAACTCGTATTTTCCGTGCTGCGTGGTATTGGATCACTGATGCTGCTTTTATTTCTGGTACTGGTGGAAAACAGCCTCT
>Ga0315278_10003466_pt1 | contig 14099 bp, 9 predicted proteins | sample YL17G06_0_MG_FD_203880 | JGI IMG/M metagenome (GOLD analysis project Ga0315278, IMG submission 203880) | Sediment microbial communities from Yellowstone Lake, YNP, Wyoming, USA - YL17G06_0 | ecosystem: Environmental > Aquatic > Freshwater > Lake > Sediment | place: USA: Wyoming | collected...
GTTTGTGGCGATAACCACTTGGGAGTCACTTGACAGCATTCATTCCCACTTCGGCCGAAAGTCCACGAAAAAATCAAGCAACCGGCCATAGAATATCGACTTGACTCCACTACCATAGGCCCGGTTCCACTCAAAAGTCTTTTCCTGCTCGTACTGAGTCAGCCTCATAACCAACAACACATCAACGAGTTAACTGACGCTAATTTCTTGAAAGTGCCACTTCAGGGCGAAGGCACCGCCGTTGCACCCTTCGTGAGGGGATTCAGAATGAAACTTGTGAAGGCTGGATGAAACGGAATTGGGTCATATTCGCGGTGATGCTCTTTTCGAGCATACCGATCTCAGCGAGGACAGAGACCCTGGCCTTCGACCGGGAGCGACTGCAGGTTCTGTCCGGCGCAACAATCCGATTGGACTATCCCGGATGTTCTGCAGTTCAGGTTGGTCCCGGCCTCGTTCTGCCGGCGCGTCGAGTGCTTTTGCCGCTGCTCCCCGGAGAACAAACGAACAGCGTTGTCACTCTCTCTCCTTCTCCCATAGCAATGACTATCGTGGTGTCGCCGGAACATCTTCTTGACGCCACGACATCTTCGGAGTACACTTATGCCGCCGTCGAAGAAGAGCGCAATGCGGCGGACCGATTCGGGGCGCAACCTCTAACCATCACCGGCGAGCAATACGTCAACGGCCTCCGGTGCGCCGAACTACTGCTGTTTCCGGTCACAGTGGATGCGAGCGGTCACCTCTCGTTCCACGCCACCGTGCAAGTCTCAGTATTCGGACGCATCGTCTCCGAAAACGATTTCGTCTCTCCTGTTGACGAAACACGTCCCGGTCGAAGTGAAAGCGTCAACTCATCAGGACCGGACTACCTTGTCGTCACCTCTGCGCTCCTGGCAGATGCTCTACAACCGCTTGTGGCATACAAAAGCGAAACCGGTTACCGCACGGAACTGCGTCTGATCGAAGACATTCTGGCCCAGCAGATGGGGCGAGACGATGCTGAGAAACTTCGCGAGTATCTGAAACAGTTCTATGCTGAGGGCGGCCTGTACGTGCTGTTGGCCGGCGATGAAACCGCACTGCCGATCCGTTACGCCTATCCCAACTCCGCGTCTTCGCTTCCGACTCTCGACCAGTTGCAGGTGTGCGACCTGTACTTCGCCGATCTCACCGGCGACTGGGACGCTGACGGCGATGGCGTCTGGGGCGAGAAGTACACGGACGCAGTCGATGTCAACCCGGAGTTGTTAGTTGGCCGCCTTCCGATAAACACTCCCGAAGAAGCCGCCAACTATGTAATCAAGCTCATCCGGTATGAAACCGACCCGGGGGCGGGCGACCGTGGCTATCTGCAAAGGGCTTTCTTCTTTTCGTCTGATCAGATGCGTGACTATGCCGAGAATGGTCAGCACGGCGCTATCGCTGAGGCCTATCCCGCCTGGTTCGAGATTGACACCCTGACGGGTGTGGAAAAAGCGAATGGGGCTGATCCCGCACCTACAAACCCAAATCCGGTTGACCTGGCGCCGATTCTCAATCGAGGCTTTGGTATCGTCAATATCGTCGCGCATGGGCGCAGCGATGGGTTCGTGCTGAAGTCGGCTTACTATAACGAATGGCCGAAGACTTACATGCTTACTGAAAGCGACGGTACCCAGCACGGGTTGTTACCCAATCTGGACTCAGCAAACAGAGCGGCTTTCTACTACTCTCTGGCTTGCAACAACGGCGGCTTTGACATGGACCAGCCACCGCTCAATCAGGCCAATACCAGCCTGGTCCAGCAGTTAATCGGCAGCGCCGGCGGGGCGGTGGGCATGGTGGCCTATTCCCGCTGGGGGTGGATCAGTTCCAGCTATATCCTGCAACAAGCATTCTTCGATTCGTTGTTTGCGCACCCGGAACGACCGGCGGTAGAGGCCCTCTATGCTTCAAAGGAAGTCCTCTACTACTATCGTGACCTGGTGTACGGTTTGAATTTCTACGGCGACCCAACGTTGAGAGTTTACGCCCGGACTCCCGCGAAACCGGAAATCGCGACGAACTTGAATGACAGCGGCCTGGAGGTGACAGTCCGTATCGATGGTCAGGTGGCTGCGGCATGTCGCTTGTTACTGACTGAAAACGGACAGATGTTGGGCGAGTATGCAACCGATCTTAATGGCCAAGTGGTGATCGACTATCCCTTCGAAAAGACTGCCCGCTACCGCTTATCGGCTTTGATCCAGGGCGCGGCGATCACTCAGATCGACTATATCCCGTCTCTGATAACAGATGTGGACGATGACGCCGCTTCTTTGCTCCCGGCTCAATTTGTTCTGCACCAGAATTATCCCAATCCCTTCAATCCATCGACGACCATAGCTTTCGACCTGCCGATTCGTGCCGATGTAACTCTTCGGATATACAACCTGATGGGGCAACAGATCGCACGGTTGATTGACGGCTCAGCGGAGGCAGGTTGTCATTCGTTGACGTGGAACGGCACGACCGAATCGGGCGAACCAGCCAGCAGCGGGGTTTACTTCTACCGACTTGAAACCGGAAACGCCACGTTTACGAAGAAGATGATTTTGTTGAAATAAGCCGGCGTCGCGCATAGCCAATGGCAAGAGAGATCGCCAGCCCTACCCCAAGCAACGCACCGCAAGCCCACAGAACCGGGTATTCGTACCAGCGGGCGTATTTCTTCAGATAGCGATACATTGAAAAGTGCGAGACAATCTTCATACGGTAAGGTCGCTTGCTGGTTGACGCACCGACGTGGTGTTCAACCGTAGCTTTCGGATAATACAGCAAGCGGTACCCTTTGTCTTTCAAGCGACGGCAGTAATCCACGTCGTTGAAGAGAATCGGAAACGATTCATCCATATAGCCGATTTTTTCTACTACCGCACGAGGCATGAGCATTACCGCCCCCATCGGCTGATCGACATACATCTCATCCTTGTGGTCGAACCAGCCCATGCGCCAGTGCGAAAACTCCCGGTTGTGAGGAAACAGACGATCAAGCAGAAGCGCCCGGTAGAACACGTGGCGATAAGTCGGCAGCGCCCGGGCTGATCTGTGCGGACGACCATCAAAGTAAACGTACCCTGGTCCGATCATACCCAGCTCCGGCTCGGCCTTGAGGCGTTCCAGCAGCGTGCATGTCGCGCCGGGTCTGAAACGCAGGTCCTGGTTGAGTATGTACAGATAGTCACCCCGAGCCACCGCCAGGCCGATATTCACCGCGCGGGCAAAGCCAAGATTGGCGCCGTTTTCCACCAGCCGTGCCTGTAGATAGTGAGTCTGGATGTATTCGACTGAACCGTCAGACGATCCGTTGTCGACTAAGATCAACTCGTAGCTCGTGAAGCTGAGGTCGTCAGTAAGCGTGCGAAGACAATCCGGCAGAAACTCAATGCCATTGTAGACGATGACAACCGCCGATATTTCCGGTTTTGCTGTGTTCATGTCAATCTGTCCAGCAATTCGGCAAACCGGCGCGCCAACTCATCACCTGAGAACTGACGCGCATAGTCACACAAGGGTGCAAACTGGTAGTTGCCGGCGGCGAACGAATCAAACTGAGTCATTAATACATCGACGGCGCGATCAAAGGAATCATCGTGAAAGCAGAGGCCGCCGGAGGATTGACCGACCACGCGAGCAACTTCGCTGTCCCGTCGGCAGTACGCCAACAAGGGACGTCCGGAAGCGATCAACTCGAAGGTTCGCCCCGGCAGAAACCCCGGCCCCTCCTTCTGGGAGATTCCGAGAAAGAAGAGATGCGCTTGAGAGAGCGTGCGAATGGTCTCGGCACGGTTCTGACGTCCTCGCAGGTCAATCTGAATATCAAGGCCGCGCTCTTTCATCAGCGAACGAAACCACTGGGCGTCGATCTCCCCAACTTGCAGAAGACGCAGGCTTTTGAGGCCATCGGGTCGGCGCGCCCGAAAGCCCTCAAGCAGTTTCAGCAGAGGTTCGATCTCGCGCGTGTCGTGTTGATGCCCCAGTAATCCGATGGTAAACGCATCTGTCGATGGCGCTTGCTTCCAGTATTCGGCTGTTTCCGGATCATAGCCGTTGGGGATGACCTCACCCTCGCCCAGATACTCGACAATTGAACGATTTACCGCTGTCAAAGCATCGGCTCTATCTCGAATACGGTCCAGCATTTGCCGCCCGCGATGGCGCTGCTGTTCGTCCGAGTATACTTCTTCTGCTTTGTAGATCGTCCAGAAATCGCGGAAATCGGCAATTAAGGGCAAATCCAACTCCCGACTAAGCGCAAGACCGATCAGGTGCGCCGAGACTGGCGGCGACGTGCTGATGACAGCCGCATAATCGTGTAGTCGGTGCAATCGCCGCCCAAGTCGAATAGCCGGCCCCACCCAACCGACCTTGGAATCAGGGAAGAACCTCTCAGCGACAGGTCGTGCCCGGCTGATAGTCTGAGCTTTCACTTTTCGTACTCCGAGCAGATATAGAAGTCGCTGCGGGTCGTACGAACCGGCGCGGAAGATTCGCGACATGTCTAGTCCTTCAAGTAACTCCGGTTCATAGGCACGGTACAAGACCGGTTTTACCGTCAGAACATGACACTCCCAGCCATGCTGCGGAAGTCGCTTGATCAGATTGAGCGGACGGCCGACCCCACCCAGGCCGAGGGGCGGGAAATAGTAGCACACCAGCAACACTCGTCCGCTCATGTACGACTCCGGACGGTAAGATCACGCATGATGGCTATGGTCTCGGCGATGTTATCCTCGAAGATCGCCTTTTCTTGTACCCGCCTCAGGTTGTGTTGCCGCATGCGTTCATGATCGGGAGCTTTACCAGAAAGTTCCGCAATAACGTCACGCAGACTACGCTCGTTCGCAAGATCGAACAGATAGCCGCTCTCTGAGGTGAGCCACTCGCGCACGCCGGGGATGTCTCCGACCACCGGAATCAAGCCAAGCGCCATGGCCTCAAGGAGCGACGCCGGAGACGAATCCGACCTTGCTGCCGAAAGATACACGTCATGCTGAGCTACGAAACGCAGATAGTCCGGTCGCGTCATCTTCTCGTAGAGTTTCAGTCTGTTCCCAATGAGGTCTTCCGCACGTTCACGGAATTGCTTCACTAGATTCCCAAATGCCGGGAAAATCAGTTCTACGTCACCGCTCTTTACAAGACCTGACAGTGCACGAACAATGAAGACGTTGTTGTAGACCGCTTCGTGTGGACGGGGTACGAGAATCTTCAGTGGTCGCGACAATACGACATTCCGTCGTACCAACTGCAGGGCGCTGCGCTCGATACCCCAGACGATCGTGCGACGATTCCGGATGCGCCCGATCTTACTCGTTTCAGTCAGCAAATAATCCGAATCGCCCACCACGAAATCGGCAGTCTCCAGAGCGAGTCGCGTCTTGCGTCGGTGGAGAAACGATCTATGCGGGGCGATCAGGATATCCGAACCCCACAGATGAAGCAGGAATGGCCGCTTGCGGTGACGCACTGCCAGCGCCGCAAGAAAACCATAGCCGGAGGCAAAATGGGCATTGACGACATCAGGTTCAAAGCGGTCGATAAGCTTACACACTTCACTCGCAGCCAGGGGGTAATGAAGCGCCCGCCAGGGGCCGCGGCGTCTGAGCTGGTGGTGCTCCATCGAGCCATCTTCCAATGACGCTGTCAACACTTTACACCCCTGTTGCCGCAATTCGGCGGCGTAACGCTCGGTGTGAAACGAGCGACTGTCGGCCAGGATCAGTACCCTGATCACATTGCTGCTCACAGCAATCTCCCCAACCATGATTTCCAAACCAGACAGGGATATCCGTATGTCTCCCCGCCCCACTTTTCTTTGTAGTCCGATAAAGTTGCGGCGTTTTCCGGAGTAGCGCCAAGGTTCAGGACACGGACGCCCCTTAACTTCATTTCGTTCACGACTGCAAACATGATGGCTTGATTGGGCTTTGACTTCGAATACTCTTTGTCGAAAAACGCCTGCCAGTGAAGCAATTGATCGCTCTCGACAAGATAGATGTGCGAGGCCGCGAGTTGTCCGTTACAGTCACACACCAGCCAACGCACACGATCGTCCTGCGTGGCCAGGCGAGCCAGCGCGTGGTAGAACTCCGGAGGGTATTTCGGACTTCGTCCGTGTCGTTTTTCGGTGTGCTGCATCAACTCAACAAATCGATGGAAATCCGTCTCCAGGGCAAACTCTCTGACGACAGCCTCCTCACGTTGAGCCTTGCGAATCTCCGACTGCAGTTTCTTGTCCGGCGGTCGCCATTCTTCCGAATCGATCTTGACCAGACTCGTGCGTTCTTCCTGAGCATCGAATCCGATGTGATCTTCGAATTGTCGATAGTAATCGTTGACGTACACCCGGGCGTATCCGGCTTCAGTTATCGCCGCCAGTATCATACAAATAGTTCTTTGTCGGTCGCACTCAGCTTGGACGAAATGGACTCTTGCATAGATTCCGTCCGGCATGGCTTGCAGACGCGCCAGTCGTCCGCGGCCGAATTGTACGCTGGGCAGTAAGCCTACGCACCTGTCGCCATCATAACATGCCCAGTACACACCCTCACCGCCGAGCGCATCCCAGAGCGTCGCGAAATTCGTCGAGCCAAGCAGGGTTTCCTTATCGAGCCATGCGATGACCTCGGTCGGGAGGTTACTACCGACATGCTTGCGGACTTGCATCACTGGCGCACCAGCAGGAATTTCCCCTGACCGACGTTTCCTTCCGAATCGGTCAGCACGAACAGGTAGACACCCGAGGCAACCGCTTCACCGCCGTCATTGCGACCATCCCAGACCGGTTCGGGACGTTCGGCCACCAACTCACCGGCTGCCGTGAAGACTCTCAAGCGAGCGTTGCCCGAAAAATTGAAGTTGAGCAGATCGTCCGGCGAGCCAACAACATAGGGATTGGGAAACGCGTAGGCTTCGCTGACGTCGTTGGTGGGCGGACCGAAAGTAGAGAGAATCACCGAGATACCCGACGGCGTCGCCACGTAGAGATTTCCCGTAAGGCTGTCAAAGGTCAGGCTGTTGACATATTCATCTATGAGGCCGCTGTTACTCGGCGTGTAAACCGAGATATCGCCGCTGAAACCATCGACCCTGGCCAGGCCGTTCTTGGCGCCGATCCAGACGTTGCTGCGGCTGTCGAATTCCATAGCCGTGACGTCAGGTCCGAAACCGGCCGGCAGAGCGACGTCGACAAAACTCTCGAAGCCGACATCGAACCGGGAGATACCGAAGTTGGTTCCCACCCATAGTTCGCCCTCAGGTGAGAACCGCACAACGCGCACCACATTTGAGATTATCCGGTAGCGGAAATTCGGCTGGGTCTGGTAGTAATGCACGAGGGTATCATCAGATTTGTCAAACGGATCGGCGCCGTAGTAATAGTAATATGCACCGTTCAGGCCGGATCCAATGGCAAAAGCCTGCCCATAGGTATCAACGCTGACCATTTGCTCCCCGATCAATCCGTCGGCTTCCCCAAGCGATGTCCACGCGCTGAGCGCATCGATTCCGTCCAGTCGGGCAATCGCCACCCGGGTGCCGTCGCGCGGTTCAAAATTAGCGCCAAAGAAGTAATCATCCGTGACTGCCACATCGTAGCACACAACATAGTTGGAACCAATCCCGCCGGCTTCCTGCAGCGTGGAATTGAGCGCGTCGAACCGCTTCACGGTATCATCGACCTGATACATTCCCGCGCCAAACGTGCCAACGTAGAAGGCGCCATCACGACCGGATTGTATGGCCGTGCCCCGGCTGGCGACGTTTACCGCACGTCGGACCCATTCACTCGATCGCAGTTCCCACAGTCCGCGAAAACGAAACAGCGTCGCCATCAGCCCGTCGGGCGAGACGGCCACGCCGGCTACGTCGTTGTGGGGAAGTCCGGTAAAGGAATATTCTTCAAACCCGCCGGAAGTATCATCGTAGAGGATTCCCCATTCCGTTGCGCCGATCCACCGAACACCGTTGTAGACAATCCCGGTCCTGACCGACACTCCCGTCGGTGTGGCGAGCCCGAAGGCGACACCGTCCACCACCGCCCCCCGACCGAGGCGGGAGTAGACAAACATCGAGTCGCTCTCAGCTATCAATTGATGGACTGCGGAAGTCGCCGGAAACGGCAGCTTCACAAGAGTGTCCGCGCTTTGATCTAGTCGATACAGTCCGACCGCAGAACCTACGTAGATATCGCCTTCAAAGGATTGCACCGAGAAAATCGTGTCGTTGCCCAACTCAGGGTATTCGGCCTTGGAGTATCCTTTCCAGTTTGCCGGTGACTTGAGCGAGAGATGACTGGTCCGGTCAGCGACGGCCAGGCCCGACGATGTCGCCAGCCAGATGGTGTCACCAGTCAGCAGGATGTCATATACTTCAGGTGCGGGGTTCAGATCGGCGAACAGTTGAAAGGCGTCCTGTATCTGACCGCCATCAACGAACTTTGAAAAAAGAACCAGACCGGCATCGCTGCCCACCCAGAGATAATCGCCGTCATCGACCAGACGCGTCAGGCGAAACGGATCGCCCTCGTTGTCAACAATCGGATACCTGATTGTGGTCGGACTATTCCAGCGAATCAACAGTCCATTGCCGGATAACCAGATCGCTCCATCGGCCGCCTCAACAATGTCGGTTAGATCAACCGTCCCCAGTCCGTCGAGATTCGTGTACTGTCGCCCCGGCTGGTCAGGGCTGGTGATTGCCAGCAGCCCGCCCGACGTGGCTACAAGAAGCGTGTCGCGGATAACAGCCATCCGACAGGCCTGGCCGTACCCAGTCAGGCTCTGCCACTCAAACTCGCCTTGAGCCGAGACAACCGGCGGCACTACGATCAACGCCGCCGCTACCGCGAGATACGCCGAGATCTTACTCTTTTGAAACTGCATCTCAATAGCAATATAGCGGCTGAGAGAACGGTTATCAACAACGACCCTTTGCCGGCGATATCGCCAACCCGCGTAAACACGGAGTAACCATCCATGAGATTGAGCTTGCCCGTCATGGCGGCGACAGAATCAAGCGGCAGGTCCTGGCGGATGCGGCCGTAGCTGTCGACCAGATAGCTCAATCCGCTGTTGGCGGCGCGTACTCCCCAGCAGCGATTTTCGACCGCGCGGGTAACAAAAGCACGCGAGTGCATGTGAATGCCCAGCGAGTGGCCGAACCAGGTGTCGTTGGTGATTTCAACCATGTAATCGGCCCCGTCGAGAATCATCGCACGCACGTACTCGGGAAAAGTCACTTCGTAGCAAATCAATGGTGCGAACCACACACTGGCGGCCTCAAAGATCATAGCTGAATCACCGGGATAGAAGTCGGACCAAAACGTTACGTCGTAGGTTTCAATAAACGTTAGATACTCAGTAAGAAAATCTTTTCGGAGAAACGGGAAATAATCCTGGTACGGCGCTTGTTCCGTGAACGGCACCAGTTTCACTTTGTCATAACGCGCAACGAAAGCACCGGAAGTGTCAAAGAAGTAGGCCGAGTTGAAATGCCGCCACCGCTCACCTTCCTGTCGCGCCCCGAGCCCGCCAACCAGATGGCAGGTGGACATCTCGGCCGCCAGCTTCTGCAACTGGGTCCGGCGTGACAGAGAATGAGATACATAGCTGGGTGCGGCTGTCTCCGGCCAGACAATCAGATTCACTTTCTCGGGAATTGACCGGGCCAGCGAGTCGTACAGACGGAAACTGTACTCTTCGTTGTCGTCGGCCCATTTGACATTCACCGGCACCGATCCCTGAAGCACCGCCACCGGATACTTGCCGGGCACAGGAATCGGCGGTGTTACTATCCAGCCGTAGGCAACAAGGGAAACAACGACAGCCAAAGATGCAAACAGCGCCGTGACTCTGCGAGCGATATCGACCTCACTGCGAAGCATCTGCCACAGCAGGACATTGACCACGACAATCAGGAACGAAAGCCCGTGTACTGAGATCACCGAGACGATCTGCAGAATATACAGATAGTAGCTTTGCGTGTAGCCGAGATCACCCCACGGGAAAGCAAACTCGGAAAGCGTGCGGAAATATTCCAGACCGGTCCAGAGAAACGGCAATGCTACTATCCCATAAATGGGCTTGATCTGGTAGAACTTGTTGAAAATAGTGAAGATTCCAGCGAAGTAGAATGCCACGATCAGAGAGGCGGCAAAGATCCCCGGCGGCGTCACCATCCCCACCCAGTACAATGTGAAAGCATTGATGCAGAAAGCAAAGAAATACGCCGCCCAGAACGCATCCCGCCCTGTCAGCCGCGAGAGGATCATCATCGGTCGCACCAGCGAGAACCAGGCAAAGAAACCAAACCAGCCGGGATAGTATGCCAGCGACAGAAGAAACGCCCAGACCGTCAACTCCAGGCGTCGCTTTCTGATCTCCACCTCAGGCGGGAGGATCAGATGACCAAGTCTTTTGAAAAAAACAGCCAGAATCAGCCTTCTTCCCAGTAGGTCGGGACCTTTGCGGTCCCAACACTACCAATGTCAGGAGGACAAGCCTCCTGACCTACACCGTGACCGGCAGATGCCTGCCCTCGACTTGATCGGGGGCCTTCATCTGCCGACCTGAATTCTATGCTCCTACCAGATGCAGCGTGCCGAGAATATTCTGAACCTGCGGCATAATATCCAGACCGGTCATGTAACCAAGTCCGCCACTGGTGCAGGCCCGTTCTCCAAACGCCTTGACATTGTCCACACGAACACCCTGGCCGTTAAATAACACCGGCACCGGATCAGCCGAGTGCGCTTTCATCTCGCAGGGCGTGGTGTGATCGGCAGTCCAAACGAGGAGCGTATCACTCGGCAAGTCGAACAGTATCGGCACGGCGCTATCAATCTTCTCAATGAAGTCACGCTTGCCGAAATAGTTGCCGTCTTCACCCAGCGAATCAGCAGCCTTTACATGCACAAACACGAAGTCGTACTCGTTAAGACTCTTCACAGCCAGCTTGAACTTGGCTTCGACATCGGTATCCGGCAAAGCCGTAGCGCCGGGGACATCGAGAATATCCATACCCAGATACGCTCCCACGCCCTTATAAAGACCCCCGCCCGCGACACAGCAGGCCGACAAACCGTACTTCTCCTTGAAACTGGGTACTTTCTTGTATTGCCCTGCGCCACGCACCAACAAATAGTTCCCTGGTAATTCGCCTTTAGCTACTCTCTCCTTATTGTAAGGATGCTTGCTCAGGACCTCGTGCGATTGTGCGAGAAACTTATTGAGCACAGCCGCGGTTCTTTTCGCTTCGGCCGAGTCGTCGGTCGGGGCGGAGTTGTGAAGCGGCACGTCCGGTTTGTGCGGGTCGGCGTCGGTGATGGCGTCGGACAAGCCTTTCCCCCGCATGATAACCCCTGCTCGATGCGCCGTGCCGGGCTTGACGATGAATTTCACGCCGTCAATTTCCATCCCATCAATTGCCTCACAAAGCGGCGTCACCACGCGAATCCGTCCGGCGCGACGGTCTTTGATCATGCCTCTTTCGACCGTGCCCATATTGCCGCGAAGAGCGACATCGCCATGTTCCAGCTTCATCCCCAGGCCGGCGACTTCAATCGGTCCGCGACCGGAGTAGCAGGTGGCGATGTCATAACCGAAAATCATCAGGTGCGCCGTGTCGCTGCCCGGCACTTTGCCGCGACCGAGCGTGTGCATCATGCCGCATTCACCCTCGGCTGCCAGACGATCGAGATGAGGCGTTTTGGCGGCTTCGAGAGGCGTGAGGTCGCTCAACTCCGGCACCGGACGGTCACCCAGGCCGTCACATATCACCATCACAACTTTTTTCAGCATCTGCTATCCCTTTCCTATCGATCTTTTGACCAGCGCCGAGCTTCAGTCAAATCAGAACGACCTTTCGATCGCCTTTCCTGATTTCCCCAATCCGATATGCCTTCTCGCCCGTCTCGGCGAGAAAGTCAATTACACCATCGGCTGACTTGGGATCGACCACCAGTACGTACCCGACACCCATGTTAAAGGCGCGGTACATCTCGACCTCGTCGATATCGCCCTCTTTCTGGAGATACTTGAAAATCGGGAGTCTCGGCATGATCCCCTTAGTGATCCGAGCCGACAGGCCATCCGGGATTATGCGATTGAGATTCCCCGGCAAACCACCGCCGGTGATATGCGCCATGCCCTTGATCTTGTGTTTATCCAGAAGCGGCAGGATCACCGGCGCATAGCAGCGATGAACTTGCATCAGCGCCTGATCAATAGTCATGCTGCTCCCCGGAAGCGGGTCACCCGGTTCGAGACCACCGATCTCAAACGCCACCTTGCGCGCCAGCGTGTAGCCGTTGGTGTGCAGGCCGTTCGAGGTCAACCCGATACATACATCACTTGCCTTGATCTTCGCACCGTTAATGATCTTCTCTTCGTCGACCATGCCGACAATGAATCCGGCCAGATCGTACTCCCCGGGCGAATAGAAATCAGCCATCTCAGCGGTCTCGCCACCCAGAAGCGCCATGCCAATGTTGCAGCATCCACGACTGAATCCGGAGACGATTTCGGCGATCACATCCGGTTTCAGTTTGCCAGTAGCGATGTAATCCAGAAAGAACAGCGGCCGAGCCCCGTGAACCAGAATATCGTTCACACAGTGATTGACCAGGTCTTCGCCGACCGTGTCGTGCTTGCCGGTCATGAAGGCGATCTTGAGCTTGGTGCCGACACCGTCGGCCGACGCAATCAGCACCGGACTCTTGACACCCTTAAGATTGGGGCGGAAAAAGCCGCCGAACGAGCCGATCTCGCTCAGCACCTGGCTGTTGAACGTCTTGCGCGCGAGCGCCTTGATCCGCTCAACTGCCTGATCGCCGGCTTCGATGTCCACGCCGGCCTCGGCATAGGTGAGGCCTTTTTTGGGCTTGAGGTCGCTCATGCGGGGGAAGGTATTGGGGCACGTGCGGGAAGTCAACCAGAGGAAATTGAACGTCGAGCGTAGGGCGGCTTTGCCTCAAAGCCGCCATGACCCGGCAGATGAGGGCATCTGCCGGTCACGGTTTCTGAGTGTAGGGCAGAACCCTCCGGGCGGTCGCTGAAAGCGAGCGACCGAAGTGGTTCTGCCAACCCCAAGTCAGGCTAAGCCCTGAGCTTGCCGAAGGATCGAAGCCTGATTTATGCTTGGATAGTCACCCTTCGACAAAGGCATTGGATCAGTCACTAATCCTCAGTAAGGGGGACTTTGTTGTATTTCCTTTGATTATGCCATTCAAAACAAGGGAAAGTGAAAAACCGAGACCACTGTGGAGCTTGTTGGAGTCATAGTCGAACCTTGCGACTTTGAGACGTAACCCCAATGAGTAACTTGTGCGAGTGGTTTCCTGCCATTTCCAGAATCCAAGCAAGATTGATTTTCGTTCGCTGATCTGCACGCGTCCCAGCGATAGCTCGGTGTCAAGTCCAACACCTGGCAGGGATTTGGATCTGCTGTATTCATGTTGCAGTGCTCCGAAATCGCCCCATGCCCAATCGTACGTTATGAAGGGAACAAGGCTAAGCCTCCGATATCGAAGGGCGACGTACCCCCATGCGATAGATGCGCTCCATATCCGAGCGACGTTGTAGTCTGGTATTGGAAGCACACTGTCCACTTGAGGCCAATATCTTTCACTCTCCACATTGCTGACTGTTCCGCCCTTGTGGGCGATCCTTCCCCATGCGCGAAATGATCCGGACGCCAGTCCCAGATCGAGCCCCACGAGCCCTCCCCCACGATAATATTCCCTTGGCTTCCCAGTCACCAGTTCGCCGCCTAAATCGATTCCAAAAAGGAGACCACCGTCTTCCTTAGAAAGCACTCGTTTCCCGAATAAGAACTCAAGCCGTTGAACTTGAACAGGTCGGCCCTGTTCTGATCTCAAGAGTGAATCTGACGACAAGAGGTCCGAATCAGAGACTTCCATCCCAGATTCTGTGCCGAGGATAAGGCAGTAGGCTTGAAGGTACCAGCGATCGCGTTCGTCGACCACGTCCTTGAGTGCTGTAACGATTTCGGAGTATGATTCCCGAAAATCTCGAACCTGTGATTTCTTCACTCTCCCATCCATGTGGCAGGGGACC
>Ga0315278_10003467_pt1 | contig 14098 bp, 12 predicted proteins | sample YL17G06_0_MG_FD_203880 | JGI IMG/M metagenome (GOLD analysis project Ga0315278, IMG submission 203880) | Sediment microbial communities from Yellowstone Lake, YNP, Wyoming, USA - YL17G06_0 | ecosystem: Environmental > Aquatic > Freshwater > Lake > Sediment | place: USA: Wyoming | collected...
GCCGGCTGGGCCGCGCTATCACAACTTCCATTGGGAAGTTGGCGCGGACGCGACCGGTGACTCGCTCATCGCGGCGGTGGTGCTCGAGCTGCGGAAGTCCGCGCTCGACGCGTTGCCGGGTTCCGTAGCTCCCCGGCCGGAGGCTCTGAAATGCACGCGCCGGAAGGTCCCGTCCGAGTTGTCGGTCATCCGAAGCCTCGGACCGACAGGCGAGCGAAGATCAAGATCCACGCCACCGCCTTCCTGCTCTTCGTCGCGAACCGGATCGTGGCCCATACGCCCAGCCATCGGCTGCGGCGTTTCTTCTACCGCCACGTGCTGGGCTGGAAGATCGCGCCGGGCGTGACCATCAACATGGGGCTCCGGCTCTATGGCGGTCGCGGCAAGGTTTGGATCGGCCGCAATTCGGCCATCCAGATCGATTGCTTCATCGTCGGAGCGGGAATGGTCCCTTTCACGATCGGCAACAACGTCGCCATCGGCTACCGGGCGATGTTCATCCTCGGAGGGCACAGCCCGGCGTCGCCACAGTTCGAGCTCGTCACGGGGCCGATCATTCTCGAGGACTACGTCTTCATCGGCGCCAGCTCGATCATCATGTACGGCATTACGCTGCACGAGGGAGCCGTCGTGGCCGCGGGCTCGGTCGTGACCAAGGACGTGCCGCCCTACACGATCGTGGGCGGCAACCCTGCGAAGCCGATCGGGGAGCGCTGCCGCGACCTCGACTACACCACCGAAACCTATTGGTTCTTGCACTAGAACCCATCTCGTAGATCCTCCCGCGCCCGGCGCGGTGATGGGATCGAAGCTGCTGAATGCGGTCTCGGTGCGCGGCGAAAGCATCAAGCGTTTCGGCACCGGCGGGATCGTCAACACCACCAACGGCCGCAACATCCTCCCGACGCGCAACTTCCAGAAGGGCCACTTCGACCAGGCGATGAACCTCTCCGGCGAGTTCATCGAAGACCACAAACACCATCAGCCTCGGTGCGACGCTCTCGTTCGCGATGGAGCTGGTCGAGCGCGGCATGCTCGACGCCACTCGCTGCGAAGTACGGCGGCCACGTGCAGGGCGCGAGCATGTAGATGGAGTCGGCCGGCCCGCTCGCATGGTTGCATCTTCACCACCTACGGGATGATCCCGAAGCGGGTACACGAGATGAATCCAGCTCGTTCATCTATCGCTCGAAACGTGACGAGTTCTTGCGTCTCCTGGCCCGGCAGGCAGCGGCACAGAGCGGCATGAGACCGCCGGATCGACGGCACCGGCTCGAGGACGCCACTCGGCGGCTCGACCCGCTGTTCGCCCTTAGGAGTGGCCATCTTCTCAGGCCGCGTCTCGAAGGGTGTCACTAACCCACGAGCAGCGACCCAACCATCACCAGCGTGAGAGCGATGGCGACAATCGATGTCCCCCAAGCGACGAAGTTGAAGAACGCTGAGTTGACGTAGGCACCCATCAAATCGCGGCGGTTGATCAGCAGCAGAATGAAGATCAGCACTACAGGCAGGAGCATGCCGTTCAAGACCTGCGACACGAACATCACCGTCAGCAACGGGAAGCCGGGGATCAGAATGAAGACGGCGCCGAGCACGATCAGCGCCGTGTAGAGTCCGAAAAACTGCGGTGCCTCGCGCACCTTCTTGTCGATCCCCGTCTCCCAGCCGAAGCCTTCGCACACATAGTACGCCGTCGCGAGCGGCAACACCGAGGCGGCGAAGAGCGAAGCGTTGAACAGTCCGAACGCAAACAGCGTCGAGCAGTACTGACCGGCCAGCGGACGCAGCGCCAACGCCGCGTCCTGCGCCGACTCGACCCGCACGCCTTGCTGATGCAGTGTCGCCGCGCAGGCCACCATGATGAACATGGCGACGATCACTGCCACCGCGCAGCCAACCATGGTGTCGTACCTGGCGTAACGGTAGTCGGCGACCTTGATGCCCTTCTCCACGACCGCCGCCTGCTGATAGAACTGCATCCAGGGCGCAATGGTCGTACCGACGATGCCGACCAACATCACGCTGTACGCACTACTCCACTCCAAATGCGGCACCACCGCCTGCTTCAAGACGACATTCCACGCCGGCCGCGCCATGAAGCCTGAGATCGGGTAAGCGAGGTAGAACAGACAGGCGACGAGAAATGCCCGTTCGACACGGCGGTACGTACCGTAGACGATCAACCACCATACGAACAGCGCCGCCAACGGTACCGAGATGTACTTGCTGATACCGAAGATCTCGAGCGCGGCCGCGACGCCGGCAAATTCGGCGACGGTGTTGGCAAAATTGGCGACGAGCAGCGCCACCATGATGTAAAGGGTGGCTTTGACGCCGAACTGCTCGCGGATGAGATCGGCCAGGCCCTTGCCGGTCACGACGCCCATGCGCGAACACATATCCTGCACGACAACCAGGGCCAAAGTGATCGGAATGAGAGACCATATGAGTGTGTAGCCGAACTGCGCCCCGGCCATCGAATAGGTTGCGATTCCTCCAGCGTCGTTGTCGACGTTGGCCGTAATGATCCCCGGACCGACAATCGCCAGCAGCAAAGCCAACCGCGGCGGAATGCGCAGCCGAAACCAAGTGCGCTGGCTCCGCCGCCGCTCTTCGGTCGATCGACTGCGCCAGCGCATGCGCTGCAATCGCGAGCGTGACGGTTCCGTCACCGCCCGAGCTTCCGTTTCCATGCCTGCTTCGCAATGTGACTGACGACATCGTCTACAGTGATCATGCCGACCAGAACATCGCCGTCGTCGACCACCGGTAGCGCCAAGAGATCGTACTTTTCCACGATTGCGGCGACACGGTCGCGGCTGTCGCCATGGTGCACGCGCGCCGGGTCGGAGATCATGATGTCGGCCACCAGCTCCTGGGGCTGCGCCATGATCAGTTGACGCAGATTGAGCACGCCGACCAACCGGCCGTCGGTGCTGATGACGAAGACGTAATAAATCGCCTCCACCTCGGGGGCTTCCTGGCGCAAACGCGCGAAGGCGTTCTCGACCGTGCTGTCCACCGGTAACGCCAGAAATTCAGTCGTCATCATGCCGCCGGCGGTGTCGGATGCGTAGGCCAGCAGTTCGCGCACATCGTCCGCCTCATCGACTTCCATCTTGCGCAGAAGTTCGGACGATGTCTCGTGCGGCAGCTCGCCGAGCAGGTCGGCCGCTTCATCGGGCTGCATCTCTTCGAGGATATCGGCGGCCTCGTCGGGCGACACGGTTTCGAGCAATTGGGTCTGGATGCGCGGATCCTCGACTTCGGCCAACGCATCGGCCGCCTTCTCGGCATCGAGGGCGCGGAACATCGTCGCTCGCTGATGCGAATTGAGGTCGGTGAGAATCTCGGCGATGTCGGCGGGATGCAGCTCGGCGAGCTGCTTCTGCATGACGCTCAGCCGAATATTGTGGGTGTTCGCATCGAGCGACATCGGCTGCACATACTGCCACTGCACCAGTCGCTCGGCGGACAAGTAGCGCGCTTGCGGCCGCAGGCGCCGTACCAAGCCGTCAATCACACTCTCCCAGCCGAGACGTCGCACGAGACCACGGGTGCCGACGTCCACGTGCACCAGCCGTAGCTCGCTGCTCCCGAGCCTCAGGAAGTGCAGGTCGTTGACGCGCACGACTTTGGCGCCGGCCATGTCGACGATCTGCTTGTCGAGCAGCGTCTGGCGCAGCAGGATCGCGCCGTGGTCGTCGATCTTCGACGGCGTGAGGGCGCGGATGCCTACATTGAGTCGGATCTTGGGTCCGTCGATGTCTTGCACATCGGCCCAACGGCCGGTGAGCGGGAAGCGCTCCCAGCGTCCACGCTGGACAACGAACGCGACGACCGGCGGGAATGTCGAGGAGACGGAGACGGCCAGATCACTGAGGTTGCCGACGAGGTCTCCATCGGCGTCGATCACGGGCTTGCCGAGCAACGACGACAGGAAGAAGAAGCTGTGCTCCTCTTCGGCGACGAGACGGTCGCCACCTAGGGTATCGACTTCCCCGGACATGGCACCTCATGGCCTGCAAGTGATCAGGGATCCAGACAGGCGCGACGAATCCACGCCGGTTCATCGCTTACAATTCAATTCAATGCAACTGTAGTTGCGGCGCATACTGCAGTCGCGGTTCGATGGTGTGGAGTTTGTGTTCCTTCTCGCAACAGATCCGCATGATGCCGGCATTGATCAGCACTTTGAAGCAGTGAAGGCAGGGCGTGTGGGTGATGTAGATGAGCCCTTCCCGGATCGGCGCCTACATCGATGGCTAGCGTCTTGACGTAATGGCAAGCGCCGCCGGTAGAGCGAGTGCACGCGGGGCCGAGCGACATCGGCGCGCGCCTCGAACAGCTCTTCCGCCACTGGACGGCGGGCTCACTCTTCGCGGAATACGAACGCCGCGCGTGGCTCCGGGAGCGCTACGGCTACGGCGCAGTGCCCGATCCCGCCCGAGCCGTTGCTCGTGGCGGGTTGCTCATGACTCCGTCCGGCGAGACAGAGGTGTGCGACCTCGCTCAGTGCAGGCAGCACCGATTCCGTTGGGGCGCCACTTCGGCACTCCTCCGCTGCCTGCGGAGGACTTGATCGGCACGACGCCCGCGCGGGCCGTGGTTGCCGCGCCGGTCCCCGACCGCCATCTTTGCCGGCGATCCGCACCCGGGGGCAGTTCCATGATCAAGGGTTACGCCGGCCGCGTTCTCGAGGTCGACCTCCGGGCGCGCAGCTTCTTCTTCGCACCGCTCGACGAGGAGACGGCGCGCCTCTACATCGGGGGCAAGGGTTACGGGACGCGGCTGCTCTACGACCGCACGCCAGCCGGCATCGATCCGCTCGGGCCCGAGAACCTGTTGATCTTCGCGACCGGGCCGCTCAATGGCTCGGTTGCGCCCCAGTCGAATCGTTTCGCGGTGATCTGCAAGAGCCCCCTCACCGGCGGCATTGGCAACGCGACCTGCGGCGGATCGTTCGCGCTGGGCATGAAAAAGGCCGGCATCGACATCCTGATCGTCAAAGATCGCGCGGAACGGCCGCTGCGCCTCGAGATCGACGGCGACCGCGACGCGGTCGAGTTCCTCGACGCCGGCGATCTCTGGGGCAAGGGCACCTACGCCACCCAGAAGCTGCTGTCGCGCAAACACCAGCATGCGGTGATCGGGCCGGCGGGCGAGAACCTCGTGCTCTTTGCCGGCATCGTGAGCAACGAGCGCATCGCGGGCCGCACGGGCGTCGGCGCGGTGATGGGATCGAAGCTGCTGAAAGCGGTCTCGGTGCGCGGCTCGCGCAAGCTCGACATGGAGGATCCCGAGAAGTTCAAGGCGTACACCAAGGAGGTGCGTAAGCTCTTCGAAGATCACCCGGTGCTCGGCGAAAGCATGAAGCGTTACGGCACCGGCGGAATCGTCAACACCACCAACGGCCGCAACATCCTCCCGACGCGCAACTTCCAGAAGGGCCACTTCGACCAGGCGATGAACCTCTCCGGCGAGTTCATGGAAGACCACGAACTGAAGGGCGTGAAGACCAGCTGCATCCACTGCCCGGTCACCTGCGGGCGTGACGTGGAGGTAGAAGGCGTCGGCGTCGTGAAGGGCCCCGAGTACGAAACGCTCGCGCTGCTGGGATCGAACCTCGAGATCGGCGACATCAAGAAGGTTTCCGAGTGGAACTACCACGCCGACGACCTCGGCATGGACACGATCAGCCTCGGCGCGACGCTCTCGTTCGCGATGGAGCTGGTCGAGCGCGGCATGCTCGACGCCAAGCTCCACTTCGGCGAACAGGCCGGCGTGACCGAGCTGATCCAGGACATCGGCCATCGCCGCGGCCTCGGCGCCGAGCTGGCCGACGGCACCAAGCGGCTCGCCGCGAAGTACGGCGGCAGCGAGTTCGCGATGCACGTGAAGGGCCTCGAACTCTCGGCCTACGACCCGCGCGGCTCGTTCGCGCAGGGCGTCGAGTACGCCACCACGAATCGCGGCGGCTGCCACGTACAGGGCGCGAGCATGTACATGGAATCGGTCGGCCCACTGACGATCAACCCGCAGAACCTGAAGCTCAAGGCCGACATCCCGATCATGCAGCAGAACATCGCCTGCGCGATCAACTCGATGGTGCTGTGCATCTTCACCACCTACGGGATGATCCCCAAAGCGGTGCACGAGATGAATCCAAGCTCGTTCAAATATCGCGCGCTGGCGTTCGCCTTCGAGAACCTGCCCGGCGCGCTGCTGCGCGGCGCGATGAACATCAAGGGCAAGCCGATGCTGTGGTTCGAGAAGTGGCTCACCTACATCACCGGCACGACGTTCTCCTCGGGCCACCTCCAGGAGATCGGCGCGCGCATCTTCAATCTCGAACGCATCTACAACCTGCGCGAGGGACTCACCAACGCCGACGACACGCTGCCGCCGCGCATCCTCTACGAATCGACATTCCCGGGCATGGACTCGGGACACCCGCTGCACCTGCTGTTGCCGCGCTACTACAAGAAGCGCGGTTGGAGTGCGGATGGCGTGCCGCTGCGCCGCACCCTCGAACGGCTCCAGGTGCGGGTCTAGGAGGACAGATGAGCGTCGCGGTCCAACTGACGTATGCGATGGCGAAGGAACTCGGCGCGCAGCGCCTCGAAGTCGAGGGCGCGCAGACGGTTGCGGACGTGCTGCGCCTGACGCGCGAGCGTTTCGCCGGCGCTCCGGCGCGCTACGACGAACTCACGCGCGTCGCAGCGGTGGCGGTGAACGGCGTGCTCGTGAACTACGAACGCGGCATGAAGACTCCCGTCCGCGACGGCGACATCGTCGCGTTCGTGAAGGCCGCGGCGGGCGGCTGAGCGCGTGCTCTACCTGCGATTGCTTGGAGGGGGCGTGCGATGAGCGAGATCGCGGGACGCCACATCCTGATTACGGGCGGCGCGAGCGGAATCGAGCGCCTGATGGCCCGCAAGCTGGCGGGGCTGGGCGGGCGCCGTGGACATCCTGATCAACAGCGCCGGCGTGGTCAGCGGCCGCAGTTTCCTGGAACTCCCCGAAGCCCAGAACGTGTAAGTTCAGCACGCTCAACTGGAGGTCTGGCGAATGAATGAGATCGATAGCCACCAAATCCGCACTCCACGGGAACGGAGGCGATCGGCGCTTCCTGGTCGGTTCGTGATTGCTGCGATTGCCGTGTTGGTGGGGCTTTTCGCTGCGGAGGGCCTGTCCCGCGTCGCTTGGAAATGGCTTTACAATCGCCAACTCGAAGAGTTGCTCGGTGGCTATCAGTTCGTAGACAAAGCCAATTCGATCATTCTATTGAACCCCAATACCCGCTTGACGCTTCGCCAATTGTTCACCCGACTCGAATCGCACGACAAAACCCGTGGCGCAGACGCATTGCGATTGGATGCCGCTCAGGTTGGTGCCAAAGACGATGAGATTGTCTTCTCCATCAATCGTTTCGGCTTCATCGGGCCAGAGATCAACAAGGAGAAGACGGCGGGATACACGCGGATCATGACCATTGGCGATTCGGTGACGTTCGGATCCTATGTCAACAACACTTCTTATCCACGAGTCCTGGAGCAAGAACTCAATCGGCGCAGTGATCACCCACTCGGATCAGTCGAGGTCATCAACGCGGCTGTCCAAGGCTATAACATCGAAGGCGTTCTCAAGAGAATCGACTATTTCCTCGACTTCGATCCCGATCTAATCACGATCCTAATCGGGTGGAATCGTACGATCATTCGAGCCGATCCAGACAAACAAGAGGCTCTCTATCGAAATCTGACACTCTATCGATTTTTTTACCATGGATTGATTGCGCGGCAGACATCCTCCATGGCGCTGGCGGACTTCAAGAAAATGCATTTCGATCCTGCTGACCCTCTCATGAACAGATTGAGGATCGAGGATTTCGCATATGACTTGAAAGATCTCGACACGTTGATAAAGCGTGTGAGAGAGCTTCGTCCGAAAGCGAAAATCTGCCTTCTGACCTTGGCAGGCCTATTCGTCGAGAATGTGACGCCAACGGCGGACGCGATTCAAAAGGCCTATCCGACGAGCTTTACACCCAATCTGTCCGCATGGGCCGTGCTTTGCTCAGGCTTCAACCAGAAGCTGCGCGAGTTTGCGGCTTCGCGCGGCATCGAAGTGATCGACATGGCTGACTGGTCGGTGACCGCGTTCGTGCCACGCGAACGATACTTTGTCGATTCGGTTCACATGAGCGCTGAGGGCTCCATTCTCTATGGCAAGCGACTGGCGGAGGAGATTGTCCTCCGTGCCCCGAGCATGTTCCAAAGCGGGAGTTCGCCTCCCCCGAGTCACCCGGCGTCGCCAGCTGTCGGCGCGGGGAAGTAGAACGCGCCGGAGGGCGTCGCTGCCTGGCCCGGCAGGCTGCTCACCGCGCGGCAAGCTCCGCTATCGGATTTCGGCCGAGGTCCGCTGCGGGTCGTTCGGATTCAGCGCGGCAGCGACGGCATCCGCGGCGGCCATCCCGAGGACGAGGTGGGTGAACTCTCCGATGTGCCGGTAGCCGTGGGGCACGTGGATCTCGGCGACACCGGCCCACGGCCCGAGCAGCGTCCCGGAAGCGAGATACGCATCACTGGCGCGGCGGAAGCCGTCCACCAACTCGTCCGGAACCGAACTCCGGAAAGCCAGCAACTCGCTCGGCGGTGTCGAAGCATCGGGGAAGAGGTGCTCGGGTAGCGGTACGTCGATCACGATCAGCGGAATGCCGCGGCTGCGGCAGAACTCGCTCATGCGCTCGATCAGCCTCAGCGCGAGCTGGAAATCCCCTCCAGCCTTCGGCTCTCCCTGCGGCACCGCGTACTCCGTCGCGAGTTCGGCTTTGGAACGCTCGAGCAGAAAGGTCTTCGCAGCCTCCCACGTGGTATTCAGCGCCAGCGCGTACAGGTAGGAGTTCTCGCTCAGCCACGACACGCCCGGAATCGCGTTGATGACGCGCAACACCCCTACACCCGGGAGGTGGGAATCCTTTTGCTGCGTGAGCGCGCCGCCGTGCAGTGCGAAGAGTCCCGCCTTGACGTTGTCCTCGAAGTCATTGCCGAAGAAACCGAGCACGACGGCGTCGGGCGCGAAGCGGATCCCCTCGTTCTCCAGAAAGGCGAGTTCCTCGGCCGTACCGAAGCCCGATACGCCGCTGTTCATCACCTTTGCATCGAGGCCGCGGCGACGGAGTGCTCGCTGCATCACCGCGGAGTACGTCTGCTCCTGGCGAACCTCGAAGCCCTGGGTGTTCGAGTCGCCGAGCACGAGCACGCGGATCTGACCGGCGGGCTTCTCGATGCTCCAGTCCTCGTCGTCGCGGAATCCCTGGGCATTCGTGCGGAACTGCCAAGAGCCGTCGACGCTCGTATGCCAGAAGACCGTGTTGGGTTGGAGGCGTCGCAACGCGACCGGTCCGTACTGAGCCGCGGTGTGATAGCGCGGGAAGAGGACGATCGAATCCTTCCACAGCGCGCGGACAACCAGCTCGCCGAGTCCGAAGCAGATCGCCGACGCCAGGATCGCGACGACGATCCCCGAAGCGATGCTCGGCTGTGAGCGCGGCTGGGAATCCTTCTTCATGCGTGCGTCCACTGCGGAGGGTTCAGTCCGTTTCTCCATTGAACGCGCGCGGCTCCAGGAAGGCGAGTTCCCGACTGGCTGCGTCGGCCTGCTGGAACGCCTCGATCTAATCGAGCACGGCCGCGCGGTACACGGTCTGCTCCACTCGATGCGGCGTGTAGGGTTCCGGCCTCCCCGACAGCGCCGGATACGGCCCCCACCCGGTGCGCAAGGCGCACCACATCGGCCAATTCGTGGACGTTCTCCCGCATCGCGACGAAGTTGACCGACGCCACGGGCAGCTGGAACAGCTTCTTGTCCAGGAACGGCTCGTCCGAGCAGGAGATGCTCATGCCGGCGATCTTCGGATACACGTGCTTCACGCTCCGGAACGTGTCGAACGACATGATCCGGCCGGGCCCCACGCGTGGATCGTGCACCTCACACACCTGATGTTGCAGGCCCCGCCATTCTGCCGCCACTGCCCTCGCTGCTGAAAAGGGGTCGCGGTAAGACCCGTCGCCTGGTCTGTAGAAGCCGCTACAGCACGAACTTGCTCGATGTCGGGAGCCGGGCCTGAGCGTGGGCTGCTGCCGGTCCCCTTCCAGCCTCATCGGCGAGGCCGCGTTTCCCTTTTCGAGTCTCCTTGCAGAGGCGGAGGGAGCGGCCGAAGCCCGCTCGGCGAGTGAGGAACTCGCTCTGCCGCACGGACGCGGCTGGCATCGATGACGGGTACCATCGGGACGCAGGGCAGGCGGGGGAGCAACATGTCGCTGTCGGACACGAAGCAGGAGTGGGAAGACCTCGGCGAGCTGGACGCCTGCTGGGCCACGATCACCGACCCAGAGCAGAAATTCGGGCGTGGTGACATCGACAAGTACCTCGCCACCGGCGAGCTCGAGATCGAGGGCGTGATGGCCGCCGCAAGGCGGCTCGGCCATCCGCGCGAGCATCGCACGGCGCTGGACTTCGGCTGCGGTCTCGGCCGGCTGACGCGCGCGCTGAGTCGTCACTTCGATCAGTGCTGGGGCGTCGACATCTCGGAGAGCATGATCGCGCGCGCGACGGAATTGCATCGGAGCCTCGAGAGCTGCCAGTTCCTGGTCAACAGCGAGGATCGACTCGCAATGTTCGCCGACGGCCAATTCGATCTGATCTACTCGAACGTGGTATTGGAGCACGCGCCCGATACCGCGACCATCGAGGGCTACATCGGGGAGCTGGTCCGGACGCTGCAGCAGGGTGGCATTCTGATCTTCCAGCTGCCCTGTTACATCCCATGGCGGAAACGCGTGCAGCCCCGACGTCGGCTGTATCACCTGCTGCGCGCGCTTGGCGTCGACAAGCGTTTCCTGTACGAACGCCTGGCGCTGTACCCGATCCGGATGAACTTCGTGCCGGAGAGGAATGTCGTTGCGCTTCTCGAACAACTCGGCGCCACGGTGCTCGACGTGCACCCCGACACCAATGCCGGACCGATGATCGAGAGCCGGACCTACTACGCCACGCGCTAGCCGCGCGGCGCTCCCGGCTCAAGCGCCGAGCGACGCCCTCACTGCCTCGATCACGTCTGCCACGTCCGCGTCGCTGAGCTTGGGCGAGAGCGGCAGCGAGACCGTGCGGTCCGAGATCCACTCCGAGTTCGGGAACTGGCCTCGGTGGTAGCCGAAGCGCTCGCGGTAGAACGGGTGCAGGTGCACGGCCCGGTAGTGAACTCCGGTGCCGATGTTTCGCGCCGTCATCGATTTCATGAACTCGTCCCGGGACACCCCGCAGCGTTCCGTGTCGAGCAGCAACGTGAACAGGTGCAGCGCGTGGCGCGTGTCGGGCGCGACCGGCGCCGGCAGGAATACCGGGAGATCCTCGAAGGCATTGCAGTAGGCCTGCCAGATCTCGGCGCGGCGCTTCCAGGTGCGTTCGACGCGCGCGAGCTGGTGGATTCCGATCGATGCCTGGATATCCATCATGTTGTACTTGAAGCCGGCCTCGACCACGTCGTAGTGCATGTAGCCATGGTCTGAGAACCGCGTCCACGCGTCCTTGGTCATGCCATGCAGTGCGAGCGTGCGCATGCGATCGGCCAGATCCTGGCGCGCCGTGATCGCCATGCCACCCTCGCCGGTCACGACGTTCTTCGTCACGTAGAAGCTGAAGCATCCGACATCGCCAAAGGTTCCGACATGGCGACCGTGGTACTCGGTCTCGATGGCGTGTGCGCAGTCTTCGACGAGGTGCAGATCGTGCTTGCGCGCGATCGTGAGGATCGGGTCCATCTCGCAGGCCCGCCCGGCGAAGTGCACGACGACGATCGCGCGCGTGCGCGGCGTCACCGCGGCCTCGATGGCTGCGGGATCGATGTTCATCGTGCGACGATCGCAGTCTACGAGAACCGGCGTCGCGCCGGCGTGGATGGCAGCGTTGCTGGTGGCGACGAAGGTCATGCTCGGCGCGATCACTTCGTCGCCCGGTCCTACGCCGAGCGCGCGGAACGCCAGGTGCAGCGCGGCCGTGCACGAGTTGAGCGCGAGGGCGTGGCCCGCGCCGGTGTATTCGCGGAAGCGATCCTCGAAGCGCGCGACGCGCGGGCCCGAGCCGATCCAGCCCGACTGCAGGCACGCGACGACCTCGTCGATCTCGGGCTGCTCGATGAGTGGAGCGCCGAAGACCAGAAAACTCTCGCGCGGCATCCGTTGCCCCCCGGTCACTCAGCCCTCTTGCGGCTTGCGCCTGCCTTCCTGCCTGGCCAATCGGGCTACTGCTTGGGCCACCATGCGGGCGGCGCCCGTCAGTGCAGCAGCCAGTAGCTCTCGGTCGAGTAGTCGAGATCGTGGCTGCCAAGCAAGATGTTCGCGCGGTAGGCGATCCCGACGTTGTTTCCGATGCGGAGTTCCGCCATGCCGATGCCGGCGATCAGGCAATCGATCTGGATCGTCGAGTTGCGCCCGATCCGGCTCCCCTCGCTCATGACGGATTCCCCACCGGTCGCGGCGCCACGGAGCCGAGAAACGCCTCGAGCCCGAACTCCTTGAGCTCCAGCGCCACGACAGCTCCTAGACCGGCAATCAGGCCGCCACCCAGCGCCAGCAGCAGCGAGATCAATCGCTTGGGACGAATCGGTCGAGGCGCGGCCGCCGCCCGCTGCACGATCGAGGCATTCGTGAACTGACCCTGATCGAGCGCTGCGTCGATGCGCGCTTCCACGCCGCGCCGCAGGTACTGGAGATACTGGGCCTCGCTGGTCGAAATCAGGCGCTCGAGGCGCTTTGCCTCGAGCAGTTTCGCGTCCAGCAGATTCAGTCTCTCGCTCTCCCGCGCGAGCTGCTCCTCGAGCTTCGCGATCCGCTTCTCGTAACCCGCGCGTTCCGCACGCGTCTGCTCCAGCCCCTCGGAGGCTGCAACCGAGGTCGGGGAGGGGCTCGACTGCCGCTGCGAGACGCTGGCGCGCTGGTTGGCGATCGCGGCGGCGGCGGCTTCCAGCTTGCGCTGGTTCTCGACGAGCAGCGGCGATTCCCCCCGATAGCGCTCGAGCAGCCGCACGCGGTCGAGGTCGAGCTCGAGTTTCCGCTGGATCAGCGCCTGGAGTGCAGCGTCGTTGCGACCCTCGACGGTCGTGGTCTGCATCTGCTTCGGCTCGCGGTCGAGGTAGCTCTTGTGGGAAGCGCCCCGGCTGTCGAGCTCGGCGATCGTGCGCTCGAGACGAGCCTGCTCGTCGCGTAGCGACGCTACGATCTGCTGCTGCACGGTGCGCTCGGTCGCGATGTCGGTGACCCCGACGGATGCCTTCAGCTCCTGGAGCTGCTGTTCCTGCGAGGCGAGTTCGACCGCGAGCGAACGCGCTTGTTCGTCGAAGAACGATTCCGCGCCGGAGCTGCGGTGCACCTCGACGTGATGCTCGAGATACTTCTCGAGCAGCGTATTCAGCACGATCTCCGCGAACGCCGGGTTGCCCGACTCATAACTCACCACCAGCACGTCCGATTTCGTCACCGGCTCGACCGTGAGCGAAGACTCGAAGCCGCGCAGCGCACGGTCTGCGAGCGTCGGCGCACGCACACCGTGGAACCATGCGTAGGCATCCTCGTAGAGAAAGAGCGGACCGAGCAGGAAGCGCATCCAAATCGAGGGCGTCGCCTTGTCGAGACCGGTGGCCTGGATGGTTGCTTCGAGCACCTGGTGGCTCGTCAATACGGAGCTCTCGGAGTTGACGTCCTGCTCGGTGACACCGCTCGACACCACGGTCGGCGCCCGGTCGCTGGACGCGCCCAGGCCCACGGTGGCGCGGTTCTGCTGGATCAGGATCGCGGCGCGCGCCACGTACGTCGCGGGCCAGAGGAACGAAGCCACTTGCACCACGACCGCGACGGTGAGAAACACCGTGAAGAACTCGCGCCTGCGACGGACCAGCGCACGCCAGAAGCTGCGGATGGCTTCGGCGAGATCGGTGACGCTCGACGCGTCCGACGGCGTTTGCGCGCCGTTTGCCTGGCTGTTCTCGGTCATGCGGCGCCCAACCCCCTCCGAACGTCGTTCCCGTCCCCGCGCG
>Ga0315278_10003468_pt1 | contig 14098 bp, 12 predicted proteins | sample YL17G06_0_MG_FD_203880 | JGI IMG/M metagenome (GOLD analysis project Ga0315278, IMG submission 203880) | Sediment microbial communities from Yellowstone Lake, YNP, Wyoming, USA - YL17G06_0 | ecosystem: Environmental > Aquatic > Freshwater > Lake > Sediment | place: USA: Wyoming | collected...
TAAAGCCGCTGTCCAGCGTGCTTATGATATTCGGGCTGCGTGGGAGGAATATAAGCTCATATTGCCGGAAGTGCCTTTGGCAAAAGACCTCGACTGGCCGACCAAGCAGGATATTCTCAAATTACATCTGTGGTTTCGTAGCACCTTAGTTTTAGTGGGGGCAGAGATAGACAGGCGGTTCGCTAAAGAGCAAGCATCGCAGCGTAAACCATTAACACAAAAGGCGGGACTAATTTATGAAAAGCTACAATCGTTGCCGGAACACAAGGGTATGACTTTGCCTGAGATTCAAAATTGGTTGTATGACGAACACGAAATCAATCTTGACGAAGGAACGTGGAAAACGATTCGCAGGGAACTTATCCCATACGACCTGAAAAACGCAAAAAGAATTGGTTATTACATCGGAAAAAAATAACCTTATAAACCCCCTTATATCCCCCCTTATACGCCCTACACACCAATTACTATTTCCACGATAATCGGGGTGTGAACAAAAAACAGCGCAAACTTTTGGTTCTGGGTGCGATGGCACGACAGTTGGGTGTTGAACCTCGATGGTTACGGATAGAGGCTGAGACTGGACGGCTTCCACACGTCAAGGCGGGCAGGACATTGCTTTTCAATCCCAATGTTGCGGAGCAATTGCTCATCGAGCGGGCAAGCAAGGGGGACAAAAATGTCCGTTGAAACTATCGCTGAAAAACTTTTGCTGTCTGCTGACGAGACCGCTGCCCTGTTAGGTATCGGACGGACGCTGCTTTGGGGACTTCATTCGGCGGGCAAAATACCCCTTCCGGTGAAACTTGGCCGCCGGACGCTTTGGAACGTTGAGGAATTAAGAAACTGGATTGCGGCGGGGACACCACATCGAGAGGTCTGGGAACAGAAAAAAAAGGAGAAGCTGAAACTGCAAGCGCAACAGGGGAAGTGGTATCGCAACCGAAACATTCAAGCCGCACTAATAAAGGCCGTTGCTATTATTCTTGTACCAATCATTGGCTGGTTCCTTAATTCTCACAGCAATAAGCAAGTTTTCTCCCTACAAAAAAATGTTTCGACATCCCTTAACGCGGAAACAAGGGGGAATCTCTCACCGATAATTGTGACTTCCGGCCCAAACAGTCCGGTGAACATATACATATCGCCAAGTCAATTAAAAGCGAGTTCTGAAGTTAGAGAAATGGATGTTAATCGGCCAAAATAGCTGTCAGTCAGAAACGTTCAAAAGCCTCCTCCAGACAAACCCCACTAAAGTTACATAAAGTGGCGATTGGCGAAGGCATATCCAGAACCGGATTTGAGGTAAATCTCGAATTTATCAGCTTTGATGTCATCTATGAATTTGATTGAAACAATTAACCCCCATGGCCTGTATTTTTGTGTGTATGATGCCTTTCCACAGTTATGGTCGTTGTACTGCTCCCCGTTAAACAACTAAAAAGTTAAGGAGTTTTTGACAAGCATAATTCCTCATATTCACAGGGGGTTTTGTAGTTTAGCGACGAGTGCGGATAGTCGGTGTTGTAATCCACAACCCATCTGTCCAAAGCGGCCTGCAATTCAAACGGTGTCTGAAAATCATTCGGCCAGACCAAATCCTCCTTAATTGTGCGAATTACTCTCTCGGTATCGGCATTGCCTTTAGGATTATTGTAGCTGGCAAAAATCTGTTTGATTTGCAGCACATTGCAGGCGGCCATAAATCCTACGCTTGTCGGCTGGCTGCCGTTATCACTGACCAGAAACAACATTTCATTGTTACTGTCCCTTATGCCTCCCGGGAATTGCTGTTGCAAGGCCATGTCAACGGCATCGAGCCAGTCTTTGGTCTTGCTTTGCAAACTCAGGTTATAGCCGACAATCTTTTTCGTGTACCAGTCCAGCACAATATGCAGATACAGCCAGCCCCAGCAGCCAACCATAACTTTTGTCATATCAATGCCCCAAATATGATTTGGCCGATTTGCCCGCGGCTTGGCTTTTAATGGGGTTCTACAGGCTTTCAGCCTCGTATTTTTGCCGACAAGAAGATTGTTTTCCTTCATCAGGCGGTAGATGCGTTTTTTGTTTATATCCAGCCCTTCGCGATAGCGAAGGTATGCCCATACCCTGCGGTATCCCCAGAACGGATGCTGAGCCTTAAGTAATTGAATCTGTTCAAGGACGGGCTGATTATATTGTTGTCGCTTCATGCTTTTGGCCCTCTTTATAATTCGTACTCGCTTTTTTTTAATTCGACGGTCAGCTCACCAATAATACGTTTAAGCTTCTGGTTCTCATGCTGAAGCCGTTCGGTGGTTCGGTCCACTCCGCCGTAGTCGAATACCTTCGGGCCGTTAGCCAGGAGCTGGTCACGCCATTTGTAATACTGGGACTGGCTGATTTGAAATTTCGCGCAAAGTTCCCCTAGGGGAACTTTCCCTTTGAGTCCTTCCAGAACGATAAGCATCTTATCTCCGGAAGACCATTTACGTCTGTCCATAACTGTTACCTCCGTTAAGAAATACTACCATAATTCTGGCTATTCCTTAACGGGGAGCAGTATATTCGGTCATACACAATTCTCCCCTTGAAATTTTGTTTCACTCTAAAGCGGGTTTGGAGTTCGTAGTTAATAAAAAAAATGGGGACAGAATACCAGGGGACGAAAGTCAGAAAATTGAGCAGAGAATTTTCAGTTTTTTCTTGACGCGCACGGGGGGGGGGTAGAATAGAATATAAAGTGAAAAAATAAAAATGCAAACCTATGGAAGTTATGTGGAGGAAGAAGTATGGGCCTTAAGAACATTGTCCGGTCAGCAATAGTTTTTTCTATCATTCTTTTAACATCAACAGTTTATGCCACGCCAAGCGGAAGTATCATTGCTTGGGGAAACGATGATTCAGGTCAATGTAATGTGCCGGTGCCGAACAGCGGTTTTACGGCGATAGCGACTGGATATTTGCACAGTTTAGGTTTGAAGTCTGACGGCTCAATTGTGGGCTGGGGAAGAAATACTTTTGGTGACTGTAATACACCTTTGCCAAACAGCGGTTTTACTGCGATAGCGGCAGGCTCAAGTCATAGCCTTGGCTTAAGGTCCAATGGCTCAATCGCAGCCTGGGGAGACAATGGTTACGGTCTGTGCAGTGTGCCTGAACCAAATAGCGGTTTTGTGGCAATAGCAGCAGGCTGGGAACATAGTCTTGGCCTTAAGGCCAACGGCTCAATCGTTGCTTGGGGATATAATGACTTCGGTCAGTGCAATGTTCCTGAACCGAACAGCGGTTTTGTGGCGGTGGCGGCAGGTAAGGGACACAGTCTTGGGTTGAAATCTGACGGTTCAATCGTTGTTTGGGGAGGTACAGGAGATTCTGTTCCTGAGCCGAACAGCGGTTTTACGGCGATAGCAGCGGGCAGCTCTCATTATCTGGGTCTTAAGGCAGATGGTTCCATAGTCGCATGGGGAAGGAACTCGGAAGGCCAATGCAATATACCTGAACCAAACAGCGGTTTTACGGCGATAGCGGCAGGCGGTTGGAATAATCTTGGCCTAAAAGCCGATGGTTCAATCGTTGCATGGGGATGGAATTATTATGGCCAGCGTGATGTTCCTGAGCCGAATACAGGTTTTGTGGCGATAGCGACAGGCGGCCATAGCCTTGCAATCAGAGAATGTTTGTATAACGTGGCGGGAGACCTGAACGACGACTGCAAGGTGGATATGTTGGATTTTGCGGTAACGGCGAATAACTGGCTTTTGGATTGCTATGCCACCCCCAGCAATCCCGCCTGCATACCGAAATAATCTATACACGCTGAAGGCGAAACCGGCCCGTGGTATTCCAAGGCTAAATAGGGGAGAGATTATATCGTCAAATAAGGTATTTCGGGGTTTGCAGGTTCTCTTTGATATGATTCAAAATGTCGGCGGCGTAAGTGCCGTTGATTATCCGATGGTCGGCAGAAAGCGTTAAACTTACCATTTTACATACCGTCGGTTTGCCTTGTTTCGGCAGCACCATTTTTACAACATTGCCGACCGCTAAAATCACCGTTGCCGGCGGCGGGACAATTCCGATAAACGAATCCGTGCCATAAACGCCCAGATTGCTTAACCCTATTGTTTCTCCTTCAATCTCCTCTAATGTCAATTTATTACTTCGGGCCTTTTCGGTAAGCGATTGCTCAAGGTTCGCTATCTCTGCGAGGGATTTTTTGTCCGCATCTTTTATCACCGGCACTACCAGTCCCTGCGACGCATTAACGGCAAAGCCCACGTTGACTGCAATGGCGATTATTATGTTGTCGCCGTCGAGTCTGCCGACCGCCAAAGGATATTTTTTAGCGGCGAGGGCAAGTGCCTTTATAAAAAAGGCGTTTGTCGTTACCTTTACGCCGAGCGTTTTTTTCAATTCGTGCCGCATATCCATCAGTTCGGTAACGTCAGCTTTTAACTCAGCATAAAAACAGGGCTTTTCGGCCTTTGATTTTGTCATCCTTTCGCCGATGAGTTTCTGGATTCGCGTCAGCGGAATGAGTTTTTCTGATACGTTGTTCAAGTATGCCTCTTTTATATTCTCCGTCGGCAGGGCAGTTTCTCCTGCTCAAACTGGGCGATACTGGATTCGAACCAGTGGCCTCACGGGTGTGATCCGTGCGCTCTAACCAACTGAGCTAATCGCCCGGGGTTTATGTATTAAAACCACCGACAATGCCCCCTGTCAAGCGCTATTCCTGCTTCGCTTATTGCGGTTTTCTTTTGCAGTTTTTGAGATTTTTTATCGCTTCAAGCTGCCGAACGGCTTCTTTATCGCGTGGGCGGTTCATCGCTTTTTTTGTTTTGCCTCCCGCAGCTTTTGTAATGTATTAAGTGCAATCTGGTGTCTTCTGATGCGTTCAGCAGGCGTTCTTTTGAGGTTTTCAATCAGTGCAGAAACGTCGATGCCGCAATCAATCGCCGCCTGCAATTCTTTCGGCTGCCGCAAATTATTTCTGTGCCTGCCTTGTTTTATTTTTGCCGCCATATTCTGAAGTATAAGCATCCTTACAACTGACTTCAATATCAAACAACCGTTATAGCGCAATAAAAACGCCTCCCTAAGGGAGGCGTTATATTTACAAGAAACAATTAAGCCTTAGCAGCGAAGTGCCTGACGATTCACCCCGTAAGGGGCGTCTAATTTATCCTTTAGAAAGGAGGTGATCCAGCCGCAGGTTCCCCTACTGCTACCTTGTTACGACTTAGTCCCAGTCATCGGGCTTACCGTAGACAGGCGTCTCCTTGCGGTTGACAACCCGGTTTCGGGTACTCCCGACTCCCATGACTTGACGGGCGGTGTGTACAAGGCTCAGGAACACATTCACCGCGACGTAGCTGATTCGCGATTACTAGCGATTCCAACTTCATGCAGGCGAGTTGCAGCCTGCAATCTGTACTGGGGCGACTTTTTTGCGATTTGCTCCACCTTGCGGTCTTGCTTCGCTCTGTACTCGCCATTGTAGCACGTGTGAGGCCCTGGGCATAAAGGCCATGATGACTTGACGTCATCCCCACCTTCCTCCGGTTTAACACCGGCAGTCCCGTTAGAGTCCCCGGCATTACCCGCTGGTAACTAACGGCAGGGGTTTCGCTCGTTAGAGGACTTAACCCAACATCTCACGACACGAGCTGACGACAGCCATGCAGCACCTGTGCAAGTTTCACCCTTGCGGGCAGCCAAGATCCGTTTCCGGATAGGCATCCAAGCATGTCAAACCCAGGTAAGGTCCTTCGCGTTGCTTCGAATTGATCCACATGCTCCACCGCTTGTGTGAGCCCCCGTCAATTCCTTTGAGTTTTAGCCTTGCGACCGTACTCCCCAGGCGGTCTACTTAACACTTTTGCTTCGGCTCCGAAAGTGTCAGAACTTCCGCAACCTAGTAGACATAGTTTAGGGCGTGGACTACCGGGGTATCTAATCCCGTTTGCTCCCCACGCTTTCGTGTCGTCAGCGTCAGGACAGACCCAGTGCACCGTCTTCACCGCCGGCATTCCTCTTGATATCTACGCATTCCACCGCTCCACCAAGAGTTCTATGCACCCCTGTCTGCCTCAAGATTCGCAGTCCGCCAAGCAATTCCCCGGTTAAGCCGGGGGATTTCACAAGACGCTTACGAACCCGCCTACACACGCTTTAAGCCCAGTGACACCGAACAACGCTAGCCACCTCTGTCTTACCGCGGCTGCTGGCACAGAGTTAGCCGTGACTTCCTTTGGGTTGGAGCAACCTCGATTACTCGAGGCTTTCTTACCCCTGACAGTGGTTTACATCCCGAGGGACTTCCTCCCACACGCGGCGTCGCTGCGTCAGGCTTTCGCCCATTGCGCAATATTCGTTACTGCAGCCCTCCGTGGAGGTCCGGGCAGTATCTCAGTCCCGATGAGGCGGGCCGACCTCTCAGCCCCGCTACCCGTCATTGCCTTGGTGGGCCGTTACCTCACCAACTAGCTGATAGGAGATAGGCCACTCCTGCGCCGATAAATCTTTGGTCATCAGTCCGTCAACCGATGACATTATCCGGTATTACCGCCCCTTTCGGAGCGCTGTCCCGAAGCACAGGGTATGTTACCTATCCGTTACGCACCCTTTCGCCACTAACTACCCTTTCGATTGCTCAATTAGATAATTCGTTCGACTTGCATGTCTTAGCCACGCCGCCAGCGTTCGTTCTGAGCCAGGATCAAACCCTTCGAATTTATTCGTCGAACTCCGACTTTCATCAGAGATTTCGTCGAAATTTAGGCTCAACACTTTTTAGCATACGCACCGAAAGTGCTGACAATCCTGTGTGTAATTTATTTAAGACTTATTGCAGAGGGCGTATCCTCCGCAACGGTCGCACTTTCGCTGCTGTTTTGGCTTAACTGTTAACTTGTTAAAGAGCTGTATAGACTAAATAGGCGGCCAAGTTAGAAACATACAGTCTTCACTTGCCCGCCTCGTAATACAGTATGATACGCTCAAATATGGTCGGTAGTCAACAGAGATATGTAAAAATTTTAAAAATTTTTTATTTTTTCCTAAAACCTTGCAACCTGCGTATTTTACAATACTATCGTAACCAATGAGGCCAGAAAACACATCTGACAATAAGATAAGTGCCTGTTGCCGTCGGGAATACACTTTTATACTGCTGCTGTGCATTATCGGGGCGGTTCGAGTATTCATTTTCGGCGCAGCCTTTCCGCCGCTCAATAATATCGATGAATATTGCCATTTCGACCTTGTGTGGAAATATTCAAAAGGACATCTGCCTCGCAGCGCCATAGAAAATTTTAACAAAGAGTCGGCAGAACTTTTCGTGCTATACAGAACGCCCGAGTATCTGCTGAAGCCGAAAAATTTCGTGGGCGGCGCATTTCCTCCGCCGACCTGGAAGACTCCGAACATACAAAAATCAGAACGGTTCGCTCAATCCGTCGCTGATTCACAGCAGGGGAAAAATCACGAGACGTGGTCGTTTCCCGTCTATTATGCCGCTGCCGGCCTGTGGTGCGCAGCGGGAAGATTCTTCGGTATAGCAGAGGGAAATCTGCTCTACTGGATACGCTTTCTGAATGTGCCGCTTTTTGCGCTTCTGGTGTGGGTTTCGTATCTGGTCGCCAAAACGTTTTTCCCCAACGACTATTTTCTGCGAATCAGTCTGCCTTTGATGGTCGCCTTTTTCCCACAGGATTCATTCTACTCAATCAGCAACGACTCGCTTTCGCCTCTGCTTTTCGGTATTGCGTTTCTTATGCTCCTGCAGATATTTTTCGAGGACAAATCTTACCGTTATCACGTCCTTGCAGGTCTGGCAGTTGCAGTCGTAGTCCTGACGAAAATATCAAACATTACAATATTGCTTCCGGCGGGCATAATCGTCCTTCTGAAGGCAAAACAGTATCTCCTTAAGAAAAACTTTGCAAACATCATTCCGCTGGTTCTGCTTTCGGCCGCCGCCGTAATGCCTATAGGCCTGTGGTGTTTGAGGAACTACATCACCTTCGGCAGTTTTACCGGCGTCGCCGAAACGTTAAAATACAAGACCTGGACAATCAAGCCCCTAAGTGAGATTTGGAATCATCCGATTTTTACCGCTGCGGGACTGTTCCACTTTTTAACCGAACTCGCGAAAACATTCTGGCGGGGTGAGATTGTTTGGCAGGGTAAAACAATAGCCTCGCCGGCTATGGATTTATTCTATGTAGTCTCAACCGCTGTTCTTATCACTGTAGCTGCAATTAGTCTTGTCTTGAGCAGAAATAAAACTGACAGACAAACCATTTTTGCTCTCGAAATAAGTTTTTTTGTGGTTATTGCATCGGTATTGTTTTTAGTTGCTCTTTCAATCCGATATAACTTTGGCGAATGTTACTTTCCTACGCAAAATGAGCCTTATTTCACCACAGGCCGTTTGATTTCCGGCTCTATTATTCCGTTCCTTCTTATTTATCTTAACGGACTCCGCAGGCTCTTCCCCAAATCCGCAAACCGTATCCTGCCGTTGTTGGTCGTAATAATAATCGCTGCTGTGATTACCTGCTCCGAGATTTTGCTGAGCCTCGATGTGTTCAAAAGCCAATATAACTGGTTTCATCTGAAATAATACAGTGATGTGTGTTGTAGAATAATTGCGGGCTAAACCATCTTGTGTTTTTGGTAAATCTGCGGCAGCTTCTCCTGCACCTTCGCCCGGATGTCGGCATAAAGATTTTTGCCGTGCGAGTCCATTGCGACAATCAAGGGCCCGAAATCTTTCACGCGTAATTTATAAATCGCCTCCGGATGCAGGTGCGGCCAATAAACCTCTTCAACTTCCTCTATTTGCGTTGTCTCCAGTGCAGCGGCACCGCCGACAATCGCAAAATAGCAGCCGCCGAATTGCTTCATCGTATCGAGGCTGCCCTGATACAGCCCGGATTTGCCGATAATCGCACGAACACCGTATTTTTCCATCAACGCCGGCGTGAATCTATCCATCCTTGTGCTGGTCGTCGTGCCGATAATAATTTTTTCCCACTTGTCGCCGACCTTTTTCAGGCTCGGTGCGGTATGCAGCACAGGGAAACCTTTCAGGTCCACCGGCGGTTCATTGTGCTGGTCGAAAATGTATATCATAGTCTTATCTCGCATACCGAAGATATGCCCGTTGATGACCACAAGGTCACCGACGTGAAGCGACCGCATTGTTTTTTCGTCGAACGGAGTTTTCAAAACATAAAAAGCCATCAGTTTCTCCAGCAGCCTTAAAAGCCGTATTCGACCCGTCCGTCTTTATGAATCTTAGCACGGGCGCGCCTTGCCGGCCAGCACTGCGTATTGACCGCAACAGGGTTCTGTGTGATATGAGTGTAAGCCCATTCAATATGAACGGCAAGAGTCGAAACATCACCGCCCAGACCCATTGGCCCGCTGCCCAGACTATTTATCGCATCCTCCAGCTCCCCTTCCAGCTTAGCAAATAAGGGGTCAGGGTTTCTGCTGCCTGCCGGGCGGGCTATTGCTTTCTTTGCCAGCCACGTAACTAAATCCGCCGTCCCGCCTATCCCAACACCTATAATCCCGGGCGGGCAGGGATTGCTGCCTGAGGCAACGACACTGTCGATAACAAACTTTTTCACGGCAGCAACACCATCGGCAGGAATGAACATCTTCATCGTGCTCATATTCTCAGAACCGGAACCCTTTGGTATCATAAGTATATTAAGACAGTCGCTGTCGGGATTAAATTCCCAGTGGACAACAGGCAATCCTTCTCCGACGCTTGTCTGCGGGTTTTCGCGGGTTACCGGATGCGTGGAACTTCCCCTGAACGGATATTCGAGAGTCGCCCTCTTGGCACCTTCATACAGCGCAGTCTTTATCTTTGCCCCGTCGACAGGAAACCTGCTGCCGATTTCGACCATATATATCGGCAGCCCCGTATCCTGGCAGATAAGCATATCCTGCTTTTCGGCCACCTCTATATTTTTGAGAATTGTCTCAAAAATCGTCCGGGCGGTCGGGTTTGTCTCACGATTGTATGCCTTTTGCAGCACATCCTTGACGTCAGGCGGCAATATCTTCAACGCACGGATATAAAGCTCTTTTGCAACTTCCTCTACAAGTTTGTAATCAAATTTGCTCATAAATATTCAAACAACTAAATATTGTATTCAGCCGGTGCGTTAACGGACTTATGATATTTCGTCCACGCCTGTTTTCGCAGGATGCCTATTGTATCGCCCCGCAAACCTGCCCGCAGCGCAGCAACCGCCACCGCATCTTTCGGCTGAACGTTCCCGATATTAGCCTTCGGCCCGTATCGCATATAAATTGCCTGCTGCTGCGATTTTTCCGGCGCCTCAATCATAGTTTTATCCATCCCGACGGCATTAAGAAGTGTGTCTAATTCCTCGAAATCAACCTCGCCGCCTTTACCCATCACGCCGATGCCTTTGCCTGACTCGCGCGATTCGATAATCACCATTTTCGAGCCGTATTCCAAATCTTTCTTCATAAGCTCGATTCTCTTTTCGGTAGTGAATAATGCATCTTTCTGCGGGTCTTTTTTGCCGACCTCCGATATGACCGTAAAGCCCGCCTTGATGCACATCCCGATAATGTCTCCTCTGGCATTATCAGGGACGTATATTGTGCCGTCGGAAAATTCCAAATGTGTAAAGCCTAACGACTTGGCATATTTAAGATAGCCCTGAAGATGTGTCTTTGAATATCCGCCTGCTTCGAGTATAGCAACCTCGGTCAGCGTCCCGCCAATCATTGGGGCGATGCCGCCGTCTTTATAAACCTTGATTTTCTTTTTCAGCACATCCTCTTTATAAAGAGCGCCTGTCCCGAACGTGATTTTGACGATGTCAACAATCCCTGCAACCAAGCTCACCCAGTCCTTTGCGCCCGCAGGGCCGAATTCCTTCTCTATTATCATTATTACGCCGTTCTCCTCCGGCACACTCACAAACTTCTTAAACGCCCTTGCCATTTATTTCTCCTTCTACAAATCAACAATTTTTATTTTTTATTTTCTTATAATTCCGTCCCAGCAGTTCTGCGAGCCGCCGATTTCCTTGACAACTCTGCTGCTGCACTTGAGGAATTTATCCACCGCACAAAATCTGTTTCGCATAAGAGCCGGATTGTCAAATCCCATAATAGGGGTGGTCTCATACAGCAGCACGTTATTCGCAATTTTGTCGCTGATATTATCGAACAACGCCTTTCTCGCAGTCCTGGCATTTTTCACATCCACCACGATATTTTCATCCCGCCCTTCCTCTATATGCGGCAGGATAACGGTTATATCGGTCTTCTTAATCGAATCGAACTTCGTCTCTAACTTCGTCAAATCTATCGCTATCTTCTTCCCCCATTCATCCGCCGCTTCGGGCAGTTTCAAATTTAGCTTTTTCGTAACCGCAGGATAACTGTATTTCAGATTGCCAATTCTGACGTTATCAACCAGCGAGCCTTTATAAAGCGTCAGGCCGTCCTCAAATGAAAAATGTGTCATCTCCGTCGAGAAAAGTTTCAGTCCCAGCTCAAGTCCTTTAAGGATAAGGCAGGTTTTTCCGCTGCCTGCCCCGCCGGGCCCGATATACATATGATTTGCTTTTTCATCGTAAAGTGCGCAGGCGTGAAAACTGTATATATTGTATTTCTGTTCTAAGAACATCAGCACGTATCGGAAAAGAAGTCCCTCGTTGCCGAAAATCGTATACCGCAAATCCGAAGTTTCCTCGGTCGCCTTGAGAACTGAGCCTGTAAGATTTATTCTGTTACCCACAATCGAAATATCGAAAGGCGTTTCCGGCTCATCAAGCATAACAATGTAAAAATCGAGGGTTTCGCCGTATTTTATTTCTTCAACTTTATGAAAATCCGTAAGCAGCGATTCGTATTCCGCTGAAAAATACAGTTTCGGTATCAGTTCCTCTCTGTTTGTAACAACGCCGAACGTTGCTTTTAGTATCCTGAACGCCTTCTTAATCATAACCAGCCTTTTAACTACAAAGTCTTAAAGAATAAAAGAACAAGCATTATATTTTTTGCCTGTCCGATTTGCAATATCTTAATTCCAAATTTTGCCGTCCGAACTATCTCGGCAGCAGCATATAACACATAATCGCCACGAGTATAATACCGACAAGGTTCGGAATAAATCCCTCTTTAACCATTGTGCGGACAGGCACATAACCCGTGCCGTAAATAATCAAATTCGACATCGTGCTTATCGGCGTCGTAAACGCTGTATCTATCCCGATTGCCGCAGGCATCATAAAAAGTATCGGGTCAATGCCGGATGATTTCGCCGCCGCGCCGAGCAAAGGCAGCAGAAGTGCCGCCATCGCCGTATGGTTCATCGCATTGGTCATAATTCCCGCACCCATCGACACTATCCCTATGACTGCAAACAACGGCATACCGCTGCTACCGGCAAGTTTGTCGCCGATGACCTTGCTCAGGCCCGAACTTTCAAAAGCCGCCCCGATGCTCATACTGCCGCCGACCATCAATAATAATCCCCACGGTATATTCGCCGCCGTCTTCCAGTCTAACAGCCTGCCGCCGTGCCCGTTGGGACACAAAAACATCACCATAACCGACAGCAGCGCAACGGTGCTGTTGCCCACGCCTTTGACCCCGATTAATCTCTGCCAGCCGCCGACAGGCCCTTCGAGAAATATCCACCCCGCAACGGTTATAAGAAAAACAACGATTATCCGCTTCTCTTCCGTCCGCCACGGCCCAAGCACCGGCAGTTGCACAGGCCGGCTTCGCCCAAGTTTCCGCGTCAGCCACAACCACGTAAAAGGAACTAATACTATTACTATGGGAAGCGCAACCTTCATCCACCTGAACAAGCTCATCGTATTACCTGTCATATCCTTGTACATCCCCGCACACATAATATTCGGCGGAGTGCTTACGCACGTTCCCATCGCCCCGATATTCACCCCCAGAACCAGCGACAGCAGTAACGGCACCGCCACCAGTTTTCTTTCTTTCTCCTCTATTTGTTCCAGCACCGCCAGCATCATCGGCAGAAACATCAGCGTCGTCGCCGTCGTCGATACCCACATACTCAAAAGCACCGCCGCCAGCATAAATCCCAGCACAAGCCGCCTGCCGCCAAGCCCACCGACAAGATGCACCATCCCTATCGCAAGCCGTTTATGTGCCCCGCTTTTGCCCAGCCCCTGCGAAATCATAAATCCGCCGACAAACAGCAGCACCATTTCGTGTCCGTATCCCGCCGCCACCTGCCGCGAATCAAGCACCCCCACTATTGGAAACACCGCAAACGGTATTATGGATGTCGCTTCTACCGGCAAAGGCTCGAATATCCACCACATCATACATAAAGTTGTTACCGCCGCCGTCCAGCACGCTGCCGGCTTCAATCCCAACGCCGACAACGCAAACCACATCGCCGCTGCCACCGCCAGCCCCGCCCACATAGCCAGCAATTTCTTTGTTTTTTTGACTTCAGCCATAAAGCATCCTTTTATACAAAGCCGATATACTAACTCACACAACCATAATAAGCAATAATCCGCCTACAGAAAACTTGCCGTATCACACCCCTTAATGGTAGAATTTACATTTCGATTTTAAGGCTTAACCAAATATGCAAATGAAACTACGATTTCTTGGCGCAGCACGCAACGTTACCGGCTCACGCACTCTGCTCGAGGCCGATGGCTCAAAACTTTTGGTCGATTGCGGGCTTTATCAGGAACGAGAGCTTCAGGTAAGAAACTGGGACCCCTTCCCTGTCCCGCCAAAAAGCATAGACGCCGTCTTTCTGACCCACGCCCATCTCGACCATTGCGGCCTGCTGCCTAAATTAGCCAAAGACGGCTTCAGCGGCAAAATCTACTGCACACAGGCCACCGCTGAAATCGCAAAAATCATTCTCCTCGATTGCGCACAATTATTGGAAGAGGACGCAGAGCATAAACTCAAAAGACACAAAAAAGAAGGCAGAGAAGGCCCGAGGCCTGTTCTCCCCCTTTACACGACCGCCGACGCAGAGGCCTGTTTTCCGCTGTTCGCACCGGTTGAATACAAACAGCCCGTAAAAATCGAC
>Ga0315278_10003470_pt1 | contig 14096 bp, 8 predicted proteins | sample YL17G06_0_MG_FD_203880 | JGI IMG/M metagenome (GOLD analysis project Ga0315278, IMG submission 203880) | Sediment microbial communities from Yellowstone Lake, YNP, Wyoming, USA - YL17G06_0 | ecosystem: Environmental > Aquatic > Freshwater > Lake > Sediment | place: USA: Wyoming | collected...
GGGGGGGGGGGGGGGGGGGGGGGGCCCGGGGGGGGGGGTAAGCCCGGCCCCTCGCGCCGGGCCGCAATCAGGCCGGAGCGCGCGGGCACCGAGCGGGCGACCGAGGACGGAGGATCCGGGCGCTACGAGCCCGCCGGGCGAGGAGCGAACCGGGAGGGGCCCCGCCCGAGGGCGTCCCTGCTCGGTCGCGCGCGGAGGCCTCGCGAGTCCCGGCGGCCGGGGGGCCGCCGGGGCGAGCGCGCGGCTCGGCGTGAGGGGCCACCTATCTAGTGCGCCGCTTCGCCCGAGGGGCAAGACGAGATACCATGCGGCGCGTGAATCTGGCGAGTCAGATCTACGATCGGACGTGGCGGCGGGTGCGCCATCTCGGGGCGGTGGCATTGCTGGCCGAGGCGACCGTGCAGCGGATGTTCACTCGCCCATTCGACGTCCACGAGGTGGTTCGGCAGCTCGATGCGATCGGGGTGCGCTCGGCAAACCTCGCCGCCGTGATTTCGCTGTTCACGGGGATGGTGATGGCACTGCAGACGTCCTACGCGCTCGCCGCATTCGGCGCGAAGCTCTACATCGGCGAGGCGGTGGCGCTGTCGATCGTGCGCGAGCTCGGGCCGGTGCTCACCGCGCTGATGGTGGGCGGTCGGGTCGGCGCCGGGATCACCGCGGAGATCGGCTCGATGACGGTGAGCGAGCAGGTGGACGCGCTCCGCTCGCTCGGCGCCGACCCGATCCGCAAGCTGGTGGTGCCGCGGATGTGGGCGCTGCTGCTCGGCCTGCCGCTGCTGGTGGTGCTGGCCGACGTGATGGGGATCCTCGGCGGCCTGATCATCGCGACCTGGGAGCTCGGCCTCGCGCCGGGCTTCTACGCCAGCCACGTGCTGCGAATCGTGGGGTACAGCGACGTGTTCTCGGGTCTGATGAAGACGGTGTTCTTCGCCTTCGTGATCGCGCTGATCGCCTGTTACAACGGGCTGCACGCCACCGGCGGCGCCGACGGCGTCGGCCGCGCGACCACCAACACGGTGGTGGCGATCGCGATCAGCGTGCTCGTCCTCGACTTCTTCCTGACCAAGCTGTTCCTGATGCTATGAGCGAGAGCGAGCCCATCGTCGTCAGCTTCCGGGACGTCCACAAGCGCTTCGGCGACAAGATCGTCCTCGACGGCGTGAACCTGGAGGTACGGCGCAATGAGATGCTCGTCGTGCTGGGCGGCTCCGGTACGGGGAAATCGGTGCTCCTGAAGCACATCAGCGGCCTCGTCAGGCCCGACAGCGGCGGCGTCGTGGTGCTCGGCTGGGGCGTCTCGCACCGCGACGAGGAGGAGCTCGTCGAGCTGCGCCGGAAGGTGAGCTACATCTTCCAGCAGGGTGCGTTGTTCGACTCGCTGTCGGTCGGCGAGAACATCGCCTTCCCGCTGCGCGAGCACGCCACGCTGTCGGAGGACGAGATCACCGCGCGGGTCGCCGAGTTGCTCACCCGGGTCGGGCTCGCCGGCATCGAGAACCTCGAGCCCTCGGCGCTGTCCGGTGGCATGCGCAAGCGTGTCGCGCTGGCGCGCGGGCTCGCCCTCGAGCCCGAGGTGATCCTCTACGACGAGCCGACGGCGGGCCTCGACCCCCTCACCGGTCTCGCCATCACACACCTGATCAAGGAGATCGACACGACCACCACGGCGACGTCGCTGGTCGTCACCCACGACCTGGCGGCGGCAAAGGAGTTCGGCGGTCGCGCGGCGTTCCTGCACGAGGGGAAGTTCGCCTTCATGGGCACGCTCGACGAGGCTGCGACGCTCGACGGGTTGGTGGGGAATTTCGTGCGGGCTGGAGGCGTGCATGCTCGAGACTGATCCACGGCGACGCTTGCGAGTTGGCCTGTTCACCGCCGGCCTGATCGTCCTGCTCGCCGCTTCGATTCTGCTGCTCGGCAAGAAGCAGCGGCTGTTCGTCCGGCAGGTCCGCTACGAGACGCGCTTCGAGCACGTCGGCGGGCTGGTTGCCGGCGCGCCGGTGTGGCTCAACGGGGTGGTGGTCGGCTCCGTGGACGAGGTCACGCTGCCGCCTGATCCGACGCAGCGGCAGATCTTCGTCTACTTCCTGGTGGACGCGGAGATGGCGCGCCGCGTCCGAGCCGACTCGCGGGTGCGCATCGCCACGCTCGGACTGCTCGGGGACCGCTACCTTGAGGTCACCTCGGGTTCGCCGAGCCAGCCGAAGCTGAAGGAGGGCAGCGAGGTCCAGTCGGTCGAGCCGACCGACGTGGCGGCGGTGCTCTCCCAGGGCGGCGACGTCGTCACCAACGTCCTGGCGATCTCGGGCTCATTGCGCAACATCCTCGCGCGCATCGACAAGGGCGAAGGGCTGCTCGGCGAGCTGACCTCCGGCCAGGCGACCGGCAGGCAGGCGCTGGCGAACCTTACGTCGGTGCTTGAGCAGCTCGACGGCATGCTGGGCGATGTGCGCCAGGGCCACGGCGTGCTCGGCAAGCTCCTCACGGACGACAAGCTGGAGTCGCGGCTCGTCGAGGATCTGGCCGGGATGGCGAGCGCCGGCCGGCGCGTGGCCGAGGCGCTGGCGACCGATCTCGAGCGGCAGGACTCGGTGCTCGCCGCGCTGCTGCGCGACCCCGAGGGACGGGCGCGGGTGGAGCGGGTGCTCGACCAGACCGGCCAGGCGGCGCAGTCGTTCGCGCTGGTTGGCAAGGAGCTCTCCGAGGGTAACGGCACTCTCGGCCGGCTGCTCACCGACGAGGAGCTCGCCACCGACTTCCTCGACAACCTGGCGGCGCTCACCAAGACGCTGCGCAGCGTCGCCGACAAGCTCGACCAGGGGAACGGCTCCGCCGGGCGGATGATCAACGACCCGCAGCTCTGGAACGACCTCGAGCATGTGGTGCGCGGCGTCAACGAGTCGAAGCTCGTGCGCTGGTTCGTCCACAACCGGCGCGAGGCTGGCGAGAAGGCCGAAGCGAAGGAGAAGGCCGCGGTCCCGCAACCGACCACGCGCTGATTCTGGAGTGAGGGGCGAGCGCCCTTGCTGCACTGCGTGCAGCCCGCCTCGCCAATTTGGATCACTCTCTTCTTTCCACGGAGCGCTGCCGGCAGCGGACCATCTGCGGCGTCGCGCAGCGCCGGCCACGCTCCTCGCGTACAGGAAGTACGCGTCGTCGCGGTCCGGCTTGTGCTCCTTGCATCTGGCCCACTGGCGGCAGCGCCGCTCCGCTCCGCTCAGCGGAGCGAGCGGAAGCAGGAAGAAGCAAAGAAGCAGCAAGAATGCTGGTGCGCCTGAGCGCAGCGCGGAGCCCACCAGGCCACTCCGCGCCGCTCCCCGAGCGGCGCGCGCGTGCCAAAGAAGCAGGCGAGAGGCATGAGGATGAGTAGGAGAACCCCTCCGCACCTGCAGCGCGAGGAGCGAAGGCAGCTCAGGTGATGGCGCGCCTGTGCGCACTGAAAATCCACTGATCGGGCCGCGCCGCGGTCTACCGCGGCGCGCGCGTGCCGCCTCCGATACTTTGCTCGCGATGCGGCTCTCGATCGCCGCGGCGAACCTAGTTTGGATCAGACGAGGAGAGTTCTCCGGTTTCAAAGTGTCCGAGGTGGCAACGATGACCGCCAAGCTCCCATCCGCCGCCAATCACGGTGCGGCGTCGGGCAGGCGGTAGATCGTGAGCGTGTGCCCCACCGTGGCCAGCTCCTGGCCGCGGCGGCCGAGGTCGGCCAGCAGCGCAGCCAGCGCTCGCGCCGTCTCCGCGTCTCCGGTGGCGGCGAGATAGGGCGGCCCGGCGGCGGCGGCGTAGCTCGACACTGCAACGTACCGCGCCGGAGCCGCGTGCGGGTCGGCGGCGAAATCCGCCGCCCCGGGGATGTCGCACGTCGGGCAGCCGGCGCCGAGATAGACGATCGTCAACGGTTGCCAGCGCTCGGTGAGGGCGCGGCCGGCGAGACGTCGCCAGTCCTGTCCCCAGTCGAGGTTGGAGTCGTTGAGGTAGCGAGCTCCATTGCGGGCGCCGCCGACGAGCGCGCTGAAGTGGGCGATGTACGAGGGGAAAGCGACGATTGGGGCAAGCGCGAGCGCGGCGGCAAGCGCCGCGAGCGCCGGACGGGGCAGCCGCGCGGCGTGCCGCGACGCGACGACGGCGAGAAGCGCCAGCAGCGGCATCAGGTGGCGGGCGCCGATGTTGAAGGTCGTGCCCGGCAGGGAGAGACAGAAGACCGCAGCCGCGAGCAGCGGCAGCAGGTCTCGGCGGTCTCGCCTGACCGCGGCGGCGACCAGCCCCCAGACGGCGAGCAGGAGGAACGGCAGCGAGGTCTTGAGGGCAAAGGCGACCGGAAAGTACAGCGCGAACCCGCGCACGCTGGTGCGTCCCATGAGGACGTTGATCCCCTGGCCGTTGGCGTCGGCGGCGCGCACGCAGGCGAGCCCGAGACCGTAGTGGGCGAGTGGGACGCTCCGTCCGGCGACCTTCTGGAGCGCGGCGATCTGCGGTGCCGTACCGGGCCACTGACCGAGGTGGGCGGCGATCGTCGCGCGCTCCTCTGCGGCGGTGACGTGGCGGACCGCGGGAGCGTAGCCGGCGACCACCACCGCGGTCGCCAGCGCCCCGGCGCCGACGAGGCCGGCGAGCACCGCGAGGCGTTTCGTCCTCAGGCAGTCGACCGCCACGGCGACGACCAGCACCGGGACGAGCAGGATGGTGTTGAACTTCGCGAGCAGCGCGAGGCCGAGCACCACCCCGGTCGCCACCCACCCGAGCCGCCGTCCGTCCAGCCAGCGTTGCACGGCGTAGAGCGTCCACACCCAGCCGGCGGCGCCGGCGACGTCGGTGTGGACAACCATCGCGTGGCCGAGCGCGAGCGGCTGGCAGGCGACCGCGAGCAGGGCAACCAGGGCGGCTGTCTCGCCCCACAGCCGCCTCGTCCACAGGAACACGCCGGCGAGCAGGGCAACCAGGAAGAGCAGTTGCGAGGCGCGTGCGCTGCGCAGGAGCGAGATCGACGCCACCCGGTTGGCGTAGAGGAAACCACGCACCTCGTCGGCGAGCGCCAGCAGGCGGCGCACCGGTGGCCCGGCCGCCGGCTGCGGGTCCAGCGGCAGCAGCGCCGCGCCGGCGAGCAGCTTGGCCAGCGGCGGGTGCTCGGGGTTGAGGTCGGCGTGGCCCTCGCGAACGTACGTCCAGGCCGCCAGCAGGTGGTACGGCTCGTCGTTGGTGGCCGAGTTGTCCCAGCCGGCCGCGGCCGCGGCGCCCACGGCGGCGCCGATGATCAGCCAGGGTGCGAACCGCTTGAGGAGGCGCGCCGCGGTCACTGCTCACCTTCGGCGGGCGCCGCCCACAGCACGGCCGCCCGCAGCCTCAGCACCTGCCGAAGCTCCAGCCGGCGCGCGAGGGCGGTGAGCTGCGGCGCCGTGACCGTCCCCGGGGTGACGATGATCGCCACGCGGCGGCCGGCGACGGCCGGCGTCGTCAGCCGGGCCGCGAGCTCGTCGACCTCGAGCGTGGCGCCGTGGTCGCGCGCGTCCTCGTACCACCCTGGGTGGGCGGCGGCCGAGGCGGGGACGTTGACAAGCTCGTAGCGCCCCGCCTCGCGCCCAAGGTGGAACGATACGCCGAGGCGCCAGTAGCCGCCGATCACCACCGTGCCGCCGTCCTGGAGGTGCTGCCTGATGGCGGCGGCGACTAGCGACTCGTCGCTTGGCGGCGCCTCGCCCCAGGCGACGAGCGCCACCCCCGTGCTGGCCGCCGCGCCGGCGACGAGCAGCACGCCGCCGATCCGGTGCGCGCGCGAGCGCGCCGCGCCGGCGGCAAGCAGGCCGACGAACGGCGCGAGGTACAGCGCCTCGCTTCTCCCGGGGAACAGGTATGGTGCGCCCGCCCACGCCAGCACACCCAGCCCGATCGCCGGCACCGCGGTGAGGACCGCAGCGGGCAGGGGAGACGAGGCCCCAGCTCGCTGCGCCCGCCCCACGGCGATGAGCAGCCAGATGCACAGCGCGGCGGCGAGCGCCTGGGCGAGCGCTGGCGCCGAAGGCAGATCGAGGTGGGCGGCGAACGGCGCGACCGGCGGCAGCAGCCGGACCGGCGCGAGGACGCGCTCGAGCGGCGCCATCTCGAGCCAGGCGCCGGCCATCCAGGCAGTCGCCGAGGCCGGCTGCGCAATCGCCACAGGCAGCCACGGCAGGTGCGAGGCGAGCCCCATGCCGACGCCGAGCAGCGCTGCCTGGCGACCGCGGCGCGGCAGCGTCAGCGATGCCACGGCCGTGGCGCCAGCCAGCACCAGCCCGAGGGCATGGCTCCAGCAGCCCAACGCTACCGCGAGCGCCAGCCCGAGCGCGCCCCGGCCCGTCTCGCGGAGCGCCTCGAGGCGCTCCCACGCCAGCGCCGCCGCGAGCAGCAGCAGTGCGTAGCCGCGTCCCTCGCTCGACCAGGCGACCGCCAGCGGGTGAAGGGCGAGCAGCGCCGCGCACCACGCCCCGGCCGCGGCGCCGGCCACCCGGCCAGCCGCACGAGCGGCGACGAGCACTGCCAGCGTGCCGGCGAGCACGGAGACCAGCCGGGCGGCGGCCAGGGGCGACGGGCCGAGCGCCGCCACGAGCTTGGCGAGCAGATAGGGGAGCGGCGGCCCGGAGTCGAGCCGCAGGGCGGCGATCAGGTCGCCGAGCGGCAGCGCCGCCGCCCACGCCGTGAAGTACTCGTCGTGCCACGGCGGTCGCAGCAGCGCGCCGGCGGCGCGGACGCCCACGGCCGCCCCGGCGATGATGCCGAGCACCGCCGTCACTCTCCGGGCTCTCACGCCGGCAGTCTCGGCGCGTTCTCGACCCGCCGTCAAGTGCGCGCCGCGCCTCGCTGGAGCGCCCGGTTTCGCGGCTGATCGCTCCGGTGGTCTCCGGCCGGAAACGCGGCGCCGCGGTCGATCCGGCGTCGCCGCGCCGGAGCCGTCCGCGGCCGCCGGCGTGAAACAAAGGACGAGCGGACGCCGTATCAAACAGGCATGACGGAGTTGTGCCCGGTTGCCATAACGTCTCGGGCGTGGCTGGGCGTTCCCCGCCGCGCGCCGGAGGCTTCTTGAGCGAACGTGGAGACAGGCGGTGACGACGGGCCGGGGAGCCGAGCCGGTCGTCCCGAAAAAGGAGGAAGTGATGCGAAGGAACACAGCGTGGTTGGCTGCCGCCCTGGTTCTGGCGGCGGTGCTGCCGGCCGCGGCGAGCGCCGCGGAAGCGCCGGCGGCCCCGGACATCGCGTACGAGAAGTTCGTCCTCAGCAACGGGCTGACAGTGGTCGTCCACGAGGACCACAAGGCCCCGATCGTCGCGGTCAACGTCTGGTACCACGTCGGCTCGAAGAACGAGAAGCGCGGCAAGACCGGCTTCGCGCATCTTTTCGAGCACCTCATGTTCAACGGCAGCGAGAACTTCAACGACGATTACTTCAAGGCGGTCGAGAAAGTTGGCGCCACCGATCTCAACGGCACCACCAACGAGGACCGCACCAACTACTTCGAGAACGTGCCGGCGCCGGCGCTCGACTACGCGCTGTTCATGGAGTCGGACCGCATGGGCCACCTGCTCGGCGCGATCGACCAGGGCAAGCTCGACGAGCAGCGCGGCGTCGTGCAGAACGAGAAGCGCCAGGGTGACAACCAGCCGTACGGCAAGGTGCAATACCTGATCTCCGAGAACGTCTACCCGGCCGGCCACCCGTACTCCTGGACGGTCATCGGGTCGATGGAGGACCTCGGTGCGGCCGCTCTCGACGATGTCAAGGAGTGGTTCAGGACCTACTACGGCCCCAACAACGCCGTGCTGGTGATCGCCGGCGACGTCAAGGCCGCCGACGTCAAGACCAGGGTCGAGAAGTACTTCGGCGACATCCCGCCAGGTCCGCCGATCGCCAAGCACGAGGCGTGGGTCGCCAAGATGACGGGCGCCAAGCGCGGCGTCATGCAGGACCGCGTGCCGCAGGCGCGGATCTACATGGTGTGGAACACGCCGCAGTGGGGCGCACCCGAGTCGGCGCTGCTCGACATCGCCAGCGACGTCCTCGCCTCTGGCAAGACCTCCCGCCTCTACAAGCGGCTGGTCTATGACGACCAGATCGCCACCGACGTCGGCGCCTTCCAGGGCGAGAGCGAGATCGGCAGCAACTTCATGATCACCGCCACTGCCAAGCCCGGCGGCGACCTGCGCGCGGTCGAGAAGGCGATCAACGAGGAGCTGGCGCGCTTCGTCAAGGACGGGCCGACGGCCGACGAGCTGTCGCGCGTCAAGACGCAGTACTTCGCGGCTTTCACGCGCGGCATGGAGCGCATCGGCGGGTTCGGCGGCACGTCCGACATCCTCGCGTTCAACACCGTGTACGGCGGCGACCCGGGGTTCTTCAAGACCCGCCTCGCCCGCGAGTCGGCGGCCACCGCCGAGGACGTCCGCAAGGCGGCGTCGGACTGGCTCGCGGACGGCGTCTACGTCCTCGACGTCCAGCCATTCCCGCAGCTCGCGGCCGCAGGCGCCGGCGTTGACCGGTCGAAGCTCCCGGATCCGGGTCAGCTTCCCACCGCGACGCTGCCGGCTACCGAGCGCGCCACGCTATCCAACGGCCTCAAGGTGATCGTCGCCCGGCGCGACGGCGTTCCGGTGGTGAACGTCGACCTGCTGGTCGATGCCGGCTACGCGGCAGACTCGGGCACGCCGGGTACCGCATCGCTGGCGACGAACATGCTCGACGAAGGCACGGCGACCCGCAATGCCCTGCAGATCTCGGACGAGCTGGAGCGCCTCGGCGCCAACCTCAACACCGGAGCCAGCCTCGATACGTGCACGGTCTCGTTGCCGGCGCTCAAGGAGAACCTGGACCCGTCGCTGGCCCTCTTCGCCGATGTCGTGCTCAATCCCAGCTTCCCGCCAGCCGACTTCGAGCGCCTGAAGAAGCAGCAGCTCGCCGGGATCGGGCGCGAGAAGGTCAACCCCAACGCGATGGGGCTGCGGGTGATCCCGGCGCTGCTTTATGGCGCCGGCCACGCCTACGCCGTGCCGTTCACCGGCTCGGGCAGCGAGGCGTCGGTGTCGTCGCTGACCCGCGACCGCCTCGCCGCCTTCCACGCCACCTGGTTCAAGCCGAACAACGCGACCCTTGTCGTCGTCGGCGCGACGTCGCTCGCCGAGATCAAGCCCAAGATCGAGAAGCTGTTCGCGGGCTGGAAGTCGGGCGAGGTGCCGAAGAAGAACCTCGCCGCGGTGAAGGCGAAGACGGCAAACGAGGTGTACATCATCGACCGGCCCGGCTCCGCGCAGTCGGTGATCTTCGCCGGCATGCTGGCGCCGCCCAAGAACAACCCCGACGAGGTCGCGATCGGTCTCGTCCAGGAGGTGCTCGGCGGCTCGTTCACCTCGCGCATCAACATGAATCTGCGCGAGGACAAGCACTGGTCGTACGGCGCCCGCATGGCGTTGCCGGACGCTCGCGGCCAGCGCCCGTACTTCGCGATGGCGCCGGTGCAGGGCGACAAGACCAAGGAGGCGGTGGCCGAGGTGGTCAAGGAGCTCGCGGGGATCATCGGTGACAAGCCGGTCTCGGATGCCGAGCTGGCCAAGGCTCAGGGCAACCTGACGCTGACGTTGCCCGGGCGCTGGGAGACCAACCGCGCGGTGGCGGCTTCGCTGTCCCAGATGGTCCAGTTCAACCTGCCCACCGACTACTTCGACACCTATGCGGCCAAGGTCCGGGCGCTGCAGCTCCCGGCGGTGGAGGCCGTCGCCAGGAAGCTCGTCCAGAAGTCGGGAATCGTCTTCGTTATCGTCGGCGATCGCGCCAAGATCGAGGAAGGCGTCCGCTCGCTCAACCTCGGCGCCGTGCAGATTCTCGACGCCGACGGCAAGCCCGCCGGCAACGTCTAGACACGGAGCGTTGTTGATCAGTGGGGGAGGGCCGCGGTCCTCCCCCACTTTCTTGGAGAGGGGGCGGGCGCCGCTTCGCGGCGCTGCGACCGCTCGCCGCGAAGCCGCGGGAGCTCCGCTCCCGCGGACCTCGCAACTCGCGTCCTTGCTGCACTGCGTGCAGCCCGCCCCTCGCCAATTTGGATCACTCTCCTTTTTCCACGGAGCGCTGCCGGCAGCGGACCATCTGCGTCGTTGCGCTTCGCCGGCCTCGCTCCTTACGTACATCGAGTACGCGCGTCGCGGGCCGGCTCGCGCGCCTAGCATCTGGCCCACTGGCGGCAGCGCCGCTCCGCTGCGCGGAGCGAGCTAGGAAGAAACAAAGAAGCAGTCAGCATGGTCGCGCGCCTGAGCGCGGCGGTGAGCCCACCAAGCCACTCCGCGCCGCTCCCTGAGCGGCGCGCGCGTGCCACTTCCGCCACTTTGCTCGCGATGCGGCCCTCGAGCGCTACGAGAGCCCGTGGCCGGCCCGGTCAGGGAAAGCTACCCGCATTCAAAGTGACGGAGGTGGCAACGGCGACCGCCAATCCCGGAGGAAGAAACAAGGAAGCGGGAGGTGGCAACGGCAACCTCCGAAGGCCCGCGCACCTCCAAACCACTCTCCTTCACGTGTTAGACTCCGCCGTTTTCGGCCGTCTCGGGGCCGAGGAGGACGAGGTGGCAGCAGAACGGGAAGCGACCGCCGCGCCGCCGAGTGGCCGGGCCGAGATCGGCCGGCCACTCGCCTGGCTGCTCGCGCTGAGCTTCCTGATCATCGTCTTCGGTATGCCCGCGTTCGACGCCGTCGCTGAGCTTCGCCGCTCGCGCACCTCGGCGGCCGAGGAGCGCTGGCCGCTGGCCGGGCGACTGATCGACCTGCTGCGATCGCCCGTGCGTCACGCCACCGTCCCTGGAAGCGGGCCGCAGGCGGGCCTCCGGGGGACGCTCGCGGCCATCCAGAGTGCAGAACTCGCGGTCGAGGACGCCGTCGGCGATCGGTCGGTGGTCGGCGCCTGGGTGTTCGCCAGGCTTCAGGAGTTCCTCGTCGGGCGCCTCGGGGCAGGGAGCGACGAGGTGCTGCGCGGCCGGGACGGTTGGTTGTTCTACCGACCGGCGGTGGACGCGCTGATGCAGCGCGGCTTTCTCGCCGCGGACTGGCTGACTCCTCCCCACGAGCGCGACGAACGGACCGCGGCGCGCCGGCAGCGCGATCCTCGGCGCGCGATCCGGGAGTTTGCAGGACAGCTCGCGGCGCGCCAGATCCGGCTCGTTCTTGTGCCGGTGCCGGCAAAGGCCTCGATCTATCCGGAGATGATAGGCAGCGCCGGCGATATCGCCGCTCCAGTGCGCAACCCGTCTTTTGCCGCCCTCGTCGACGAGCTTGCCCGGGATGGGGTCATGGTCTTCGATCCCGCGCCCTCGCTGCTCGCGGAGAAGTCCCGTGGCGGCGAACCGCTCTACCTGGCGACGGATACGCACTGGCGGCCACGAGCGGTCGAGGTCGTTGCAGAGCGGTTGGCCGCGTTCATCCGGGATGGCGTCGCGCTGGATGCCGGGACGGGCCCCGGCTACGCGCTGGAGGACGCCGCGGCCAGCAATCTCGGTGACCTCGCCGCGATGCTGGGCCTGTCGGACGGGCAGGCGCTTTTCCCGAAGGAGACCGTCACGCTGCACCAGGTGGTCACCGCCGACGACCTCCTCTGGCGGCTCGATCGCCGGGCCGACGTCCTCCTGCTCGGCGACAGCTTCGCCAACATCTACTCGCTGGGAGGCATGGGGTGGGGCGAGTCGGCCGGGCTGGCCGAGCACCTGAGCTACGCGCTCGGGCGCCCACTCGACGTGATCCTGCGTAACGACGACGGCGCCCACGCGACGCGCCTGATGCTGTCGCAGGAGCTCTCGCGCGGCCGCGACCGGCTGGCCGGAAAGCGGGTCGTCGTCTGGGAGCTCAGCGAGCGCGAGCTTTCGTTCGGCGACTGGCGCCTGATTGGAATGGACGCCGCGCCGGCACCGCGGCGACACCTCTGGACGCCGCCGCGAGGCGGGAGCGTAGTCGTCTCCGGCACGATCGTCGATATGGGCGTGGTCCCGCGGCCGCGCGGCGCGCCGTACGCCGATCACGTCGCCGCGGTGCACCTCGGCGACCTGGAGTCGACCGAGGCGGACGTCGGCGGGCGGGAGGCCGTGGTGTTCGTCCGCACCATGGCGGACTACGTGCTGACGCCGGCCGCCTGGTGGCGCGTCGGTCAGCGCGTGACGCTGCGCGTCCGCCCGTGGGCCGACGCCGGCGACGACATCCAGAGCATGATGCGCAGCGAGCTGTCGGACCCGGAGCTGATGTTCGCCGATCCGGGGTGGGGAGAGGAGACGAAATGAAGAGCCGACAGCTCTCAGCCGACAGCTTACAGCCCGGCAGCCCGCGCCAAGAACATAGGGTTGCGCCTGGTCTCAGGCCTTCGACTGTTGGCTGTCGGCTGTTGGCTGTCAGCCTCCTGGTGGCCGGGCTGCTATGGCGGGCGACCGCTGCGGCGGTCGGCGACACCCTGACGACGCTCGAAAGGGAGTACAAGCAGCGCTGCCAGGCGCTGGCGGCCAACCACCTGCGCGGGAAGTACCAGCTCGTGGTCGGGATGGACGGCTGGTTGTTGCTTCAGTCAGAGCTCAAGTACGCGTCCTCGGGGCCGTTCTGGGGCGTCGCCGCGCTGACGCTGCGCCCTGACATTCCGCTCGATCGGGCGGACCCGATCACGGCGATCGCGGCGTTCCGCGACGAGCTGGCGAAGAAGGGGATCGACCTGTTGTTCGTTCCGGCGCCCACCCGCCCGGTCGTCGTGCCGGAGTCAGTCCTCGGACGCGACAGGCTTCCGGCGGGGAAGACGCCGCGTCTACAGCCGGTCGAGGAGGAGTTCTTCGCCGCCCTGCATGCGCGCGGCGTCGCCGCCATCGACCTCACGCCGGTGTTGCTCGCCCATCGCGACGACGAGCACGGGCCGCTCTACGTGTCCTCCGACCCGCACTGGACTAGCAAGGGCAACGTCCTGGCCGCCCAGGAGATTGCCCGCTGGGTCAAGCGCCAGCCGTGGTTTGCGAAGGTGCTGCAGCAGCGGTTCGAGACGACCTGGAAGCCGTTCGAGCACAGCGGCCCGCACTACCGGGACCTGGTGGAGGGGGCAGGGCTGGAGAAGCGCCCTCCCGACCTCGTGCAGGTCCGCGAGGTTCATCTCGTGGGTGCCGGCGGGCATCCCGTGAAGGTCGAGTCGCGGCAGCCGGACAGCCCGGTGATCTTGATCGGCGACAGCCACACGGTGTGGTGGCGGAGCCAGGAGGCGGCGCTCTTCCAGCAGCTCGCCTGCGAGCTGGGCTTCCCCGTCGACACGCTGTCGACCAGCGGCGGCGGCCCCAACGAGAGCCGGCTCAACCTCGTCCGCCAGGTGCGTGCGACGCCGGGCTATCTCGCGAGCAAGAAGTTGGTGATCTGGTGCTTCGCCTCGCGAGACCTGCTCGGTCCGAAAGAAGGCTGGATCCGCACCCCGCTCGACGCGCCGGCCGACGAGGGCGACGCGTCGGCGAGCACACCGCAACCGTAGCCCGCCCCGCCCCCGGAGCTGTGACGAGCTTCACAAGGTGCGTGGTTGCTGCACGTCCGCGACGCCGCTACACTGCGCCGGGCCGTTCGGCCCAGCGCCCGAGGAGGAAAGTAATGCATATTGCCGTCGTCGGCAGCGGCTACGTGGGTCTGGTGACCGGGGCATGCCTCGCGGATTTCGGTATCTCCGTCACCTGCGTGGACAACGACGCGCGCAAGATCGCGATGCTGCAGCGCGGCGAGATCCCGATCTACGAGCCGGGGCTCGACGCGATCGTAGCCAAGAACAAGAAGGCCGGCCGCCTGTTCTTCACCACCGAGCTCAAGGAAGCGGTGGAGAAGGCACTCGCAATCTTCATCGCGGTGGGAACGCCACCGCGCGAGGACGGGTCCGCCGATCTCGGCTACGTCGTCCAGGTGGCCGAGGCGATTGCCGAGCACATCAACGGGTACAAGGTGGTCGTCACCAAATCGACGGTGCCGATCGGCACCGGCCAGCTCATCGAGAAGATCATCGGCGAGCGCAACCCGAAGTTCCCGTTTTCGGTGGTCTCCAACCCAGAGTTCCTGCGCGAGGGATCGGCGATCGAGGACTTCATGCGCCCCGATCGTGT
>Ga0315278_10003473_pt1 | contig 14092 bp, 12 predicted proteins | sample YL17G06_0_MG_FD_203880 | JGI IMG/M metagenome (GOLD analysis project Ga0315278, IMG submission 203880) | Sediment microbial communities from Yellowstone Lake, YNP, Wyoming, USA - YL17G06_0 | ecosystem: Environmental > Aquatic > Freshwater > Lake > Sediment | place: USA: Wyoming | collected...
TGCTGCGGCTGCCGACGATTGCGGACAAGGGCTTCCTCGTGACCATCGGCGACCGCAGTGTCGGCGGGCTTATCAGCCGCGATCCGTTGGTCGGTCCCTGGCAGGTGCCGGTCAGCGATGTGGCCGTGACGCTGTCCGGACTGCGCGGTCACTGCGGAGAAGCGATGTCCGTCGGCGAGCGTCCGCCGATCGCGCTGCTGGATGGCCCGGCATCGGGGCGCGTGGCCATCGGCGAAGCGATCACCAATATCGCGGCGGCCGACGTGCGCCTGATCAGTGACATCCGCCTGTCGGCCAACTGGATGGCGGCCTGCGGCGAGCCTGCCGAGGATGCCAGCCTGTATGACACGGTGCGCGCGATTGGCGAGGAATTGTGCCCGGCGCTCGGCATTGCAATCCCGGTCGGCAAGGATTCGCTGTCGATGCGCTCGACCTGGCGGCGGGATTCGACTGATTGTTCGGTGATCGCCCCTCTGTCGCTCGTCATCTCCGCTTTCGCTCCAGTCGCAGATGTGCGCCGCACGCTGACACCGGTGCTGGATACTGCGCAGGGCCCGACGCTGCTCCTGCTGCTTGATCTCGGCGCCGGTCGCGACCGGCTGGGCGGTTCATGCCTGGCGCAGGTTCATGGCCGGATCGGCGACCGGCCACCGGATCTCGATGATCCGCAGTTGCTCGCAGCATTCTTTGCGGCAATCCGTGCACTCGCGGATGCGGGTCTCGCGCTCGCCTATCACGACCGTTCCGATGGTGGCCTTGCGATCACATTGCTCGAAATGGCATTCGCGGGCCGCGCGGATATTGATGTCGACCTCGGCGTGGTCGCAGACCCCGTGGCGGCGCTGTTCAGCGAGGAACTTGGCGCGGTCCTGCAATTGCGCGAGGGCGATTCGGGCGCGGTGCTCGAAATCCTGGCGCGGCATGGACTCAGGCAGCACGCGCGCCTGATCGGCAAGGTGGCGCGCGGCCGCCGGATCCACATCGTCGCCAATGGCCGGAGCCTCATCGACGATGACCGCGTGCGGCTGCGCGGGCTCTGGGCCGAGACCAGTTGGTGCATGCAGCGGATGCGTGACCAACCGGACTGTGCCGACGAGGAGCAGGCATCGCGGCTCGACGAATCGGATCCCGGCCTGTCCTGGCAACCGTCATTTGATCCTGACGCCGATATCGCCGCGCCGATGATCGCGAGCGGCGCGCGGCCGTGCGTCGCGATCCTGCGCGAGCAGGGTGTCAACAGCCAGGTCGAGATGGCAGCGGCATTCGATCGCGCCGGTTTTTCGACCGTAGACCTGCACATGACCGATCTGCTGGAGGGCGGCGAGCGACTCGATGGATACCATGGGCTCGTGGCCTGCGGCGGCTTCAGTTATGGCGACGTGCTGGGTGCGGGCGAGGGCTGGGCGAAGTCGATCCTGTTCAATGACCGTGCGCGCGAGTTGTTCGCAGGCTGGTTCAAGCGCGGCGACAACTTCACGCTGGGTATCTGCAATGGATGCCAGATGCTTGCGGCGCTCGCAACACTGATTCCGGGCGCCGCGTGCTGGCCGCGCTTCGTGCGGAATCGCTCGGAGCAGTTCGAGGGCCGCCTTTCGCTGGTCGAAATCGGCGAATCGCGTTCGTTGTTCTTCGCCGGGATGGCGGGATCAAGACTGCCGATCGCCGTCGCGCATGGCGAGGGGCGCGCCGAATTCAGGACTGCCGCAGATGAGCAGCAGGCTGCGGCACTGACGGTCATGCGCTTCGTCGACAATCGCGGCGCGGTCGCGACATGCTATCCGGCCAACCCGAATGGCTCGCCACAGGGTATCGCGGGACTTGTTTCGGAAGACGGGCGTGTCGCGATCATGATGCCGCATCCGGAGCGTGTATTCCGCAGCTCACAGAATTCCTGGCGGCCGGCCGGGGCCGGCGAGGATAGCGGATGGATGCGGATATTCCGCAACGCCCGGGTCTGGCTAGGCTGAGCGTCCGGGGTCGGGCCCACGCGTTGGCAATGGCGTGACCTTCGATGCGGCATCCTCGGCGAAATAACGCCTGACCATCATTGCCTGCTGCAGGCGGCCGCGGCGCACATATGCCTGGTACAGCAGGTCCTTGATGACCTCGAGCAGTACGCCTGCCTGAAAGTTGTCGATCATGGGTGGCCCGGGCCTGCCCTGTGAATCCCCTTCGAACAGGACCTTCTTGACGACGGCGAAGGAGTCGTCATCGAGTTCCGCGAGCCGGCGGATATTCGTGAGTTCATCATAGAGCTGCAATTTGCCGTCCTCGCCGAGATCGGCGAACACGCATTGCGCGACACGCCGGCACATCGAGGCGAATGCGTTGTAGCAGGCGGCTGAAAAGCAGGCGAGAGCTTCCTTCAACAGCAGTTCGGCTTCTTCCGGCAGGTGGGTAAAGCTGAATTTTTCGCGCGGCCGTTCCAGCTCGATGAAATTCGGTGCGAGTTCGACGCGGCTGCCCGCGTAGAGCTTGACCGCAAAGCGCAGGAATATCGGTGCGTTGCAGGCCTCGCAACGGTAGACGAGGCCCACCTGGCTTGGCTTGTGCAACTGCAGCACGTTGAAGTCTGGCACCGAGACCGGGGTGATGTGCGCGAGTACCTGGCAATGGGGGCAGTGCAACGCCAGACCGCTGTTCTGGTCATGGTGCAGGCGCCCCGCAGAGTCGATGAACACCGCCATGCCCGTCCCCCACCGGCTGTCCGGATGATTCCAGTCTAGCGGAAATGCCGCGGCAGGGTCAGGCGTGCAGCGGCTTGTACCGCAGGCGGTGCGGCTGGTCGGCGTTCTCGCCCTTGCGCTGGCGCAGGTCGGCCACGTAGTCCTGGTAATTGCCCTCGAACCAGGTGACTTCGCTGTTACCCTCGAACGCCAGGATATGCGTGGCAATGCGGTCGAGGAACCACCGGTCGTGCGAGATCACGACGGCGCAGCCCGGGAAATTCAGCAAAGCCTCTTCCAGCGCACGCAGGGTCTCGACGTCGAGGTCATTGGTCGGTTCGTCGAGCAGCAGCACATTGGCGCCGCTCTTCAGGAGCTTCGCGAGGTGCACGCGATTGCGCTCGCCGCCGGAGAGTTCGCCGATCTGCTGCTGCTGCTGGTTGCCGCGGAAATTGAAGCGGCCCACGTAGCCGCGCGACGGCGTCTCGTAGTTGCCGACCTTGATCATATCGAGCCCGCCCGAGATTTCCTGCCAGACGGTCTTGCCGTCGTCGAGGATGTCGCGTGTCTGGTCGACGTGCGCGAGCTTGACGGTTGGCCCGATGCGGACGCTGCCCGCATCCGGCTGCTCCGTGCCGATCAGCATCCGGAACAGAGTCGTCTTGCCGGCGCCATTCGGCCCGATGATGCCGACGATGCCGCCGGGCGGCAGCCGGAATGACAGGCCGTCAAGTAGCAGTCGGTCGCCATAGGCCTTGCGGAGCTTCTCGACTTCGATGACCAGATCGCCGAGTCGCGGGCCGGGCGGGATGTAGATCTCGTTGGTCTCATTGCGGGCCTGGAATTCCACCGAGGACAACTCATCGAACTGGCGCAGGCGGGCCTTGCTCTTGGCCTGGCGCGCCTTCGGGTTGGCGCGCACCCATTCGAGCTCGTGGGCGAGCGTCCGGCGCAATCCTTCCTGCTGCTTTTCTTCCTGCGCGAGCCGCTGCTCCTTCTGCTCGAGCCACGAGGAGTAATTGCCCTGCCAGGGAATGCCGAAGCCACGATCGAGCTCCAGTATCCAGCCCGCGACATTGTCGAGGAAGTAACGATCATGTGTCACGCAGATCACGGTGCCGGGATACTGTTCGAGGAATTTTTCGAGCCATGCAACGGACTCGGCGTCCAGGTGGTTAGTCGGCTCATCGAGCAGCAGCATGTCGGGTTTCGACAGCAGGAGCCGGCACAGCGCGACGCGACGCCGCTCGCCGCCGGAGAGCTGGCTGATCTTCGCCTCCCACGGCGGCAGCCGCAGCGCATCGGCCGCGACGTCGAGCTGCCGTTCGAGGTTGTGTCCGTCGACGCTGGCGATGAACGCCTCAAGCTCCCCCTGTTCCTTGGCGAGGCGATCGAAATCGGCGTCAGGCTCGCTGTAGGCGGTGTAGACCTGCTCGATGCGGGTGAGCGCGTCCTTCACCGGCTGCACGGCCTGCTCGACGATCATGCGTACATCACTTTCCTGATCGAGCTGCGGCTCCTGCGGCAACAGGCCGATTTTGATGCCGGGTTGCGGGCGGGCTTCGCCTTCGATTTCCTGGTCGATGCCGGCCATGATCCGCAGCAATGTCGACTTGCCGGAGCCATTGAGGCCCAGCACGCCGATTTTCGCTCCCGGGAAGAATGACAGGGAGATGTCGCGCAGGATGTGGCGCTTCGGCGGCACGACCTTGCCGACGCGAATCATCGTGTAGATGTACTGGGCCATGGCTCGATATTCTTCCGCGCTTGTCAGGGGGCGGCGGATTATCTGCGAAGCGCAGCCATGCCGCCAGCGGGGAGCAAAGCGACGCTGTGCTAGGCTTCGGCCGGTTTCCTCGCGCGTGGCGGCTGTCTTGGCGAACACCGGCGGAACGGGCACCTGTATCGTCGTCGGCGAGCGCATCGCGCGCTATGCCTTCGGCGATGGCCATCCCTTTGGATCCGACCGGCACGAGGCGTTTGTGCGCGAACTCGCGGCCGAGGGTCTCGACAGCCGCGTGCAAACGCTTGCACCGCGCGCCGCGACGCGGAGTGAGCTCGAGCTGTTTCACCTGCCGGCCTATATCGACCTGGTCCAGGCACGCTCCCTGACCGGCGAAGGATTCCTGGATGCCGGCGATACGCCGGCCTGGAAAGGAATCTATGAGGCCGCCTGCGATGTGGTCGGCGCGTCGCTGGTCGCGACCGAGGCCCTGATGACGCGCCAGGCCCGGCGCGCATTCGTGCCAATCGCGGGCCTGCACCATGCCTCGCGTGGTCATGCCGCCGGTTTCTGCGTTTTCAACGACTGCGGCGTGGTGGTCGAGCACCTGAAGAAGGCGCATGGACTCGAGCGAATCGCCTACATCGACATCGATGCGCACCACGGCGACGGTGTCTACTACGGATTCGAGGACGATCCGGCGCTGATATTCGCCGACCTGCATGAGGACGGGCGCTTCCTTTATCCGGGAACTGGTTCCAGCGAGGAGTCGGGCACCGGATCGGCCCTCGGCACGAAACTGAACCTGCCATTGCCACCCGGTGCCGGTGATCGCGAATTTCTCGAAGCCTGGGCATCCGTCGAAGCACATCTGGAGCGCCACCGGCCGCAATTCCTGATCTTCCAGTGCGGGGCTGACAGTCTCGAGGGTGATCCGATCACGCACCTGCGCCTGACCGAGGAAGCCCATGCGTATGCAGCAAAGCGGCTGTGCCAGATTGCCGACCGATTTGCATCGGGGCGGATTCTCGGCGTGGGCGGCGGCGGCTACAACCGGCGTAATCTCGCGCGCGCGTGGACCAGGGTCGTGCGGGCATTCGTCGAGGCGGCGTAGGCGGCCGGCTTTCGGTTAAACTACGCGGCTACCATGTTTCGCCCCGACATGAAAATCCAGGGATTTGATCCCGAACTCGCCGCTGCGATCGGTGCAGAGCGCTTGCGTCAGGAACAGCACCTCGAGCTGATCGCGTCCGAGAATTACGCGAGCCCGCGCGTGATGGAGGCGCAGGGCACGGTGCTGACCAACAAGTACGCCGAGGGCTATCCCGGCAAGCGCTATTACGGCGGCTGCGAGAATGTGGACATCGCGGAGCAGCTGGCGATCGATCGTGCGAAAAAGCTGTTTGGCGCCGCATACGCCAATGTCCAGCCGCATTCTGGCTCGCAGGCGAATGCTGCGGTCTATCTGACCCTGCTGAAGCCGGGCGACACGCTGCTGGGCATGAGTCTCGATCACGGCGGGCACCTGACACACGGGGCCAAGGTCAATTTCTCCGGGAAGCTGTTCAATGCCGTGCAGTACGGGCTCGATCCGGCCACCGGCGAGATCGACTATGAGAGCGTGCAGCGTCTGGCACTGGAGCATCGCCCGAAGATGATTCTCGCGGGCTTCTCGGCCTATTCGCGAGTCGTCGACTGGCAGCGCTTTCGCAGCATCTCCGACTCGGTCGGAGCCTGGTTTGTCGTCGACATGGCGCATGTCGCCGGCCTCGTCGCCGCGGGGGTCTACCCGAATCCGGTGCCGATCGCGGATGTGGTCACGACCACGACCCACAAGACGCTGCGCGGACCGCGTGGCGGCCTGATCCTCGCGCGCGAGCATGCCGACCTGCACAAGAAGCTCAATTCCATGATTTTCCCGGGCACCCAGGGTGGCCCGCTGATGCACGTCATCGCGGCCAAGGCGGTAGCGTTCCTCGAGGCGTTGTCGCCTGAATTCGTCACCTACCAGCGTCAGGTCGTCGCCAATGCGCAGACCATGGCGGCCGAACTCATCGGGCGAGGTTACCGCATCGTTTCTGGCGGGACCGACAATCACCTGTTCCTGCTCGACCTGATCGGTCGCACCTACACGGGCAAGGATGCCGATGCGGCGCTGGGCCGCGCGCACATGACGGTCAACAAGAATGCGGTGCCGAATGATCCGCGGCCGCCATTCGTCACCAGCGGGCTCAGGATCGGCACGCCCGCGATCACGACGCGCGGCTTCGGCCTCGACGAATCGAAGCAGGTCGGCGCATGGATTGCCGACGTGCTGGACGGCATGGGCGATGAATCCGTGGTGGAGCGCATTCGCGCCCAGGTGCTCGCAATCTGCGCGCGCTTTCCCGTTTACGGCTGAGCGCGCAACCGGAGGGCGGCAGTGCACTGCCCGTTCTGCAATCACGAAGATACGAAAGTGACCGACTCGCGACTCGCGGGTGAGGGCCACCAGATCCGCCGCCGGCGCGAGTGCCTCGCCTGCGGTGAGCGATTCACGACATTCGAGACCGCAGAACTGGTGCTCCCGCAGGTCGTCAAGAGTGACCAGACGCGGCAGCCATTTGACGAGGGCAAGTTGCGCGCCGGGATCATGAAGGCATTCGAGAAAAGGCCGATTCCGCGCGATGACGTCGAGTCGGCAATCGAACGGATCTGTCACCGGTTGCGAGTGCTGGGCGAGCGCGAGGTTGCGTCGCGTGCGATCGGCGAATTCGTCATGGAGGAATTACGCCAGCTGGATGAGGTCGCGTACGTGCGCTATGCGTCGGTCTATCACCGCTTCGAGGATGCCGACGCATTCCGCGCGGAGATCGAGCAGCTGGGGCAGAAGCAGCGGCAGGATCCGGCAACCGGGCAGATGTCATTGTTGCCGGCCCAGGGGCGCGGGACCCCGAAGAAGCAATGAACGCGCGCGACGAGCTGGATACGCGGCACATGACCAGGGCGCTCGAACTGGCAGGCCGTGGCCTCTGCACCACGGATCCGAATCCGCGGGTCGGCTGTGTCATCGCCGATGGCGAACGTGTGATCGCCGAGGGCTGGCATGATCGGGCCGGTGGCCCGCATGCGGAAGCCGTCGCACTTGCCATTGCCGGTGTCGCGGCGCGCGGAGCCACTGCATATGTGACGCTCGAACCCTGTTGCCATCACGGACGGACGCCGCCCTGCGCAGATGCGCTGATCACGGCAGGCTTGCGGCGTGTCTGCTATGCGATCGGCGATCCAAATCCGCGCGTGAGCGGTGGTGGCGCTGCGCGGCTTGCCGCTGCCGGCATCGAAGTGACGAGCGGCCAGCTCGCGGCAGAGGCCAGGTCGCTCAATGCCGGCTTCTTGTCGCGCATGGAGCGCGGGCGGCCCTGGGTCCGTGTCAAGCTTGCCGCAAGTCTCGACGGTCGCACGGCGCTCGCAGATGGTCAGAGCCGGTGGATTACCGGTGATGCCGCGCGCGCCGATGTGCAGCGCCTGCGTGCAAGATCATCGGCTGTGATGACCGGATCGGCAACGGTACTCGCCGATGATCCGCGGCTCGACCTGCGCCTGCCGGAGGCGACGCGACAGCCGTTGCGGGTCGTGCTGGACACGCGACTGCGGATTGCGCCGTCGGCGCGCATCGTTGCGCCGCCGGGCCGGTTGTTGGTGCTGACCGCCAGCACCGATGCGGCGCGCAGCGACGCGCTGGAAGCCGCCGGGGCCTGCGTCGAACGCATTCCTGCGGGTCCGGACGGCCTTGATCTGGTGGCCGTGATGCAGCACCTGGCCGGGCTCGAAGTCAATGAATTGCAGCTCGAAAGCGGCCCGACGCTCGCCGGTGCGTTCTTGCGGGCGCAGCTGGTGGACGAACTGGTACTCTATTTCGCGCCGACGCTGCTCGGCACCGATGCGCAGCCGCTGATCCGGCTGTCCGGTGTCGCCTCGATGATCGGACGCATGGAGTTCTCCATTTCCGACCTGTGCCGCGTCGGCTGCGATATGCGCATTGTGCTGCGGCCGTTGCAGGGCTGAACGGCACCGCATGTTCACCGGAATCGTCATGAAAGTCGGCAGCATCGTCGAGAGCAGCCGTGCCGGCGGATTGCTCGAACTGACCATCGACACCGGCGGGCTCGCGACGGACGGCTGGCGCGCAGGCGACAGCCTCTGCGTGGCTGGTGTCTGCCTTACCGCCACGCGCATTGCGCCAGGACGCTTCTACGCCACCGTTTCGTGCGAAACCCTGCAGTGCACGACTCTTGGGTCGCTCGCGCCTGGCGCCGCGGTCAACCTTGAACCGGCACTCGCCGCTGGCGACGCGCTCGGCGGGCACTACGTGACCGGGCATGTCGATGGCGTGGCGCGGGTGATCGCCGCCCGCGAGGACGCAGGCTCGCTGCAGCTCTCGATCGAAGCGCCACCACCTCTCGCGCGCTTCCTGGCGGCAAAGGGGTCAGTAACCGTCGACGGTGTCAGCCTGACCGTCAATCGGGTGGACGGCAGTGCCTTCGAAGTGAACCTCGTGCCGCATACGAGGGTAGTCACGACGCTCGGAACGCTCGCGCCCAGCGCATTGGTCAATTTCGAGGCTGACATCCTGGCCCGCTATATCGAGCGCCTGCTCGATGCACAATGGCGGCGATGAACACGATCGCAGAACTGCTGGAAGAGTTACGCGCCGGCCGCATGGTCGTCGTCATGGACGACGAGGACCGGGAGAACGAAGGCGATCTCGTCATGGCGGCAGCCTGCGTGCGCCCGCAGGACATCAATTTCATGGCACGGTTCGGACGCGGCCTGATATGCCTGACATTGACCCGCGAGCGCTGCCGCGAATTGCGCCTGCCGCTGATGGTCAGCGACAGCGCAGACCGGCACGGCACCAATTTCACGGTCAGCATCGAGGCCGCGGAGGGCGTCACGACCGGCATCTCGGCCCACGATCGCGCGCACACCGTGCGGACCGCGGTGATGCCAGGTGCGCGACCCGAGCATTTGCGCCAGCCCGGCCATGTGTTTCCGCTGATGGCGCGGCCGGGCGGCGTGCTGATCCGCGCCGGGCATACGGAGGCCGGTTGCGACCTTGCGAGACTCGCGGGCTTCGAGCCGGCTGCCGTGATCGTCGAAATCCTGAATGAAGACGGCTCGATGGCGCGCCGGCCGGATCTCGAGCAATTCGCCGCAGCTCATGGGCTGAAGATTGGCACGATCGCCGAGCTCATCCGCTACCGCCTGCAAAACGAGAGTTCGGTCGAACGTGTCTCGGACCAGCTCGTCGCGACCGATTTCGGGCCATTCCGCATGTGCTGGTACCAGGACCGCGTGCACGATGCACTGCACGTCGCACTGGTGCGCGGTACGCCCGGCAGCTCGCAGCCGCCACTGGTACGGGTGCATATCCATGACACGCTCCGCGACGACCTCGGGCTGAAACCCGCGCATCCCGGCTGGACACTTCGCGGGGCGCTCGAGCGGATTGCGCGCGAGCCCTGCGGCGTCGTCGTCATCCTCCGCCCGCCCGAGAGTCCGGCGACGATCCTGGAGGCCGTCCATGCGCTGGGCGCGCAGGCGCCGCGCGGTGCGGAAAGCGACGAAGGCGGAGCGGTGCTGCGGACCCACGGTATTGGCGCGCAGATCCTGCACGATCTCGGTGTCACGCGCATGCGCGTGCTGTCCGCACCGCGCCAGTTGCGCGGAATAGCCGCTTTCGGGCTCGAGATTGCAGGTTACGAAGACTGAGGACGGTCGCGCCAACGGTATACTGCGTCCATGAAAAGGCTGCGCATTACCGAAGGCGATCTCGAAGCCCGCGACCTGCGCTTCACGATTGTCGCCGCCCGCTTCAACGATTTCGTGGTCGAGCGCCTGATCGAAGGTGCCCTCGAGGCGCTTCAGCGCCACGGCGCCGGACCCGCTCAACTCGAGCTCGTGCGCGTACCGGGCGCCTTCGACCTCCCGATCATCGTGCGCAAGATCGCCCAATCCGGCCGCGCTGACGCCATCATCGCGCTTGGTGCCGTGATTCGCGGCGAGACCGCGCATTTCGACTACGTCGCGGGTGAGTGTGCCTCGGGACTGTCACGCGTTGCGTGCGACACCGGCGTGCCGGTCGCATTCGGGGTGCTGACAACGGACACGGTCGAGCAGGCAGCGGACCGGGCCGGAGGCAAGGCCGGCAATCGGGGGGCGGATGCCGCAGAGGCGGCGATCCATCTCGCCACTCTGCTGAAGAAGCTCGGGGATTGACCGTGAAGACAAGGGCTGACAATTCGGCGCGTGCGCGCAGTGCTGCGCGCAAGCTGCTGATCCAGGCGCTCTATCAGCGGCAGATGGGTGCGCAGTCCTGGCAGGAGCTGCATGGTCAGTACAGCGCTGATCCGACATTCGAGCGCGCGGATCCCGAGTTCTTCCGCCTGGCACTGGCTGCTGTCTGCGACGATTCGGCGCGGCTGGATGAAGAACTCCGCCACCATTCCGATATCGATCCGGCGCGGCTCGATCCCATCGAACACGCGATCCTCTATCTTGGACTCTGGGAGTTGATGACTCGTCCCGACATTCCGTACCGGGTCGTCATCAACGAGGCGGTCGAGCTTGCCAAGCGTTTTGGCGCGACCGACGGCTATCGTTACGTGAATGCCGTGCTGGACAAGGCATCGCGCATTCATCGCGGCGCGGAGCGAGGCGAGGTCGCCTGAGCAGCGTTGGCGCAGCAGTGGTTTCCCGGCATGTCACTCGGTGAGTTCGAGCTGATCGAGCGCTATTTCACCGGTCGTGGCGCCGTGCGCGACGACGTGAGGCTATCCGTCGGCGATGACGCCGCGATTGTCACGCCAAGGGCCGGTGCCGAACTCGTTCTCGCCCTCGATACGATCGTGGCCGACGTGCATTTTCCGGCCGACACCGGTTCAAGATTCGTTGGCCACCGTGCGCTCGCGGTCAATCTCAGCGATCTTGCTGCGATGGGCGCGGAACCGGCCTGGGCACTCCTCGGCCTGACACTTCCCGCAGCCGACGAGTCCTGGCTCGCGGGCTTCGCTTCCGGATTCGACGAGCTTGCGCGTCGATTCGGTGTCGCCCTGGTTGGTGGCGACACGACGCGGGGTCCGCTCGCAGCCACGGTTACTGTGGGTGGCTGGGTGCCGGTCGGCGAAGCCCTGACACGCTCGGGCGCAAGGCACGGTGACGACCTGTGGGTCAGCGGTACGACCGGGGACGCGGGCGCTGGTCTCGCGATCCTGCAGGCAAGACTCGCGGCCGGCGGCGCGATCCGCGAGGAGCTGCTGCGGAGATTCCTGCTGCCGGAGCCGCGCGTGGACCTCGGCAGGTCATTGCGCGGAATCGCGGACGCCTGCATCGACATCTCCGACGGTCTGGCGGGCGATCTTGCGAAGCTTTGTCGTGCGAGCGGCGTGGGAGCCAGGCTCGATTGCGCGCGCTTGCCGCGCTCCCCGCAATTGCTGGAATCCGCGGGGGAAGTGGCTTCAATGCGATTCGCGCTGACGGCCGGCGACGACTATGAATTGCTGTTCACGGCGCCGCCCGCATCCAGGCGCCGCATCGAGGAACTCGCTGCGGCAACACCCGTCAGCCTCATCGGCGAGATTACCGCGGCGCCCGGCATCCATCTGCAGGGCGCCGGACTCGAGCGAGACCTCGTTCACGGTTTCGATCACTTCACGGACTGACCGCATGGCCTCCGGTGAAGCGCGACCCGCTTCACGGTTCCGCCCGGTTTGACGAAATATCCTCTCGCGGCGACCGGTGGTTCTTGCCGGTCGCGCATTCCTGGAGGAGCCGGTCATCGCTACCGCAACAGTGCCAACGCTACGCGGGCCAACGACCGGCGAACCCGTCATTGGCGAACGCATCGGCAAGTACGATGTGATCCGTGAAGTCGGCCGTGGGTCGACCGGCACGGTCTATCTCTCGCACGACCCGTATTACGGCCGCGACGTCGCGATCAAGGCCTATCGCGTGATCGGCGACGACGATCCCGTGCGCGCCAAGGTCGCGCGCAAGATGTTCATGTCCGAGGCGCACATGGTCGGGATGCTGCAGCACCCGAATATCATGCCGATCTATGACGCAGGCGAAGAGGGTGGTTTCTATTACGTCGTGACCGAGTTCATCCACGGTGCAAGAACGCTCGCAGCCTACACACGGGCGGACAACCTGCTGCCCGTCGACGACGTTCTGGCACTGACCTTCAAGTGCGCCAAGGCACTGCACTACGCACATAGTCGCGGCGTCATCCACCGCGACATCAAGCCCAGCAACCTGATGCTGACGACGGACAGCGACCTGAGGCTGATCGACTTCGGGATCGCGCTTCATGCGGACGCCGACATCTCGCGGATCGAAGGCATCGCGGGCAGCCCCAGCTACATGTCGCCCGAACAGGTCCAGTCGATCGAACTGACGAATCGCTCCGACCTGTACTCGCTTGGCGCCGTGATGTACGAATTGCTGACCGGGAACCGGCCATTCCGCGCAGGCTCGCTGGCCAAGCTGCTGCACCAGATTGTCTATGCGACCCCGGCGCCGATGCTGAGCATCCGCCCCGACCTGCCGCCAGACATCGAAACGGTAGTGGCTACCGCGCTGGACAAGGATCCCGAGAAGCGCTATCCGAATGGGGGCGAGTTCGCGGCGGCCATGGCGCGCGTGCACGCCCAATTGCGCTCGCAGTCGGACCGCATCGACCGTCAGGAACACTTCGCGTTGCTGCGCCGCCTGAAGTTCTTCCACGACTTCTCGTCGGCCGAGATCTGGGAGGTGCTGCGTTCGGGCAGTTGGGACAGCCATGCCCGCGGCGATGAAATTGTCCGGGCGGGCGGAATTGACGACCGCTTCTACGTGATCGTTTCCGGTCGCTGCTCAGTGGAGCGCGAGGGCCTCAAGGTCGGCCGTCTCGAAGCCGGCGACTGCTTCGGTGAAACCAGCTACCTGCGCGGCGCCAAGCGACAGGCGGCAGTCGTGGCAGACGACGAAGTCACGATCCTGAGGGTCAGCGCGACGCTGCTTGAGCAGGCATCATCGGCGTGCCAGCTGCGTTTCAACAAGGTGTTCCTCAGGACGCTGATTTCGCGGCTTCAGGGCAGCGACACGCGGGGCGCAAGCTGAGTCACCCGCCAAGCTGATCCTTGTCGCGCTCGATGCGCGCATACGCCGAGTGATTGTGGATCGACTCGAAATTCTCCGATTCGACCACATAGGCGCGAACACGATCATCCACATTGAGCTTCAACGCGACATCGCGAACCATGTCTTCGACGAATTTCGGATTATCGTAGGCGCGCTCGGTCACGAATTTCTCGTCGGGCCGTTTCAGGATGCCGTAGAGCTCGGAGCTCGCCTCCTGTTCCGCGATGTCGATCAATTCCTCGATCCAGACATGCTCGACGATCCGTGCGGCGATCGTCACGTGCGAACGCTGGTTGTGCGCGCCGTAATTCGAGATCTTCTTCGAGCAGGGGCAAAGGCTCGTGACCGGCACGACCACCTTCAGCCAGGTCTCGGTACGACCATTCTTGAGCTCCGCGGCGAGTGTCGCGCGGTAGTCGAGCAGGCTCTCGACGCCCGAAACCGGTGCCTTCTTCATCACGAAGTACTGGAATGACATTTCCAGGTGGCCGCCATCGGATTCGAGGCGGGCGACCATTTGCGCAAGCATCTCGCCAAACGATTC
>Ga0315278_10003474_pt1 | contig 14091 bp, 11 predicted proteins | sample YL17G06_0_MG_FD_203880 | JGI IMG/M metagenome (GOLD analysis project Ga0315278, IMG submission 203880) | Sediment microbial communities from Yellowstone Lake, YNP, Wyoming, USA - YL17G06_0 | ecosystem: Environmental > Aquatic > Freshwater > Lake > Sediment | place: USA: Wyoming | collected...
TGTGTTCTGCGTCGTGCTCGGCATCGCAGGAGCGATCGAGATCGCGCGCGGGCGACCGTTCACCAGGATCTTCGGGCGTTAGGCCCGACCGGCTTCGTCGGCTTCGCTGAGTCGGCGCGGGTCGATCGCACCCGTTGGCCCCGCCACGCGCCAGCGGGCGGGCGATTCAGCCGAGGCCGTCCCACTCGATGACGTGCACGAACTCGTCGACCAGGTCGGGGTCGAACTGCCGACCGCGCTCGCGTCGCATCTCCTCGACCGCCTCGCTCATCGAGCGGGCCTGGCGATAGGGTCGGTACTGGGTCATGGCGTCGAAGGCGTCGACGACGCCGATGATGCGCGCCCCGATGGGGATGGCCCGACCCGACAGGCCCTCCGGGTAGCCTGAACCATCCCAGCGCTCATGGTGGTAGCGGATGATGGGGCCGAAACGTGCAGCTCCGGCCAAAGGTGCCGCGATGCGCTCGCCGATCTCGACATGACGCCGCACGGCTTCGAGCTCGTCCCGGCTCAGCGCGCCCTGCTTCAGGAGGATGGACTCGGAGATGCCGATGCGTCCCAGGTCGTGGAGCAGGATGCTGTAGGCCACGGCGTGCAGATCGGCAGCTGACAGACCGACCCGTCGGCCCAGCTCCCCAGCGTACTTGCCGATGCGCTCGGTGTGCTCCTGGATGTCCGTGTCGCGCGCGTTCATCTCCCGCGCCAGCGTGGCGATGACCTGGTGCGCGGCCTCCATGCCGAGCATCGCCCGGCGGGCGCGCAGGGCAGCCTTGAGGCGGGCGATGAGGACCTCGGCGTCGATGGGCTTGGTGACCAGATCGTCAGCACCCTGGCTGAGCGACGCGGTGGCAGCACCGTGGAAGTCCGGGCTGCTCAGGACCAGGATCGGCAGGTCGGTGTAGCGGCGATCGCGATGGATGCGCCGCATGAGTGGCTCACCGCTGGCGTCGGTGATCCCGAGATCGAGGAGCACGACGTCGATGGCGTGGCTCTCGAGCGCGTCGAGCACCGCCTGGCCATCGGATACGACGACCGCGTCGTAGCCAGACTGCTGGAGGACCGAGGCGATGACGCGCGTGCACATGACGTCCCTGTCCGCCACGAGGATGCGCGCACTGCCCAGGTCGAGGACCGCTGCGGTCTTCCCGATCCGCGGCGGATTCGCCGGGCTGACGAAGCCCCCATCCCCGCGCTCGGGTGCCGGGTGACCGTTCACTGCGCGGGGATCGCCAGACATGCCGGCGAAGAGACCGGGGGTCTCGGTTGGCAGGGAAGGTCGATACCACGCGGCCATGGGCAGCATCATGCACGGACACGGCGGGCGGGTCCGTAGGACATCTGGGCCCCGCAGGGCGGCCGATTGGGATGCTCCGGGCCCGGCTGTCCGTGGCGTGGAAGGCGACCTGAGGTCGCGCGCTCGTTGGGTCGACCCTGTCCTCGGTGAGCACCGCGAGGTGTCACCGTCCGTTGCGCAGCTGGCTCGTATCCACGACCTCGAAGTCGGCGCCAGTGATCTGGTGCAGGGTATGCAGGGCGTCGTCGTTCCAGCGCGGGTCCGGGGCGCCGGTCACGTACCAGGGTGAGCCGTTGTCGGCGAGGATCATCCCGTACCGCTTGAGGGCCTCGAGCACCACGCGCGCCTGGCGCGGATAGGCGCTGATGTCCACATCGGCCTTGAGGCGCACGCGCAGCCCCATGGGCGGCAGATCCGGGTCATCGAGGTCGCTGGCGAAGTGACGCGCCGGGTAGACGTAGGCGCGACGCGTAAGCGGCGCGGTGAAGCGGAGGGCATGGCGGATCACGCCCCTGCGTACCTCGGGGTAGCGCACCAGGCCGGGGAGGATGGGCAGGCCCGCCGCATCCGCGCTGGTCCACCCGGCCGGGCGGAGCCGGTTCGAGGTGAGGCTCCAGATGGCCCCCGAGCCGGCCCGCCAGCGCCCGCCCTCGCGACGCGCGGCGAACAGCTCGTAGAGCCGGCAGCGATCCCGGTCGACCATGAGAAGGTGCCGGTCACTGCCGCCCTCGATGCGGGGACGGCTCGGGATCGGATAGGGGCCGGGGTCCGACTCTCCGGGCCAGGTGAAGCGCACCTCCACGCGCGGCGTGCCCTGCCCCACGACGTTCCAGGGGATGCCGTACCCCTCATACGAGCCGAAGTCGGGGTGCAGGTAGTCGTCCAGCCCGATGCTGGCCTTCAGCGCCTCCGACCCGGGGTCGACCGGGAGGGCGTCCACGCGCCGGTTCCAGACGTTGGAGCGTGGGAAGACCGGGCAGTCGGGTACGCCCGCCGGGCGTGCCCCGAGCGTCTCCACGGGAACGGCCACCAGGGCGGCTGCCATCAGCACGGATGCGAGGCCGGTCGCGACGAGAACGGGGCGGGAGTGGGAGCGGGTCACCAGACCGACCTTCGGCATCAGAAGACGATGACCTTGTCGGCCCATAGCGTCCAGGTCGTCAGCTCGGTCATCGAGGAGCGATGGACGCCCTCCACGAGCGGCTCGTCGGCCATGCCTCGGGCATCCATGCAGGTGCCGCAGGCGCCGATGACGACGTCCTTGACCGTGCAGCCCTTGAGCATCCGCTCGAGGTTGTAGTAGCCCTCCGGCGTCTTCTGCCCGGGCTTGCCGACGGTCACGGCGTCACCCATCAGGAACACCCGTAGCTCGACGTCCTCGCTCTTGGCCAGCGACATCGCCAGTCGTAGGCCGTTGTAGGAGCGCTCGTTGCCGTACGCCGCTTCATTGAGGATGATGAGGATCTGCATGACGGGCCCCCTGTTGGCCGGCCGCCGCGATGATCGCGGCGGTCTGGGCATGACTGCTGGTATTCCAACGACCACTAGACTACACGCAGATACGACGACAGAAGAGGTGTGACCGCGATGGATGACGACGGTCCGATCAGCGTACGCGACGCCAAGGACGAGCTGAACCGCCAGTACGCGGTCATCGGGCAGGCGCTGGCGAATGCGCACCGCGTCGAGATGCTCGATCTGCTCGCCCAGGGAGAACGGAGTGTCGAGGTCCTCGCGGCCCGCGCCCGCATCACGGTCAAACTCGCCTCGGCGCACCTCCAGGTGCTGCGGCGGGCCGGCCTCGTGACAGCCCGGCGCGAGGGGACGCGGATCGTGTACCGACTCGCTGGCGACGACGTCCTGACCCTGCTGTCGGCGGTCCGTTCGGCGGCGACAGTGCGCATCGCCGAGGCCGAGCGCGCTGCCCAGGTCTTCGTCAGCGGTGAGACCGAGGTCGTGGGGCGGGAGGAGTTGCTCGAGCGCGTGCGACTCGGCGAGGCCGTGGTCGTGGACCTGCGACCGACCGAGGAGTACGCGGCCGGCCACCTCCCGGGTGCGCTCTCGATGCCGCTCGAGGAGCTTGAGGCGCGTCTCGCGGAGCTACCGGCGGAGGTGGAGGTCGTGGCCTACTGCCGCGGCCCCTACTGCGCCCTTGCGCCGGTCGGGGTCGAGCGGCTGCGGAGGGCCGGTCGCCGAGCACGACGGCTTGAGGATGGCTTCCCCGAGTGGCGCTTGGCAGGCCTGCCCGTCGTCGTCGGGACCCTCCCGGCATGATGCCGACCGATAAGATCTACCTCGACTACAACGCGAGCACGCCCATCGACTCGCGGGTGGCCGCAGTCATGCGTCCGCTCATTGATGGACCATTCGCGAATCCGTCAGCGAGCCACCCCGACGGCCGGCTCGCGCGGAGCATCCTCGATCGCGCCCGATCCCAGGTCGCCGACCTGCTCGGCGCCGCACCCGACGAGATCGTCTTCACGAGCGGCGGCAGCGAGGCCGACAATCTCGCCCTCAAGGGCGTCTTCTTCGCGCTCCGCGAGCGGGGTGATCACATCATCACCACCGCGGTCGAGCATCCCGCGATCCTTGAGCCCCTCCGCTTCCTGGAGGGTCTCGGTGCCCGGGTTACCGTCGTCCCGGTCGATGGCAGGGGCCGCATCGACCCCGACGATGTGGCACGGGCGATCACCTCACGGACGATTCTCGTGAGCGTCATGCACGCGAATAACGAGGTCGGGACCGTCGAGCCTGTCGCGGAGGTCGTCACGATCGCGCACGAGCGCGGCGTGCTCGTGCACACGGACGCCGCGCAGTCGGTGGGCAAGATCCCCACGCGCATCGACGAGCTGGGCGTGGACCTGCTCACCATCGCCGGGCACAAGCTCTACGCCCCCAAGGGCGTCGGTGCGCTGTACGTGCGGCGCGGGGTGGTACTGGAACCGCTCATCCACGGTGCCGGCCACGAGTCTGGGCGACGCGCCGGCACCGAGAGCGTGCTCCTCGCGGCAGCCCTCGGCGAGGCCTGCGAGCTCGCCAGCAACCTCGAACCGCTCGAGGCGACCCGCCGGCTGCGCGATCGTCTCTGGGACGGCCTCCGTACTCGCTTCGGGGATGAGGTCGTCCTCAACGGCCATCCGAGCGAGCGGCTGCCCAACACGCTGAACGTGTCGTTCGTCGGTCGCGTCGGGGCCGATGTCCTGGCTGTGCTCGACGGAGTCGCGGCCTCGACCGGCGCCGCCTGTCACGCGGACTCCGTGGAACTGTCGCCGGTGCTGCGGGCGATGGGCGTGCCACCCGTCGTCGGGATGGGGGCCGTCAGGCTCAGCCTGGGGCGCACGACGACCAAGGCTGAGATCACCGCTGTCGTGGGTCGTCTCGACATGCTGCTTGCTAACGGCCGGCTGCCTGTTCCCGTCGGGACCTTGCCGCAGTGACCGATCGAGGTCCCAGCCGGACCGCTCCTTGACTCGGCATGTGACCGACCGGGTGCGTCACCTCATCGAGCGGCTGGCCTTCATCGGCGTGACGCTCACGGACAGCGGCGAGGTCCGCGATCGCAAGGTGACCCTCACCCTCGCCGCGGTGACCGTCACCGCGCTGGCCGTCATCTGGGTCGGGACGTACCTGGCGCTGGGACTGCCGGTCTCGGCCGCCATTCCCTTCGCGTATCAGGTCGCGGCCGTCGCGAGCCTCGCCCTCTTCGCCCGCACGAAGGACTATCGCTTCTTCCGAGCCAGCCAGCTCGTCCTCATGTTGCTGCTGCCGTTCCTGCTCCAGCTGAGCCTGGGCGGCTACGTGGCTTCGAGTGCGGTCAGCCTGTGGGCGCTCGTGGCGGCGCTGGGCGCCCTCTTCTTCTACAGCGCGCGGGACGCCGTGCCCTGGTTCGTCGCATACATCGCCCTGACCATCGTCGCGGGCCTGCTCGAGCCGCTCGTCTCGGCGCACGCGGCCTCGATCCCGATCTCGATCCAGACGGCCTTCTTCGTGCTGAACATCTCGGGCGTGGCGGTGACCGCCTACCTCCTGCTGCAGTACTCGATCCGGGCCCGGGATGCCGCGCTCGCGAGCTCGGAACGACTGCTGCTCAACGTGCTACCGAGGTCGATCGCCGAGCGGCTGAAGCGCCATGAGGGACGCATCGCGGAGGCCCATGACGAGGTCACGGTCCTCTTCGCCGACGTCGTCGACTTCACGCCGTTCGCCGAGCAGACGTCGCCCGAACGCGTCGTCGATGTCCTCGACGAGGTCTTCAGCGCATTCGACGATCTGGCGCAGCGCCACGGCCTCGAGAAGATCAAGACCATCGGTGATGCCTACATGGTGGTGGCCGGCCTGCCCGAGCCGCGATCCGACCACGCCGAGGCGATGGCGGAGATGGCGCTCGACATGCAGGTGGCCCTCGCCAGTCTGTGTGATCCCTTGGGGCTTGATCTCGCGATCCGCGTCGGGATGGCCAGCGGACCGGTCATCGCCGGGGTCATCGGCCGACACAAGTTCATCTATGACCTCTGGGGCGACACCGTCAACACCGCTAGCCGGATGGAATCACACAGCCTGCCCGGTCGCATCCAGGTCACCGAAGCGACGTACCAGCGACTCTGCGACCGGTACCGCTTCGAGGAGCGCGGCGAGATCGAGATCAAAGGCAAAGGTCGGCTACCCGCCTACCTGCTGGTCGGTCGCCTCCAGGCCGAGGCGGCATGATCGGATGCACGGCCCGGCTCGGGTGACGGAGCCACGAGGAGCTCGACGCCATCATGGCCCGCTTCCCGTTCGCACCGTTCTCCTCCGTCGAGGTCCTCGCCCTCAGCGACCTCGACAAGAGCCTCGCGAACGCACGGGCCTTCATCGAGGAGATGATGGCGGGCATGGCCCAGCCGTAGTCGGAGCCTTCCGCTCGGTTCGGCACTGGATCCGGCCCGTGCACGTCGATTAGGTCCATCAATCAACGAGGCGCCGCAGTGGGGGTCGCCACACCCGGCGAGTCCGGGTGGAGGCCCCAGCGGCGGTCCTGCGTCGCCGTCTTCTGCTGCTGCGTCGGTCGGCCCGCCGGACGGTGACTCGACCCGGTGAGTGTCCGTTGCCCTCGTACGCAGTCAATGGGGTCATCCACGATCGGGTCGTCATGGCCTACGTGGGAGCCCGCAGCCGAAGCGCCCGACATGGAAGGGGCCGCCCGCCGATGCGAGCGACCCCGTGTGTGCCAACGACGAGGCGCCTGGCTATGCGGCCGACGCGGTGCTCCGGTCGGTGTCCACGACGAGCTCGGACGGCGACCCGGTCGCCGCTGCCGATGGATAAGCCCGTGGATCGCCTTGGCGCGCGGCCGTCCACGCGACGGCAGCCTTGCGGAGGGTGTTCGTCTGGGCCCACCAGTGATGCTTGTGCATCCGTCCGAGCCCGTTCTTCTGGCTGGGCTGCGTGGGGAAGTCGGTGACGTTCGCCTCGTGGGGCCTCGATGCCGAAGCGGCTCCCCTGATCGGCTAGACGTCAGGTGCCAGCAGGACCTCCATGATGGCGGTCGCCATCTGCTGCAGCGTGGCTTCGGGGGTCTCCTTGTCCGGTGTCACCGTGACCTGGAGGGCGAGGTCGCCCCGGAGGGACGCCAGCGTGCCGTAGTCCGCCATCCACCACGATCGCTCGCCCGGTCCCTCGATCTCCGTACCACCGAGCGCCTCGATGGCCATCTCGAACGTCGCCGCGTCCTGCATGGCGACGTAGATCATGACGTGCCTGTTGCCCTTGCCCCCCTCGTAGGTGCACGCGGTCTCATAGTCCAGGACCGTGAGCTTGGCGTCGATGCCGGCAGCCGCGGCGATCTCCTCGGGCGTGGCCAGCTGACAGGCCGCCACGACCCCCTCGGGCTCCGGGAGCACCTGGAGTCCGCTCTCGAAGGCGGTCTCGGTCAGCTCCCGCGCGATGGTGGCCACATCCATCGTCTCGTCGGTCGATGTCACGAGCAGCGACATCGTGTCCGGTCCGAGATCGATATCCACCTGCCAGGCGGCCAGACCGGGGAAGCTCTGGTCGATCTGGTAGGCCGGCTGGCCCGCCACCGTGATGTCCTCGCCGTCGGGATACATGGTCTTGAGCGTCGTCAGGCCGCCCTCGGCGAAGCTGACGACCACCGATGATGCGCCGTCCGCCGAATCCCAGCGACAGGACTCGACGTCCGGGATGACGCTCAGGGTCGTGCCCATGAGCTCCGACAGCGCGTCGGTCGAGAAGAGTGAGCAGGGGTCCCCGTGTGTGCCGACGGGCGCACCGCCCGCTTCTGGCTCGCTCGAGCCACCCTCCGCCACCCGGCCGACCGCGATCGGGGCGAGCTGCGACGCCGCGGCAAGAAGATCGATGGCGGGATCGCCCGTGGACACGGTCACCATCACGAGGTCGCCCTCGACCTCGATGCCCACGGCCCCACCCGGTGGATCGGTCGTCGTATCGGTCATGGTCACCGCCGGGTAGCCCGCCATGGTGGTCTCGACGACCCGGGGATCAACGGTGAGGTCGCTGGTCGAACCCGCGAAGGAGTACAGGATCACGTCGACGGCTTCACCAGCGGCGGACGTGCCATGCCAAGAGCAGGTACCAGGGAACCCTCCCTGTGCCTCATACGTGCCGGGCGCCGCGGCCGAGACTTCCTCGGGTGTCAGCGCGTAGCAGAGGTCCCCATCCTGGGCGGCTGCCGGCACTCCGATCAGGGCGACGAGTGCCAGCAAGACGGTCGTGGCCAGAGCGACACGGGTTACCAGGAGCGAACGTGGGCCCATCGATCAGCCCCTCCGACTCGATCGCTCAGCGAAGCGGCACACCCGCGCCGAGCGCGCACGCGGAGCACCGAGGCGAACTGCAGGGGACTGGTCCGACGCGCCCTCCGATTCCCCCCGACCGTGTCGGTAGAAGGACCGTGCGACGCCCGTCTCGCGCAGCAGGATGACACCGCGATCGCGCGACGTAAAGAGGGTCGATCGACCGAGTGCAGCTTTGAGCTACTCGCCACATACCCGATGGCCGCCGCTGGACACGTGTGCCATACCCGCGCCTCGGCTTCAGTACGGTCTACGCGGCCATCCCCAACGGCAACGGCAAGTACTGCGCCTGCTACAGCGGGCGGCGGGACCACCACATCGACCAGGTGCGAGGGACGGCCACGTCGAGCCCCTCCGGCGCACGAACGACGAGCCCGCGGAGGAACGCGGCACCGGAGAGGACGACCTGGCCGGGGGCCTCCCACCTGCCGAACAGCGCGCGAAAGGGGTCGAGGGTGTTCTCGCGCGAGAACGGCCCGGCCGCCCCGGGGCGAATCAGTTCGGCCGTGCCCAGACGCGGTAGGCGTCGATCCAATCGGCGCCGACGGGCCGCGGATCCGGCATCGGTAGGTCGAGCAGCGCCACCCTGAGCAGGTTCCGACCGCGCCGGCAGATCGCAACGATCCGGTCATCATCGGTGATGTCGAGGGCGGTGACGGTGACGGCCACCCCCAGGACGGTCGTAACGAACGGGATGTCGAGCTGCTCGGTGAGCATCTCGAAGATGCCCGTGAGCGCCTCGCTTTCGTTGTGGCAGTCAACCGTAGCATCCTCGATCATCTGCTCCAGCCATGCCCGGGAGGGACCCCTTCTGGGCTTGTGCTCCGCCGGAGCCGGCTTGTGCCTGGCCGGAGCGGGCGCGCGGCTGGGGCGCGGCCTGGGCGGTGCCGGCGGGCCTGGTTCCAGCGGCGCCGCGTCCTCCGGCTCGCCTTGCGCGATCCGGATGGCCGCCGCCGCGATCGTCCGGTAGGCGGGCGACAGGAGATCCTCGAGGGGACGCCCGGCGACGGAGAGTCCCGATGGCCCGAGATCCCGCAGGATGGCGTCCGGCATCGCCACGGCGCGCGGTTCGACGCGGACAGACGCGAGGTCGCCGACCGGTTCCCAGAACCGACGGATCAGCTCGTCGGTGATCTCGCCGCTGAGGTCGACGTCGCCCCGTCCGACGAACCCGACCATCACGTGCGCGGGCGCCGAGAACGCCGCGTCCGGTTCGTAGGCGACGCCGGAGGCCGGCGTGCCGGCACCCTGATCGCGGAGCGCGCGGAGCTCGGTGAGCAGGCGCTCGCGGGGGCGACCACGCCAGGCGAAGATGAGGAACGGGTCTCGGTCGAACGCTTCGGCGAGGAGGTAGTAGACCGCGGCGATGTGCTTGCAGGGATTCCCCCAGTCGGGGCAGGAGCAGTCGGTGTCGAGGTCGTCGGCCGTGGCCGGGAAGAGTGACTGCCCGGTTGCGGCGAAGGCGTCCCCGATCTCATGCGGCATCTCGCCGGCGAGGAGCCGTGCCAGGAACACGGCCTGGCTCGCCATCGCCTCCTCGACGCGTGCCCAGTCAGCGTCACCGAGAACCGTCACGCCGATGCTGACGCTGTAGGGGCGCGCCCGCGAGCCCTGGACGCGCGCGGTGACTTCGCCCGACTCGACCTCCATGTCGATGACCTGACCGCGACGCGCGTACGCCCGACCGCGCACGAGTCGCGGTCCCTCGTGGAAGTCCTCGAGCACCTCGATGAAGCGCTGCGACCACCACGTCTCGCCGATGGCGCCCCGCCGGCTCTTCGCCCGGAGGCCGTCCTTCACCGGGCGCGGCGGACTCGCCGGGGGATATCCAGGATGCCAGCGGGCGGAGGAACGGCGACGGCGTCCGATCGGCATCGTCAGCCCTCCGCCACGGCGTCGTCCGAGAGCGCGACGAGGTCGCGCAGCTCGGCGGTGGACAGTTCGGTCAGCCAGGTCTCGCCCGTGCCGACGACGCGCTCCGCGAGGGCGCGCTTGGATTCGAGGAGCGCGGCGATCCGCTCCTCGAGTGTTCCGGCGCACACGAGCTTGCGGACCTGCACGTTCCGGCGTTGGCCGATCCTGTAGGCGCGGTCGGTCGCCTGATCCTCGACCGCGGGGTTCCACCATCGATCGACGTGGATCACGTGGTTGGCTGCGGTGAGGTTGAGGCCCGTCCCTCCGGCCTTGAGCGAAAGGACCAGGATCGACGGGCCGCCGCCGCCTTGGAACTGGGCGACCATCGCGTCGCGATCGGCCTTCCGCGTCCCGCCGTGCAGATAGAGGACCTCGCGCCCGAACCGATCGCGCAGATGCGTCCGCAGGAGTGCGCCGAAGGCGGCGAACTGGGTGAACAAGAGCGCGCGGTCACCCTCGGCGAGGACCTCCTCGAGGATCTCCTCCACCCGCTCGAGCTTGCCGGATCGCCCCGCCAGGGCGGAGCCATCGGCGAGCATCTGGGCCGGGTGGTTGCAGACCTGCTTGAGTCGCAGCATCGTGGCGAGGACCAGCCCGCGCCGCTCGATCCCCTCGCTCGACTCGATCCGCTCCATCATCTCGTCGACGACCGCCTGGTAGAGCGTGGCCTGCTCGCGCGTGAGCGAGCAGTACACGGTCATCTCGAGCTTCTCGGGCAGGTCGGCGATGATCGAACGGTCGGACTTGAGGCGACGCAGGATGAACGGTGCCGTCGCCCGGCGGAGCCGCGCCGCAGCATCGTCGTCGCCATAGCGCTCGATGGGCACGGCGAAGCGCTGGCGAAACGCGTTGGCCGACCCGAGGAGGCCCGGGTTCAGGACCTCCATGATCGACCAGAGCTCCGCGAGGCGGTTCTCGACGGGCGTGCCGGTGAGCGCGATCCGGCGGGGTGCCCTGATACGGCGGACCGCCTGCGCCTGCCGCGCGGCGCTGTTCTTGATGTTCTGAGCCTCGTCGAGGACGACGCGGGCCCAGCCGATCGCCGAGAGGGCCTCGATGTCGCGGGCGACGAGCCCGTAGGTCGTGATGACGAGATCGGCCCCGGCGGCGGCAACAGCGAGATTCTCCGCGCCGAGCCGCTCGCTGCCGTGATGGACGTGGACGGCCAGGTCCGGCGCGAAGCGCTCCGCCTCGCGGCGCCAGTTCTCGACGACTGACATGGGACAGACGACGAGCGTGGCCCCGCTCTCGAGGTCCGCCCGGCTGGCCGTCGGTGCCAAGCGCTCTGCGACCAGGAGGGCGAGCACCTGGGCGGTCTTGCCGAGGCCCATGTCGTCGGCGAGGCATGCGCCGATCCCGAGACTGCCGAGGAACTCCAGCCAGGCGAGGCCACGCTCCTGGTACGGCCGAAGCGCACCGACGAAGCCCGCCGGCGTCCCGCGGGCGGTGGGCCGCCCAACTGGCCCGCCGGCCGCGAGGAGGGTCCCGAGCCAGCCGTCTGCGGTGATCCCGGTGACAGGGAGGCCGATTCCGGCCACCTCCAGTCCCAAGCCGACACGCACCACGTCTCCGGCCGTCATGGTGCCGCCCGAGCGTCCGGGGGCGCGTTCGACCAGCCGAACTGCCGCGGCGACCTCGTCGGGGCGCAGCTCCACCCACTGACCCCGGACGCGCACGAGCGGCACCTTGAGGCGGGCGAGCTCGCGGATCTCGTCGGCGGTCACCGCCGTGTCCCCGATCGCGAGCTCCCACTCGAAATCGACGATGGCGTCGAGCCCGAGGCGCGCGACGGCCGCCGACGCGGCCGCCGTCGCGCGCGTGGTGGTCTTGAGGCGGGCCGCGATCCGCGGGCCCCCAGCCTGCCACCACGACGGGAGCTGGATGCCGAAGCCGGCCTCGGCGAGGACTGGCGCTCCTTCGCGCAGGAAAGCGTACGCGCCCGTCACGTCGAGGTCGAGCCCGGCCGGGTGTGCCTGGCGGAGCATCCGGTCCAATGGCGGGTGGAGTCGTGTCGCACGGCCCAGGTCGGCGAGCAGCCGCTCCTGCGGATCGTCGAGCTGGTGGCTGAACACGGCGAGCCTGCGGCCCGACTTCCAGACGTCGGTGGCGGGAACGAGCAGGCTCGGGTCATCGGTCGCCTGGAGCAGGACCTCCAGGGCCCAGGCCGGCCCCTCGGCGCTGTCGGCACCATCGGCGCTGTCGGCGGGTGGGACGACGCGGAAGCAGGTGCGGAAGTCAGAGTCACCGGTCGCGGCCCGCCGCTGCCACGCCGTGACGGCCCCGGCCAGGGCGCGCACCTCGTGCGAGTCCGGGAGAATGGTGGGGCTCGCCACAGCCAGGGCGTCGAGCACGGCGCCGAGCGGCGCCGTGCGCTTCGTCCGGGCGGCTGCCCTCGGAAACGGCCAGGGTCCGACGCTGTTGCGGGCGACCCGATCGACGACGTCGGTCAGTACCTGCGCGAGGACGTCGGCGGCGCCGCGTCCGCGCCGTTCGAATGGTTCAGTGGCCTCCGCGCGACAAGATGGCGGCATCGCCCGGGCCAGTGCTCGAAGCCGGTCGGCATCGGTGGCGCCCGGGACCGGCAGCCAGCGTGCTTCGAGGCCCCGGCCGTCCGGCGTCGCGACCAGCCCGGGGAGGAGCCGCCCCCGCGTGGCGAGGTCCAGGGCGAACAGGACTGTGGCGGCGAGGTAGTCGAGCGACGCATCGCCCAGGGTCTCCTCGGACCGTCCCGTCGCGGCAAGAAGCAGGCGGATCGCTGCGCCCGGGTCGAAGGCGAGCGTCGGGACCGTCCAGGGTTCGACCCCGGCCGACACCGCGCCAGCGTGCGCCGGCGCCACGGCGATACGCGGAGATGTCCAGGGGTTCGTCTTGTCACCCGGGAGCCAGAGGGCCAGCCGACCCGGTCGCGCGTCGCCGACCAGGTCGGGGTCGCCGGCGGTCGCGGCCTCGATGGCGCGCACCATGTCATCGGCCGGGGCAGCCCACGGGTGGGGAGGAGCCTTACGGGTTCGCCGTGCAGTCCGTCGCCCGTGCGCCTCGAAGGCCGCAGCATCCTCAGCCCAGAGGTGCAGGTGATGGTCAGCCGCCCAGATGGCGTGAAGTGCCAGCAACGGTCAGGGGACCGCGTGGAGGTCCGGACGACCCGGTGCGATGTACTGCAGGGTGTCGAGATCCGGCCTGCGCTGGATGGCGGCCATCGCGGTGCGCCCGTCTCCCGTGTAGACCGCTCCGCGCAGGTCGCGGAAGGTCGCCTCGACGGGGTCCGGGACCGGCTGGTTCGACATGGCGCGCCGATCGTACCGGGGACGCCGGCTGCCGGAGACCCGCCACGGAAGCACCCGAGAGCCGGGGCGCCTACGCGCCGACCACCGCGAAACCCAGGGAGCGAGCGGCCTGGCCGAGGCGGACGTCGCCGGCACGATCTGGGCCACGCGACGGCCGCGGCTCGTGACCGTGATCACCTCACCGTTGGCGACGCGCTCGAGATGTTCGGACAGGTGAGCCTTGAGGTCGCGGATGCCGATGTCCATGTGGTCATCATGCCAGTCGTCGGGGCTGTTCCGTGACGAGTTTCTCCTCGCCCCTCCTGCCGCTGTTCAGCGACAGGTGCCACGTCGAACAGGCCGAGCAGCCTGCGTCGGATCGCGGCATCGGGCACCGCGACCTGCAATCGACCCCCAACCGCAACCAGCCGTTACCGAGGCGCTCCCGACGCGCTCCCGACATGGCCGGCTCGGTTCTCTAGCATGCCCGGGGCGCGCTCCGTGGGCGTGCTGGCGCCCGACGCCGATGCCGGTCCGCCACGGGACCGCGCCCGGGGTCTGTATGAGCGAGTGGAGGAGAAGCGGATGTTTGGCGCCCAGCCAGCGACCCGGAACCAGGCCATCGTGCCGGTAGCGGCATTGCTGGCCATCCTGGGGATCTCGATCGTGATCGGGCTCCTAACGACCACGGCGGCCCCGCTGCCGGCGCAGCCGCCCGTCGATTCGGGCGCCACAGCCTGGATGCTCACCTCGACGGCCCTGGTGCTGCTGATGGTCCCCGGCCTGGCCATGTTCTACGGCGGGCTGG
>Ga0315278_10003475_pt1 | contig 14091 bp, 10 predicted proteins | sample YL17G06_0_MG_FD_203880 | JGI IMG/M metagenome (GOLD analysis project Ga0315278, IMG submission 203880) | Sediment microbial communities from Yellowstone Lake, YNP, Wyoming, USA - YL17G06_0 | ecosystem: Environmental > Aquatic > Freshwater > Lake > Sediment | place: USA: Wyoming | collected...
GGACGTGCCGCTGGGGCCGAACTGGCACGTGAGCCTAGGTGCGTCACTGCCGGCTCTCGGCGGCGACGCCGACCGGTTGCGCTTCGCCTCCGACCTGACTCTCGGCACGCTGCAGGGCCGCCGGTACTCCTGGCTCGTCGCCACGGTGACCGGGCGACTCGATCGCGGTGCCGCCGCCAACACGGTGCTCCACCTCGAGACCGGCATGGCCCACATCGGCGCCCAGGGGCTCCGCGCGCGTATCGCTGCCGACCTCGGCCGCAACCTCGACCGCGATTTCCAGCTCACGCTGGGCGCGGACGTCGGCCTGCGGGGGTGGGACCCGAGCACCTTCGACGGCACCTCGCGAGCGGTGGCCAACCTCGAGTACCGGCGGCGGCTCACCGGCGAGGTGCTTCACCTCGGCATCATCGGCATGACGGTGTTCGCCGACGCCGGCCGCACTTGGAGCCCGCGCATCGGGCCGGGCACGGCCGGCATGCGGTTCGACGTCGGCGCCGGCCTGGCGGTGGAGATCACGCGGGCTGCAATCCTGCGCATCGTCCGCGCCGAGGTCGGCTTCCCCGACGACGGCGGCGGGCCGCTGTTCTTGATCACCGGGGTGTCGCTGTTCTAGAAGCAGGCAAGAGGTAAGAGGCGCTGAACATGAGAGGCCGAGGCCAGGTTCTGGTTGGAAGGCCATCTCTCACTATTGCCTCTTGCCGGGTAGCGGGTTGGCCGGCTGCCCGTTGCCTGGGTGGGTGGGGGATCAGGCGCGCGAGACGTACTCGCCGGTGCGGGTGTCGACGATGATCTTCGTCCCCGTCTCGATGAACTGCGGCACACCAACGGTAAGGCCGGTCTCGAGCTTCGCCGGCTTGGAGCCGCCGGCCGCGGTCGCGCCCTTCATCGCAGGGTCGGTGTCGACGATCCGGAGCACCACGGTGTTCGGCAGCTCGAGGGCGACTGGCCGCTCCTCGTAGAAGTCGACGGTGATCACCGTCTCGGGCAGCAGGTAGCCGATGCTGTCGCCGAGCACCTCATCGGAGAGGGCGATCTGTTCGAAATTCTCCATGTTCATGAAGTGGTGGCCGGAGGGGTCGGAGTAGAGGAACTGCATCTCGTGCGTGTCGAACGACGCCTTTTCGACGCGGTCCTCGGACCGAAACCGGTGCTCGAGCTGGCTGCCGGTCTTGAGGTTGCGCATCTTGGAGTGGACCATCCCGCGCCAGTTGCCCGGGGTGTTGTGCGTGACCGTCAAGATCCGGTGCAGTTGTCCGTTGTGGACAACGACGTAGCCGGGCCGCAGCTCAGTTGCCGCCACTAGCATGAACGTTCCTCCGTCCCGACACCCGCTCGGGGTCTCAAACTATAGCAAACGCGCACACAACGATACATGGGCCGCCGGTGTTGCAGTTGAGACGCCTTCCCGGTATCGTTGCCGGCGGAGGCATCGCCGTATGGACCTACGTTTGCGTGGCAAGCGGGCGCTCGTTACCGGCTCGTCGCGAGGCATCGGACGGGCGATCGCCCTGTCGCTTGCGGATTTCAAAGTGGACGTGGCAATCAACTTTTTCCGCAACCGGGCGCCCGCCGAGGACGTGGTGCGGGAGATCGAGAAGCGCGGGGCGCGCGCCCTGCTGCTCAAGGGAAACGTCGCCGACGAGGACCACGTCAAGCGCATGTTCGCGGAGATCGAGAGCGCCTGGGGGGGCCTCGAGATCCTCGTGTCCAACGCCGCATCCGGGGTGCTCAAGCCGGTCCGGGAGCTGACCCTGCACCACTTTCACTGGACCATGGACATCAACGCTGCGGCGTTGCTGCCGCTGGTGCAGCGCTTCATCGACATGCCGTCGCGGGGCGACAAGTCGGTGGTGGCGGTGTCGTCGCTGGGCGCTGTCCGTGCGATCCCCAACTACACGGCAGTGGGCGCCTCGAAGGCGGCGCTCGAGTCGATGGTGCGCCATCTCGCCGCCGAGCTGGCGCCGAGCGGAATGCGGGTCAATGCGGTCTCGGGCGGAACCGTGGACACCGATGCGCTCAAGCACTTCCCGAATCGTGCGCAGCTCCTCGACGAGTCGACGCGGCGCACGCCGGCCGGCCGGTTGGTAACGCCGCAGGACATCGCCAACGTGGTGGTGTTTCTCTGCACGGAGTTCGCCTCGATGATCCACGGCCAGACCGTGCTCGTCGACGGCGGCTACTCGATCCTCGCATGAAGAAGACCCGAGAGCTCGCTCACGGGGCGCGTCCCGGTCCCCGGTCCCTGGTCCCCGGTCCCCGGCCGTTGATCATCGGCCACCGCGGCTTCGCGGCGAAACACCCGGACAACTCGCTAGCCGGCGTGAGCGCGGCGCTGGAGATCGGCGCGGACGGCGTCGAGATCGACGTGCGGCCGTGCGCCGACGGCGTCTGGGTGTGCCACCACAACCGCACTCGCGGCCGGCGGCCGATCGCCGAGTGGCCGCTCGCCGCGCTCGAGCGCGTAGGCGTTCCCACCCTGGCCGCGGTCACCGGTGCGGTGCCGGCGCATCGCTGGTTGTTTGTGGAGATCAAGCCGCTGGCGGCGGCGACGCTCGATGCGCACCTCGCCGACCTGGTGGCGCTGCTCGGTCCGCGCGCGGGCCGCACCAGGGTGATTTCGTCGTCGTTACCGGTGCTCGGCGCGATCGAGGTCGCCCTGCCCGGGGTCGCGCTGTCGTGGGTGTTCGACGAGCTGCCGGCGTGGCTGCCGAACGGCCCCGATCTGTCGCCCAAGCACACGCTGGTCGAGACCTTGCTGCCGTTCGGCCGGGCGCTACACCCCTGGACGGTGAACTCGGTACGCCGGATGCGGCAGCTCGCGGGTCTCGGCGTCGCCTCGTTGACGACCAACCGGCCGGACGTCGCCGTGGGGGTGGTGCGTGGCTGACCGCCCGCGCGTCGGTTTGCTGGTGCCGAACCTCTTCTTGCGGATTCCGATCGAGTCGGCCGTGCGCGGTGTCGGCGCGGAGTCGGCCGCCCTGGCCGGGCCGGAGGCGGTGGGGCGGGGCGCCTGCCCGGTCGTCATCGCCGACCTCGACACGCTCAAGCCCGACCCGGCCCCGGCGATCGGCGCCTGGGTGCGCTCCGGGATCGTGGTCCTGGGCTTCGGGCCGCACGTCGAGGCCGCGCTGCTTTCGGCGGCGCGCCGCGCCGGGGCGGTGGTGCTGCCGCGCTCGGCGTTCCTCGCCAGGCTACCGGAGCTATTGGTTGCGGCCCTGACGAGCGCCGGGGTGGCGCCGACCCCACGGGAAAGCGAGAGCACGGATGAAGACGATCAAGACCACTGAGTCGATCGCTGTGCTGCTCGACCTGATCGACGAGGCTTACGACCGCCGGGCGTGGCACGGCCCGAACCTGCGCGGCGCAATCCGCGGCCTCCGCCCTGCCGAGGCGGCGTGGCGCCCGGACGGCGGGGCCAACTCGATCTGGCGGATCGTCCTGCACTGCGCCTACTGGAAGTACGCGGTGCGCCGGCGCCTCACCGGAGAGGGGAAGCGCGGCTCGTTCGCACGCAAGGGGAGCAACTGGTTCCTGCTGCCCGAGCCGGCCGATGCAGGCGCGTGGAAGGCCGACGTCGCGCTGCTGGACGAGGAGCACCGGGTACTGCGCGAGGTCGTCGCGGCAGCACCCGCGGCGCGGTTGAGCGACCGCATCGGCGCCCACACCGTGGCCCGGTTGATCTACGGGATCGCCGCGCACGACATCTATCACGCCGGCCAGATCAGGCTGCTGATCCGCCTCTCCGGAGCCAAGCGGCGCTGACCACCGTTGCTGCCGGCGCTGGGTTGCACGCGTCGCCATCGGTTCCTCCCAGGAAGCGGAGCGCAGTTGCTGGTATTGGCGTTCCGAGCGTACCGGCTATTCCCTTGCAACGAGAAGGCTTGAGTGTCGATCATGGGCCCGGCCGGGGGGAGGCGGCTAGAATGTCGGCAGGAACTCGGTTGGGCGCAGTTCGGGGGAGACCATGGACACGATGTCCGTCCTTGTCGTGCTGCTCGCGGTGATCGTGCCGCTGCTCGCGTTGGTGCTCGCGTATCAGGCGCGGGAGAGTGCCCACCGGGCCGCGGATCGCGCCGAGCGCTTGGCGGTCACGCTGGGGTCGCTGGAGCGTAAGGTGGCTGAGCTTACGGCACGGCCTGCCGCGGACGCCGTACCGGCCCGGACGCCCACGCCGCTGGTAACGCTCATCGCTGAACCGCCGCCGCCCGCCCCGCCGGCTACGCCGGCCGCAGTGACCGTGCCGGTTGTGCAGCCACCCCCGCCCGTCGCCGCGTCGGCGGCTGCGGCCGTCGCTCCCGGTGTGGCCGTTTCCCCGCCGGCTGCCGCCGCCCCGGCTCGCAGCCTCGAGGAGCGCATCGGCGTGACCTGGTTCACGCGCATCGGCGCCGCGGTGTTCATCCTCGGGGCGCTCTACTTCTTCAAGTACGCTGTGGACAACGACTGGATCGGACCCTGGGGCAGGGTCGCCCTCGGCGTGCTCGCCGGCGTGGGGGTGCTCGCGTTCGCCGAGCGGCAGTCGTCACGGGCGCGCGCGGTCTACGTGCAGGTGCTCGTCGGCGTCGGCCTCGCACTGCTCTTCGTCTCGTCGTACGCCGCCTACGGCTTCTATCGCATCCTGCCGGCGACCGTTGCCTTCGCCGCTCTCGCGGCGGTGGCAGCGATCGGCGGCGCCCTCGCGCTGCGCCACCGCGCCGAGGTCGTCCTCGTCATCGCCCTGATCGCGGCGCTCGCCAACCCGGTGCTGCTGTCCACCGGAGACGACCGCGCCGCCGAGCTTTTCGCCTATCTCGCCTTGGTCTCCGCGGCGACGTTGCTGGTGGCGCTCAAGGCGCGATTCGCCGCGGCGCCGTGGCTCGCCCTCCTTGGGGTGACCGGCCTCTGGCTCGGCTGGTACGGCGCCTTCTTCAAGGTCGCCGCGCCGCTTGCCGACGTCGTGACGGGCCGCCCAATCCCCGGGTTTCCGGGCGCATACCTGCCGCTCGACCGCCGCATCGTGCCGCTCGTCTTCGTCGCCGCCTGCGCGGCGCTGTGGATCTGGTTCGCCCGCCGTGCGCGGGCGCTGGAGTGGCGTCCGGTCGCTCCGGTGGCGATGCTGCTGGCGGCGATCGTGCTGGGCCAGTGGGGATGCGGGGCGCTGCTCGGCGATCGCCCGCCGCTGGTCGCCGCCGTCCTGGCCGTCTGGGCGGTCGTCACCGCGCTGCTGCTGCGCCGGGTCTCTCAGGTGGAAGCGCTGGCGGTTCCCCTCGTCGCGTCGTTCGTGTTTCTGCTCGGACACGTGGCCGGCAGGCAATCCAGCGCGGAGATCACGCTCGTGCTGGCGGGCTCCTGGCTTGGGGTGTACGCCGTGGCGCTCGTAATCCGGGCACGCCTGTCGCAGCCGCAGAAGGCCGAGCCGACGGCGTGGGTTCTGCTCGCCGTAGCGCTGGCGATGGGCGTCGTCGTCGCCACTACAGCGCTGCCGGTGGAGCAGGCGCGGCTGCTCTGTGTCTCGCTGGCCGTGTTGGCCATGACGGCGGTCGCCCTGGTGGGTCGTGGAGCGCCGGCCTGGGTTGCCGCGCCGGTGGCCGTCGCCTCCCTGCTGGCGCTGCTGGCGGCACCCGTGCGGGAGGCGCCGCCGGACGTCGTCTTCCTCATCCTCGTGGCGGCGTGGAGCGCCGTGTACCTCGCTTCCGGATACCACCAGCTTCTGGTGCGCCGCGCTCCGGCGGACACGCTGCAGACGCTGCTCGCCCTCGGCGGTCCGGTGGGGTTCGTCGCGGTGACGTTGATGGCAACCCGAGCCGCCGACTCCGGCCTGCGGGCAGTGTGCGCCGCGGGCGCCGGCGCAGTGGCGTTCGCTTTCGGCGCCGCGTTGCTGCGCCGCCGGGCCGAGGCCCGCGACGCCGCGACGGCCATCTTCGGCGCCTCGCTGGGCCTGATCACGCTCGCGGTCGGCCTGGCGTTCTCCGGCGTGACGATCACGCTGGTGTGGGCGCTCCTCGCCGCCACCGTGGCGTACCTGGCGGCGCGCGCGCTCGACGCCCGCTGGCTGGCGGGCGCCTCGGCGCTCTTCGTCCTGGCGCTCTTCCGCCTGCTGATCGTCGACGTGCCCGCGCCGATGCGCGACCACGCGCGCTTCGTCGCCACTCGCGGTCTCGAGGGGCGCCTGGCGCCGGCGCCGCTGGCGAACCCACGGGCGATCGCGCTCCTGGGCGTCGCCATCGCCCTCGGCATCGCCGCCGCGGCGCTCGCCCGCAACCGGCAAACTACTACCTGGCGCAACGCGGCGGTAGCGGCGGCGGTCATCGCCCACCTGCTGCTGGTCGGCCTGCTCGTCTCGGAGGTGCAGCTTGCCGTCACGGTGCTGCCGGCGACACCGTCGGGTCAGCTTCCGGCCGAGGAATTTCGGCAGGTGCTCAGACGATTTTCGACGGCCGTCGCGGCCCAGGAGAACCGCCGTGCGGCGGCCGCTACCCTCACGCTCGGCGGCTATGGCGCGCTGCTGCTCGGGATCGGCTTCGCGGTGCGCTCGGTGCTGCACCGCTGGCTCGGCCTCGTGATCCTGGCGGCGACGCTGGGCAAGATGGTGCTGTGGGACATCTGGAACCTGCCGCGCCTCTACCAGGTGCTCGTGCTGGTCTCGGTTGGGGCGCTCCTGCTCGGGGCCGGGTTCCTCTACGCCCGCTTCGGTCGCCGCCTGCTCGGATTCCTCAAGGCGGGCGCGGCTGCTGCGCGCCTAGATGTGTGACCCGGGCCCGGGGAGGGAGGAGTCGCGGGGACAGCCCGAAGCCCGGGCTCTCGGTCCCGGCGCCGGCTCAACACTGGCGCAGTGGTGGTACGCTTGAAGTCAACTTCGGCGATCGTGCCGGTCCCGACCCGGCGCAGAGGGAGAACGCCATGGCATTCATCGATTTCAAGAGCGTCCACCACATGCTGCGGGCGACCGTCGAGCGTTACCCGGATCTCGGGGCGTACCGCACGATTCACACCCCGGAACGCACCTCGTCGGTGACGTGGCGCGAGTTCCTCGCGCAGGTGCGGCGCGTCGCCAAGAGCCTAATCGTTCTCGGGGTCGGCCACGGCGACAAGATCTCGATCCTCTCGTACTCGTGCTACCACTGGGTGCTCACCGACGTCGGCGCCGAGAGCGTCGGCATCGGCGCGGTGGGCATCGACCCCACCCACCTGGCCAAGGACTGCCGCTACATCATCGACCACTCCGACTCGGTGATCGTCTTCGCGCAGAACGCCGACCAGCTCGCCAAGCTCGTCGAGGTGAGGGAACGCATCCCCAAGGTGCGAAAGGTGGTGCTCTTCGAGGGCTCGCACGCGAGCGACTGGGTGCTCTCGTACGAGGAGTTCCTCAAGCTCGGCGACTCCGTGACCGACGAGGTCCTCGACGCCCGCATCGGCGCGGTGGGCCCCCAGGATCTGGCGGTGATCGTCTACACATCCGGCACCACAGGCATCCCGAAGGGTGCGCTGCTCACCCACGACAACATCACGTTCACGTGCCAGTCGGTGCAGCAGTGCGCGGATCCGGCGGCGGGCGACGTGCAGCTCCTCTTCCTGCCGCTGGCGCACGTGTTCGCTCGGATCACCGTCTTCACCGCCATGGTCTCAGGAACGACCACGGTGTTCGCGCGCAGCATCGACACGCTCGTCGAGGACCTCAAGGTCGCCCGGCCGCACTGGTTCACGAGCGTGCCGCGGGTCTACGAAAAGGTCTACAGCAAGGTGGTCTCCGGGGCCGAGGCGAAGGGCGGCCTGGCGCTTAAGATCTTCCGCTGGGCAGTGCGGGTGGGCAACGAGGTGAGCGACTGCCTGCTGGCGAAGAAGCCGATCCCGGCCGGGCTCAAGCTGCGCTATGCGATCGCCACCAAGCTCGTTTTCTCCAAGCTGCAGGCCGCGTTCGGCGGTCGCGTGCGCTGGTGCATCTCGGGCGCGGCGCCGCTCAACCCCTCGATCGCCAAGTTCTTTCACGCGTCCGGCATCCTCATCCTTGAGGGTATCGGCATGACGGAGAACACTTCCTTCACCAATGTCAACCGGCCCGACAACTACCGCTTCGGCTGGGTGGGACCGACCGGCCCCGGCATCGAGCAGCGCATCGGCGAGGACGGCGAGGTGCAGTACCGGGGGCGCAACGTCATGAAGGGCTACTACAAGATGCCCGACGACACTAAGGAGACGCTGATCGAGGGTGGCTGGCAGCGCACCGGCGACCTCGGCGAGATCGACGCCGAGGGTTTCCTCAAGATCACCGGCCGTAAGAAGGATCTGATCATCACCGCCGGCGGCAAGAACGTGGCGCCGAGCGCGATCGAAGGGGTGATCGCCACCTCGAAGTACATCCTGCAGGTGTGCGTGATTGGCGACCGCCGACCCTACCTCACCGCGCTGGTCACCCCCGACCAGGAGAACGTGAAGGCGTATGCCGCGGCCAACGGAATCGCCTTCTCGTCGTTCGCGGAGCTGCAGCGGGATCCCCGCATAAAGGCGCTCATCGACGCGGAGGTCGCCGCATTCAACAAGGAGTTCGCCTCGTTCGAGCAGGTCAAGAAGGTGGCGATCGTCGACGAGTTCACCATCGCCAACGACCTCCTCACCCCGACGCTGAAGCCGAAGCGGGCGCCGATCCAGGCGCGCTGGGCGGCGGAGATCGAGGCGATGTACGCGGGATCCTGAGCCGCAGGGGCCTCCGGGTGGTGATCAGGGGGCTCGTGGCGCCAGCTCGATCGGCATCTCGTAGATGCGATAGCGGCGATGGACGCGGACGCCGTAGGGGGTGCCGAGCGCCTCGATCAGGCGGCGGACCGGGACGTTGTCCTCGAGGATCCAGCTCAGCTCGAGCGTCTCGTAGCCGGCCGCCAGCGTGGCCAGGAGCGTCTCGAGGACGAGCGCCGCCTCGATCCCCCGGCCGCGGTGCTCCGCGAGCACGCCGAACAGCAACAGCCGCAGGCCCGTGATCCGGCGGGCGTACAGAAGCGCCTTGAGCCAGCCCAGCGGCAGCAGGCGGCCGCCGAGACGGGCGAGCACCTGGTTGGCGTCGACGACGACCATCGAGAAGGCGATCGGCGTGCCGTCGCGCTCGGCGAAGGTGCACAGGCGCGGCTCGACGATCCGCCGCAGGCCGCGGGAGATTTCCCTCGCCTCGCGATCGGTCGGCGGCACGAACCCCCAGTTGTCGCGCCATGCCGCCCGAAAAATCTCGAGTCCCCGCGCGATCTCCTCGTCGAACGACCGAATGTCGCCGCGGCGGATCGTCACGCCGGCCCGCCGGCGCGCCGCCTCCGCCCGGCGGACGAGCTCCACGGGGAGCCTACCGGGATCGCCTCCGACGTCGGATCGCCGCAGCGTGTAGGTGACGAGGTCCATAGCCTTGGCGAGGCCGCAGCCCTCGATGAGGGCGGAGTAAGCGGGCGGGTTGTACGCCATCATGAACACCGGCGGGCCGTCCCAGCCGTCGATCAGCAGCCCGCACTCGTGGTTCATGGAGAACGACAGCGGCCCGCGCAGGCAGGTAGCGCCGCTGTCTCGACACCACGAGCGGGCGCGATCGAGGAGGACGGCGGCGACCTCCCGATCGTCCTCACACTCGAAGAAACCGAACATGCCGGCCCGCTCGCCGTGCGTCGCGTTGTGGCGGTGGTCGATGTGGCTCGAGATGCGGCCGACCACGCGGCCGCCGCGCCGCGCCAACCACAGGGCCGCCTCCGCGTGCTCGAAGAACGGGTTGTGGCGCGGGTCGAGGAACGAGCGCCGCTCGGCGATCAGCGGCGGCACCCACAGTGGGTCGCCGCGATAGAGCCGAAACGGCAGCGCGATGAAAGCACGCAGGTCGCGCGCGCCGCGCACCGGCGTGACGGTGGGCGGAGCGCCGCTCACGCGCTTGGCCGCCGCGCGCAGCGCACTCTCGCAAGGTTGACGGCCAGCAGGACCGCGGTCAGCGCCAGCCCGAACAGACTAAGGACGTGCGCCCAGGTGAGCGGCGACAGCACCACCGCGTCGTCGCCGCGCAGGAATTCGATCGCGAAACGCTTCGCGAAGTACAGGCCGCTGTACAGCAGCGTGAGGAAGCCTGGGAAAGGCCAGCGGCCGACGGTGCCGACCGCCCGGGAGCCACATCGCTCGATTGTCAGCAGCACCGCGAAGATGGCGAGGTCGGCCACGCTGCTCAAGAGCTGTGTCGGGTAGCGGGCGGCCCAGAGGCCGCCGGCGTCCGGCAGGTTCATCCCGAGCCACGAATCGGTCTCCCTGCCGTAGCAGCACCCGGCGGCGAGACACCCCAGCCGGCCGATCGCCTGGCCGAGCGGCAGCGCCACGATGCCGCGGTCGAAGTGCTCTCCCGCCGAGAGGCCGCGCCGCTTGCAGTAGCCGAAACCAGCCAGTCCGCCGAAGGTGAGCGCGCCGAAGATCGTGCTGCCGGAACGCAGGTGGAGCGCGAACGTGCCGACCGGACTCGGCCCCGTCACCCAGCGGATCAGCGCGAAGCCGACCACGGTGCCGACCATCCCGGCGAGCACCGTGAAGCCGAGCCCCTCGACGACCCATCCGGCCGGGCTGCCGCTGGCGAGGAGCCGGTGAAACGCGAGCATGCCGCAACCGACGATGGCGACGGCGTAAACGAAGGCGTACGTGTTCACGTGCAGGGGCCCCAGGGCGAGCGTCGGCAGCATCCCGGCTCGCTCAGTTGCACCCACGAGTCAGAGATCTCACGCTCACTGCGTCACTGACCGCGCAGGCGGCGGCTCACGGGGTGGCCCACGTGCGGCCAGCCGCCGAACCAGATCACCCCCGTGTTCCAGGTGGAGTGGCCGTTGGCCGGAGAGGTCGCCGTGAGGGTGAGCGTCTCGGCGCCGGCCACGCCGGCAGGCGCATCGGCCACCAGCCAGACTGCAAGGCCGTTGTGCCCCTGGAGGGTGACCGGTCCGGTAATGGGGCTCCCGAGGTTGGGCGCGCTCCAACTGCCGTTGTATACCCGCCACGGCAGCTTGAGCTTCGAGCGTGCGCTCATGGTGGCGGAGGCCGCCTGGGACGTCGGGTTCTCGACCCTGAACATTACCTCGAGGTGGGCGGGCGGCAGCACGCCCCTCAGGCCGGCGCCGTGCACAAAGAAGGGGGGATCCGGCGGGTTGGCGGGGAGACGGATCGGAAAAGGCCCCAGTGCCGTGACCAGCGGCGGCGGCGGCGCGGCCGTGGCGGTGACGAGCCCGAGCAGGGTGGCGGCGGCCGGCACGAACGGCGGCGCGACGGTGCCGACGAAGCACAGGTACGAGCGCAGCACCTTCTCGTTCCATGCGCTCGCGTTCGCCCCGGCATCGATCGGCACCGCGGAGTAGTACTCCCAGCTTGCGGTGCCGAGACCGGCCTGACAGGTTGCCGGCGCGGTGGGCGACGGCGCCAGCACCGTCCAGTGCTCCCCATCGGCGCGCGGCAGGGCGTTCTCCGCCCACTCGAGCCACTCCTGGCGAAGCACGAGCGGCAGTGTCGTCCGGACCGTGGTGGGCCGTGTCGAGTAGTCGAGCAGGTCGAGGCGCGGGTAACGCCCCGGCTCGGCGTAGCGGAACGCGATCGGCACGTTCGGCGCCGCGCCGGTGATCGGCAAGCGCGCCGCGACGAAGAACAAGCCGCCCTGGAAGTAGTCGTTCGTGGCGTTGCAGAGGTCGGTGGTCATGGTGACGCCGTTGAGCCCGAACCAGAATTCGGGCCGCCACCAGGAGTACGGCTCGATCGCCGCGGCGACCGCCTGCCGCGACGCGTCCTCCGGCCTGCCGGTCGCCGGCCACGTGAGCGGCGGCTCGGGCGCCGGGGAGGCCGGTATTGGCTCGTCCGTCACGGTGGTGTAGTGCAGCCACGCCTGGACGTTCCCGTTCTCCTGGGTGACCGTGAACATGTCGGCCACGTCGAAGCGAGCGCGGTTGGCGGGCAGCGGGGGGGCGTTGTAGTGAGCCAGGATCTCGGTCGGCGTGCCGAGAGCAAGGTCGGGAAAAACGAACGGCGGCGGTCCCTGCGAGTTTTCCGGCTGGAGGCCGGTGAACGACACGCTCTGTGCCCCGGTCGGCGGCCAGTACCTGATAATGGCCGGACCCCCGAGCGGCGACTCGCTCGTCGAGGACGGCGAGTTCGCAGGCGGAACGGGGGGCGGCGGTATGTTGTACTGCCGGCTCACAAAGCCCGACGGAGCTACCGGGCCGGTCGTCCCGGTGATGGCCGCGATCTGCAACGGCGGTGCGCCGGGCGTCGTGCCGTCGATCTGCAATGAAAACTCAACGTACGGTGTGTAGCAGTCATCGCCTGCCAGAAACGGGAATGCCGCCGCAGTCACTACCAGCGTGACTGCGAACCGCAGATAACCGCTGTCGTGGAGGCGGGTGCAAAGTCGACGTGGACGAGCGGGCATCGGAACCTCCTTGCGGCCCTGGTCGAAGCTTCACCCTAGCGCTCGCTGCGCCACTCTTAGTCGGCGCGCCCGACCGACGGACCCAGAATGTTCCAAACGGCAGTGCATCCGATTCAGCTTAGCCACCACGCTGGCTAATCGCAACTTTGAGAAGTTTGGTAGCGGCTCGCCGGGCGTGTCTCCCCCGTGCCCTGTAGTATGTCGGCGCGGGGTTGGTCCGGCGGTGCGGCGAACCACGCGGTGTCGCCGGGGCGGTAGACCGTGGTGACGCGGAGGCGGTGGCGATGTGCGGCATTGCCTGCATCCTGGAGATCCGCGGCGACCCGGCGGAGCTGCGCGAGCGCGCGGTGGCGATGGCGCGGCTGCTGCGCCATCGCGGCCCGGACTGGAGCGGCGTGTATGCGGACGGCAACGCCGTGCTCGCGCACGAGCGGCTGTCGATCGTCGACGTCGAGCACGGCGCGCAGCCGCTGAGCAACGCGGCCGGCGACCACGTCCTCGCGGTCAACGGCGAGATCTACAACCACAAGGCGCTGCGTGCCGAGCTCTCTCCGTACCCGTTTGCGACCGGCTCCGACTGCGAGGTCATCCTGCCGCTGTACGAGCGCTACGGGAGCGGCTTCCTCGAGCGGCTGAGCGGGATCTTCGCCTTCGTGCTGTACGACAAGCGCACCAACGACTACCTGATCGCCCGTGACCCGATCGGCGTCATGCCGCTGTACACCGGGCGCGACGAGCACGGCAACCTCCACGTCGCCTCGGAGCTCAAGGCGCTCGTACCGTTCTGCCGGGTCATCGAGGATTTCCCGCCCGGCCACTACCTGACGCGCGCGCTGGCTACGCCGGCCCGCTACTACCAGCCGCGCTGGCGCGAGTTCGACGCGGTGGCGGCGAGCCCGCTCGACCTGCCGCGTCTGCGGGCGAGCCTGGAAGCCGCGGTGCACCGCCAGCTCATGTGCGACGTGCCTTACGGGGTGCTGATCTCAGGCGGGCTCGACTCGTCGGTGATCGCCGCGGTCGCGCGCCACTACGCGGCCAACCGCGTCGAGGACGACGACCACGGGCCGGCGTGGTGGCCGCGCCTGCACTCGTTCGCGATCGGGCTCGAGGGTTCGCCGGACCTCGCCGCGGCGCGCCGGGTCGCGGCCGCCATCGACAGCGTCCATCACGAGTTCAAGTTCACCGTGCAGGAGGGGCTCGACGCTCTGCGCGACGTCATCTACCACGTCGAGTCGTACGACGTCACCACGGTGCGGGCCTCGACTCCGATGTTCCTGATGGCGCGCCGGATCAAGGCGATCGGCATCAAGATGGTGCTCTCCGGCGAGGGCGCCGACGAGGTGTTCGGCGGCTACCTGTACTTCCACAAGGCGCCCAACGCCCGCGAGTTTCACGAAGAGACCGTGCGCAAGCTCGATCTGTTGTACAAGTACGACTGCCTGCGCGCCAACAAGTCGATGGCGGCGTGGGGCGTCGAGGCGCGGGTGCCGTTTCTCGACCGCGAGTTCCTCGACGTCGCCATGGCGTTTTCCCCCGCCGAGAAGATGGTCGGCCCGGGGCGGATGGAGAAGTTCCCACTACGCACGGCGTTCGCCGACCACCTGCCGCCGGAGATCGTGTGGCGGCAGAAGGAGCAGTTCTCCGACGGCGTCGGCTACAACTGGATCGACTCGCTCAAGGCGGTCGCCGAGACGCGCGTCTCCGCC
>Ga0315278_10003476_pt1 | contig 14091 bp, 16 predicted proteins | sample YL17G06_0_MG_FD_203880 | JGI IMG/M metagenome (GOLD analysis project Ga0315278, IMG submission 203880) | Sediment microbial communities from Yellowstone Lake, YNP, Wyoming, USA - YL17G06_0 | ecosystem: Environmental > Aquatic > Freshwater > Lake > Sediment | place: USA: Wyoming | collected...
CCCCAGGAGCTCCTGCTGATCTCTGCCGGCGACGACGGATCCGGCCAGCGATGCGAGCCCCCCTTGTCTACGCTCGATTTCGACCCCGACGCCCTGGGTGGCGCGGCGGCGAAGCTTCTGATCGATCTGGTGGAAGGGCGCGAACCCCACGAACGCTCGTTGCTGCTCCCGGCGAGGATCGTCGAGGGAGGATCCAGCAGCGGTCTCGTGCCCTGACGCGCCTGAAAGCGACCGCTCCGTTCGGACGTTGTCACCCCCCGGTGCTAGCGTTCGGCCCGTTCCCGTACACTGCTGGACGACCCTCATCCCTTCTGCTCCCTCTCATCTGAGGGGGCCGTCTAGCCCAGAGGAGGTGAACGATTGAGGGAGTACGAGATCATGCTCATCCTGTCCGCCGAGGCCGACGAGTCCGTCGTGTCCACGGCTGTCGAGCGCATCGCCAAGGTTGCAACCGTCAACGGTGGCGAGGTGTCCAACATCGACCGCTGGGGCCGCAGGCGCTTCGCCTACGAGCTGCAGCACCTGAACGAGGGCTACTACGTGGTGGTGAACTTCACCGCCGATCCCGCAGCCCAAAGCGAGTTGGAGCGTGTCTTGAACCTGGCCGACGAGGTCATCCGGTTCAAGGTCATCCTCCTGCCCGCCAAGAAGCCTGAGAAGGCCTCTGACAAGGACGCGAACAAGGAACCCAAGGAATCCGCTTCTTCCCCCGCTCCGGCCTGACGACCGGGGCGCGCACCGAGAGAGGTGACGCCGAGATGTCCAGCGACAACCAGATCACCATCGTGGGCAATATCACCGACGACCCCGAGTTGCGCTACACGGCCAACGGGGCCGCGGTGGCCAACTTCACCGTCGCCCACAGCACCCGCATCCGCGACGCCGCGGGCAACTGGTCGGACGGCGACACGTCGTTCTTCCGGGTCAACGTCTGGCGCAACCTGGCGGAGAACGCGGCGGAGTCGCTCACACGAGGCACCCGGGTCGTCGTGACCGGGCGTCTCAAGCAGCGTTCCTGGGAGAACCAGGAAGGCGAGAAGCGATCCATGATCGAGATCGAAGCCGACGACGTCGGCCCCAGCCTGAAGTGGGCCACCGCCAGCGTGCAGAAGACCGCGCGCTCCAACTCGTCCTCCTCGGGCGACTGGGGTGACAAGGTCGCTGCGCCGGTAGGCGCGGCCCCCGCGAACGAGGAGACACCACTGGATGGCGGGTAAATCGAAAGGACGCGACTCGGGCGCCCGGCGCCCAAAGCGCGAGAAGGACGACAAGGCCTGGCAGAAGAAGCAGAAGCGCAAGGTCTGCATCTTCTGTAAGGACCGGATCGAATACGTGGACTACAAGGACACGATGACGCTGCGCAAGTTCGTGTCGGAGCGCGGGAAGATCCGCGCCCGGCGCGTTACGGGCAACTGCGTGCAGCACCAGCGTGACGTGGCCTTGGCCGTCAAGAGCGCCCGCGAGATGGCGCTCCTTCCGTATTCGGCGCGATGAGGATCATCCTTCAGAAGCCCGTCGAGAAGCTCGGCGTCCCCGGGGACGTGGTCGAGGTTGCCGACGGCTACGCACGCAACTTCCTGGTCCCCAGGGGCCTCGCCGTGAAGGCGCACAAGGGCGCGGCCGAACAGGCCGACAGCATGCGTCGTGCCCACGAGCGGCGCCAGTACGCCCAGAAGGGTGAGTTCGAGGCGGTCGCCTCCAAGCTCATCGCGGGCGGGCCCATCACCATCAAGGCCCGCGCCGGCGAGGAGGGCAAGCTCTTCGGGTCCGTCACCGCGGAGCAGGTTGCCGCGGCCATGCTCACGCAGGCCGAGGTCACCGTCGACAAGAAGGACGTGCATCTGGACGAGCCCATCCGCTCGGTAGGCACGCACGAGGTGAAGGTGCATCTGTTCACCGACGTCGATCCGGTGCTCACCGTCGAGGTCGTGGCGGAGGGCTGAAGCCAGGATGCTCTACACGCCGAGAGGCCGGGACTCGTTCCCGGCCTCTCGCGTTCCAGCACCCCTGCATCGGGACCCGTCAGGTCCGGGATAGGGTCCGGTCGTGAACGGGCACCCTGGGTTGGCCTGGCTTCGGGATTCGGCGTCCGGGCGTGACTGGCTCGGGCGGTTGCCCGGCGTGGTTGCCGAGTGTGCGGACGCATGGTCGCTGGATGTTGGGGAGCCGTTCGCGTACGCGTTCGCGTCACTGGCCATGCCGGTCACGCGGACCGACGGATCCTCGGCGGTGCTGAAGGTCCAGGTGCCGGGTCGGGAGTCGGAGAACGAGGCGGCCGCGCTCGCCCTCCTCGATGGGGACGGGGCGGTACGCCTGCTCGAGCACGACGCCATCCGCCACGCGCTCCTGCTCGAACGGTGCGAGCCGGGGGTGTCTTTGGCCACCCGCGCGCCGGACGAGGCCCTCGACGTGATGGTCGGGCTCCTGCCGCGACTGTGGAAGCCGGCAGATGCGCCGATCCGCACGCTCGCCGACGAGGCGGCACGGTGGCGGAACCACCTGGCGCCGTCGTGGGAGCATGCCGGTCGGCCGTTCGAACGCTCGCTGCTCGATGCCGCGCTCGCCGCGCTGGATGAACTCCCCGGTACGCAGGCCGACCAGGTGCTCGTGAACCAGGACCTGCACGCGGACAACGTCCTGCGGGCGGAGCGCGAACCGTGGCTGATGATCGACCCGAAGCCGCTCGTGGGCGAACGCGCCTTCGGGCTGGTGCCGATCGTGCGAGGGGGCGAGCTGGGCGAGGGCCCGGCGGCGCTGCGGAATCGCCTCGACCGTCTCACGTCGGCGCTCGGCCTCGACCGCGAGCGCACCAGGCTTTGGGGTCTCGCGCAGACGCTCGCCTGGGCGTTCGACGAGACCGAGAGCGGATCCGGGGCCTTCGACGCCGAGCAGGTGGAGGTCGCGCGATGGTTCCGGGAGGCCGGCTGAGCGGCACCGACGAGGCCGGTTCGCAGGGCTAGACTCGCCGGCGATGAGCGGTTCCCGGCACGAGCGGATCCGATTCGCGCAAGATCCCCTGGCCTACATCGCTCCCGGGCCCGACGAGGAACGGATCGACGATGCGCGGTTCGTATTGACGTTCTCGCCGGGCCGGCACGTATGGTCGACCACCGTGGGACGGCCCCGGTTGCTCCATGACGGCGTGGCCCTGACCCTGGAGGAGATCCGCGCGCTCATGCGCGAGCGGGATGCAGCGGCATGCGTTTGGATCGTGGGCGACGAAGCGACCCCACCCGACCTGGTCGTCCAACTCCAAGGCCACGGTCTCGAACCCACCGGGGTCTCCGACGCCCTGTTGCTGGAGGAACCGCCTGGGCGCGGGCCTGCCGCGGGGCTCGAGGTCCGCGCGGTGGCGACCCTCGACGAGCTCCGGGCATCGATCGAGATCTCCGCGGCCGCGTTCGACTGGCCCTCCGAGGACGCCGATGACGAGCGTGCCCGCGCCGAGGACACGTTCCTCGCCGATCGAGCCGACGGCGACTCGGCGCGGCTGCTGGCCGTCGACGGAGACCGGCCGGTCGCCACGGGCCGATGCTGGTTCTCCCCGACCGGCCTCTACCTCGGCGGGGGGGCGACCCTGCCCACGGAGCGTGGCCGGGGAGCCATGACGTCCTTGCTGGGTGCGGCCTGGGACGTCGCCCTCGCGCGCGGGACGCCTGCGCTCGTCACCCATGGCGGCGAGCTGTCGAGCCCGATCCTGATCGGCTTGGGGTTCCGGGAGGTGGGTCGGGTGACGCATCTGGTGGACCGCATCGCCTGAGGAGCCACCTAAGAATGTCACCCTTGTGATTCACAATGTTCCACATGGTTATCCACATGTGGAAAGCGCAGGTCAGGGGCGGAGTGACAAGGAATCTTCGGGCGCGACCTGCGGTGGAGCAATCCACAGGGGTTATCAACTGCCACCGCGTCGGCGCGCCGCTTAGGGTCGCTGCGTCGGTCGGGTCGTGGGGGAGGGGGTGAGCGTTGGCGCGCGTCGTTGAAGAGGTTCGACGTCTCCCCCGCGGCGACGGCAGGATCCCCCCTCAGAACGTCGAGGCCGAGGAATCGGTGTTGGGGGCCATGATGCTCTCCTCGGAGGCCATCGCCGACGTCGTGGAGCTCCTTCAACCCGAGGACTTCTACCGCAGCGCCAACGCCCGCATCTACGAGGCCCTGCGAGGGATCTACGCCAAGGGCGAGCCGGTGGACCTCATCACGGCCGTGGAGATGCTCAAGCGGCAGGGGAGCCTCGACGAGATCGGCGGCCCGCTCTACCTGCGCGATCTGGTCGAACAGGTTCCCACCCCCGCGTCGGCGGGCCACTACGCCCGGATCGTGGCGCAGACTGCACTCCTTCGGCGGCTCATCAGCGCGGCCGCGGACATCATGGAGATGGCGTACACGGCGCCCGAAGATCCCGAGGGCGTGGCCGACGACGCCGAACAGCGGATCTACGATGTGGCGCGCCGCGAGGACAAGGATGAAGTCGCGGTCCTGCGCGATCTCGTGGACGAGGCCATGATCGATCTGGAGTCGATCCAGAACCGCGACTCCGCCTACACGGGTCTTCCCACCGGTTTCCGCGACCTCGACGACCTGATGTCGGGCCTGCAACCCGGCAACCTCATCATCATCGCGGCGCGCCCCGGTGTCGGGAAGTCCTCGCTCGCCATGAACATGGCCCGCAACATCGCCGTGGACGGCAAATCGGTCGCGGTGTTCTCACTCGAGATGTCACGCTCGGAGATCGGCATGCGCGTGCTCTGCGCCGAGGCCCGGGTGCCCTGGGATCGCATCCGCAACAAGCGGGTCGGCCCCGACGACTGGTCGCGCGTGGTCCATGCGGCCGAGACCCTGCACGACGCGCCGCTCAACATCGTGGACTCGGGCAACGTGAACATCGTCGACATCCGGGCCAAGGCTCGTCGCATGCGAACCGGTCGCACGGGCCTCGACGTCATCATCGTCGACTACCTGCAGCTCATGACCTCACCCAATACCCGGCGCCCCGACAACCGCCAGCAGGAGGTCGCCGAGATCAGCCGGTCGCTGAAGCTCCTGGCCAAGGAGCTGTCCATCCCGGTGGTGGCCCTCAGTCAGCTCAACCGGAACCCGGAGTCCCGCGCGGACAAGCGCCCCCAGCTGTCGGACCTGCGGGAGTCGGGCGCCATCGAGCAGGACAGCGATGTCGTCATGTTCATCCACCGCGACGACAACGACCCCGAGCACAAGCGCGAGTCCGAGCTCATCATCGCCAAACACCGCAACGGGCCCACGGGCAACATCAAGCTTCACTTCGAGCCCTCGCTCACGCAGTTCCGCAACGCCGCGCGCGGCGACACGCCGCCGGCTGCGTGAGCAAGGCTGCCGCGCCACCCACCGCCGCCGAGCGGCGCCGCGTGCGCACCATCTTGAACCGGCTCCGCAAGCGCTTCGGCGACCTCACCCCGCCCCGGGCAGTCGATCCGCTCGACGAGCTGATCCTCACCGTGTTGTCGCAACACACCAGCGACCTGAACGCGGAGCGCGCGTTCGCCGACCTCCGATCCGCGTTCCCCGGCGGCTGGGGGGAGATCGAGGCGGCGGCCACGGAGGCCGTGGCGGACGCGATCCGCAGCGGGGGACTCGCCAACTCCAAGGCGCCGCGGATCCAGGCCATCCTGCACGAGGTGCGGGATCGGGAGGGTGGCTACGACCTCGCATCGCTCCGGGACCTTCCCGATGCAGAAGCACGTAGCTATCTCATGACCCTCCCGGGGATCGGCCCCAAGACCGCGGCCGTGGTGCTGTCCTTCGCCCTGGGGCGCGACACCCTCCCGGTGGATACCCATGTGCACCGGGTCTCGAGGCGGCTCGGGCTGATCCCGCCCAAGGCCTCGGCGGAGCGGGCCGACCGCATCCTGCACGACCTCGTGCCCGACGGGCTGCGTACCCCGGTGCACGTGGCGTTCATCCGGCTCGGGCGCGAGACCTGCAAGGCGCCCACACCGCGGTGCCGGACGTGCCCGCTGAACGACATCTGTCCGACCGCCCCTCGATACCTGGGTTGAGCGCGCGCGCTAGGCTCGCGAGATGAACGCCGCGTCGGACTTCGCCTGGGAGGAAGCGACCCTCGCCGGCCTCGGGTCGGCCTTCGACGATGGGTCGCTCACCGCGCGGGCGCTGACGGAGTCCTACCTCGCCCGGATCGAGGCGATGGATGGCGCCGGCCCCGAGCTCCGTTCGGTGATCGAGATCAACCCCGACGCCCTGGGGATCGCCGACGCCCTGGATGGGGAACGACGCGGCGGTCACCTCCGTGGCCCGCTGCACGGGGTCCCGATCCTGGTGAAGGACAACCTCGACACCGCCGATCGCATGCACACGACCGCGGGATCGCTCGCGCTCGTGGACGCACGTCCCCCACGCGACGCGCCGGTCATCGAGCGGCTCCGCGCGGCAGGCGCCATCGTGCTGGGCAAGGCCAACATGTCCGAGTGGGCGAACTTCCGCTCGAGCCACGCCTCCAGCGGCTGGAGCGCCCGGGGCGGGCAATGCCGCAACGCTTACGCCCTCGATCGCAGTCCCTGTGGCTCTTCGTCGGGCTCGGGCGTAGCGGTGGCTGCGAACCTCTGCGCGGCCGCGATCGGCACGGAGACCGACGGATCGATCGTGTGTCCGTCGTCCCTCAGCGGCATCGTGGGGATCAAGCCCACCGTCGGCCTCGTGGAGGCCGCCGGCGTCGTGCCGATCTCCCATTCGCAGGACACGGCGGGTCCCATGGCACGCACGGTCGCCGATGCGGCCGCCTTGCTGTCCGCGATCGCCTCGCGGCCGCTCGAGGTCACGGGGGACCCCGGCGCCCTGAAAGGCGCTCGCATCGGCGTCGCGAGGAACATGGCCGGCTTCCACGAACAGGTTGATGGGCTCTTCGAGGAAGCGCTCGCGGCGCTGCGCGCGGCCGGCGTCGAGGTGATCGACCCGGTCGACGTCCCGCACGCGACGGAGCTCGAGGAGCCCGAGTGGGAGGTACTCCTGTACGAGTTCAAGGCGGGGATCGAGACGTACCTCGGTGCCTTGGAGGGCGACGCCCCCCGCTCGCTCGCCGACCTCGTCGCCTTCAACGAGGTCCATCGCGACGAGGAGCTCCGGTTCTTCGGGCAGGACCTGTTCGAGAAGGCCCAAGCGAAGGGGCCGCTCACCGAACCCGCCTACCTCGAGGCCCTCACCACGTCACGGCGGCTCTCGCGCGAGGAGGGACTGGACGAGGCATTCACCTCCTCGGGCGTGGACGCGATCGTGGCGCCGTCGGGTGGCCCCGCGTGGTTGATCGATCACGTGAACGGCGACCACTACGTCGGCGGCAACTCCTCGCCCGCGGCGGTCTCGGGCTACCCGAGCATCACCGTGCCGATGGGCTTCATTTCGGGGCTCCCGGTCGGGATCTCGTTCCTGGGTCGTGCGTGGAGCGAAGGGCGGCTCATCGACCTCGCGGCGGCGTTCGAGCGGTCGACGCCGGCCCGGCGCGTCCCTCGGTTCCTCGCAACCGTCGAACAGGACTGACGCGGGACGCGAGCGGGAAGGTTCGGAGCGGGTGAGGGGAATCGAACCCCCGTCTCGAGCTTGGGAAGCTCACGTTCTGCCATTGAACCACACCCGCTGGCACCGGCTGGCCGAGGCTCGCCGGGGTCGACAGTGTAGCGAGCGACCCGGGCGGAGTGCGACCTGCTAGCGTTCCCGCACCATGGAGCCCGACCCGGACGTCTGGCCGAAGATGCTCCTGCGTCTGTCGGCGCGCGAGGCTCTGAGCAGCGACGAAGCGGCCGAGGCCATGCGCACGGTGATGGCCGGCGACGCGACGGCGGGTCAGATCGGCGGCTTCCTGATGGCCCTGCGCACCAAAGGCGAGACCGTCGATGAGGTCGAGGGCCTCGCGCGCACGATGCTCGCGTTCGCCAACCCCGTGGAGCCATCGGTTCCCGTCGTGGACATCGTCGGTACCGGGGGCGACCGCAGCGGCACGTTCAACATCTCGACCGTGGCGGCGATCGTCACCGCGGGGGCCGGGGTACCGGTGGCCAAGCATGGGAACCGCGCGGCGTCGAGTCACTGCGGTTCCGCCGACGTCCTCGAAGCGCTCGGCGTGAAGATCGACCTGGACGCGACCTGGGTCGAGCGCTGCATCGCCGAGGCCGGGATCGGGTTCTTGTTCGCTCCGCTGTATCACCCCGCTATGGGTCACGCCGCCCCCGTCCGGCGTGAGTTGCGCGTCCCCACCGTGTTCAACTTCCTGGGTCCCCTCACCAACCCGGCGCGGCCCTTCGCCCAGGCGGTCGGGTGCTCGGATGCGCGCATGCTCCCGCTGATGGCGCAAGTGCTCGCTCGCCGCGGGACCACGGCGTCGTTGTTCCGAGGCGACGACGGCCTGGACGAGCTCACCACCACCGGCACCTCGGTGGTGTTCGAGGTGCGCGACGGGAAGGTGCGCCAAACCCAACTGGACCCGGCCACGCTCGGCCTCGCCCGCGCGAGCGTCGAGGACCTGCGCGGCGGCGATCCCGCGGCCTCGGCGGATCTGGCCCGCGCTGTGCTCGGCGGAGAACCAGGTCCCCACCGCGACGTCGTGCTCCTGAACGCGGCCGCTGCGCTCGAGGTCGCGGGACGGGCTGCCTCTCTCGCCGACGGCCTCGGGATCGCGGCCGACGCCATCGATTCCGGAGCCGCCGACGCCACGCTCGATCGGTGGGTCGCGGTGAGTCAGAACGGTTAGCATCGGCGCGCCATGATCCTGTCCGACCGCACCATCCGCGAGGCGATCGATGCCGGGCGCATCGTGATCGACCCGTTCGACCCTGCGTGCGTCCAGCCCTCCTCGGTGGACCTGCACGTCGATTCCCAGTTCCGGGTGTTCGCGAACTCGCGCTACCCCTACATCGACGTGAAGGAAGAGATGCCCGACCTCACGGAACTCGTCGAGGTGAAGCCGGACGAGCCGTTCATCCTGCACCCGGGGGAGTTCGTGTTGGGATCCACCCTTGAGCGAGTGGGGATCCCCAACGACCTGGTCGCGCGCCTGGAGGGGAAGTCCTCGCTGGGGCGGCTCGGGCTACTGATCCACTCGACGGCCGGGTACGTGGATCCCGGGTGGGACGGTTACCTCACGCTCGAGCTGTCGAACGTGGCGAACCTGCCGATCACGCTCTACCCGGGGATGAAGATCGGCCAGATCAGCTTCTTCATGCTCACCACCGAGGCCGAGGTCCCCTACGGCGCCGCCGGCAACAAGTACCAAGGCCAACGCGGTCCCACGCCCAGCCGCTTCTTCAAGGATTTCCCGGAACCCTAGCTCTCACCCCAAGGAGTCGGTATGGCTGCGCCGACCAACGTCGAGGATTACCTGGCGGGTCTTCCGGATGGTCCGCGCGCCGCTCTGGAGGATCTCCGGAAGACGATCATCGCCGCCGCACCCGAGGCGACGGAGGCGATCAGCTACCGGATGCCGGCCTTCAAGCTCCACGGTCGTATCCTCGTGTACTTCGCGGCGTTCAAGGATCACTGCAGCCTCTTCCCGGCGAGCACCGAGGTACTACATGCGTGTGAAGACGAGTTGGAGCCGTACGTCTCGGGGAAGGGGACGATCCGCTTCACCACAGACGAGCCCCTCCCCTCGGCGCTCGTCGAAAAGATCGTGAGGATGCGGATCGCCGAGGTCGCGGCGCGTGCGAGGCTCTAGCAGCTGGACCTCGGTTTCAGGAACCCGGACGTTCTATCCTTCGCACGTGAGTCCTGACGCTGCCGAGCTCGGCCTCGCCGGTACCTGGAGGTTGCTTGAGTACGTCGACCGGGATCGGGAGTCGGATCCCTGGACGCCGACGTTCGGAACGAGCCCGGCGGGCATCCTCTTGTACCACCCCACGGGCCTGCTCTCGATCCAGATCGCTGCCGCGCGGGACGACTTCACGGCGTCCTACCGTTATCTCGGGTACTTCGGCACGTACGAACTGGGGGAGGCTCGGTCGAACGGAGACGCGATCGTGGGAGTCGTCGAACACCACATGAAGGCAGCCTTCCCTCCGGAGCTGTTCGCCGACGACCCCGAGCGGATCTTCACGCTGTCAGGCGATCGCCTGATGCTCGGTGACGGACTCACCTGGCGACGGACCTTCGAGCGAGTCGTCTAGGCGGATCCGAACCAGGCTTGGCCAACGGGCGTCGTGCCAGGGCATGGGAAAGGGCCGGCGGCCGGGTCCGACGCGCCCGCCCACCGGCCCTTCGTTCGGAAGCTATTCGTTGATCAGCGCGCCCGGCGTGGGGCCGACGCCCAACTGAACGGCCATCATCGCGGCCTGCGTGCGGTTGGTGACGCCCATCTTGCGGAAGATCGCGGCCAGGTGAGCCTTGACGGTCTTCTCACTCAAGAACAGCGCCTGCGCGATGTCGCGGTTCGAGCGGCCCTCTGAGAGCAAGGCGAGGATGTCGTGTTCCCGCTGGGTGAGCGAGTACTCGGTCCTCCGCCCGTTCTGCGGGTGGGTGCCGCTGGACGTCCCCTGGTCGTCGAACAGGTTCTGGATCACGCGAGGCGACAGCACGTTGCCGCTGCCCGACATCGCCACGTTGATGGCCTGCGACAGGTCTTCGGGCGTGGCCTCCTTCAACAGGTACCCGGCTGCGCCGTCGGCGAGCGCCCGCTTCACGTACGGGGCGTTCTCATACGTCGACAGCATGATGACCGGGACACCGGGCCAGTCCGCCTTGATCGCGCGGAGCAACTCGAGCCCATCGAGGTCGGGCATGCGAACGTCCACCAATGCCAGATCGATATCGGTTCCCGCGTTGAAGACCGCGAGGGCCGCTGCCGAGGACTCTGCCTCGACGACCTCCGCGTCCGGGAAGCCTTCCTTCACCACATAGCTCATCCCACGGCGCACGAGCGCGTGGTCGTCCACCACCATGATCCTCATCGTGTCTCTCCTCGCCCTCCGACGGGGAGCGAGGCGACCACACGGACGCCGCTCCCGGGCGTCGAACCGATCTCCACCGACCCGCCGATACGTTCGGCCCGCGCCTTGAGGAGGCGCAATCCGAAGTGCGGGTCGTCATCCGTCACAGCCGCGATGCCGCGGCCTTTGTCCTCCACTTCGATGCGGAGTTCCTGTGCGTCCACGCGAACGCGGACGGCTACGTCCTTGGATCCCGAGTGCTTGGCGGCGTTCACCAGTGCCTCGGCCACGATGGAGTGAGCCGTCTCGATGACCTCGGCGGGTACTGCGTCGAGGTCCCCCTCGACGGAGACTCGGGCCGGAAGCTTCCATCGCTCGACCAGCTCGGCCACGAAGGCGGCGAAGGGACGGTCGTCCTCGATCGTCCCTTCCTGCAGTTCGAACAGGAGCCGGCGGATGTCCTTGAGGTCCTGGCGCATCGCGTCCTCGACCTCCTGCAGCTCGTCCATCGCCGCGTCTGGGTCCAGCCGCATCCGTTGGCGCAGGACCTGCAGTTCCAGGACGGCGCTCGTCACGGATTGCGTGAGCCCGTCGTGGATGTGCATCGCCCACTTCGTGCGCTCCTCGAGCATCCGCGTCTCGACCGTTGCGGCCACGGCGGGGTGCACGCTGGAGGCGGTGCGGATCTCGTTGCGCCGGACGTTCACCTGGCGGATTCCCTTTCGCTCGGCCGTTCGCTCTAGTCCCTTTTCGGACGAAAGGGCCTCCGGCTTGACCCGTTCGGCAGAACCTGTCGTCCGAGGCGGGGGGCGCGACCTCCGCTCGATGCCGCGAACCACGCGATCGACAGGTCGATCGGACGTATCGCGGATCCTGTGTACACTCGTGAGCAGAGACCTATCAATGGAACACTCAAGTTCTCTTGTAGATTGGCACTTAGGTATGCGGGACCCACCGCAGATCCAGCGCTAGGCGAGGAGGCCTTACATGTCACGAGCAGTTGGGATCGACCTGGGGACCACGAACTCCGTGGTTTCCGTCCTGGAGGCCGGAGAGCCGGCCGTCATCCCCAACGCCGAAGGAGCCCGCACCACGCCGTCGGTGGTGGCGTTCTCCAAGAACGGCGAGATCTTGGTCGGCGAGGTCGCGAAGCGGCAGGCGATCACGAACCCCGACCGAACCGTGCGTTCGGTCAAGCGGCACATGGGCGAGAAGGCGTGGTCCCTCGAGGTCGACGGCAAGGATTGGACCCCCCAGGAGATCAGCGCCCAGATCCTCATGAAGCTCAAGCGGGACGCGGAGGCCTACGTGGGTGACTCGGTCTCGCAGGCGGTGATCACCGTGCCGGCGTACTTCGACGACGCGCAGCGCCAGGCGACGAAGGAGGCCGGACAGATCGCGGGACTCGAGGTCCTGCGGATCATCAACGAGCCCACGGCGGCCGCGCTCGCCTACGGCCTGGACAAGAAGGGCGCCGAGCAGACCATCTTGGTCTTCGACCTCGGTGGTGGCACGTTCGACGTCTCGCTGATGGAGATCGCCGACGGGGTGTTCGAAGTGAAGGCCACGCACGGCGACACGCACCTGGGTGGCGACGACTGGGACCAGCGGATCATCGATTGGCTCGTCACGGAGTTCAAGAACGCGCACGGGGTGGACCTGGCGAAGGACCGCATGGCGATGCAACGCCTGAAGGAAGCCGCCGAGAAGGCCAAGATCGAGCTCAGTCAGGTGGCCGAGACCACGGTGAACCTCCCCTTCGTCACCGCCACCGCGGACGGGCCTTTGCACATGGACCTCAAGCTGACGCGCGGGGAGTTCGAGCGCATGACGGCGGACCTCGTGGAGCGGTGCAAGACGCCCTTCGAGCAAGCCATCAAGGACTGGGGCAAGGCCGCGCCGGAGATCGACTTCGTGATCTTGGTGGGTGGGTCGACGCGCATGCCGATGATCCAGGACCTGGTGAAGTCGCTGACCGATGGGAAAGACCCTCACAAGGGCGTGAACCCGGACGAGGTCGTCGCCGTGGGCGCCGCCATCCAGGCGGGCGTGCTCAAGGGCGACGTCAAGGACATCTTGCTCCTCGATGTGACCCCGCTTTCGCTGGGCGTCGAGACCAAGGGCGGGATCTTCACCAAGCTGATCGAGCGCAACACCACGATCCCCTCGCGCAAATCGGAGATCTTCACCACCGCCGACGACAGCCAGACCACGGTGGAGATCCACGTGCTGCAAGGCGAGGCCGAGACGGTGATGTCGCCGGGCGTCAAGTCGTTGGGTCGGTTCCACCTCATGGGGATCGCTCCGGCGCCTCGCGGGATGCCGCAGATCGAGGTCGCATTCGATATCGACGCGAACGGCATCGTGAACGTGAGTGCCAAGGACATGGCCACAGGCAAGGAGCAGGCCATGACGATCACCGGGGGCACGGCCCTGTCCAAGGACGAGGTGAGTCGCATGGTGGAGGACGCCGAGAAGTTCGCGGCGGAAGACCACGAGCGCAGGGAGGCGGCCGAGGCTCGCAACGCCGCCGACCAGCTCGCCTACCAGGTGGAGAAGTTCGTCACGGACAACGCCGAGACGATCCCCGCCGACGCCAAGTCCGAATTGTCCGCATCGAACGAGGAGCTCAAGGAGCTGCTCAAGGACGAGGCGCCGGATACGGAGAAGCTCAAGGCCGCCACGGACGCCACCATGGCCGTCTACCAGAAGGTGGGCCAGGCCATGAACGAACAGGCGCAGGCCCAGGCCCAGCAGACGCAGGCGGAGGCGTCCGGACCGGCCGGCGAAGGGGACGCCTCGGGCGCCGAGCCCGAGCCTTCCGAGGACGACGTCGTCGAGGGCGAGATCGTCGACGAGGGGGAGGCGTCCTAACGTGAGTCCCGACATCGAACACGGTGAGGAGCCGCGGATCCGCATCACGGATCGGCGGCGCTTCGCCGGGGCCAACGAGGAGGGACCCCCGCTCGACGGGGTGGAGGCCGATCTCGTGCAGCCCTCAGGTGAGGACGCGCCCGAAGGCGTCGAGGCGGATCTGGAAGCGGTCACCGGCGAGGCGGCCCAGTACCTCGACCACCTTCGCCGTCTGCAGGCGGAGTTCGACAACTACCGCAAGCGGGTCCAGCGGGAGCTGGGCGAGGCGCGCGACGCGGGCGCCTCGCTCGTCGTGGCCCGCATGCTGGAGGTGCTG
>Ga0315278_10003477_pt1 | contig 14084 bp, 7 predicted proteins | sample YL17G06_0_MG_FD_203880 | JGI IMG/M metagenome (GOLD analysis project Ga0315278, IMG submission 203880) | Sediment microbial communities from Yellowstone Lake, YNP, Wyoming, USA - YL17G06_0 | ecosystem: Environmental > Aquatic > Freshwater > Lake > Sediment | place: USA: Wyoming | collected...
CAACATGGCAGAATAGGCGCGGGCTGTTGCAAAATCGGGGAATCCGCCTTGGAGAAGGAGTTTGGCCGCATCAAGGCTTTCCCGCGCTTTAAGAAGAAGTTCCTCCCGATCGGGCTTCATACAGGCACCCCCTCCTGACGGATATTTCTCAAAAGCGGACCCTGCCTCGTCAGAAACCTCTCCCTGTCTATAAAGACGCATCCAATGACCACGCCATATTCAAGGCACAAATCGGCAACAATGGAACCAGTGCGCTCAATCTCTTCTCCGGCATTAACAGGACCTTCAAGCACAACCAGGAGATCTATATCAGAATCAGATTCAGCATCCTCCCGCGCCTGGGATCCAAAAAGAATCATCCGATACAGCCGATTCTGATATAAGTCCTGAAACCGGTTACGCAAACGGGTAAGGATGGGTTTGTATCTTAGTATTCTTAATAGACATCATGGATCTTATCTATTGGAATTATTATCCCGAGTCAATATTCGTTCGACGATCATGACATTTTTAAAGACATTTCTGAATTTGTCAATCTCTTCAATCAATGTAACAGATCCTTCCCTTTACAGGATTGGTAGTCTTATTTAAGAGGAATTGCGGGAAGTCTTTTCAAGGTTTTATTGGCCGGATCAACAATAATTCCAACAGACTCAAGAGCCGTAACGCCAAGGATGGGTTCTGTGCCCGGTGCGGCAAAGATGATGCGTCCCGCTGTTATCTCTCCCATGAACTCTATTTTTACCAGACCATAATGATATTCCTTTATGGTTCCATCAGCCAATGAATAAAACATTTTACCAATCTTCGAAATCCCAATCCTTTCAAGTTCATCCGAAGGCGCCAGGGAATCAGTTGCCCCGGTATCAACGAGGAAAATATCCTCATACGAACCGTTCCTTCCCTCTATACCGGTTAATTTTGTTGTCACCTTTGCCAGTCCCATTTTCCCAACCCTTTCCGGAACAGAAATAAAAATCCGATCTAACGATTCATATAATAAATATAAGGATTTAATACATGGGAGTCAAGATATTCGTTCAACCATCAAATCATCTAATTCTTACGAATTTTCCGCTTCGAGATATAATCTGATCTTTTTTTCTTTTGGCATATTTTCTCAGCCTCACAGAAATTCAAGATAATCAACTTATAAACCTTAATCACTATAATTGATAACTCATAATGATGGATGAAAGCATCAAATTTATACAGCCAACATCTAAAAAGAATCGAGATGGTGAAAATTAAAATCTTGTTCATTTTAAGAGGATTCTTTTGATAAAGGTGATTGCAATCTAGTGGGGACGGATTGCCAATCCGTCCTTACCTGATATTGTGGTGGACTTTTCCCTGCGGGCGGACGGTGGGCGCTCTAGCTCCCGCCAACCTGCAGGCATACGCGAAACCCCATGCTGCGGCTCGAGTCGGTGGGCGTGCTGTATTAGCGATCCGCCGAGCGACAGCCCCCGGCATAGTCGCTCCAGCCGCCGCCCTGAAACGCGCGGCCCAAGCCCGAGGCAGGCCCTGTTGGATTTGTCATTGCCCCTCCGCTGTAATAAGTTTCATCATACCAGTCATGGCGCCACTCCCACACATTCCCGCTAATATGTGACGACTCAAGAAGGGAGTTTCTGAATCCCTGTTCGAAGAATTCAACAATTTCAGACTGACCTTACCAGGGTGTCTGACCACCTATTCCCCTGAAAAGCGGCGGCTCGGAAAATTCATTCATTTCATCCAAGGGATTGACCCCAAGTCCCCAAGTCCAACTTACGTCGTTTTTTATTATGACAGACATTTTCTGTCAATATCAATGAGCGCCAGACAAAAACAAATTTATGAATGTTTTATGAACTACTAATCATTACCTTGGCAGGTCGCGGAAGATGCGAGGAATATGTGGTCATACTCGAATGGCGCTAACTTAAGGAACAAGAGAAATTCTTTTTTAGACAGGATAATGGGAACATGCGGTTGCACTTTTAAGCTAAACCGCACTTCATAAAAATCCTGTTAATCCTGGCTAAAGATTCTCACTCATTGATTTACAAGTTTATATAATGCTGATAAAGGGTGGTGAAAAGCGCGGGGACTTTTTTCATGAGATCCGGCGGTTCCACATACGCGATTCGCATCTGGCTTCTGCCGGGATTCGGCTCACCGGGCTTCACTGTATAAAATCCATCCATGGGCGATACGAGAAGGGTCATCATCTTTCCGTCCATTTCAACCTTGCCCTCGCTCGAACAATAAAGGACAAAATCCGTGGCGTCAAAATCCGGAGGCGCAATGTCTCTCACATCAAGCACGGAATAAATCGACGCATCGGGGCTGGACACGATAATCCCTGGAAGCGCAGCCTTGAGATCCCTCGTGAGGGTCGTCATCATCTCCTTGTAATATGCCCGGAGTTCTGCGTACCATTTTTTAAGGTCTTCGTGTTTTTCATGCGCCAGGGAACCGAAGATGTACTGTCCGATCACGTTCGGGCAAAGATTCGCCGTGTTCTCCGCAATGGACTGGCGGTTGTATAATTTATTGTCCGTGACAATGGCGCCGATCCGCAGGCCGCACGCGTTCCACACCTTGGATGCAGTTTCAATGCTGATCCGTCTTCCGGAGATGCCAGGCACCTCTTTCTCCGTAACTCCCCATACGCTGGAGGTTTTTCCCGGCACATAAAAAAGCTCCCTGTACGCCTCGTCGCTGATCATCCACATATTGTATTTCGCGCATAAGATTCCCAGTTTGACCATGGTGTCATGATCGTAAAAATGGCCTGTGGGATTGTCATAGGGAATTGCGACCAGGGCGCCGGGTTTATGTTCCCTGATTACATCCTCGATCTCCGCCAGATCCGGGAGAGTGAATTTTCCGTCATCCTTCAGATACCTGCACACGGACACTGTGGGCCTTCCGAGCCGCTCTGCCATGGCTTTATAATTCGTATATGCTGCGTCAATCAAAAGCAGGGGCTTTTCCTTTCCGCCCGCGGGACCGCATGTGCCCAGGACCACGAGCTCCATGGCATGGCTGCCGCCGTCCGTGATCTGGGAGTAAAGCCCCTCTATGCTGAAACCGCTCGATGCGATGATATTCAGGAACGCCCTGTTGGTTTCCTCGAAACCGACGGTTGCGGAATATTTCACAACGCCATCCTTGAACGGGCAGTCGGGCGCCTTCATGTTGAAAAGGCGTTTCTGCATTGCCGGATGCATGGGAAGCGTGACATTGCCGATGGCGGTATTGACCGGCTCAACCTTATCCTTTCTCTCCATGAATTTGATTTGCGCCAGCCGGATCGCGCTCGGTTTTCTCGACTGAAAATGCCGCGACATCTCAGGTTCCATGTTCTCCCCTCCCCTTTCCTATCCTTCTGTCTTAATCATAATCTTAATCTTAATCGCACTCACGCTCGCGCTCGATCAGATTTTGGATATTTGATATTGTAAACTTCCTGGTTGTTCATATAGGGAAGGCGATGCTGAAATAAATTCATCATGCGATGCCCCACTTCTTTTCCATCTTTCCATAATAGTTGATCACATGCCGGACATAATCCCTCTTTTCCAGGTAGGAGAAGTGCATAAAGGATCGTTTGAATCCGTTGAAGATGCATTCCCTCATCTGCCTGGGAGTGAGTCCGATCTCATTCACAGCCAGGGCGATCTCTTTTGTAACGTTTGTCATGGAGACCAGGCGGTTGTCTGTGCAGAATGTGGTGGAGATTTTGGCTTCGAGCATTTTCTTCAGGGGATGATTTTCAAGGGACTTGAGTTCAGGATTTGTCTGAAGGTTGCTCGTAAGGCAGATCTCTATGGTAATGCGTTTATCCGCTATGTATTCCACAAGGGCCTGGATATATTGTTCCCGATCCACGATCGAGGAGTTTGTGATCTTGTCAGTATTGAACAGGTAATATCCGTGACCGATGCGATCCGTATGAAGATCTGTGATCGCCTCAAAGATGCTTTCCGGGCCATACGCCTCGCCTGCATGCACGGTTTTGTGGAGGAAGTTCCTGTGGGCAAACTGGTAGGCATGGATATGATCGTGAGCAGGATACCCGTTTTCCTGTCCCGCCAGGTCAAACCCGACAATGCCAAGCCCCTCCTCGTCGCGGATCTTGACCGCAGCGCGCGCCATCTCGAGGGAGGCGATGCTGAAAACGGTTTTCTCGGGCGAATAAGCCTGCACATCCAGGAGATTCTTGAAATACCTGGAGAATCCTTTTTTGAACATGCGCAGGGCGCACACAATGATGCCGCAGGCATAGGAAGGTTCCGCGCCGCTCATGACCTCCGGACGTTTGTTGAATTCCTCCCTGGCGCGTTTGAAACCCCTGTCCACAGCCCTGAGCACCATGGGCATTTCCAGCTCCTCGTTGATGTGCAGCTGGGGAGCAAGCCGCGGCTCGATGTATCGCACCCCCTCGGAAAAGCTGTCCACAGCCAGTTCATACGCCACGCGCTCGAGCGATTCCGAATCCTGCAGCACCCTGGTCGTATAGGCAAAACCCTTCAGATATTCCCCAAGATTTTCATACCGTTCCTTGAACACAGTTTCCCTCAATCCGTCCTCAGTATAGGAGGGGAGTTTCACCTTCCGTTCTTTTGCGATCTCTATCAGGGTGTTAATGCGGAGGGATCCGTCCAGATGCACATGCAGATCCGTTTTGGGAATCGCCTGCAGGAATTCTCCGGGAATTCTTCCCATGATTCAAATCCTCCTTGAATCAATTTTTTTTCCAAACACGTCCCGTATATCAACACATACTATATAAAAGACTATTATATATAACGCAATTTCCGTCTTTGTCAATTCAGAAGATCATGTTTTCAAAATCCACGTCTTGACGCAGACAAAGCCCCTGGTATATAAAAATCCAAGACTTTAATGACGGATATGGAGATTTAGGATTAAAGATTACGTATTGAGGAATCACGTATGAGAGAACTTTTCCAGAAGAGCGAGCCGCTTCTTCTCTTTTTTGTCATCGGGCTGGGATATGTCATTGGTAAAATCCGTTTCAAGGGCATGAGCCTCGGAATTTCCGCGGTTCTGTTTGTCGGGATTCTTATGGGCGGATGGCGGCCGGAAGGAAGCGCGCCTCTCGCGATCGCCCAGGAGATCAGCGAGGTCGGGTTGATCCTGTTTGTGTATATTGTGGGAATCACAAGCGGCGCGGGATTTTTCAACTCCTTCCGCAAACGCGGAGTGCGCTTTAACCTCGCTGTGCTTATCGCCCTTATCTTCGGAGCCTTTTTCACCTTTATCGCAGGATGGCTGATGAAACTCCCCTTCGGACAGATCGCAGGAGTATATTGCGGGGGACTCACCAACACCCCGGCCCTTGCTGCAGTGACGGAAATCATGAAGAAATCCGGCGATGCCAATCCCTCAGATGCAGCAGTCGGGTATTCCGTAGCGTATCCCTATGGTGTCATCTGCGGGATACTGGCTTTTCATCTCTTCTTCCGCCTTTTTAAAAAAACGGAGCAAAAAGGCTCCCCCGTTTCTGAGGAAACCGCCTCTCCGGAACCTGTTGTCCGGAACTTCCAAATCACAAATCCCGAATTATTCGGCAGAACTATCGGCGAACTCCAGGTTCGGGATAAAACCGGGGTTCTGATCTCAAGACTTCGCCACGGAAAGGACGTCATCATCCCCAATAAATACACGGTTCTTCACGAGGGTGATGTTCTTGTGGCGTTGGGATCTCCGGACGATATGTTGCGCGCGGGGGAATATTTCGGGTCTGAATCAGCAGAGCGGCTCGAGGACAGCCGACGAGAAATTGATGTCCGCCGCATCCTGGTATCCAGGCGCGACCTGGTGGGCAAGTCCATCGGCGAACTGGGATTGCACAGAAAATTCAACGCCCAGATCACCCGCATCCGCCGCGCGGATGTGGAGATCGTGGCTTCCCCTGATATGACCCTGGAACTGGGAGACAGGCTGATGGTGGTTCTCCCTGTGGATCGCGCTAATGAGGTAACCCGGTTTTTCGGCGATTCTGTGCGGAGCCTCGCGGAACTTGATTTCACCGCATTCATGATCGGCATCAGCCTGGGCGTTCTGATCGGCATGATCCCGATCCCCCTTCCGGGCGGACATGTTTTTTCCCTGGGTTTTGCCGGGGGTTCCCTGATTGTGGGACTGATTCTCGGCCGGCTTTCGCGAACCGGCCCTTTTGTATGGAGCATCCCCCTGGAGATGAGCCAGGCATTGAGCCGCCTGGGGATTCTTTTTTTTCTTGCCGGTGTGGGAATAAAGTCGGGAGGCGCCTTTTTTCAGGCCATGTCGAGCGTCGGGTTGCGGATCTTTCTCCTCGGGATCGGCACAACGACCCTGACCACCCTTCTCACCCTCGCCCTGATCCGCTGGTATGCGCATGGCAGCGTGGTTCAATCCCTTGGCGCCACAAGCGGAATGCAGACCCAGCCCGCAACGCTTGCCTGCGCATACGAGCTGACCAAATCAGGCGAAACCTATGTCGCCTATGCCACAACCTATCCCATTGCCATGATCGGCAAAATCATCCTGGCGCAACTTATTTTCCTCATTGGAAAAAATCTCTTCCTGTTCTGAAAATTGCCAGAGTCTAAATGTAAGGTGTCCTATTAATTCAATTCACAAGGGTTTGGGCATGAGGGCGCCGTCGGCATTGTGCTTGAGGAGCAGCGCCACATAAGCGTCTTCGAAACCGGCGGGAACGGAAACGGAACCGGGAAGCGGATGGTCGGAAACATAATGATATAAAACCTGATCGCCGATATGGCTGCGGAAGAGAATCTGGCGACGCGGAATGGGGACTTCTTCCCCGGCGGGGCGAACGATGTCCCAGATCATGCCCTCGCCCGCTCGATGCACTCCTTCCAGATCGCCATGATAGATCACCTCTCCCCTGTTCAGGACCGCAATCCGCTTGCAGCTGCTTGTGATATCCTCCACGATGTGCGTGGAAAGAATCACAATCCTGGTTCTTGCAAGCTCTGAAAGGATCAGGCGGAAGCGCACCCTTTCGAGGGGATCCAAGCCTGAGGTAGGCTCATCCACAATGACGACGGGGCGCATGCTGAGGAAGAACTGGGCAACGCCTGCCCGTTGTTTCATTCCTCCGGAGTAGTTCTTCATGGGCCTGTTTCTGTCGTGCGCCAGTCCCACGAGTTCCACCACCTCGTCTATCTTTTTCTGACGCTCGCGCGGATCGTTCAGGCCATAAAAAGGCGCGAAGAAATTCAGATATTTATCCAGGGTCAGGGATTCATACACTCCGAAGTTCTGGGGGAGGTAGCTGATATACTTTCGAATCTCCTCACCATAATACCTTAGATCGTATCCCAGGACTTCGGCAACCCCGTAAGTCGGCTCCACAATACCCGTGAGGATTTTCATGAGAGTGGTTTTCCCTGCTCCGTTTGGGCCAAGAAGACCGAACATCCCGGACTCTATCTCAAGGGAAACATTTTTCAGCGCAACTGCGCCGCTTGGCGGCTTGTGGCCGAAGGGATAATCCCTGGGCGGAATAAACCCGAAAATATTTTTGAAATGGAACAGGGGATAAACCTTGGAAACGTTTTTAACAGAAATATGGAGGGATATGCGAGTTGTGGGTTGCGGGCTGCGGGTTGTTTCCGATTTTGATTCACTTTTTTCCGGAATCCCGATGTCTTCATATTTTTGCATGGCGCCTTCCGCGGTTCCTGTGGAAAAAACCGGAGAAGGAACAAGAGCAGTCGCCAAGTCCGGGATAGGAGGATATACCCTTTCGAAAGCCTTCAGCCCGCGCTCTTTCAATGCCCTGATCTTTTCCGTGGCAAGGGACATCACATTATAAAAGGTCGGCACGAAAACCAGGGCAAGAAACGTCGAAGCCAGCATGCCGCCCACAAGAACGGACACAAGCGACCGCGCCTCGTTGGCCGCATCCCTGGAAAGGAGAATCGGCAGAAGCCCCAGGACCGTTGTGAGCGAGGTCATAAGGATCGGCCTCAGGCGGTAGGCAACCGCGTACATAAGCGCGCGGGATCTGCGAAATCTTTCAAACTTCTCAAGCTGCCTCATGTACTCGATCAAAAGTATCCCGTTATTCACCGCGAGTCCCGCCAGGATGATGGACCCCAGCATTGCCACTTCATCCAGCCGCGCCCGGAACAAAACAATACCCCAGACGCCTCCCAGGCCAGCCAGCGGCAATGTGACGAGGATCACCAGGGGCAATGTGAGGGAGCCGAAGAAGAAGGCCATGGTCAGATACACGGCAAGGATGGCCCAGAAAAGGAGCTTTCTCCAGGTCATGTGGGATGTTCTTGCCTCTTCCAATGTGCCGGAGAGCGTGGCGCTCACGCCCAGGGGAAGGCGCAGGGAATTAATCTTTTTCTGAATATCCTTTAAAAGATCCTCTCTTGCCTTTGCCAGTCCGGGCTTATCATACATGGGTTTCAAATTAAATCCCACTCTCAGGTTGCGCTGGCGGTTTTCCTTGGTGATGTGGGGCACGCTGTGAACAATGGAAAAAGATCCCAGGTTATCCAGGGGGATCATGCCGCCGCCGAAAAGGGGGATCATGGTCCTCTTGAGTTCGCTGAGGGTCTGGGTGACTTCCTCCTCCTCTTCCTCTTCTTTAGACTTTACCCGGATCGTGACCATCCTCTCCACGTCCTTTTCGCGGAGTTTGAGGGATGTCTCGATTCCGCGTTTTTCGCGGGAGCGGAAAAAGGAACCCAGGGAACGCGCATCCGCCTTCATCACCTGAAACAGTTCCAGATCCGGATTGAAATAAACCTCCGGGTCGCCCAAAGGCATTTCAATGCCCACCTCCCCCGCCTCGGGTTCTGACTGGAGAAATTTTCTCACAGCCTCGCCAGCGGTCAGCATGGCATCCATATTTTCGCCCGTGACCAAAACCGCCTCGCGATAAGAGGATTGCCTCCTGCCGCCTCTTTGTATCATCATGTCACCGTACAGCTCGGGAAACGGTTGAAACCGGAATCCGCTGTTCTGATCTCCGGACTTCAGCTGGCGGAAAGCAAACTGAAAATCCCATTCCGGGAGATTCTGGTACTTATCGGAGATATTGAGGACAATCTCCCCGCCTTCCCTGGCGAACCGCGTGGAAAAAGATTTGATCACATCGGATTTTTTCATTTCCAAGGTGACCTGCTTCTCCTTTTCGAGAAAGAACCGATCCGCATCCTCCAGCCGCGAACCGAGGGGCGGCTTTCCGTAAAGACTGACGGTTTCCGTCTTCTGACTTTGCCTCATCCGCTGAATTGCTATCTTCATCGTGGCTGCAATAAACGTGAAACAGATGGCAAAAAGGAAGATAAAGAAGAGTTTGATCGGATGGCGAAGCGAGGCCTTGGTAAAGAAAAACACATATTCTTTGAGGAAATTGCGGGGCGGGCAGTTCGGCTTTTGCCAGGGATTCCATTTCGCCCTGAGCGAGCCGGCAGGAACAATGCGCTTTCCGAAAACCGGCATTTCCCTGCGGTCGCTTTCCCTGTCGCCCGGAGATGCAAACCTGCGCTTTCCGCTCATCTCGATCACCTTTGACGCCAGCATGGGAACCAGGGTGACGGCAATGAACAGGCTCACGACCATCGGAAAGATGAGGGACAGGGCCATCTCTTTCATGATGAGAACCATGACTTCATCTATGTAAAAGAGCGGGACAAACACCACAAGGTTGGTGGCTGTGGATATGAGGATGGCGCGGGCCACCTCGCGCGAACCCAGCCACGCCGCCTCTTTCGGGGGCTTTCGTTTCTGATAATGGCGGAACACGTTTTCCACCACTACAATGGAGTTGTCCACCAGCATCCCGACTCCGGCAGCCAGACCCAGAAGGGATATGATGTTGATGGACAGCCCTGCCGCGTACATGGCGTTGAACGTGATAAGGAGCGAGGCGGGTATGGAGATCACCACCACCAGGGCAATGCGCACGCTGCGCACGAACACCAGAAGCACAAACATGGCCAGGAGCGCTCCCACGGCAGCCAGCTTGGCGATGTTTTTGATCAGTTTCTCCAGGATCTCCGCCTCATCATGCACGGTGCGAAGTTCAAATCCCTGCGGAAGTTCCTTGTTTATCTCCTCGATTCTTCCCCGGACGATCTTTGCCAGCTGGATCGTATTGCGGTCTTTCTCCCTGCTGATACGGACATTCACCGCCTTCTTGCCGTTGTACCGGAAGACGCTTTTCGACTGTTCCGCCTCCCGCATCGGCGCAACAAGGGATTCCAGGGGATAAAGCGCCTTATCGTCCACAGCGACCTTCAAAAGATCGTCCAGGCTCTCGATCTTTGAAATTATCTGGATGTCGTGCGCCTTACGCCCCTCTTTCAATGCACCAAGCCAGATCCTGTCCTGGGAATATCGATTCACCGCATTGATGAGGTTTTGAACATCCAGGCCACGGGAAACCATCTCATCCCTCTCCGTCTCGAGGGTCAGATGGGGAATCATTTCGCCCTCCACTTCCACCCGGGAGACGCCGTCAACGCTTCGGATTTTGCGCCGGATCAGGTCTCCGCATGCTGAAGTGCGATATTCCTCCCCCACGGGCACAAGCAAAATCAGTTCCATGAGCCGTCCGGACATCTCATCCGTGGAATGAGGCACGATCATGGTCTCAACCTTGTCCGTCCTGCCCGAGACCCACTTATTCACCTTTTCCTGGAGTTCGATCACGCGGAAACGCATATCCGTGCCCTGGTCAAACTCGGCATAGCCCCAGAACATGCCGGCGCCGGTGCTGGAGTACATCTTTTTGACCCCGGACAGGGAAGCGACCATCTTCTCAAACGGCCGGGTCAGCTCGTCATTGGTCTTCTCCGGGGAAATGTCCGCCTCCTGGGAACGCGCCCCATAATACATGGAGGGAAAGGTAATATCCGGAAGGCGCTGGACAGGGAGTTCCCTCCAGGACACAATCCCGAGAAAAATCAGGCCCAGGGAAACCATGAGGGTTGTGACAGGGCGCTGGATGGCTATCTTGGTAATGTGCATATCCGCTCCCTGTCAATTCAAGTAATCTTAATCGTAATCTTAATCGTAATCGTAATCATAATCCTAATCCCAAGGCGTCCTTCTATATGATAAGATATTGGATGCTGGATAAAATCATGGTTGTTCCAAGACATGGGTAATCCTTTTATCCTCAAACTATCCACTATCCACTACCAACTACCAACTTTCATTTCACATCCCGCTCTTTTTCGTGGTCTGGATAAAGACTTCAGCCCTGGGATCTCCGATCCATTTTTTACTCTTCTCATTCCACACCGGAAGCATCATGATCCATCCCTCAGGATCAACCTTTACGAACTTAGGCAGATGCTTGCATGTGACCTTCCACATCACGGTTTCTTTTTCACCTATCCAGACCTTGTCCCGGATCGGATCTTTGGCTGTTTCGAGAAGCACAGGCACAGGCATGCGTCCGGTTCCCAGGTTGGCGATCCGCGCCTCCACTTCATACTCAGTATTGTCTTCCTCCTCGCTGGAGAGGATCCGGGCAACAGCGCCTTCAACCTTGTAGGAGGGAAAACCTTTGCCTGTGCGGGTCCAGTAGTCAAAAAACCAATCCAGGGATTCGGGAAAAACCTCCTGCGCAGCCTGTTCCACCATTTCCGGACTGACAAAGTCCTTCTTGAGCTTCGGCTTCAGCTGCCCAAGCATCTGAACCCAGGCCTCATGTCCCATCACCAGGTAAAGCATCTGAAACAGGGGTATTCCGTTCTGATCTTCGAGCAATTTCTCCCGGGTGACTCCTTCCATCTGCCTGACCTGGTTGGGATCTATGTGTCTATTAATAGGGGTAAACGGAAAAGGCAGAAACTCCCGTTTCAGCGACATCCGGTGATTCAATCCCCTGGCGATGTTCAGATGCATAAAATCATTCAAGTCCCTGAAATTATCGATCCACGAGGGAGATCTGCCGCACATATCCTTTGAAAACACGCCTGTAAGCATCTCCTTTTCAAATGCATCGAGCTGATTGTAAAGTTCATCCTGTCCCCAAAAATGCGAACTCATCGTTCTATATCGGTTGTGGTAGGTCTTGATCGATCTCATGATACTGAACATCTCCCCCCTGGAGGCTAAAAGAACAATCGGTTCTCGAGTGTTTATGTTATAGAGCCGGCAGAAGTCATCAAGAACAGGCTGTGCGAGTTCCAGCATTTGCCGCAGAATCTTTTCCTCCCTCTTGTAAACCGCAAAACGCACTTGAGAGGGGATCCCCTTCATCTCCACGAGAGTCTCATCTGCAGAGCCAAAGGCAATAAGACTTCTGGGGCCATTCCTTTCCCTGGGCACGTCAAAGATATAGGTGGGGTTCTTGTCCCGCCTTCTCCAGAATCCCTTCCTTTTTTCCCGCGGATCGGTTTCAATCTTCACCGGAATAACCGGAGAATCGAGAAGTATCAAGTCGTAGGAAAGGGTGATAGAAATGCGCGTGGGCCAGAGATCCCGAACGATCCAGGCGAACGTCCATTGCATTCTATTTTCGGGATTATTACTGGATTTCTTTTTTTGAATAAAATTAAAACCCTGCGTGTTAATGAAATATCCCCACGGGGAATAAGCCGTTACCCCCGGCGCCAGAGGCGCCTGAAGGATCATGGTGTGACTCGTGCCGTCGCAATAAGGCTCCAACTCTTTTCCCTCGATAAAGTAATACCCCTCCTGCTTGATAAAGGGGATCTTCTTTCCTTCCACTGAGATTTCGGTAATGGCAAAAGCCCAGCGACCCCAGTTGGAGATAATGGCAATGGCGCCGCTTGCCGGCGCATCACAGCTGAATGTCCGTTTGGACAGGACGGATTCAGGCATGATGGTTTGTTCGTCAGAGAGAATCTTCAGGGGCAGGATCCGTTCCTGGGGAAGATAGTTGGGATCATAACGTTTTTTTAATTCCTCCGCAGATCCCGAAATCTGCGAAGAGGCGGAGATCGCTTCTCTCGTCATCCAATAATTTCGCAACCAGGGGCGCGCCAGGGGCCACGCGGTTTTCCCTGCAATCAGGGCAAGGAAAAGGATCAGAATCGCGTGGCTTCGGAAGGTGACATGGGGATCGATCTTGAGATCGCAGGCTATCTTCAGGAAGGTTGGGGTGTGGTACCAGCGCCGGCCGTAGCTGCCCAGGAGTTTTCTCTGCGGCTCGGTGCGCCGGAGATGATAACAGGAAAGAAGAAGAAACAGGCAGGAATATACAAGAGATAAAAGCATATTGAACCATTCCCCAGGCCCGAAGAATGTGACTATCATATTCTCTTCTATGGTTTTCAGATTCCTCCAATATTCTTTTGAGAAGAGAGACACCATGGGCACAAAATTATGAAGTCGCCCCGCACCCTCAGGACCGGGAATGTTCAATAAGGGACTATTGGCAAGCGCGCCTATCGCGGCAAAGAGAAAACCGAGGATGATGAGCGCCATGATGTTATTCTTAAAGCAGGTCCGAATCCAGATCGTTATGGAGAGAATGCACCACACCCCGGGAATAAAATAAAATATCAGCATATAAAAAAGCAGGGGGGTCCGAAACTCTATATCCAACTGCCATTGGAGAAGAAGCCCGGAAGGAAAGAAGAAAAGAAGCGCGGGGATGAAAAGCGATAGAAGACCCCCGATCATCTGGCCCAGCGGCAGAATGAATGTGGGAAAGGGCCGCACCATGAGGAGGGAATGCATACCCGTGCTGCGGATCCGCCCCATGGAATAAAGACCGGTAAAAACAACAGCCATAAGATAAAAAGGCAGCGCCGCATCCTCCAGAAACATCTGGGACGGAGAAAATTCCTGACGATACACCCCGCCCTGGTATAATCCGAAATCAATAAGCAAAATAAGGAGACACAGGCCCTTGAAGCGCACGGACTTCAGCTGCATCAGGAATTCATAGCGGATGATGGTGAGAAGGGAACTCAACGCGTCTTCTCCTCTTCCCGCAAGATCTAGACCGGTTTCCTGCCTTTAAAAAGATTCCTGAAAAATCCCAGCACATCCTCCACGCAGAGATACAGAGCCGGCATGATCCACAGGGTGAGAAACGTGGAGGAGGTCAGCCC
>Ga0315278_10003479_pt1 | contig 14079 bp, 12 predicted proteins | sample YL17G06_0_MG_FD_203880 | JGI IMG/M metagenome (GOLD analysis project Ga0315278, IMG submission 203880) | Sediment microbial communities from Yellowstone Lake, YNP, Wyoming, USA - YL17G06_0 | ecosystem: Environmental > Aquatic > Freshwater > Lake > Sediment | place: USA: Wyoming | collected...
AGCCTGAAGAAGGCCCGCGTCAAGATCAAAGCCGCGCAGGCCCCGTTCCTGGACCAGCTCGAGACCTACGTCGCCGGGGCGATGTTCTGATTGAGGTGGAAGAGGTTGCCCGGGTCGTAGGTGCGCTTGACCGTGGTCAGCCGGTCGTAGTTGCCGCCATAGTTCACGCGGATCCTCGCCTGATCGTCCTCGGCCATGAAGTTGATGTAGCCGCCCTCCTCTGAGTGGGGCGCGGTGGCGGCGTAGTAGTCCTTCACCCACGTGATGTTCGCGTCGTTGTCGCTCGGATCCGGCCACATCCCCGCGATCACCGTGGCGAAGTTCGCATCCCGATAGGCGAACGCTGTGGCGTCGGATGCGACCCGATGCGCCGCCCCGTTGATCGGGTAGATGTGCACCGTCGAATTGACCACCGGAACCTTCGGGCCGTGCTTCAGGTGCGCTGCGATGATGTCGTCAGTGAGCTCTTTCACGAAGCTCGCCTTCCAGTAGTGCTGCAGGCCGGGCGGAACCAGAGCGTCGAACGCGGCGTTCAGCGCCGGGTACGGCATGGGACCCACGTGTTCGGCCACCACGGGCGCCACATCGCGCAGCGACTTGAGATGGACCTCGCCCTCGTCGAGCGGGCCGGTCCAGCACGAGACGAATGCGAGGAACGTGTCGCCGTGGCGATCCTCCGGGATGAACGGCAGCGGCGGCGCGATCTGGAACGCCGGGAATCCCCCGAACCGCTCCGGTGCGTCGGCGATGAATCCTCGGTACCACTCCAGAACCGCGCGCGCGTCGGATAGCTCGAAGAACATCGGGCCCCCGTAGATCATGTCGACGGGCGCGAGGCGGAACTCCAGCGACGTGACCACGCCGAAGTTGCCGCCCCCGCCGCGGATCGCCCAGAACAGGTCTTCGTGCTCGCGTTCGCTGGCCGTAACCATGGCGCCGTCGGCCGTCACCACGTCGGCCGACACCACGCTGTCGCACGAGAACCCGAGCCCGCGGGTGAGGTAGCCGATGCCACCCCCGAGGGTGAGCCCGCTGACCCCCGTAGTCGAGATGATGCCGCCGGTGGTGGCGAGGCCGAACGCGTTCGTCGCGTGGTTGAAGTCTCCCCACGTGGCACCGCCGCTCGCACGCGCCGTGGCGGCGCCCGGGTCCACCCGCACGCCCCGCATCTGGGAGAGGTCGATCACCACGCCGCCGTCGCACGTCCCGAAGCCTCACGGTGGATACCCCTTCCGGGTCGGGATCGACCGATCCGGTCTACTCCTCATCGGCGAGATCGTGCAACTCCGATCCCTGCCCTTCCCCCCGCGCACTGATGGGTCCATCCTTGGAGGCGAGGAGCTCGCTAGACGCGATCGGGGGGATCTACATGTCGATGGGCGTGTCCGATGACGCACGCATGGCAACGCGCAAGGAGCTCGGGCCGCTGCCACCGTTCCTGCGCCCATTCGTGGATTGGGTCGCCGGTATCCGAGCGACGGTCCATACCAAGCTCCTGGCCGGCTTCTTGTTGATCGCGCTTCTGCTTCTATCGATGGGAGCGCTCAGCATCATCGTCCTCGGTCGGTTGAATCAGCAGGTCGAGACGCTCACCGCGCTCAACCGACAGGCCAGCCAGGCCCGCGACATGATCTACGAGGTCACCTCCCAGAGTCACTACCGGGCCATGGCGCTACTCCAGCTCCAGGACGACAGCTGGACCCCCAAGATCTACGCAGCCAAGGACCTCTTCTCCGGCAACCTCGCCGACATGCGGACGACAGGCGCGCCGAGCGAGACGCCCCTGCTGAACGACATCGATTCGGAGAACGTGCGCTACGCGGCCTCGAGTGAAAGCGTCACCGGGTTGTTCGAAGCCGGTCGCTACAAGGACGCCCTCGCGCTGCACATCGATCAGGAGCACGCGATCTCCCACGAGCTCGAAGCTTCCCTGAACACGCTGATCACCGATTCCCAGGACCTTGTCGTCACCGAGACAGAGAGCTTCGCGTCGAATCGGCGGTTCCTCACGATCGCGGTGGCCTCCTTCTCGGGCGTGAGTCTCCTGGTGGCCATGACCCTCGGCGCGATCCTGTCGTGGTCGCTGATCCGCCCGGTTCGAAGGGTCGACGAGGCGCTCGAGCGGATCGCCGACGGGCACTTCGACGGACACGTGGAGGTGCCGAACCGCGACGAGTTCGGGAACCTCACGAAGAACCTCAACCGCACGACCGGCCAGTTATCCACCCTGTATCAGGACCTCCAATCGCTGAACGCGAACCTGCAGGAGACCGTCGAGACGAAGGTGGCCGAACTGGAGCGGGCCTCGCGCCTCAAGCGGTATCTGTCGCCCGGGCTCGCCGAATCCATCCTGTCCGGGACCCAGGACGTCACGTTGGGTACGAGCCGCAAGTTCCTGACGACGTTCTTCTCCGACGTGCGGGGATTCACGGCCGCGGCCGAGCGCATGGAGCCGGAGGAACTGGTGAGCGAGCTCAACGACTACTTCTCCGAGATGACCGAGATCGTCTTCAAGCACGGTGGCACCCTCGACAAGTACATCGGCGACGCGGTGATGGTGTTCTTCGGCGATCCGATCCCCCAGGACGATCACGCCGAGCGCGCCCTGCGGATGGGGCTCGAGATGCTCGAGCGGATGCGCGCGATGGAAGATCACTGGTTCCGTCGCTACGACGAGTCGTTCAAGATCGGCATCGGCATCACTACCGGGTGGGTGACGGTGGGCGACATCGGCTCGCCCGCACGCAGCGACTACACCGTGCTCGGGAACCAGGTCAACCTGGCATCCCGACTGGCGGACAAGGCGGAACCGGGTCAGATCCTCGTCAGTGAGCGGACGATGATGGCGGTCGATCACCTCGTTGACGGCCGGTTGGTCGATCAGATCAGCCTCAAGGGCATCAGCCGCCCGATCAAGATCTACGAGATCGAGCCTCGGGTCGACGGCAACGGGTAGTTCGAAGGAGCGCGTGTCGGAACCGGACGCAGGGATCGAGCAGGCGCGAGGACGGATGGAGCCGAGCGAGGAGGGCGCCGGTCGCTAGAGTGGCGGCGGTGAGCGACCCGACGACCGATACCGCCCTGGCTCATCTCCGCTCCATGCTCGGCCCCGACGCGACATTCCGGCCGGGCCAGCTCGAGGCCATCGAGGCGGTCGCCCGCGATCGCGGCCGCGTCCTGCTCGTGCAGCGCACGGGTTGGGGCAAGTCCGCGGTCTACTTCATCGCCACCAAGCTCCTTCGCGAAGGAGGCGTCGGCCCGACGCTGCTCGTGTCCCCGCTGCTGGCCCTCATGCGCAACCAGATCGACATGGCCACGCGCATCGGCGTGCGCGCCGAGACGATCAACAGCACCAACCCCGACGAGTTCGAGCCCATCGTGCAGCGGCTCGCGGGCGACGAGATCGACCTGCTGCTGGTGTCTCCGGAGCGCTTCGCGAACGAACGGTTCCGCAACGAGATGCTCTCCGTGATCGCGCGCAGGGTGGGCCTGCTGGTGGTGGACGAGGCGCATTGCATCAGCGACTGGGGTCACGACTTCCGGCCCGACTACCGGCGGATCGTTCGCGTGCTCGAGGCGCTGCCGCCCGGCGTGCCCGTGCTGTGTACCACCGCCACCGCCAACGACCGAGTGATCGCCGACATCACCGACCAGCTCGGGAGCGAGCTGCAGACGTTCCGGGGCACGCTGGACCGGGAGAGCCTCGCGCTTGCGGTAGCCGACGTGCCGAGCCAGGCCGAGCGCATGGCGTGGCTAGCGCACACGATCCCGGATCTGGACGGCTCGGGCATCGTGTACGTGCTCACCATCGCCGACGGCGGACGCGTGGCCGCGTTCCTTCGCCACCAGGACATCGAGGCCGAGGCCTACAGCGGCGCCACCGACAACGACGACCGCGTGCGCCTGGAGCAGGCGCTGCTCGCGAACGAGCTGAAGGTGCTGGTGGCGACCTCCGCCCTCGGGATGGGATTCGACAAGCCCGATCTCGGCTTCGTGATCCACTACCAGTCCCCCGGTTCGCCCATCGCCTACTACCAGCAGGTGGGGCGCGCGGGCCGGGCGCTCGAACACGCGCCGGCCGTGCTGCTGTGCGGCGTCGAGGACCGGGAGATCCAGGACTACTTCATCGAGACGGCGTTCCCGCCCCGCGAGCAGGCCGAACAGATCGTGGGGCTCCTGGGTGCGGCGGACGGCGACGGCCCGATGTCGCTGAACGACCTGATGGCCGCGGTGAACGTGCGCCGATCGCGGCTGGAGTCGATGCTGAAGGTGCTGGAGGTCGAGGGCGCCGTGGCGCGCGAACGCGGCGGTTACGCGCGCACCGCGCAGGCGTGGTCCTACCCCACCGAGCGCGTCGAGCACATCACCGCGCTGCGCCGCCGCGAGCAGGAGGCGATGCGCCGGTACGCGCACCACGACGGATGCCTGATGGAGTTCCTGCGCCACGAGCTGGACGATCCCGGCGCCGAGCCGTGCGGGCGCTGCATGGTCTGCACCGGATCGCCGCTGCGGGTGGAGGTCTCGTCGGAGCTGAGGGCGGCCGCGCGCGAGCACCTGCGAGGGTTCGACCTGTTCGTCGAGCCGCGGAAGCAGTGGCCCTCCGGCATGACCGGCGCGGGGATGCCGAAGGGGCGCATCGCCGAGGACGAGCGGCCCGAGATCGGGCGCGCGCTCTCGGTGGTAGGCGACGGCGGCTGGGGCCGGCTCGTGGCATCCGGTCGCGGCGAGGACGAGCGATTCGCCGACGACCTGGTGGCCGCGTCTGCCGCGCTCGTCGCCCGGCGTTGGGGACCGGAACCCGCGCCCACGTGGGTGACGTGCGTGCCGTCGATGACGCACCCCGACCTCGTGCCGGACTTCGCGAAGCGGCTCGCGGACGCGCTCGACCTGCCGCTGCACGAGGTGGTGCGCAAGGTCGGGCAGAACCAACCGCAAGCCACGATGCGCAACAGCGCGCAACAGCTGCGCAACGTCTGGGACGCGTTCGAGGTGGATCTCCAGGGCGCTCCCGACGGCCCGATCCTGCTGGTCGATGACCTCGCCGACTCGAAGTGGACGCTCACCGTGATCGCCCGCGCCCTCCGCCGTGCCGGCAGCGGGCCGGTGCACCCCTTCGTGCTCGCCACGGCCCTCAGCGGCTAGCCGTCCCCGACCAGACCCCCTTCAGGGGATCGCGCTCGCGTCGGGTTGGCGCGCGATGAACGCGGCCATGCCCGGCACGGTGAACGCGATCAGGCCGTGTTCGGGCGCATACACGAGGCCCTTGTGGATCAAGTTCGCCCGAGCGGGGCCGGCGGCTGCCGGCTCCTTCCCCAACCGCCGCACGACCTCTCCGGACTGGCTCGGGCCGTCGCCGTCGGCGGCCATCGCCCCCATGTAGGCCCGCTCGGTCGGCGTCGCACGCTCCCATCGGCTCCTGAAGAACCCGTGATCGAGGCTGTCGGTTCCGATCTGGATGCCAACCTCGGCGTCGGAAAGCGTGATGCCCGGGCCCGGCGCGAAGTCCCAGGATGCTTTGCCGAACTCCTGCAGGAAGTACGGGTAGCCCGAGGAGCGCACCACGATCGCCTCCACGGCTTCCGCCGCCCAGCTCACCTCTACGTCCGCGGCAGGTTTCTTGAGTGCGGCGGCGGCGGCGGTCTGGTCGAGCGCTCCGATGGCAAGGTAGACGAACAGCCGCTCCGCGTACGAACGCGCCTCAGCTAGGACGCGTGGCAACGACGGAAGCCCGGCGCCGATCACGTAGAACTGTGCATCCTGTTGGCCCGCTTCGTGACATGCCTGGCAGATCGCACTCAGCTCGTCCTCGTCCAGGTCCTGCATCTCGTCGATGAACAACACCACCCCGGCGCCGAAGTCCGACGCAGCGGCCGCGAGATCGAGCGCGAGGTCGGTGAGGTCGATCTCGAGCGATCCGGTATCTGCTCGGCCGCGCTCCGGATCGATCTCGATGCCGACCGAGAGGCCACCCTCAGGATCCGTGCGCAGCGAGAACGACTTGAACGTGGCGAGCGCGCGACGCGCCTTCTCGGCGATCCCCCAGGAGCCGGTCGCCTCGCGCAATGCCCGGTTCAGCGAGCGCGCGACCTGCACCCGGAAGGGTCGGCTCCCGCCGCCGCGTTCGGCCTCCACCTTCGCGACGATCCACCCGTCGGATCGTGCTCGCTCCGCCAGCTCGTTCAGCAAGACGGTCTTGCCAACCCCTCGCAGACCGGTCATAACGACGCTTCGGCTCGTCAAACCCCGACCAGCCCGTTCCCGCAGGATGTCGAAGGCATCGATCTCGCGTTCTCGGCCGGCAAGCTCCCTGGGCCGGAGGCCCGCCCCCGGGGAGTAGGGGTTGGAGACGGGATCCATGGAGGAAAGTATAGCGATATATAGCGGCATCCACTAGATACCGGTATACATCTGTAGAGCGGGTCGGTATCCTGCGGACCTGGGACACCGGCTCGCGGAACTCGGGGGGTACGGGATGCACACGCAGATCCGAACGGACCGTGCACGTGAACTCGGCATCGACCCGACCGAGGTAGAGGAAGGTCTCGCGCGGAACATGACGTTCCCCGCCAGTTGGTACTGGGACCAGAGGATCTTCGACTTCGAACTGTCCTCGGTCTTCCCTCGCTCGTGGGTCTTCGCCGCGCCGCTGCACAAGCTGGCGACCCCGGGGGACATCGTCACGGCGCAGGCCGCGCACATCCCCATCGTGCTCACGCGCGATCTCCAGGGCGAGCTCCGCGGGTTCGTGAACGTGTGCCGCCACCGCGCGTATCCGGTGGCGAGCCAGGACGGCAACCGCAAGCTCCTGCAGTGCGACTACCACGCGTGGACCTACGAACTGGACGGACGCCTGCGCAAGGCCCCTGGGTGCGAGCTCGAGACCGCCTTCGCCATGGAGGACTTCTCGCTGCAGCCCGTATCCGTGGACACGTGGAACGGCTTCGTGTTCGTGAACGCCGATCCGCAAGCCCGACCGCTACGAGAAGTGTTCCCCAACCTCGGCTACCTCGAGGAGCGTGGCTTCGACTTCGCGGATCGCTACCGCTACGTGGAGAACTCGACGTTCGAGGTGGCCGCGAACTGGAAGGTGGGTGTGGAGAACACCACCGAGTGCTACCACTGCCCCACGATCCACTCGAGCACGTTCGGCAACGCGTTCGAGGTGGGTGTGGAGGACTACGAGAACGTGATCGAGGGCAACATGCTGTGCCAGTTCACGGAGTACAACGCGGCATCGAAACGCTGGCATCACGAGGCGCGCGCCGGCGACCGCGGCTTCCGCTTCACCTACCTGTTCCCGCTCACGTTCATCACGCAGGACGACGCGGTGGCGTTCACGCACGTGGTGGTGCCCACCGCCCCGGATCGCTTCACGAACATCTACGAGATGTACGTGGCGCCCGAACTCTCCCCCGGCGCGATCGACGAGTGGCTCCGCATGTACAACGACACCCTCGCCGAGGACGCCAGGGCCATGCAGGCCCAGCAGCCCGGACTCCGTTCCAACCTGGTGCCCAAAGGGCGTCTGATGCCCTCTCGCGAAGCGCCGATCACGGCGTTCCACCGCCTGGTCTGGAACGCATACCGGGCGGCACTGCGCGACTGAAGTCGCGCGCTTCACTCGCCGAGTCCTGGGGCCCACTTGAGGTCGTCTTGGGGCTGCGTTTACCCGGCGAGGTATCTCATGGACGCAGCGACCGGCGGAAGTCGCGCACGGCGAGAACATGGGAGGCGACGCATGGTCCAAGCGCAGCAGGGCAAGAAGACCGAAGCCACCGTCAAGCGGATCCCCGAAGCCGCGCCCGAGCGCCTACGCTCAACACCCTGGCTCGTCGGCGCCCTCGTGATCATGTCGGCGGCGTTCCTGGCGCTCGCGGGCCTGACGCTGTATCAGCGCTACGCGAAGACCGATGCCGAGCGCCTCGCCGCAGACGTCACGACGGCGTGGGACGCGGCGAAACCGGCCGCGCTCACGGCTGCTTACGATCGCGAGGCCGTGCTCATCGAGGCCGACGGAACGAAGGTCGTGGGGATCAAGGCCATCATCGCCGCGGCGCAGGCGCGGGGGCCGAAGTACTCGGTCATGAACGTCGGGAGCATCGCAGCCACGAGCGGGGGTCCGTACGCGATGACCGCGTACCGCTTCGCGGGCGACGGACGAGGATCCGGGATATCGGTGATCAAGGTCGCCGACGGCAAGATCATCCGTCAGTGGAACTTCGAGTCGACTCCGGTTCCCGCGCAGCCCTCGAAGTAGGTGCGATCCGACACACGCCCGGGGCCCACCGGAGCCACGGATGTACCGTGGAGGGGTGGCCGACTACGTGGAGTGCCCGTGCCGCGGGTATCGGGAATGCCCGATGTGCAAAGACCTGAGGCCCTGCGGTCAGTTCGGCCGCAGCCGCTGGTGCCCACCGTGCCAGCGTCTGCGGCGTCAGGGGCTTCGACCGCGTCCGAACACCCGCCGCAACCAGATGCCCGCCGGCAGGATCTGCCAGGGCGATGGCTGCGAGACGCGCCTGTCGGTCTACAACGCCGACGACCGCTGCGCCGTCTGCGTCCGCGGCCGCCAGAGCGCGTAGCCGACGCTAGGCTCGCAGAGCGAGCGAGATCGGAGGTCCGCCATGACGGAGAACGCGAAGGAAGCTTGGGGCACGGTCGGCGAGAAGTTCACCTCGTGGGGGCGCCGGGTGTCGGATCGCTATCACGAAACGGGATCACCGGAGGGCGCGGACCCCGAGGCCGCGGAATGGGAGTTCAAGCGCGCCACGAAGGACCTGATGGACGAGCTCTCCCGCGGGTTCACCGCCTTGGGCGAGACGCTTCGCGACGACGACGCCAAGAAGGAGCTCAAGGCCGCCGTGGACGCGCTGGGCGATGCGATCACCGCCACGGTCGATGAGACCACCACTGCGATGCGCAAGGGCGGCGGCTCCGATCGGGAGCCACCACCCGCCCCCTGAGACGACCGCTCGGCTACGGGTCCTCGGGGGTGGGGGGCTTGCCCAGCCTGCGCTCGATCTCCCGGTCGGCGGCCGACGATGCCGATCCGGACCCGGTCATCGCGTCCAGGAACCGGTCACGGTCCAACGCGAACAGGCGCACGTCGGTCGCCGCGTCCACGGAAGCCTGACGCGGTACGTCGCGCAGCAGCGCGATCTCCCCGAAGTAGCCGCCCGGTCCGTACGCCACGACCTCGTCCCCGCCCACGCTCACCCGCACGCGGCCGTCATCGACGACGTAGAACCGGTCGCCCGGGTCGCCTTCACGGATGATCCGGGTTCCCTCGGGTGCCGATACCCGCGTGAGGTTCCTGGCCAAGCGTTCCAGCTCCCATTCCGCGAGCAGACGGAACATCTCGATCCCCCGCAGGATCTCCAGCTCCCGCACGGGGATGACCGCGTCGCGATCGGCCCGCACGAGCCACGGCCACGCCGCGAGCGCGAGCAGCGGGGCCGCCACACCCGCGACCACGAACGACCAACCCAGGCCCATACGCGCCAGGAGGATCGGCGCGACCGCCGAGCCCAACGCCCACGCCCCGATGAAGACGCTCTCGAGCAGGCCGAACACTCGGCCCAGCACGTCCTCCTGGACGATCCGTTGCAGAAGGGTCCTGGTCGCAACGCTGAGGAAGCTCACGCCGATGCCTGCCACGATGAGCAGGACGACGACCGGGGTCGGCGCCCCGGCAACACCCACCACGAGCAGCGGCACACCCCAGCAGGCGACCCCGAACGCGAGGGCCGGCGCGAGACGCCGCCTCCCCACGAGCGCAACGGTGGCGGCCCCGCCCGCGACCGCGCCGACCCCCAGCGCAGCCGAGAGCATCCCCACAGCCGACGGGGCGAGCCCCAACCCGCCGATCACGAGCGTGACGATGAGCACGTCGATCATCCCCCAGGCGGCGCTCTGAACGCCGAACAACGCGATGAGCCACGCTGCGGGGCGGTTCCGCGCGAGCTCGGCGAAGCCGCCGAAGAGGCGAACCCGCTCTGGGCGCCCCGGTCGTTCGCCTGCGGCCCGCGGAACGAACGCCACCACGACCCCGCCGGCCAGCAGCATCGCCCCCGCTACGAGCACCACCGCTGACGCGCCCCAGATCGCGAGCAGGAGCGATGCGATGCCGGGGCCCACGAACAGCGACGCGCTGAGGATGAACCCGGACGTCACGTTGGCGGCGGTGAGCTCGTCGGGAGAATCGGCGAGCTGGGGCAGTAGCGCTGCCTGGGTGGGGCGGATCATCGTGATCCCCACCACGCCGATAGCCGCCAGCAGCGCGGCGACCAGGAACGGTGCCTCCGTCACGATCGAGATCCCAGCTCCGGCCGTCCCGAGCCCCGAGACGAGGTAAGCCAGAGCGAGCACGCGGGTGCGGTCGTAACGGTCGGAGAGGAAGGAAGCGAACGGGATCAACAGCGCCGCTGGCACGAGCTGGATCACCGAGATCAGGCCGGCGCCCGCCGCCCCTCTGGCCTGGAAGCCGTACACGAGCAAGCCCACCCACCGGACCCACTCGGCGGCGCCGAAGAACGAGAAGGCAACGAGCGCGCGGCGGAGACGTCGATCGACGAGCGACCTGGCAACGACGCGAAGAGAGTCGCGAAGACGCTGCCGCAGCGACGTCCAAGCGCGCGAATCGCGGCCTAGCTGGACGGCGACTTCTTCGCGATGACGCGCTCGTAGATCACGATGATCACGACGGCGACGATGATCGACCCGATCCAGGCCACGCCTTCGTTGCCGGAGAAGATCGCGTTCCAGATGAGCCCACCCACGATCGCGGAAACGACCCCGATCACCATGGTGAGGATCCAGCCCATCGACTGCTTGCCCGGGAGGATCAGGCGCGCCAATGCCCCGATGACCAAGCCCGCGATCGCGTACACGATGATGTCCCAGAACCCGATGTCGCCCAAGGGAACCGACGCTCCTTCCGCATCCGCTCGCACGGCCGGCGAGCCTCGCGGCGCATCCTAGGTCAGCGGGGGTCGACCACGCAATCGAAGGTGCGCATGGCCGGACAAGGAAGAGCGCTCCTGAGACGACCGCTCGGCTAAGGGACGTTACAACCACGGCCGTCACCGAGCGGACGCACAGTGCGCAGCTTCCGCCAACGCGCCGACCTCGAAGGCGCACGCCGCCGAAGGTCCCCCTAGGAACGGGCCTGATCGCGCTGACAGATGGTCCTCTCGTGGGGTTGCATGGGGTTGGGGGTGAGGCCCATGACCACGGTGACGGACTACCTGGAGAACCAGGGCATCGACTACGAGGTTCTGTCGCATGAGCGGGCGTTCACGGGGGTCGCGGAGGCCCAGGCGCTCGGGATCAAGGCCGACGAGGTGCTGAAGACCGTGATCGTCGACACCGGCGGCCGGCACGTCGCGATGGTGCTGCCGAGCGGAGAGCGTCTCGACATGGCGCTGGTGCGCAACGTCCTCGATGACCGCGACGCTTCCCTGGCGGACGAGAGCGAGATCACGCACGACTTGGGTGGCTTCGAGTTGGGCGCATTGCCACCCGTGGCGCCGCTGCTCGGCATCGAAACGATCGTCGACCCGACCGTGCACGACCACGGGCCGGTGATCTTCGCGGCAGGCACGCAGACCGAGTCGGTGAAGGTCGACGCCGAACCGCTCTTCGAAGCCCAGTCGGTGATCTTCGCGGAGATCGCCGAGGTCTGGAACGAGGGCCACGCCTGATCATTCGTTTGCGCGATGCGGTCGGAGGTGGATGGGATGAACGCTCTTGTGGTGTACGAGTCGATGTACGGCAACACCGCACAGATCGCCGCAGCGATCGGCGATGGACTGCGGGACGGCGGCTTCGAAACGATCGTCGCTCCCCTCGACGACGTCGAACCCGCACGGGTGTCGGAGGTGGCACTGCTGGTGGTCGGCGGCCCTACCCACGCCCACAGCATGAGCCGGACGTCGACGCGGGAGCAGGCCCGCGCGGACGAGAAGAATACCTACGAGGAACCGACCGATGATCCGGGGCTTCGCGACTGGATGGACAGCCTGCCCGACGGCGACGGCCACCTCGGGGCGGCGTTCGACACGCGATTCCACGCCCCGAGAGCCCTCACCGGATCGGCCGCCAAGGGCATCGCGCAGCGGCTCCACAAGCGCGGTTTCCGGCCGGCCGGCGGGCCGGGGAGCTTCCTGGTCACCAAGCAGAACACCCTCGAAGACGGCGAGTTGGAGCGTGCCCGTGCGTGGGCCCGGGAGATCGCCGAGCGTTCCGCGGTGGTGTCGAACACCTGACGCGGAGCGCTCGGACGAGGCCTCGTAGGACCACGTGGGTCACCGCGCGAGCACCCAGGACATCAGTTTCCTTGCCTCGGACACCCACAACACGACGCTCGCGGCCGCCATCGCGATGCCCCACTGAGCCGCTGTCAGGGGTTCGGTGTCGAACGCCCGGTTGAGGAGCGGGACGTATACGACCGCGACCTGCAGGAGCGCCGAGAGCGCGACTGCTCCCCACAGCCACGGGTTCGAGAACAGCCCGCGGAACGCACTCCGGTGGTCCGAGCGCGAGTTGAAGACGTTCACGAGCTGGGCGAGCACGAGCACCGTGAACGCCATCGTGCGCGCGACGCGCTCGCTGGTGGCGCCGTCCACCAGGCCCCCCGGGAGCTCGAGGTCGAGCACGAACAGGGTTGACGCCGCCATCGCGAAGCCGTTGACCGCGATGCTCACCCACATCGGACGATCGACCACGCGCTCCTCGCGCCCCCGTGGCGGACGGTGCATCCTCTCCGCGTCGGGCGGATCCACCCCAACGGCGAGCGCGGGGGCCGCATCAGTCAGCAGGTTGATCCACAGGATCTGGGTGGCTAGGAGCGGGGTGACGATCCCGTCGCTCCCGCCGGTCAGTCCGAGGAGGCCCGCGAACATGATGCCGAAGAACATCGTCATCACCTCGCCGGTGTTCGAGGACAGCAGGTAGCGGATGAACTTGCGGATGTTCGAGAAGATCGAGCGACCCTCTTCGATGGCGGCCACGATCGTCGCGAAGTCATCGTCCGTGAGGACCATGTCCGAGGCCTCCTTCGACACGTCGGTCCCCGCGATCCCCATCGCTACGCCGATGTCGGCCGTCTTCAGAGCCGGGGCGTCGTTCACACCGTCGCCGGTCATGGCGACGACCTCGCCCGTTCGCTGGAGTGCCTGGACGATGCGCAGTTTGTGTTCGGGGCTCACTCGCGCGTACACGGAGACGTGTTCGACGGTCGCGTCGAGGGCCTCCTCCCCCATACGCTCGAGGTCTGCGCCCGCAGCGACCGCACCATCCTCTGCCCTGATGCCCACTTCGTTCGCGATCGCCCTGGCGGTGATCGGATGATCGCCGGTGATCATGATCACCCGGACCCCGGCTCCCTGCGCCGCGGCGACAGCTACGGCAGCCTCGTCACGCGGCGGGTCGATGATCCCGATCACCCCGAGGAACGAGAGGTCCTGCTCGAGGTGCTCGTCCGCCCCGCCGTACACATCGGCCCCGATGCGGCGCTCGCCGACCGCCAACGTGCGCATCGCGCGGGCCGCGAGGTCTTCGACCACGGCGAGGATCTCCATCTGCCGCGCCGGCGTAAGCGGCACGACTTCATCTCCCCGCCGCTCGTAGGAGCAGCGAGCCAGAAGCTCGTCCGGAGCGCCCTTCGTGAAGACACGGACATAGCCGGGCTTGTCGATGTCCTCGTGCACGGTGCTCATCCGCCGGCGTTCCGACGAGAACGGCACCTCGCCGATGCGCGGGAGTCGCGCCCCTGCTTCCCCAGGCGCCTCGCCCACCTTCCCGGCGGCTGAGACCAGAGCCCCCTCGGTCGGGTCCCCGCGCACGTGCCAGACCCCGTCGCGCTCCTCGAGCGTCGCGTTAGAGGCGAGCGCGGCGGCGCGCAGGAGGCGTCTGATGTCTTGCGCGGCCCATGAGTCCAGGATCGGCACGCCCCCCGGGTCGGTAACCTCGCCGGTCGGCTGAAAGCCGGTTCCACCCAGCAGCGCCGATCCGGACGCCGTGACCGCCTCGCGCACGGTCATCTCGTTGCGCGTCAACGTCCCGGTCTTGTCCGAGCAG
>Ga0315278_10003480_pt1 | contig 14079 bp, 11 predicted proteins | sample YL17G06_0_MG_FD_203880 | JGI IMG/M metagenome (GOLD analysis project Ga0315278, IMG submission 203880) | Sediment microbial communities from Yellowstone Lake, YNP, Wyoming, USA - YL17G06_0 | ecosystem: Environmental > Aquatic > Freshwater > Lake > Sediment | place: USA: Wyoming | collected...
TCGAGCTTGCCGGCCTGCCCTCCGGATTCACTCAGCTCCGCCTCTTCAAGAAAGGCTTCTACACCCGCGGCCCGGTGTTCGAGATCCATGAGGCGCCAAAAAAGGACTTGACCTTCCGCATGAGCGGGACCGCCACCGTCCGCGGCAAAGTCATTGACAAGAACGGCAAACCCCTCGTGGGCACCGTCATCAACGTCAACCCGCAAGGCGAATCCATCGGCAAATGGGGCGGCAGCAAGTATACCAACCCCGATGGCACCTTCGAGTTCACCGACGTCCCGCCCGGCGTCTATTACGTCTCCACGGACCCCATGGCTGACATGGCCAAGAAGAACCCCAACGCCAAGCTCATCACGCTCACGCCGGGAACCACCGTCGACGTCGAAGTCGTGGGCCGATGATGCTGCGCTCCGGGCAGCCTGCTCAACACAGCTTCTCCTTTTCTGCAGAACGAATGTGGTGTTGTCCATGGATGGCCTCCATGGCTTTCCATCGCGCTACTCATCCCCCCTGGGCTGTTCCCGCAGCCGTTGATGGTAAGATGCCCGCCGCCAAGGAGACCCTCGGTCATGGACCCCATCGAGACATTCACCGGCTTCACCCCCAACACCCTCCGCTTCTTCGGCCAGCTCAAGCGCAACAACAACAGGATATGGTTCACCCGCCACAAAGACGAGTACCTTACGCACGTGATGCGCCCCGCCATGGCCTTTGTCGTTGACATCGGCCCCGTCCTCGGGCGGATGTGCCCCGGAATCGTCGCCGACCCCACGAGCGGCGGCTCCATCTTCCGCATCTACAAAGACACTCGCTTCTCGAGGGACAAGGACCCCTATAAGACGCACCTCGGCATCTTCTTCTGGCAAGGGCCTGGGAAAAAGCTCGACCGCCCCGGGTTCTATTTCGAACTCGACAACGCCGGCATACGCCTTTGCTACGGCTGGTACCTGTTCCCCCCGCCCATCCTCAAGGCCTATCGCCAGGCCGTCGCCGACGACCGGCGCGGCCGCGACCTCCTCAACGCGATCCGGAGAATCCGGGGATCCGGCGTGACGGTGGGCGGCCAACACTACAAACGGCTCCCGCGCGGCTGGTCCCTGACAGGCCCCCGCGCCGACCTCATGCGACACAACACCCTCTACACCGAATTGGACTGCCGCCGGCCCAGCGAACTCTTCTCCTCCAGCCTGATCACTTACTGCGCCAGACAGTGGAAGCGCTCCATGCCCATCCACCGCTGGGTGCAGCAACTCTTCGCTCAATAGCACGCCACGCACACCCAACCTCATGCTCCAACGCAATCCCTCCAACATGCTCCTTCGCCGCCTGCTGCAACTCGACCGCCCAGTCCCCAGCCATACGCCCGAGACGTTCAACGCTGAAGTGGAACGCAACTACCGCTGGAACTTCGCCGTCAATCTGCTCGACGGCGCCAGCTTCTCCTTCGGCTCAAGCTTCCTCTCCGCCGCCACCATCGTGCCCCTGTTCATCAGCAAGCTCACCGACAGCCACTACGCCATTGGCCTGGCCGCCACCATCGCCCAGGGCGCCTGGTTCCTCCCGCAACTGCTCACGGCCAATTTCGTCGAGCGACTTCCGCGGAAGAAGCCCGTCGTCGTGAACCTCGGCCTATTCCTCGAACGGCTGCCCATGGCGCTCATCGTTCTCGCCGCCATTCTCGCATGGCGATGGCCCCTGTTGGCACTGATCGTCTTCCTCCTCGCGTATGCCTGGCACAACCTCGGCGCCGGCGTGGTCGCCACCGCCTGGCAGGACCTCATCTCATGCTGTTTCCCCGTGCAGCGCCGTGGCCGATTCCTCGGCAGCACCCTTTTCCTTGGCTCCGCCACCGGCGCTGTCGCCGCCATTTTCTCCGCCTGGGTCCTCGACCACCTCGCCTTCCCCGCCAATTTCCTCTGCGCGTTCCTCCTGGCCGCCCTGTTCACGGGCGCCATCAGTTGGTTCTTCCTCGCTCTTACGCGTGAACCCGTCCGGCCACGAACCTCTCCTCCCAACACTCACGAACAGCACATCGCCGAGCTTATCCGAATTCTGCGCCACGACCTGAACTACCGCCGGTTCCTCATCGCCCGCCTGACGCTCGCGCTTGGCGCGATGGGCAGCGGCTTCCTCGCCGTCGCCGCCGTCCAGCGATGGCATCTCCCCGACAGCGTCGTCGGCATCTACACCGCCGTGTTTCTCGCCGGCCAGACGATCGGCAACCTCGTCTTCGGACATCTCGCTGACCGCACCGGCCACAAAATCTCGATCGAGATCGCCGCCCTGATGGCCGCCGCCTCCTTCGCCACCGCCTGGGTTGCCCCTTCACCGGCGTGGTTCCATCTGGCCTTCGCGTTGGCCGGCGGGAGCATGGGCGCCATCACCGTCTCCGGGCTGCTCGTCGTCCTCGAGTTCTGCTCGCCCGAGCGAATCCCCACCTATACCGGACTAACTAATACAGCCATCGGCCTGATCAGCGTCGCCGCGCCATTGGCCGGCGCGGCGCTGGCTCGCCACAGCTACGCGTGGCTCTTCGCCGCCAGCGCGGCCATCAGCCTCGTGGCCTTCCTCCTCCTGCGCTGCTATGTCCGCGAGCCGCGACACATCCCGCCACCCCCCATGACAGCGCTCTCCAAGCCATGATCGTTCCGTCGCGCTTTTTGGCCGGACCCCAACACCCTCATCGCCGCGCTTCCAGCCGCCTCTGCCGGCGCCGTTCAGCCTCCGCGTATCGCCGTTTCTCATCATCCGTCCGCGGAATTACGGGCACGATTCCCACGGGCCTGAGGTGCTCATCCAGCGACACAAACGTGAAGTAGGCCGTGAAGATATGTCTTCGCTGAAGGGTCTTGAAATCCTCCACGAACGCTTTGAGCCCCACTTCCATGCTTGTTCGCCAGACCCGATTTACCGCTGCCTGGAAAACGAGGATATCCCCGCGCCGGGCCGGCGCCAGGAACCTCACCGAATCGATGGCCAGTGTCACACATTCCCGCCCCGCATGGCGATGCGCCACGACCGCCGCCACTTTATCCGCCATTTCCAGGACCCGCCCGCCGAAGAGCGTGCCATAGGCGTTCAGGTCGTTGGGGAAGACGATCGCCGTCTGATCATGGAGCGCCGACGCCGAGACCGGCTTGCCGGTGAGTTGGTCTGACATGAACCCCACCGTTACCCCGCGCCCATCACGGCGTCAAGCACCACCTGTCACTGCACCCGCCCTTTCCCCTAGCTCCCGCGCTCTCTGAGAAACTCCGCAATGTTCTTCTCCTCCTGCTCTTCCCACATCCGGCGCTTGGCCATCATCTTCTCGTACTTGGCCAGATCCCGCGGATTCATGCATTCCGTGTACGACCCCAGGTACGGCACCAAGAGGTCGATCCAGCACGCGAACAGATCCATCTCCTCGCCTGTCAACTTCACTCCGTAATGCCCCTCGCGCAACACTTTGATCAACTTACTCCGCGCGGCGCCGGCATGATACGGCGGCAACATGCTCGGCTCCGATTGCGCGTTGATCCAGTTGGCCACCCGCCGATTCGCCAGCGACCGATAGGCCGGGCTCCAGAACCGTCCTTTGCCTTTCAGGCTGAATGCCGGCTTGACCTCCGCCGGCGCTACCGCCGCCGGCGCATTGTCGTCCTGCGCCTCCGGCCAATCGGTCGCCGCCTCGGGCAGGGTTCCCCGCGGGTCCACCAGCCACGATGGATCGCTCACGAAATGGCAACTCACACACTTCGCATCCAGGATCGGCTGAATCTCCTTTCGGAAACTGAACCCTCTCAGGCCGCCCTTGGGCTCGGCCAGTTCCCTCGGTCCGGCCTTCATCGCGGTCGTCAGCTTCGCCGAAGGCGGAGCGGCGTTCTTGTTCTCATGACACCCGACGCAGGAAACGCTCTCCCCCGGCTGCAGCGTCGCCCAGCTCCGCATCGTTTGCACCGCGTAGTTGTTTTCGTCCAGCGCCTGGAAATACACCGGCGTCTTGGCCGGCACGATGAAACACGCCGACCCATCTTCGTGCACCGGCGTCGTCCCCAGCACGATCTTGACGTCCCACGTTCCCTCGATTGATACCGGCGTGCTGATCAGCGCCCCGCCCGCCGGCCCGCTGTTCGAGTTTGAGTTGATCGCCGCCGCCCGATACTCCAGCGCCACCACGCGGAGGCTCTTGATTGTTCCGCGTTTGACCCCGGCGAGCCCGGGGCCATCGTAAATGTCCTGCATGTACACCGTGCCGGTCTTCTTCCGATGATCGACGATGCTCGGCCGCGCCGGCGGCACAGGCCGCGCGCACAGCGGAATCGGCTGGTTGCACGAGATCGCCGCTTCCGCCGCCAGCAGCTCCCGCCGCCCGTCGATGTCCATGCAATACACCCCGAACGGCAGGCTTGACCGAGCCGGCTTGAATGTCACAATAAATTGTGTATCGCTCAACGGATACGGATACTGAAACTGGTCCCCGCTCTGGCCATACGAATCGATCCGCTCCGCCCGCGTCTTTCTCACCGGCGCCACAAGCTGCACCCCGCTGTTCTCCTGCCTCCCGCGCGCCGGGTCCACTATCGCCAGCCACCCCTTCTGCAGGCTGTGGTGCCCCGAGAGAATCCCCACCACGCGATCGCTCCCCGGCAACCCGCGCGCGTGCAGAATCGAAGTCGGAAACCACGAGTTGTTCCCGTAAAACTCCGTCTGCCCCGTGCCGTCCGGGTACATCTGAAACAAACCCTGCACGAAAATCTGCCCGCGGTCGCTGTACTCCCAGCGCGTGTAGATCACCCTTCCATCGCTCATCACGGTCGGGAAATTCGTATGCACCTGGTCGAAACCCAGCCGCCGCAGGTATCTCCCATCCGGCCCACAGGTGTACATATTGCTCACTTCCGTCCACCAGCAATCCACCGCCTGCACGGACCGCGTCGAGCTGAAAACCAGATCCCCGTTCGGCAGATACTGCCCCTCATAATCCGCAAACCCCAGCCCCGACGTGATCTGCCGGATCTTCCCGTCGGCCGCCGTCATCTCATACAGGTGATAATCATCCTGCCGATCCGATTTTTTCCATGAGAAGAGGATGCGCTGGCCATCCCACGACACATCCGGATCGCGAATCACTCCCTTCCGATCATCCATCAGCGTTCTGACCTTCCCCCACACCCCCTCCATCTCCAAGACACACAAACTCGTCCCCGGCCGGAAGTGCCGCTCATTCGCAGCATCCGACAACCCCTCCGTATACGCATAATGCGACCCCCCCAGGTCGTAGTGTTTCGTGAACACGACCTTCGCCAGCTTCGCCGCCCACGGCTTGAGCCGCGCCTCCCGCCGCATCAGACACGCCCGCCGATACAGCTCGATCCACTGCGCATCCCCCCCCGCCGCGATCGTCTGGTTCAACCGCTCGACTTCTCTCTGCAGCCCTTCCCCCGCCGGCCCCAGTTCGCTGACAACCTTCGCAATCGCCTCCACGTTCAACACCCCACCGCCATACACCCCATCCTGCATCGACCAATCCAGCTCTGCATGCACGCGGTTCACCTGTTCTGCCGGGAAATCGCGAGCCAACGAGCGGATGATCTCCTCCGCGCACCGGTCATAGTCCAAGACCGTGTTCTTCTGTGTCGCACCCGCCGCGCGCGACGCCTCCATAGACGCCTCGAAGCTCGCCGCCGCCGTCGCCTTCCTCACATACTCCGGCCGATACCCCTCGGCCCACGCGGACCCGGCAAGCAGCAATAACACCATGGCCGACGGCACCCTTCGCATCCGCACCACCTCTCCGCTTTCTACCATACACTCCCCCGCTCGTTATCGCATGGTGCCCCGGCATACGCTTCCCTCCCGTCCCTTCCCTCGACTATGATGCCCCCGACCCGAGGTGATACATGAAAGCTCTCGCCGTGCGATTCGTTCTCCCTGCTCTTCTTCTGGCCCTTTACGGCGCGCCTCTGCTCGCCGAGGACTGGCCACGCTTCCGCGGCCCCACGGGCCAGGGCATCTCCGCCGAAACCAGCCTCCCCATTAAATGGTCCGCCACCGAGAACATCGCCTGGAAAACCCCGATCCCCGGCCAAGGCTGGTCCAGCCCCATCATCGCCGGCGACCGCGTCTTCGTCACCACCGCCGCCGACAACGGCATCTCCTGCCGCGTGCTCTGCCTCGACCGCACAACCGGCCAGATCCTCTGGAACAAGGAAGTCTTCCAGCAGACCCTCAAACGCAAGGAAGGCAAGAATTCCTTCGCCACACCCACGCCCGTCACCGATGGCTCGCTTGTCTACGCCGTTTTTTGTGACGGCTCCATCGCCGCCCTCGACTTCGCCGGCAACATCGCCTGGACCTACCGCGAGTACAAGTATTACTCCCAGCACGGCCTGGGCAACTCGCCCATTCTATACGAAAACCTGCTCATCATGTGCTACGACCCCTCCAATGAAACCGGCGACAAACAGGTCGGCTGGAAAATCCCCTGGGATAAAGCCCTGCTCCTGGCCCTCGATAAGAAAACCGGCCAGGAAAAATGGCGCGGCAAACGCGGCCTCTCCCGCATCGCACACGTCACCCCCGTCATCATCCGCGACAACGACAAGCCGCTCATGATCAGCGCCGCCGGCGATATCGTCCAGGCCCATGACCCCAACACCGGCGACCTGATCTGGCGCATCTACGGCCAGGGCGAAGGCCTCGTCCCCTCACCGGTCGTCGGCGACGGCCTGGTCTTCTCGCCCTCCGGCTTCGAAAAACCCACGATCCGCGCCATCCGCCTCGGCGGCGTTGGCGACGTCACCAAAACACACATCGCCTGGGAGCAAACCGCCCACGTACCCGCCATGTCGTCCTTCGTCTTCGCCAATCACCTGCTCTTCACCATCAAGGAAGACGGCTTTGCCATGTGCCTCGACCCCAAGACCGGCAAGCTTCTCTGGCAACAGCGCATTGGCGGCAATCACTGTGCCTCGCCCATTTTCGCCGACGGGCGAATCTACTTCCTCTCCGAACAGGGCGAAGCCACCATCATCGAAGCCGCCCCCGAGTACAAGCTTATCGCAAAAAACTCCATCAACGAAACCTGCCAGGCCTCGTTCGCGGTATCACAGAAGCAGCTCTTCATCCGGTCCGACCGAAACCTGTTCTGCATCGGCAGGTGAGCAATCCCACTGCATCGTCGGCTCTTGTATAATAGCGCGTCGTCGGATCGCCACTCCTTCACTGGAGGCGTTTCATGCTCTGCCCCATCATCCTCGCCAACGCCGGCACACCCCTCATGTGGTTCACCTTCCTCCACATGCTTATCGGCAACGCCGTCCTCGGCCTCATCGAAGCCGGCCTCCTCACCAGGGTCTTCAAAGCCCCCCCAGGCAAAACCACTGCCCTGATGATCCTCGCCAACTACGTCTCTGCCTTCCTCGGCAGCTTCCTCATCAACACCGCATTCGTTCAATCGTTCCACCTCAACCTCTACAACGCCTGGCGATTCATCTGGCTCATGGTCGCCGTCATGTACCTCCTCACCCTCGCCATCGAATGGCCCTTCATCGCCCTCGCCTTCCGCGGCACCGGCCACTGGCTCCGCAAAAGCATCACCGCCTCCCTCTTCGTCCAAACCGCCACCTACGTCCCCCTCTTCCTCTGGTACTACTTCGCCAGCGGCGTCTCCCTCTACACCACCATGAACATCGTCCCCCTCTCCGACATCCCCCTCCCCCAGAACGTCCACCTCTACTACATCTCCCCCACCGACGGCTCCGTCAAATCCCGCTCCCTCACCAACCCCCCCGAACAAACCCTCTTCGCCCTCCAATCCCACAACAAAGACGACCGCCTCTTTGTCCAGAAATCCCCCGACAACCCCGCCACCTGGGACCTCTTCGCCCGCCTCGAAACCGAGCAGTACGACAAGCCCAACCTCGTGCTCATCAGCAAAGCCTTCACCACCTCCGCCGCCCCTGACTGGCGCAGCACCGTCGAGCACCCGAGCATCGAGCCGACCCACATGAACCTCGGCCGCGCCGCGCAACTCGGCTCCGCCGCCACCAGCCCCTGGCAATACTGGTCCGGCTTCTGGCCCGTCGAAGGCCTCCACGCCACCAACTCCACCACCGGCACACGCTTCGCATTCGCCCTCGAAACCCCCTTCGCCGCCTGGTCCGTCCGCAACGCCACCCACCTGCCCTCCGACCACCTCATCTTCCAACTCGGCGACAACCAGATCTGCATCCTCGACCCCGCCACAAAGAAAATCGCCCTCATCACCCAGGCCCGCGGCCCCATCGTCACCCTCACCACCTCCACCCGTCCCGCGATCACCCGGCCGACCGAGTAATCCTGTAGAGCCCCCGCATCCTCTCTCCTCACGCCCGATGCTCCGCCCACGAACGACGGGGAATTGCCAAACGGGCCCAATTCCCCCCGACCCCCCTTCGACAATCAAAAATCTAGACACCCCCCGCCCGCCTCTATATTGTCACTCCCATGACCGACACATCCTCCATCTCTCGTTGGCTCACCTTCCGCCAGAACGAGATCGACGGCGCGGCGACATACCGCACCATCGCCGACCTCGAATCCCAGCCTCAGCTCAAGGAGCTCTACTCGCGCCTGGCCCAGAGCGAAGAAGATCACATCGCCTTCTGGGAGAAAAAGCTCACGGAAGCCGGCGCAGCTTTCCCACCGCCAAGGCCCGCACTCCGCGCGCGCATTCTCATCTTTCTGGCCCGCCGCTTCGGCCACAGCTTCATCGTCCCGACCTTGGCCATGCACGAGCAATCCGCCCGCAACGAGTACGACGATCAGCCCGAGGCCCGCGAAGCCAGACTCTCCAACGCCGAACACTCCCACGCACGCCTGCTCAGCACCCTCGCCTCCGCACAGCAATCCGGCATGGAAGGCGGCATTCTCGCTCGCCTCGAAGGCCGACACCGCTCCATCGGCGGCAACGCCCTCCGTGCCGCCGTCCTCGGCGCCAATGATGGCCTCTGCTCCACTCTTTCCCTGATCATGGGCGTCGCCGGCGCTGGTCAATCCTCGCACAACGTCCTCATCGCCGGCCTCGCCGGCGTCCTCGCGGGCGCCTGCGCCATGGCCATGGGCGAATGGCTCTCCGTCCAGAGCTCCCGCGAACTGGCTCAGCGCCAGCTCGCCGTCGAAGAGGCCGAACTCCGCGAAGCCCCCGAAGAGGAACGCGGCGAGCTCGCCCTCATCTATCAGGCGAAAGGCCTCCCCAAAGCCGAAGCCGAGTCCCTCGCCGCCAGGCTCATCGCCGACCAGTCCACAGCGCTCGACACGCTCGCCCGCGAGGAGCTCGGCCTCGACCCCACGGAGCTCACCGGCTCCGCGTGGGAAGCCGCCATCGCCTCCTTCTGCCTCTTCATCGGCGGCGCCATCGCGCCCATCTGCCCCTTCATCTTCCTGCAAGGGGAAACCGCCGTCATCACCAGCGTCTTGGCCTCGGCCGTCGCGCTTTACCTCATCGGCTTCGCCATCACCCTCATGACGGGCCGATCGGTCCTCTTCACAGGCACCCGCCAGGTCCTCATCGGCCTCGCCGCCGCCGCCATCACCTTCGGCATCGGCCACCTCATCGGCATCTCCATCGGATGACCCCATCACCACCATCATCTTCGACTGGGGCGGCGTCCTCATCGCTGACCCCCTTCCCCTCCTCATCTCCGTCTTCACCCGGACCCTCGGCGTCCCCCCCGACGCCTTCCGCGCTGCTTACAAACCCCGCGCCGCATCCCTCCATTTGAACCGCTGCTCCGAATCCGACTTCTGGCGGGGCATGTGTGCCGAGCTGCGTATCCCCCCGCCCGCCCTTCCTTCCCTCTGGGGCGATGCTTTTCGCGAAGTCTACCTGCCCATCAAGGAGGTCTGGTCCCTGGCCCAATCCCTCAAAGCAACAGGCTACAAAATCGCCCTCCTCTCCAACACCGAACTCCCCGGCGTCAAGTTCTTCCACGCCACCCAACCCAACATCTTCGACACCCTTGTTTTTTCGTGTTGCGAGGGCTGCCGAAAACCCGAACCCCGCATCTATCAGCTCGCCCTCGAACGGGTGCACTCCTCCCCCGACCAGGCCGTCTTCATCGATGACAGCGAACACAATCTCCGCGGCGCCGAAGCCGTCGGCCTCCGCACCATCCTCTTCAGATCCCCCCGTGCTCTCCTCAACGACCTCGACGCCCTCGGAATCCGAATCCCCTCATCCACGACGGGCATCCCGCCCACGCGCCCTGTATAATGCCCCCGCACTGAACAAGGAGAACCCAATGACGCTGCGTCTGATACTGATCCTCGTCGTCGCGATCACTCTGCTTTCGTTGCCCCCCCTGCTGAGAGCCGCCAACGCCCCCAAACCCAGAATCCCCGTCATCCTCGACACCGACATCGGCGACGACATCGACGACACCTGGGCACTCGCCTTCCTCCTCAAGAGCCCCGAAATCGACCTCAAGCTCGTCGTCGGCGACAACTACAAAGCCCTCTATCGCGCCAAAATCATTGCCAAGTTCCTCCAGGCCGCCGGCCAAACCGACATCCCCGTCGGCATCGGCCTGAAACCCGAAGACAAAGCCGGCGGCGGGCAGTCCAAATGGGTCGAAACCTACGACCTGGCGTCCTACCCCGGCAAGGTCCACCAGGACGGCGTCCAGGCCCTCATCGACACCATCATGTCCTCGCCCACCCCCGTCACACTCCTGGCCATCGGCCCCGTCCCCAATCTCGCCGAAGCACTCCGCCGCCAGCCCGATATCGCCAAGCGCGCGCGCTTCGTCGGCATGCACGGCGCGGTCCGCAAAGGCTACGACGGCAACGCCAAGCCCGCGGCCGAATACAACGTCAAGCAAGATGCTAAGTCATGCCAGGCCGTCTTCACCGCCCCATGGGACATGACCATCACCCCCCTGGACACCTGCGGCCTCGTCCGCCTCAGAGGCCCCAAGTACGCCAAGGTCCGCGACAGCAACGACCCCATCGCCAAAGCCCTCATCGAGAACTACAACATCTGGGCCAAAGGAAAACCCGGCGAAAGCTCCATCCTCTTCGACACCGTCGCCGCCTACCTTTGCTTTTCCAACCAGCTTCTGAAAATGGAGCAACTGAGCATCCGCGTCACCGACGACGGCATGACCGTCATCGACCCCCAGGGCAAGCCCATGAACGTCGCCACCTCGTGGAGCGACATGGCCGCCTTCGAGGACCTGCTGGCCCAACGCCTGGCCAACCCGTAGACAACTGCCGCTTCAGTACAACACCTTTTTCCCCAACTTCCGCCTGATCACCTGCATCTGTCCGAGGTGCATCATCAGGTGCGTATTCAGCATCAACACCACATGCCCCACCGTCGGCGCGAACGCCTGCAGGGTCTGGGGCGCTGGCTTGCCCAGATCCTCCTCCTTCAATCCCCTCACCCACTCCGCCGACGCCGCCCGAGCTTTGTCCAGCAATTCCAACAGATGTGCCTTGGGCATCAGCGCCTTCGCGTCATCCACCCCCGTCGTTTTTCCGTCGAACTTCTCGTTGAATCCTGCCGGAAGCGCCGGCATCGCCCCCGCCTTGACCTCGCTGACCATGAACGTCTCCGAACTCACCAGGTGCCCAAGCTGCCACAACGCGTGTTTCGCGTCAGGACAAGGCCGGACCATCATGTCCGCATCGCTGAAATCCGCCAGCGTCCACTTCAGCAGCTCCAGGTCGCGCGTAATGAAATCCGCCATCAGTTCTATCGCTGTCATGATTCGCTCCCGTCTGGGCAAACATTGCCTTATTTCGCGGCGGCCCGTCGGGCCGCGCTTCCTTCCGCAACACTGCACTCCACGTTACCATTTCTGCCTCAACAGGAGAACTCTCATGCCCAGGAAGAGCCAGGTCAAGCCCGTTCCCGCCCCCAAGCTTCACTACGAACCCCGCGACCCCAAGCGATATTCTCCCCCTATCGGCCTCATCGCCTGTGGCGGCATCACCGAATGGCACCTACGTGCCTACAAAGCCGCTGGCTACAACGTCGTCGCCCTCTGCGACCTCATCAAACAACGCGCCGAGAAACGCCGCAAGGAGTTCTACCCCGACGCCGACGTCTACACCGACTACCGCCGCATCCTCGACCGCGACGACATCGAAGTCGTCGACATCGCCACCCATCCCCCCGAACGCCTGCCCATCATCCGCGACGCGCTGCTGGCCGGGAAGCACGTCCTTTCCCAGAAGCCCTTCGTCCTTGACCTCGACGCCGGCCAAAAGCTCGTGGACCTGGCCCGCAAACAGAAAGTCAGACTGGCCGTCAACCAGAACGGCCGCTGGGCGCCGCACTTCTCCTACATCCGCTCCGCGATTGCCGCCGGCCTCCTCGGCGAGATCATGGGCGCCCACCTTTCCGTCCACTGGGACCACAACTGGGTCGCCGGCACCCGCTTCGACACCGTTCGCCACGTCATCCTCTATGACTTCGCCATCCACTGGTTCGACATCCTCACCTGCTTCATGGGCGCCCAGTCGGCCAGACGGGTCTACGCCTCCTTCACCCACGCCCCCAAACAACGCGCCAAGAACGCGCTCCTCGGCCAGGCCCTCATCGAATACGACCACGCCCAGGCCACGCTCGCCTTCGACGCCAACACCCCCTTCGGCCACCAGGACCGCGTCTACATCGACGGCACCAAGGCCACGATCACCGCCTGCGCCACCGCCCCCTCGCCCATGGAGGTCAAGCTCTACACCGCGAGGGGCGTCGCCACACCCGAGCTTAACGGCAAATGGTTCCCCGACGGCTTCCACGGCACCATGGGCGAGCTTCTCCGCGCCATCGAGGAGAACCGCCAGCCCAGCAACTCCGCTGAGAACAATCTCAGGAGCCTCGCCCTCTGCTTCGCCGCCGTCGCCTCCGCCGAAACCCACAAGTCGCAGATCCCCGGCAAGGTCAGGAAGCTCATGGCCTGAGACCGCCAGCCCGAAGCCCACGGCTTCGCTGTGGCTTCTCCCTCAATGAAAGAACCCCCGGCGCGAGCGCGCCGGGGGTTTTGTTTGCCACAGACTGTCAGCCGATCACGCCTGGTTCGCGAAATCAATGTCCTGCGCAAACTGCCGCTCATACGAACTCATGTCCGTCACGAGATCGCGGCCGCTCCAGTCCGCATTGAACAGGAACCAGTCCGTGCCGCCGTTGCCTGTGATGATGTCCGTCTCCGCGTCATCGTACACTGTGGCCTCGGCAATCGTCGGCCCAACCTTCAGGAACACGTTCCCGTTCAGACGATTCGCGAAGGTGGCGTTCGCTTCGCCTCGCAGGTTCTTCACCCGCTCGGCAAACGTCCGCCCGCTCGTCCATTCGGCCCTGATCGCCCGCAGCGCAACAATGTCGTTGTCGTAGTCGGTCTTCCCGGCCACCAGAACATCGTCGCCCGCATTTCCGATGATCCGGTCGTTGCCCTCGCCGCCGATGACGATGTCCCGGCCGTCTCCGCCCACCAGCACATCCTCGCCACCGTTGCCGACGAGGATGTCATTCCCCCCACCGCCACGCAGCATGTCGAACCCCGCTCCGCCGAAGATGATCGCGTTCGTGTCGATTGACATTGCAACCACGAAGATATTCCCTTCATCGCCGCCGCGGATGATGATGTCGCCGGTCGGACTGAAGGTCCCCTGCGGGCCGTTCACGTGGACGCTCACGCTGTTCGAGCCGGGCGTCACGCTGATCGTGTTGAAGCTGCTTGCCGACCCGCCGATCAGCAGATTGCCGTCCGCGTCGAGCCCGGCCGCCGTCACGGTGATGCTCGCCGTCACCGGCTCGCTCGTCGCCACCCCGTCGCTCACCGTCAGGCTCACGATATACGTTCCGGCCGCCGTATAGGGGTGCGCCGCCGACACCGCGCCCGGCGCCACTGTGTTCGACGACGTCGCGCCATCGCCGAAGCTCCAGTTCGCGGTGAACGTCTGACCGCTGTCCGGGTCGGTGAAGCTCGATGCAAACGTCACCTTGAACCCGCGCACGCCAATCGCAGGCCCCGTGATCGCCGTGACCGTCGGCGCTCTGTTCACGGCGTTCACCGTCACCACCAGCGTGTCAATCGCGCTCTGTCCGTG
>Ga0315278_10003481_pt1 | contig 14076 bp, 13 predicted proteins | sample YL17G06_0_MG_FD_203880 | JGI IMG/M metagenome (GOLD analysis project Ga0315278, IMG submission 203880) | Sediment microbial communities from Yellowstone Lake, YNP, Wyoming, USA - YL17G06_0 | ecosystem: Environmental > Aquatic > Freshwater > Lake > Sediment | place: USA: Wyoming | collected...
CTGATGGCTGGTACGAGGTTGCCCAGAAGGGCTCGCACGTCCAGTTCAAGCATGGGAAGAAGCCCGGCCGCGTGACGGTTCCTCACCCCAAGAAGGACCTGCCGACCGGCACGTTGAAGAGCATCGAGAAGCAGGCAGGAATCAAGCTGAAGTAGGCCAAGGAGGGCCAACAGATGGCGACCTATATCGCCCTCATCCACAAAGAAGAAGAAAGCGATTACGGCGTGAGCTTCCCCGATTTCCCGGGGTGTGTAACCGCCGGCGCAACTCTCGAAGAGGCGCGCAAGCTCGCGCCCGAAGCGCTCGAGCTTCACGTGCGCGGCATGGTCGAGGACGGAGATCCGGTCCCCGATCCGAGCACGCTCGATCAAGTGCGCGAGACCGCAGAATCGAAGGACGCTGCAATCGTGCTCGTGGATCTGGCGGTGAAGCCGGAGAAGACGACCCGCATCAACATCACGATGCCGGCATCGGGCCTCCGGCGGATCGACACTCGCGCGCGTACATGGGGCCTGTCTCGTTCCGAGTACCTGATGCGCTCCGGATTTGTGCACCTTGCACCCGATCTCGATGGCTGGCGCACACAAGGCGACATTTCGTACAAGGAAGGGCTTGGATACTGCGTCGAGGAAGCTGGCGTGATTGAGCAGACTCCCGACGGAGCGCGCCCCGGGCTCTGGTTCTTGGTGCGGCGATGCGACGAGCACGGCCGCCCGACGAGCGACATGACTCGTTGGGCTGCAACTCGCCGCGATGCGCAACAGATCGCCGAGATTCTTGGAGAGGCGGATTCCAAGCCGTTGAAGGCCGGCACCTGGGGCCGATGACGCGCCTGGCCTGGATCATTCATCAATAGACCCGCAGAGACGTCCAAGCACGCAAGCTCGACGGAGAGCGCTCTCTGCTGGCCCCGGTCCCCGGAATATGAGGCGTGTCGGCGAGCAGATCGCGTGTCCGTGTTGTCGAGCTGGTGCGCTCGAGGCGCCGCCAAGCCCAATCCAAGCATCCACACGGCTACGCCCTGATGGCGTTTGGGTTCGGGGGCACAAGATGCGATCGATGCCGCCCCTGCGAGCACGCCGGGTTCTTGATCTTCAGCCAGTGCGGCCACCGAGTTGACCCCCCAAAGCGACTTAGTTAGTAACTACTTACTCAATGACTACCTCTACGACCCCCCCGACCGCCCCCCGCCGCCTCCCGGCCGACGAACGCCGCGCCCAGATCCTCCGCGAGGCGGCCCAGCTCTTTGGCAGCAACGGCTTCAACGGCACCACCACCCGCGACGTCGCCGCGCAAGTCGGGATCACCGAGGCCGCCCTCTACCGCTACTTCCCGAGCAAGGAAGCGATGTATGCCGCGATCCTCGACGAGCGGATGGCGTCGGCCGAACTCCTCGAGCCGGTCGAACCGATTGCCGCGGCGGGCGACGACCGCGCCGTCTTCACCGTGCTCGCGCTGACGCTGCTGCGCAGCGTCGAAGCCGACCCCTCGATCCTGCGCCTGATCCTCTACTCCGCGCTCGAAGGTCACGAGCTGGCGCGACCCTTCCAGGAGAAGCGCATCCTCCGACTGCGCGACTTCCTGACGGGCTACATCGCACGGCGTAGCAAGGAAGGCGCGTTCCGCGCGATCGATCCCGCCCTCGCCGCCCGCGCGTTCATGGGCATGGTCGTCGACCACCTGATCGTCAAGCACGTATTCGGGCAACGCGAGCAATACCCGCAGCCGTCCGAGGAAGTCGCCGAGACCTACGTCTCGATCTTCCTCGATGGCGTGCGCAACGCGCCGACCGAGGCGTCGCGAAGGAGTGACCGTGGCTGAAGCCACCGTTCCCGCTGCGGGGTCGCGCGTGCGCATCGGCGTGCGCCCGCTGCTGATCGGCGCTGCCATCCTCGCGATCGCCGCGACCGTCGCCTACTGGGCGCTCGTGCTGCGCGGCTTCGAGCGCACCAACGACGCGTTCGTCGAAGGTCACCTGGTGTTCCTGTCGCCGCGCGTCGGTGGGCAGGTGGCGGAAGTGCTGGTGCAGGAGAACCAGCACGTGCAGCGGGGGCAGACGCTCGTGCGACTCGATCCCGCGGACTTCGAGGTGCGCGTGGCGCGCGCCCGCGCCGACCTCGACGCCGCGCACAATCGGATCGCGCAGACGCGCGCTTCGGCGGATGCGGCAGCCGCGCAAGTGGCTGCCGTCGAAGCGAAATTGCGCCACGCGGAGCAGGAGCTCGGGCGCGCGCGACAGTTATTTGCGAACGGCGTCGCAAGTCACACCGCGCTCGACGCCGCGGTCGCGGCGCACGATGGCGCCAGCGCCGAACTCCATGCCGCGCAAGAACGGGAGCGCGCCGAACGCGCCGCACTCGGCAACGAAGCTCCCGTGCGGCAAGCCGAGGCGATGCTGCGCGAAGCGGAGCTGGCGCTCTCGCATACCGTCGTCACGGCGCCCTTCGACGGCGTGGCGGGCCGCAAGAGCGTCGAAGTCGGCGCGAACGTCGCACCGGGCCAGCCGCTCGTCGCAGTCGCCGAAGACGCCGCGAACTGGGTCACCGCGAACTTCAAGGAAACGCAGATCGAGTCGATGAACGCCGGCGACAGCGCCGAGATCCGCGTCGACGCCTTCCCTGACGCCGTGTTCCACGGTCGCGTCGAATCGATCTCGCCGACGACCGGCGCCAAGTACGCGCTGCTCCCGCCCGAGAACGCGACGGGCAACTTCACGAAAGTGGTGCAGCGGGTACCCGTGCGAATCGCGCTCGACGCCGCGGAAAGCGACCTCGCGAAGCTCTCCGTCGGTCTCTCGGTCGACGTCCGTGTCCGCGTCCGCTGAAGCCATCGCGAGACCCATCGCCACTTCGTCGCAACTGACCTCGCGCGAGTGGCTGATGATCATCGGCGTGATGCTCGCGGTGATCCTCGAGATCCTCGACACCAGCATCGTCAACGTCGCGCTCCCCACCATGATGGGAAACCTCGGCGCCACCGTGGACGAGATCTCCTGGGTCGTGACGTCCTACATCGTCGCGAACGTGATCGTGATCCCGATGACGAGCTTCTTCGCCGCGCGCTTCGGTCGCCGCCGCTACTTCGTCGGCTCGATCCTGCTGTTCACCTTCGCGTCGTTCCTGTGCGGCGCTGCGCGCACGCTGCCCGAACTGGTGACGTTCCGCGTGATCCAGGGTCTCGGCGGCGGAGCGCTGCTGGCGCTGGGGCAGTCGATCATGGTCGAGACCTTCCCGCCCCAGCGACAGGGAACCGGGCAAGCAATTTTTGGCGTCGGCGCGATGCTCGGCCCGAGCCTCGGTCCGACGCTCGGGGGCTGGATCACCGACGTGTGGGCGTGGCCGTGGATCTTCTACGTCAACCTGCCGCTCGGCATCGCCGCGGCGGTCTTGTGCTGGAACTACCTGCCGACGCCGCGCGCCGGCATGTTCCGTCGCCCCGAACGCGTGGACTGGCTGGGCATCGCGCTGCTCGTGGTGGGCATCGCGTCGCTGCAGATCCTGCTCGAGAACGGCCACCGCAACGACTGGTTCGAGAGCAACTTCATCGTCGCGCTCGGCGTTTCGTCGGCGATCGCGCTGGTCTGGTTCGTTTGGCACGAGCTGCACACCGAGCAACCGGTCGTCGACCTGCGCGTGTTCCGTCACCGCGCGCTGGTGGTGGGCTGCACCTACGGCATGGCGATGGGGATCGGCCTCTACGGCAGCATCTTCCTATTCCCGCTCTTCACCCAGAACGTGATGCGCTGGACGTCGTGGCAGTCGGGCGTCGCGGTGCTGCCCTCGACGCTCTCCACCGCGCTGGTGATGCCGATCGCCGGGCTCCTGGTGTGGAGGGTCGGACCGGCGCCGCTCTTCGGACTGGGCATCGCGGTGTTCCTCCCCGCGCTGTTGGGCATGAGCCATTGGACTGCGCAGAGCGGCTTCTGGGATCTCTTCTGGCCGCAGATCGGGCGTGGCATGGCGATGGGCCTGATGTTCGTGCCGCTCTCCACCGCGACGCTGCGGGCACTGCCGCCGCAGGACGTGCTGCAGGGCGCCGGCCTCTACAACCTGTTCCGCCAGACGGGAGGAAGTCTCGGCATCGCCGTGCTGGCGACGCTGATCGACCACCGCGGCGCGCTGCACCACGCGCGTCTCGCCGAGTCGGTGTCGCCGTTCTCCGAAGTGACGCGACAACGCCTTGCGCAGCTCGCCGCGGGCCTGCAAGCGCGCGGCCTCGACGCCGCCGACGCGCTGGCCGGCGCGCACAAGTTGATCGAGCAGACCATCGCAGGGCAATCGGCGGTGCTCGCGTTCCGCGACTGCTATTTGATCATCTTCGTCGTCTTCCTGCTGCTCGCACCGCTGGTGCCGCTACTGCGACGGCCCGGCGCACCGGGATCGCCGTCCGCCGCAACGTCAAAGTAGTCACGCTACGGTTGCGCGCGATGCGCGTTCACGTCTTCCAACACGCTTCCTTCGAAGGACTCGGCGCGATCGAGCCGTGGCTCGCCGCGCGCAACGCGCAGATCGCGTGGACGCGCTTCTTCGACGACCCGCACATCCCCGGGCTCGATTGCTACGACTGGCTGATCGTGATGGGCGGCCCGATGAGCGCGAACGACGAAGCGGCGCTGCCGTGGCTGCGCGACGAGAAGCGCGCGATCGCCGCGGCGATCGATGCGGGCAAGACCGTCCTCGGTGTGTGTCTCGGCGCGCAGCTGATCGCGAGCGCGCTCGGCGCGAAGGTGACGCCCAATCGCGAGCGCGAGATCGGCTGGTTCCCGATCGAGCGCGTCGCGGATCCCGCGGCGCATCCGATCGCGCGCGCATTCCCGGCGCGCGCCGAAGTCTTCCACTGGCACGGCGAAACCGTCGAGTTGCCGCCCGGCGCGCTCCACCTCGCGCGCTCCGAGGCGTGCGAGATGCAGGCCTTCGCGCTCGGACCGCGCGTCATCGGCATGCAGTTCCACCTCGAGACGACGCCCGAAAGCGCCGCCGCTCTCGTGCGTCACTGCCCCGAGGATCTCGGCGCGGGTCGCTACGTACATTCGAGCGACGAGATGCTCCGCGACGCAGCTCGCTTTGCGCGGCTGCACGAAGTTCTCGAAGCGATGCTCGACGCGCTGGAAGCCTGAGCGCGCCGCGCCAGGAGACTGACCAAGTTGGATTCCGTCTTTCGGAAGCCGGCGCGTGAGGCGCGGGGGCGGGATGTTCGTCCAGAACGTCCGTCGCCGAGGACGTTTCGGACGAGTCCACCGCCCGCGCGCCTCGCAGCAACGATCGAGAGCAGATCCGGCGGCGCGCATCGGCCCCCGGCTCGACAGCCCGTCCCGGGGCAGGCTCCTAGCCCGCGCCGAACGAGAGACCACATTCGGGACACTCGGTCGCGTCGGCGCCGAGCTCCGCGCCACAGCCGGGGCACGCTTCGACCTCTCCCCACTCGCCGGCTTGCGCGTCGGGCAGATCCGGCACCTGGGTGCGCGCGAACGCGGCGTCGACGCGCGCGGCCGCCGGACCGTCTTCGCGTCGCACGTAGATGTTGCAGCGAATCGCGCCCATGCCGCGGCTCTGCACGCTCTGGTCCTCGCGACGCGGCAGCTCGACGCGACTCGGGATGCCGGCGTCGGTGAGCGCGTGCGCCAGCCCTTCGATCCACGGCACCTCGGCGTTGCGCAGCGCGACGAGCTGATCGGCCGGCGGCATCTCGACTGCAACCTCTTCGACGGGAGCGTCGCTGCCGAGCGGCACGTCACAGTCGACGCAGCGCTGCATCGTGTGCACATACTCCTCGCCGCAGCGCGGACATATCTTGGGCGGCAGTTGCACCATCATGATCTCCCTGCGAGCCAGCGCGCGGTGCACTCCGCGACGTGGCGCCCGTGGGCGCGCGCGGCGACCAGGTGCGCGTCGGTCGGCCCCGCTCTTCCCTGTCGCGGGTTGGTCCACGCGACCGGTCCCCAGTGACAGCCCGCAGCGGCAAAGCCTTCGAGCCGGTTGGGCATCGACACCAGCAACATGCCGTGCTCGGCGAGATTGGCGAGCAGCGAGAGCAGCGCCAGCTCGCCGCCGCCGCGCGCGCCCGCGCCCGCCGTCACGAACGCGGCACCCAGCTTGCCGGCCAGCGAACCGCTCAGCCACGCGGGCGCGAGTCGCTCGCAGAAGCTGCGCATCGACGACTCGACGCCGCCCATGTGCACGCCGCTGCCGAGGATCACCGCGTCGGCTACAGCCAACTCGGCTTCGCCGGCCTCGTCGGCGCGCAGCGACGTCACGTCTGCGCCGGCTGCGCGCGCGCCATCAGCGAGCGCCTCTGCCAGACGCGCCGTGCGCCCGCTCGCCGATGCCGTGACGATCACGATCCGCATGGCGGCGGACGGTAGCGTCACGCGAGCAGGCGGGCGCAGGCAGCGGCGAAATCGGCTGCGTCGGGACTCTCGGCTTCGATCTCGCCCGTGCGAACGCGCGCGGCGTGCAGTAGATGGCGCTGCGCGCCGCTCGCGTCTTCGCCTTCGAGGGCCGCGCCATACGTGATATCGCCGCAGAGCGGATGACCGAGGTGGGCGAGCGTCACGCGGATCTGGTGCAGGAAGCCGGTGCGCGGGCGCACTTCGACGAGCGTCACGTCGGCACCGTGCGCCAGCGCGCGCCACGATAAGCTCGTGCGGCGCGATCCGGGCTGCGACGCCGGTACGACGCGCACGAAGGCCGGCCGGTGCCGCGCCACCGCGAGCGACACGCGCAGATCGCCCTCCCCTTCCAGGCGGCCGCGCACCAGCGCGCGGTAGACCTTCTCGACGCGGTGCGAGCGGAAGGCGTCGCGCAGTCGTTGCCAGGTCGCTTCCTCGGTGCCGAAGAGCACGACGCCCGAGGTGTGGACGTCGAGCCGATGCGCGACGCCGCTGCGCAGCCCGCCTTCGCCGACGCCTTGCACTTCGGGGTGACGTGCAATGAGCGCGTTCAACAGCGTGCCCGTCTCGTCGGCACGCAGCGGATGAACCGGGGTGCCGGCGGCTTTGTCGATCGCGAGCCAGCCCGTGCCGCTCGCCAGCACGGTGAGCGGCTGCGCCGGCTCGGCGATCGCGCGGCGCGCGTCGGGTGCTGCGAAGCCTGCCACCTCGACGCGGCGGCCTGGCTCGATCGGCGCCGCCTTGTCGCGACGTTCGAGGGGTCGCCCGTCGAGGCTCACGACACCGGCTTCGAGCAGTTTCCGCACGCCCGCGCGGCCGATGCCGAGGCGCTCGGCGAGCCACACGTCGAGGCGCCGCCCGGCGGCACCCGGTTCGACCACGAACTCGCGATCCGCCGTCTCGATCGATTCCGTCGTCCCACTGGCTTCGTTCGTCACATTACGACTGTAGCTTGCAGAAGGCCGCGGGTTTGCGAGCCTCAGGCGCCCGTGTCGAAATCCACGCCCCGAAGCAGCGCCTCGCAGAGCCAAACGATCCGTATCCAAGTGATGGACACGACGCTGCGCGACGGCGAGCAGACGCCCGACGTCTCGTACACGCCCGCCGAGAAGCTCCAGATCGCGCGCGTGCTGCTCAGCGACGTCCGGGTCGACCGCATCGAGATCGCGCAGACGCGCGTCTCCGAGGGCGAGCGGCTCGCGGCCCGCCGCGTCGCGACCTGGGCGCGCAAGCAAGGCGTCGCCGAACGCGTCGAGATCATGGGTTACTGCGACGGCGAGTTGTCGGTGCAGTGGATCAAGGGCGTCGGCGGTCGCGTGATGAACCTGCTGACCAAGGGTTCGGAGAAGCACTGTCGCGAGCAGCTTCGCCAGACGCCCGAGCAGCACCGCAAGCGCGTGCAGGAGACGATCCTCGCCGCCCACAAGGCGCGCGTGGCCGTGAACGTCTACCTCGAAGACTGGTCGAACGGGGTGCGTGATTCCTTCGACTACGTCTTCGCGATGGTGCAGGCGCTGCGCGAGCTGCCCGTCGAGCGCATCTACCTGCCCGACACGCTCGGCGCCTTCTCGCCCGACGAGACGGCGCGCTACGTCGGCCTGATGGTCGACGCCTGGCGCGACCTCCACTTCGAGTTCCACGGCCACAACGACTATGGGCTGGCGGTCGCCAACTGCATGGCCGCGGTGCGCGCCGGCGCCCGCGGCGTGCACACCAGCGTGAACGGGATGGGCGAGCGCGCCGGCAACACGCGTCTCGCCGAAGTGGTCGCCGCGCTGCACGACCACACCCCGTACCGAACCGGTGTAGACGAGGCCATGCTGGTGGATGCGTCGCGGCTGGTCGAGACCTTCAGCGGCAAGACGGTCGCCGCAAACTCACCGATCGTCGGTCGCGACGTCTTCACGCAGACCGGCGGCATCCACGCCGACGGCGACGCCAAGGGCGACCTCTACGCCAACCGGCTGGCGCCCAAACGCTTCGGTCGTGCGCGCCAGTACGCGCTCGGCAAACTCTCGGGCAAGGCGTCGCTGCTGCACAACCTGAAGGCGCTCGGCATCGAGCTGTCGGAGTCGGAGCGCGCGCAGGTGCTCGAACGCATCGTTGCGCTCGGCGACAAGAAGAGCGAGGTCGCCGTCTCCGACCTGCCCTACATCATCGCCGACGTGCTGAACCGCCCCGAGCAGCGCCCGGTGCGCGTCACGTCGTATCGCGTCGTGGTGGATTCCAAGGGACTGCCCGAGGCGGAGGTCGAAGTCTCCGTGCGTGGCGAAGCGGCGGTCGCCAAGGCGAGCGGCGACGGCGGCTACGACGCCTTCATGCGCGCGCTCGAGAAGGCCGTGAAGCGCTTCGGGCTGGCGTTGCCGCGCCTCGCCGACTACCGCGTTCGCATTCCACCCGGCGGCCGCACGGGCGCGTTGGTGCAGACGGTGATCACCTGGCAGGACGCGAGCAGCCGCGAAGGCACCTTCTCGACGCTGGCGGTCGACTCGGATCAGCTCGCCGCGGCGGTGCTGGCGACCGAGAAAATGCTCAACGTCGTCGCAACGCGGAAGAAGGCGTGAGGGCGCGCGCTGTCCTCGGGGTCGCCCTCTTCGCCCTCGGCTGCGCGGCCAAGCCACATCCGGTCCAGCCGCAATACCAGCCGGTTGCGAGTGTTCTCGAAGTGGTGGCGACACTGCGCCGCCACCTGCCCGACGACACCTATCGCTTCCAACCGGGACTCGATTTCACCGGTCGCAACATCTACCGCGCGTCGCTGATCCGCTTCGAGAGCCTCGAGCGCGTGCACGCGGACTCGCTGCGCGCGGGCAATCTCGACGACGTGATCGCGTACTCGAAGGCCCGCGCGCTCGAGCGGCTGCGCGCCTACGACCTGGCCGCCGAGAGCCATCGGCTCGCCGCGGAGCGCGACGGGCCGCTGCGCGACGAAGCCCGCAAAGCGGCGTCGCTCGACGACGGTCTCGCCGAGGCGATCCAGATCGGATATGAGCCCGATCGCCCGCTGCGGTCCGGTGTTCAGCCTGTCCCCGCTCCAAGCGATCCCAACAGCGCCATCGCCGACTACGACCGCCGCCTCGCGCTGCTCGACGCGCTCGGCGACGAAGCCAACGGCAGCTTCCTCGAGCCGGTCGTCAAGGAAGAGGTGGAGCGCACCGACGTGGTGCGCGCCCGCTACTTCGTCGCGCGGCGCAACCTCGATCCCGACGGCAACGTGCGCGCGCTCGCCGAGCTCCAGCGCGTCGTGGCGCGCCACCGCGAGAGCAAGAATGCCAACCGCCACCTGCTCGATCTCGCCGATCTCTACGCGGCGATGGCGGAGGAGTACGTCGAGTCGCGACCGCCCGAGAGCCTGCTCTTCGACCCGCCCGCGTTCCAGGAATTGGTCGACTCGGCGTCGCAGCTCTACGAAGCGGTCGCGAACCAGGACGGCACGCCCGAGAAACTCGAAGCCGCGCGCCGTCTCGAGGCTTTCCTCGCCTTCACGCTGCGGGTGGACCGTGATCGTTTCTCGCCGCAGTAGCGTCTCGCTGCTGGTCGCGTTCGGCGCGGCCGTCGCTGCGTGCGGCACGCCCGCGGGCACTCCGAAGGAATCCCCGCTCGCGCCGCTCGAAGGGCGCGTCGCGTATCTGCCAGACGACAGCGATCGCGCCGCGCGCAGCCTGGCGGAGGCGGCGCTCGGCACCGATCCCACGGCCGCGCGCGCGCAACTCGCGGCGTTCGAGACCACCGAGCGACTGCGCGTCGCAACCGGTGAGCCGCCGAGTGGCTTATTTGCCTACGCGCGCAACCTCGTGGACTCGACGAGCAACGACCCGATCGTGTATCGCCGCGCCACCGCGCAACTGCTCGAAGATGACGACATCGACCCCGCGCTGCGCAAGCAGCTGGAGATGGAAGTCGCCGACGACCCGCTGCTGCTCGCCGACAAGCGCATCGGCGAGGGACGTCGCACGCGCATCGCGCGCGACGTGAACGCGCTTTCCGAGGCGCTCGGTCGCTCGCTGCTCAGTTTCGTCTTCCTGCCGATCCGGGTGGCACAGGCGGTGATCAACGTCGCGGTGGCCGAGCATCTCGACGATCCGATCAGCGTGCAGGAGCGCCAAGCGCTCGCGCACTGGAAAGAGTACGTAGAGGGCCACCCCGATACGCCGGAGGCGCACGAACTGATCGCGCGCATCGATGAGCTACAGCAGAGCTGGTTCGACACCAAGCGCCGACGCAGCGTGCGCGCGGCCGAACAAGCGCTCGATCACAACCAGAACGCGCTCGCGCTGCTGCTCGCCGATCGCGCGCTGCGCTACGCCCCTGGCGACATGACCGCCACACGACTGCGTGACGATGCCAAACGGCGCCAGGCGAATCAGCAGGCGGATCTCGCGCAGAGCCTCGCTGCGACACCGGGTCCGCTGCCGGACGAGGGGAATCCCGAGGCGCGCCAACTGATGGTTGCGCAGCTCGCCGGTGGCGACGTCCCTGCCGAGAGCGACGCGCTGCTGGCCGCCGATCCCGCCGGCCCGCTTGCCGACGGCGCGCGCTTCAGCCATGCCAACGCGATCGGGGAAGCGGGGCAGGAGTCGGCGATGTGGGACGCACTCGCGGAAATCGCCGGCGACGATCCGGCGACGCATCCGATGGCGCGTCACGCAAACGCGCTGGTCGAGAGCCCGTTCCAGAATCCATGGGAGGCGTTCGAGGCGGCCAAAGGCGGAGACACGCGCAAGGCCGCGAGCTTCATCGCGCTCGGACCACTCCAAGGTGGCGCGCGCGATCGCGACCTGCCGCGCAGCATCGAATGGCTGCTCGAAGCGCCGACGCTGATGCCGGTGCTCGGCGGGATTCCGTGGCGGCTGGTGCAGACCGCGATCGCGCCGCCCGAGGCCAAGGCGCCGGCCCTCGCCGCCAGCCGCTACCTGGAGCGCTACCCGAACGGCGAGCACGCAGCGGAGCTGCGCGACTATCTGGTCGAGCACGAATCCGACGAAGGACACTGGGTGCGTGCCCACGCGACCGCGTCCGAGATCAGCAACACACCGTCCGACGAGCTCGCCGAACTGGCGGAGAAGGCGGCTGCGCAATCGATCGAGCAGGCCGGCAAGCAGCAGCGCCGCGACATCCGCCTCGCGATCCTGCAAGCCACCAGCGAGCGCTATCCCGACACCAAGTCCGGACGCCGCGCAAACGAGTTGCTGCACAAGGAGATCGACGAAGCCACCGAGCAGAAGATCCGCATCTCGCGCGGCTACCTCATCGAGAACCGCAACGTCGCGGGGGCCGGTGGTCTCGGCCTGCGCCCGGAGCTACTAGACGGCGACAAGCACAACGGCGAGCTGCATCCGCTGGGCGTGACACTGCTCGGCGGTCGCGTACTGGAGATCGCGATGCTGGCGCCGAGCGGAGACGAGGACGACGAGCCGAAGACGCTGCGGCAGACCGTGTCGGCCGAGCGGCTGTCGCGGGTCGTGTCGCTGCTCGAGGAGACGTCGGCACGCAACGCGTTGCTCGACCCGCTCGCCGAGCAGGGCGCCGACGCGCGCCGCGACTTCTTCTTCGAGCGCGCGCGCCTCGGCATCGCCGACACGCCCGACGCGCGCCCCACGGCGGAGTCGACCTACGCCTTCGTCGGCATGCGCGAGAAGTACAACATGGTGCGCAGCCGCGAGTCGATCCTGCCCGTCGAGATCGTGATCTCGGGATCGCTGCCCGACCTGGGACTCGGCGCGTTCCCGCGACTGCGGACGCCGAAGCAAACCCCGGACGCGGTGCTCTTCAAGTAGCGGCCGTTGCGCGGGCTCACGCCCTCCAGAGCGTCCAGCAACCGATCGCGATGAAGCCGGCGCCTGCCACCCAGTGCAGCGCGCGCGGGCTCACATACTGGGACACGAGCGAACCCGCTAGCACGCCGAGCGCCGAGGTCAGCACCAGCGCGGAAGCGGACGCCGCGAAGACGAGCCACTTCGGAGTCTCGGCGCCCGAAGCGAAGAGCAGCGTCGCGAGCTGTGTCTTGTCGCCCAGCTCGGCGATGAAGACCGAAGCGAAGATCGTGGCGAAGAGTTTCCAGTCCATCAATTTCATGATCTCCGCACTGCCGCCGGACGGCGGCGCGCCAACACGGTCAAGGGGGCTGCGAGTTCGGTCAAGCGGGCTGCGAGTAGGAGAGGTCCAGTAGTTCGATCGGGTGTACCACGCGTGCGCGCATGCCGCTGGCTTCGACGCCGCTGCGGAGCTGCATCAGGCAGCCCGGATTGCCGCTCGCGATCCAGTCGGGATCCGCGGCCGCGAGCGCCTTCATCTTGCGCGCGAGCACCGCGCGCGACATCTCGCGGTGCGTGATGTTGTAGATGCCCGCGGCGCCGCAGCAGCTCGTTGGGTCGTCGTGCAGGGCGAGCGTCACGCCCGGGATCTGCGCGAGCAGCCGCCGCGGCGCATCGCGCACGCCTTGGCCGTGTACGAGATGGCAGGGGTCGTCGTAGCAAACGCGGCCCTCCACGCGCCCGGTCGGCGGACGCAGGCCGGCGTCGTCGAGGAACTCGCACACGTCGCGTACCGCTGCGGCAAAGGGTTCACCGAAGCCGGGCAGCGCGTAGCCCGCTTCGCGCATAGTGGCGCCGCAGCCGGCGGAGTTCACGACCACCGCGTCGACGCGTGCGGCGCCGAACACGTCGATGTTGCGGCGCGCGAGGGCGCTCGCCAGGGCGGGGTCGCCCGCGTGTGCGTGCAGCGCGCCGCAACAGCCCTGCGCAGCGGGCACCACCACGTCGAAGCCGTTGCGCGCCAGCACGCGCGTGGTCGCGGCGTTCACAGCGCCGAAGAACTCCGGCATCACGCAGCCGACGAAGAGGCCGACGCGACCGCGTCGCTCGCCCTGCGCCGCCACCAGTTCGGGAAGAGCGCGTCGCGACCGACGCGGCGGGACGCGGGGCGCCAGATCGGAGAGCTCGCGCAGCGCACGCGGGAGCAGCGGTCGCGCGAGTCGGTCGAGTCGCAGTCGCTGCACGAGTGCCAGCAGGTTGACGAGCGCACGCAGGCGCCGCGGCTTCGGCACGACTTCCCGGAGCGCGAAGCTCTCGATGCGCTTGGCGAGACCGCTGCGCAGCCCGGCTTGCTCGACCGCCGCGCGTGTACCTTCGACGAGTCGCCCGAAGCCGACGCCCGACGGACACGCCGTCTCGCAGGCGCGGCAATCGAGGCAAAGATACGCCTCTTCGGCGACGCCCACGTCGAGCGGCAGGCGTCCTTCTGCGACGGCGCGCATCAGGTAGATGCGCCCGCGCGGCGAGGAGCTTTCGCTGCCCGTCTCGAGATAGGTCGGACACACCGGCAGACACAGGCCACAGTGCACGCAATCGAGCATGCCCGGAACCAGATCGGCGAGCGGTCCGGTCGGCGTCGCGCGCGCGATCGCCGGCCCCGGCTCGCGCTGCGATGCCGCCATCAAAGCCCTCCGACGAAGCGACCGGGATTCAGGATGCCCGCCGGATCGAAGCGTGCCTTCAGCGCGCGCGCGAGTCGCCACTCATCGGTCGCCTCGCCGTGGACGTCGCGCGCGATCTTCGCCCACTCCGGCGCCGCTTCGAGAACGGCATTGCCCGATCCGGCGCGCGCGGCCGAACGCAGCGCCAGCCAGGCGCGCTCGACGCCGATGCCATCCGCGATGTTGTCGAGCGCAATGCGTGCGAAGACGAGGC
>Ga0315278_10003482_pt1 | contig 14075 bp, 12 predicted proteins | sample YL17G06_0_MG_FD_203880 | JGI IMG/M metagenome (GOLD analysis project Ga0315278, IMG submission 203880) | Sediment microbial communities from Yellowstone Lake, YNP, Wyoming, USA - YL17G06_0 | ecosystem: Environmental > Aquatic > Freshwater > Lake > Sediment | place: USA: Wyoming | collected...
CGACCTGCGCCTCCCGGCAGGCCTCGAGCGGCAGCAGGCGATGGCCCGCCGCCTGCAGCAGCCCGAGCAGCCGCGGGGACCCCACCGCCAGGAGGCGCGCCGGCCCGTACCGCTCCCGGACGAACGGCCCGGTCGCCTCGGCTGCCGAAATGATCTCGTCCGGCGCGGCCGCGATGCCGAGCCGGTGGAGCTTCACCAGCAGCTCGTCGGTCCCCTCTCGGGAATTGTTGGTGAGGAAGAGCACGCGGCGGCCGGTCCCGCGCAGCACGGCGAGCAGGGTCTCCACCTGCGGCAGCAGCGTGTTGCCGTGATAGACGCAGCCGTCGAGATCGAAGATGAACGCGCGACACGATGCGAGATCCATGCGACGGGACTCCTGTGGGTGGAAGAGCACTCTAGACGACGGTATCGCCGGCGTCGGTGAGGACGTCTCGCGGCATCAGGTCGGCGCCCGCCTCGGCGAGATGGCAGGTGTCGTTCAGCAGGACGACCCGCGCGGTGGTCGCGTCGGCCTCTACCACGCTGACCGCTGTGTTGTCCTGCTTGATCCGGAAGAGCCAGCGCGGCGGCACCCCCAGGACGTGGCAGACGATGGCCTTGATGGGACCGCCGTGGGACACCAGGACCAGGTCGTGCTCGGGGCGGGCGGCGCGGAGTCGCGTCCAGGCGTCCACCACGCGGCGCACGAAATCCTCCAGTCGCTCTCCGTCAGGCGCCGGGTGCGTCAGCGGATCGGCAAGCCACCGCTCGTAGCTGCCGGGGAAGGCGGCCTGGATCTCGGGCACCGTCATCCCCTCCCACCGCCCCAGCCGCATCTCGCACAGGCCCGGCTCCGGCAGGACCGGCAGACCCGTCGCGGCCCCGAGGGCCTCGGCGGTCTCCGCCGCCCGGCGCAGAGGGCTCGTGTAGATGGCCGCCGCCGTGCGCAGACGGAGGGACACCCGAGCCGCCAGGCGCGCCGCTTGTTGCCGCCCCCGTGGCGACAGCGGCGGATCCTGGTTCCCCTGGATCCGCCGCTCCCCGTTCCACACGGATTCCCCGTGCCGGATCAACACGTACCGCGCCATGATCGCGTCGTCCGTCCTCTCCCCGATCACCCCCCTCGTCGGGGTGAGGCGATCAGCCGTTCACCCGGGCTCCGGTCTCGTCGTACCAGTGCAGCGTCGAGAACGTCAGGCCGCACGGATCCCCTTCGTTGAACACGGGTTTGCGCACGTTCCGCTGCACCCGCACCTCGGTCGAACCGACCGTCACCCGGTAGTCGATGATGTCTCCCAGGAGGACCCGGCGCGCCACCACGCCGCGAACGCCCCCGTCGCGCACCAGATCGATCTCTCCGGGGCGACAGGCCAGCGTGGGGGGTTTCCCCGGCGCATGCAGAGGGACACCCGCCGTCACTGGCCCCGCCTCCCGCGCGCCCTTGAGGTAGACCTGCTTCTCCACCACCTCCACCTCCAGGAAGTTCGACAGCCCGATGAAGCCGAAGACGAACCGGTTCGCCGGCTTGAGATAGACGTTCACCGGCGTGTCATCCTGCTGAATCAGCGCCCCGAAATCCATCACCACGATCCGGTCGGAGAGCGCCATGGCCTCGGCCTGGTCGTGGGTGACGTAGATGATGGTGAAGTTAAACCGCTTCTGCAATTCCTTGATCTCGAACCGCATCACCTCGCGCATCTTGGGGTCGAGGTTCGAGAGTGGCTCGTCCAGGAGCATGACCGTCGGATTGAACGAGATGGACCGGGCCAGCGCGATCCGCTGCTTCTGTCCGCCCGACAGCGCGTTCGGGTAGTCGTCCTTGGCGTCGAGCAGGCCGGTGTACGTGAGGGCCGTGGTCGTCTTCTCCCGGATCTCCGACCGCGAGAGGCCGCGGATCTGCAGCGGGAAGGCCACGTTGTCGAACACCGAGAGGTGGGGCCAGACCGCGAAGGCCTGGAACACCATCCCGAAGTCCCGCTTCTCCGGCGGCAAGTAGTAATTCTTGAAACTGGAGGAGATGACGCGGTCGCCGACCAGGATCTCGCCCTCGTCCAGGTCCTCGAAGCCGGCCAGCATGCGGAGCGTCGTCGTCTTGCCGCAGCCGGACGGGCCGAGGAAGGAGATGCACTCGCCGCGGGCGATCTCGAGGTTGAGATTGTCCACGGCCACCACGCTGCCGAACCGCTTGGTGATGTCCCGGAGGATCACGTGCGCCATGGTCAGGATCCTCCCCCGGCGATCTTGGTCGTGCCGGTGACCTTCTTGATGACCCACTGTCCGATGACGATGATGATCAGCGCCACGGCCGAGAGGGCGGCGGCGTACACCGTCTCGCCGTCCTCGTTCAACGCGTAGATGGCCACCCCGATGGTGCGCGTCGTCGGCCCATAGAGCAGCACGGACGTGGTCAGCTCGCGCAAGGCCGGCAGAAAGATCAGAAAGAACGCCGCCACCATGCCGGGCTTGATCAGGGGCAACACGACATCCTTCATCGCTTGCCAGTGGCTGGCACCGCAGGCGCGAGCCGCCTCCTCCAGCGAGTCGCCGACCTGTTCCAGCGCGGCCGACGTGGATTTCAGCGCGAAGGCCATGTAGCGGGCGATGTAGGCCACAAAGATGATCCAGGCCGTATTGTAGAGGTTCACGCCGAACTTCCCGCTCCACATCAGGATCACGCCCAGCGCGATGACGGTCCCGGGCACCGAGAAGGGCAACAGTCCCAGAAACTCCAGCAGGAACTTCCCGCGCACCCGCATCTTCACGATCACGTAGGAGATCAGGGTGCCCACCAGCATCGTCACCAGAGCCGCTGCCAGGGACAGGTAGAAGCTGTTCCAGATGGCGTCCCTGGTCAGCTTCATGGTGAACAGGATGTACGTGAAGTTGTGCAGCGTCATGTTCTCCAGCGCAAAGCTGAGTCCGTACGTCCGGAGCAACGCCACCAGGAAGATCGTGACCGTCGGCAGGAGCACCGTGACGGCGATATAGAGGACGCTGAGGGCGAGCAGCGGGTACTTGAGGCCCCGGAGCTTGAGGAGCATCGGCCGCACGCTCTTGCCCGCGATGACCTGGAAGCGGCCCGCCGTCAGGATCCGATTCTGGGAGTAGAGGATGAGCGCGGCCGAGACCACCAGGATGGAGGACAGGATCGTCCCGGCCCGGATCGCCTCGAACCGGCCGCCGCTGGCGTAGATCTTCTGGTAGATCAGCGTCGGGATGTTGAAGATGCCGGATTCCGTCCCCAGGACCGCGGGGACGCCGAAGTGGGCCAGCGAGTAGAGCGCGACCAGGAGGGCGCCCGCCGCGATGCTGGGCAGCATCAGCGGCAGCGTGATCCGTCGCGTGATGGTGATCAGCCCCGCCCCGGAGATCCGCGCCGACTCCTCCAGTGTCGGGTCCATCCGCTCCAGCGCGCCCGAGACCTGGATGAAGACGAAGGGAAAGAGGTACATGCTCTCCACGGCGATGATGCCCGTCAGGCTGTAGATGTTGAAGAGCGCCTGTTCCGTGCCGAAGAGACTCATCAAGCCCTTGTTGATGAGGCCGGCCCGCGGCGACAGCAGGATCTTCCAGGCGATCGCCCCGATGAAGGAGGGGAGCATGAAGGGGACGAGGAACAGCAGCTTCATCGTCCCCTTGAAGGGCAGGTCGGTCCGCGAGACCAGCCAGGCGAAGAAGACGCCCAGGATGGTGCTCAGCACGGTGACCGCGGCGGCGATCACCAGGGAGTTCACGACCGCCTGGAACACGTCGGGCTGGCTCAGGACCTGGGCCACCCCTGCGATGTTGAGCCCGCCGTCCACCACGAAGGCATTCCAGATGATGAGCAGGATCGGGACGGCGACCACGATCACCAGGACCAGGACCGAGAACAGGAGCAGCAGCTCCGCCAGGCCGAACTTGCGATCGGTGCCGGTCATGCGAAGGCCTCCTTCCCGATGCTGGCCTTGTCGTACCACCGCAAGGCCTGGAAGGTCAGACCGCACGCCTCCCCCTCCTCCAGGGGGCGCCCGCCCCGGAAGGCCTCCGCCGCCTCTTGCTGCGCGCGGATCTCGACCGCACCGACCATGATGAAATAGGTCACGATCGGTCCCAGGAAGACCCGCCGCCGCACCACACCGCGCGTCGCGCCCCCGTCGCGGACCAGGTCGATCTCGAAGGGCCGGCAGGCAGCCACCACCTCGCCCTTCGCGATGCGCTCCCGCGCGGCCGGGGAAATCTCGGCCCGGAGCGGCAGGTCGCTCCCCTGGATGTGGACCGCGCCGTTCCGCCGCTCCACCGGGATGAAGTTCGCCACCCCCAGAAAGTTGAAGACGAAGCCGTCATCCGGGTCGGTGTAGATCGCGTGCGGATCGCCGATCTGGCGGAGTGACCCGTCCGCCCCCATGATCCCGATCCGATCCGAGATGGCCAGCGCCACCTCCTGGTCGTGGGTGACGTACAGGATCGTGACCCCGGTCCGTCGCTGCAGGTCCTTGATCTCGAACCGCATCTCCTCGCGGAGGTTCGCGTCCAGGTTGGTGAGCGGCTCGTCCAGGAGCATGATCTTCGGCCGCGAGACCAGCGCGCGCGCCAGGGCCACGCGTTGCTGCTGCCCGCCGGAGAGCTGCGACGGGTAGCGGTCTTCCAGTCCCGTCAGGTGCACCTGGGCAATCGCCTCCAGCGTCCGCGTCTTGGCCTCCGCCGCGGCCACCTTCTGGATCTGCAGGGGGTAGACCACGTTGCCGAACACCGTCTTGTGCGGCCACACCGCGTAGTCCTGGAAGACCACCCCGATGTTCCGGGATTCCGTGGGCACGTGGACCTTCCCGGCCGCGCTGGAGACCAACTGGTCCCCGATGAACACCTCACCCGCGCTGGGGTGCTCGAAGCCGGCGATCATCCGCATGACCACGCTCTTCCCGCACCCCGACGGTCCGAGGAGCGAGAAGCACTCCCCGTCCCGGATCGTCAGCGTGAAGCCCTCGAAGACCCGGTGGGCCCCGAAGACCGCGCCCAGCTTCTCCAATCGCACGTCAGCCATGATCGCTCCCCGACCAACCAACCGCCCCCATGCTCGGCGGGGCGGCGAGGCGCCTCACGCCCCACCGCCCCGCCCGAGGTGCGCCGCGCCGCAGCGGTGCTACCGCATGGTCTGCGTGAACTTCTGGATGATCTGCTCCTTCTCGGCCATCACCTTCAGATAGTCCGCCTTCATCGCACGCTTCACCGCCTCGTCCGCCTTCACCAGGCCGTGCGACGTGTCCACCGCGACATCCGCCCGGATGGGCAGGGTACCCTCACTGGCCACGATCGTCTGGCCGTCCTTGGAGAGGAGGAAGTCCACGAACTTCTGTGCAGCCTTCAGGTTCGGGGTCCCCTTGAAGATGGCGATGGGGCTCGGCACCACCAACATCTCGGGCGGGTACGCCAGGCCCATGGTGGCCCCCTTCTTGATCTTGTCGATGGCGATGTAGTCGGGCGCCAGCGACGCCTTGAAGTCGCCGGAGGCCGTGTCGTCCACCACCTGCCCCGAGCCGGCGCCGATCTTGGCGCCGTTCGCCTTCAACTTCTGGATGTACTCCCAGCCGAAGGTGTTCGTGAGGAGCGCCACGCTCATCATGGCCGTGCCCGACAGGGCCGGGTTGGCGATGGCGAAGCCGTCCTTGAACCGCGGGTCGAGCATGTCACTCCACGCCTTGGGCGCGGCGGTGATCTTCTTGGTGTTATAGGCGATGCCCAGGGTGCCCAGGCGCGCCGGCGTGAAGAACCCGTCGGGGTCCTTGACGGTGCTCTGCACCGCCGCGGCCTCAGGCGACACGTACTTCTCCCAGGCCCCTTCCTGCTTCAGTTGGAAGAAATCCGGCACCTCGCTGTGCCAGAGGACGTCCACCGTGAGCTTCCCGGCCTGCCGTTCCGCTGCCACCTTGGCCATAAGCTTGCCCGCCCCGGCCGAGTAGTAGTCGAACGAGACTTCGGGGTGCTTCTTCGCGAAGGCGTCCCGGAGTTTGCCGATCAGGCTCTCCTTCATCGAGGTGTACACCATCAACTTCTCGCCGGCCACCGCCACGCCCCCAAAGCATACGATCAGCGCAACTGCGATCACCGCCACACTCAGCCGTTTCATGACGTCCTCCTTGCGCCGCCCGCGACCATCCGGCAGCGTCCGCCCGACCCTAGAGACTGTAGCCGCCGTCCACCACCAGATTGCAGCCGGTCGTGAAGTTGGAGGCATCCGACGCCAGATAGACGGCGGCGCCGCCCAGATCCTCGTACGCCTGGCCGTACCGCTTGATGATCCCTTGGTCCACGCGGATCGCCCGGATGGCCGGGTTGTCGGAACGCGCCGCGTTGCCCGGCGTCCGGCAGTACCCCGGGCTGATGGCGTTCACGTAAATCTTGTGCCGCGCCCACTCCACCGCCAGCGACTTGGTGAGCATCACCACGCCGGCCTTGGCCGCGTTGTAGTGGCAGTAGTCGGCGTCCCGGTTGACGTGCAGCGAGGACATGGAGGCGATGTTGACGATCTTGCCGCCCCCCTGCTTGATCATGTGCGGGGCCACGGCCTTGCAGCACAAAAACACCCCCTTGAGATCCACCGCCAGCATCCGCTCCCAGTCCTGGACGCTCATCTCCAGGGCCGAGATCGGTTGGGCGTACCCGGCGTTGTTCACCAGGATGTCGAGGTGCCCCCATTCCTGGATCACGCTGGCGAACATCGCCGTGACGCCGTCGAAGTCCGTCACGTCCGCCTTGAAGGGCAAGGCCTTGCGCCCGCGCTTCCGGACCTCGGCCGCCGTCTCCTCGGCCGCCGGCAGATCCAGCTCGGCGATGGCGATGTCGGCGCCTGCCTCGGCCAGCGCCAGCGCCATGCCCTGCCCCAACCCACGCCCGGCGCCGGTGACGAGCGCCGTCTTTCCTGCCAGCGAGAAACGATCCAGGATCCCCATCATTGGCCTCCCATCTCACAAGACACGCAACCGAAAAATGACCGTGGGACGCGGACGAAAAAAACCCCTTGAAAATCGAGGGAGGCCCGGAGTAGCATCCGGCCCTCACCCCGGGAGCCCGCTCCGCCTCGCAGCACCAAGGAGCACCCGCCCATGGCCAAAGCGACCATCCTGATCGTCGAGGACAACCCGGACATCTCTCAAGTGATCGCCGATGCCCTCCGGTTCGCCAACTTCGGCACCCTCCAAGCCTACAACGCCGTGCAGGGACTCCAGCTCGCCAGCGAGCATCGCCCGGATCTCATTCTCATGGACATCCAGCTCCCCGATCTGGACGGGCTGTCGGCGGCGGAGACGCTCAAGCAGGATCCGGTCACGCAACGCATCCCCATCGTGGCGATGACCGCCTACGACGTGGTGGGTGACCAGGCCCGGGCCATCTCGCGGCGCTGCGTCGGCTACGTTCAAAAACCGGCGCGGCCCCGGGATCTGATTAACCTGATCTCGGCGGTCCTGCGCCTGAAAACCGAGCCGAAACCCAGCGCCGGGAACCCCACGGACCGGGTCGCCCGGACGTCCCGCAAGTAGCCCACAGGCCCAAGCGCCGGGCGCCGTCACAGGCCGCGCAGGCGAAAGCCTATCACAACCGATTCCGCAAATCAGCACAAACTGGTCGCAGGTTGGGCGCGGCGGGCCTTTTCCCCGACCGCCCTGCGCGTCTGCTGGTTCGCGCGCGACGAGCCGCAACTCGGTCGCAGGGAGTGGCCGGCACGGGGAGGAAGGATGGCCCGGGGTCACGTGCGGAGGCGGGGATCCATGGCGTCCCGGACGGCGTCCCCGAACAGGTTCAACCCGAGCACCGACAGGGCGATGGCGCACCCGGGAAAGAAGGCGATCCAGGGGGCGTTGCGGATGTACTTCTGGGAATCGTAGAGGATGTTACCCCAGGTCGGTGTGGGCGGCGGCTCTCCCAACCCCAGGAACGAGAGCGCCGCCTCGGCCAGCAGGACCTCGGCGAAGTACAGGCTGAGCTGGACCACGACCACCGACAGGCAGTTCGGCAGCACCGTCCGGAGCACCAACCGCCAGCGCGGGCTGCCGAGCGCCTGGGCCGCCATGACATACTCCTGCGCGATCACCGAGAGGGCCACGCCGCGCGTGACGCGCACGATGCGCGGGAGATACACCACGCCGAGCGCGATGATGATGCTGCGCGTCCCGGTCCCCAGTGCCGCGGCCACCGCCACGGCGAGCAAGAGCGGCGGGAACGACATCAGCAGATCCATCAGGCGCATGACGAGTCCGGCGATCCGCGCCGAGCTGACGCCCGCCACGATCCCGAGCAGCACCCCGGGCAGCGCCGCGCCGAACATGGTCAGGAGCGAGGCCATGAGGCTGACGCGTGCGCCAAAGACCACCCGGCTCAGGACGTCGCGACCGAGCTGGTCCGTCCCGAACCAGTGGCCCGGACCCGGCGACAGGAACCGCTGCCCGATGTTCAGCTTCACCGGGCTGGCCAACCCGAGCAGCGGTGCCACCAACGCCAGGAGGAGCAGGCTGACCACGATCAGGCTGCCGGCGAGCGAGAGCCGATTCCGGCGGAGCTGACGCCACACCCGCCCCCATCGCTCGGCGGGGCGGGGCGGGGGCGGGATTCTGTGCGACGTCGTCAGGGAGACCGCAGGTGCCATGGTGTTCGCCGGGACCCGGACCGCGCCCCTACCCGAAGCGGAGTCTCGGGTCCAGATACGTGTACAGAAGATCCACCACCAGATTGATCAGGACGTACAGCACCGAGATGTACAGGATCAACCCCTGGATCACCGGGAGATCCCGGTTGTACAGCGCCGTGATCACGAGCTGCCCGACCCCCGGCAAAACGAAGAGCGTCTCGATGACGGCGCTGCCTCCCAGCAGGATTCCCATGTTGATGCCCATCACGGTCACGGCGGGAATCAGGGCATTCCGCAGGGCGTGGCGGAACAGGACCACCCGCTCGCGGAGCCCCTTGGCCCGCGCCGTGCGGATGTAGTCCTGCCCCAGCACCTCCAGCACGCTGCTCCGGACCAGGCGCGCCAGGAGGGCCGTGAGATACGTGCCCAGCGCGCAGCTCGGCAGGATGAGGAACCTGAGCCCGCTCCAAAGATCGGTGACCACGGAGGTGTATCCGACGATGGGGAGCAGGTTCAGCTTGAGCGAGAAGAGAATGATCAGCATGAGCCCCAGCCAGAAACTGGGCAGGGAGAGGCTGACGAGCGTGAGGAGGCGGGCCGCGTGGTCCACCCACGAGTTCCGGTAGACGGCCGACAGCAATCCGGCGGGGACCCCGATCAGGACGGAGATCAGGAGCGCGAGGCAGACCAGCGACAGGGTGGTGGGGAACCGCCAGACGAGCTCATCGACGACCCGGGTCTTGTTGTAGAGCGACTCGCCGAGGTCGCCACGGACCACCCGGCCGAGCCATTCCAGATATCGGATGTGGAGCGGCCGGTCGAGGCCAAGCTGCTTGCGGAGCTCCACGACCTGCTGGGGCGTCCCCTCGCCCCCCAGCATCACCAGCGCCGGATCGCCCGGGATGACGTGCACCAGGGCGAACGAGGCAATGGACAGCCCGAAGAGGATCGGGACAAGCGCGACCACCCGCGTGAGAATGTTTCGCAGTAGGGGCGGCATGGGGATGCCTGGGGTAAGGCGAGTCCGGGGCCGAGGACATCACGCCCTCGGCCCCGGCGTCACCGTTCGGTGCTGCGCGCGACTTCCCTATTTCCCGACCGTCACGTTCCAGGCCCGGGCGTACCCGGCGGACCAGTGCTGCCACCCCTGGACGGTGCTGCGCCACCCCTCGACCTGCGCCAGGTAGATGAGCGGAACCCAGGGCATATCGGTGCGGAGCAGGGTCTCGAGGTCCGTGAAGACCTTCTTGCGATCGTCGTCCTTGAGGGTCTTCCGGGCGGCACCACACAGTCGGTCGTACTCGGCATTCTTGTACCCGGTCGAGGTGCTGGTGCTTTCCCAGAACTGGCAGTAGTAGATCTCGGCGTCCGGGCGCGGGCTGAGGCCCGAGAGAAAGAAGGCGAACTCACCTCCGTCCCAGGTCGTCTGCAGGGCCGCCGACTCCAGCGTGCGCACCCGCACGTTCATCCCCACGGCCTGGAACTGCGCCTGGAGCACCACGGCGATTTCCGGATAGACGCTGGGCTGCAGGTGCGAATCCAGGATGATCTCTTCCCCCTTGTAGCCGGCCTCTTTCATGAGCTGCTTGGCCTTTTCCGGATTCGGTTTGCCATAGGGGTCGTTCCCGTGCACCGACCCGAAGTACGGGGTCCCGATCGGGATGCCGGCCGGCGCGGCCTTGCCCAGCCCGAACGTCACCGCCTTGACGATCTCCTCCTTGTCGATGGCGTACCCGACCGCCTGGCGGAGCTTCGGGTTGTTCATGAAGATCCCCTTCTTGAACCCGAAGCGGAGATCGGCGAAGGCGACCCCCGGTTTGGCGCCAACGGTGAGACCCGGCTTCCCCTTGTACCGCTCCACGTCTTGCTGCGTGAGGGAGAGGGCCACGTCTACGTCCCCCCGCTCCAGCGCCGCGGCGCGGACCGAGGAGTCTCGGATGGGGATGAAGTCCACCTGATCCACCAGCGCCAGCCGCTTCCCCGTAAACCCGGAGGTGGGACGATCATCCACCGTGTAGCCGGCGAACTTCTTCAGCCGGATGACGCTGTCCTTCTTCCACTCCACGAACTCGAACGGACCCGTCCCCACCGGCTTGGTGATGGTGCCCCCCTGCCGCTCGGCCTCGCCGTCCGGGTAGATGACCGCCGGGGCGATAGGGTTCGCCAGCGTGGCGACGAACCCGGCGTTCACCTCGTGGAGCGCGATCTTCACGGTCAGCGGATCGGCGGCTTCGAGGGACTTGATGAGCCGCTTGAACTGGCCGGACCGCGGCCCCTTGGCCTGCATCTTGGTAAGAGAGTACACGACGTCTTTGGCGTCCAGCGTCTTGCCGCTGTGGAACTTCACGCCGCGGCGCAGCGTCAGGGTGTACACCAGGCCGTCCGGGCTGACGGTGTACTTGTCCACCAGCGACGGCTGCGGTCCCATGTCCTCGCCCAGGGCGAACAGCATGTCGTACACGTTGAGGAGGACGACCCGGTTCAGGTAATGGGTCGTCATGTGGAGATCGACGTCGGAGATGTCCCCGTCGGCGGCGATCTTCAGGACCGTGCCCGCCGGCGCCAGGCCCGGCGCCCCGCACAGGAGCACGAGACCCAGGAAACCCGCTGCGAACCATCCCATCCACCCGCGGCGTATCATAATCGATCCTCCTTCGTTTTGAGCCGTTGCTCCACAGTTGCGTCCCCAACCGGTCAGCGGTTAGCAGTCAGCGATCAGCATTCAGCCCAAGACGGAAACCCCCAGCGCGTGTCAACTCGTCGCTCCCTGTTTTTGCTGACCGCTGACTGCTGAAAGCTGAGCGCCCACGTCACTACCAGCGAATACCCTTCTGGGCCGGGAGCCGATGCTGGTCCTGCCGCGGCTCGATCGGCCAGGTCCGGTACTCCTTGAGCCAGGCCAGCATATGCTTCATGATGATCTCGAGGATCTGTTTCCCCTTCTCCGCCGTCGCCTTGGTGGGATCGCCGTGAATCCCCGTGGTCGTCCAGCGGCCCCAGAAATCGTTGAAGCGGACGGCCTTGGTGGAATCCGAGGTCATGTACTGCCCGACATGATCGTTCCCGAAGGCCGCCTTGTCCAGTTGGACTCGCTCCTTGGCGAAATGCAGATAGAGGGAGGTCTCCATCTCGTCGGCGTGGGCATGGACCGTGCTCTCCAGCAGCGGCTCGTATTCGGCTTTGCCCATGGCGAAGTAGCCGAAGGCGCAGCAGATGGACGGCGTCTCCAGGACCGTGCGCCGCGCCACCAGATCCACCATCGGGCCATTCGAGCCGTGGCCGTTCACCACGGCTATCCGCTTGAACCCGTGATAGGCGACACTCTTGGTCACGTCCACGCAGAAGTTGATGAAGTGATCCGGCTGGATATGGATGGTCCCGGGAAAGTCGATGTGATGCAGGTTGAGCCCGCACGGGATGGCGGGCAGGACGAGCACCTGGTCGGGGGCGCGGCGGCCCAACTCGTGGCAGACCTCCCGGACCAGAAACAGGTCCACGTCCAGGGGCATGTGGGGCCCGTGCTGCTCGGTCGAGCCGGTCGGCAAGATGACCACCTTCTGCATCTCGATGGCGTCGTTCATCTCCGGCCAGGTGAGCTTGTTGTACTCGAAGACATCGCGGGCGCGCATGGGGTCCTCCTTTCCGGGGCGTGCGCGGAGCGTGGCGAGTCGCTGGAGGTTAAGTTCGCGGGGTCGGCTTCGGGTATTGTCGATTGTCGACAACTACCGCTGCAGAAAGAACCGAAGCGGCATCGTCACCTCGGCTGCCGGGTTTCTATCAGATGCGGTAGTGCCTGTCAAGGTGCCGGCCGGACTCGCCCGCAGACGCCCGCGCGGCGGGTGCGCTGGCCTCCCCGGCAGTTAGGAGCCGTTACGAAATAACTTGTCCATTCCGGTCAAGTTATTCTTTGACAACGGCTTACACCTCGATCGAGCCGGAGAAGACTTCCACGGCGGGCCCGGTCATGTAGAGCTGGCCGTCGTCCGCCCATTCCAGCTCCAGATCGCCGCCGGAGAGATGGTTGACGATCCGCCGCTCGGTCCGTCCGGTCAGCACGCCGGCGACACACACGGCGCTGGCCCCGGTGCCGCAGGCCAGGGTCTCGCCGCTGCCCCGCTCCCAGGTCCGCTGGCGCACCTCGGTCCGGGAGATGACCTGGACGAACTCCACGTTGGTGCGGCGGGGGAAGGCGGGGTGCGTCTCGATGCGCGGGCCGTGCCGCTCCACCGGGCACCGCGCCACGTCCTCCACGAAGAGGACGCAGTGGGGATTCCCCATGGAGACGCAGGTGATGCGAAACGTCTCGTCCTGCACCGCGAGCGGCTGGTCGATGGCTCGCCCCTCCTGGGGGTCGCCCAGCATGGGGATCTCGGCCCGGGTCAGGCGCGGCTGCCCCATGTCGACCCGCACCCGCTCGACCGTGTCGTCCGCCCCGGTGAAGAGCTGCAGGGTCAGGATGCCGGCGCCGGTCTCGGCGGTGATCGTCGGCTTCCGAGCGATGCCGTGTTCGTTGGCGTACTTGGCCACACAGCGGATACCGTTCCCGCACATCTCCGCCTCGGAGCCGTCCGCGTTGAACATCCGCATCCGCACGTCGGCCCTGCCCGACGGCAGGATCAGGATCAGGCCGTCCGAGCCGATGCCGAAGTGCCGGCTGGAAACCTGCCTGGCCACCTGCTCGGGGTGCTCCACCCGCTCCTCGAAACCGTTCACGTAGACGTAGTCGTTGCCCGCCCCGTGCATCTTCGTGAATCGCATCACCGGCGCTCCTTGCCGTCTATCGCGTCAGCTCCACCCGGCGGCCCTCTTGCGCCGAGACGTACCCGGCGTAGATGACCTCGACGGTCTCGTGCGCCAACAGCAGGCCCGACAACGGCTCCCGTCCCTCGCGCACGGCGTCCACGAAGTCTTCCATCTCCTGGGGGTAACCCCGCATCCAGTCCTCGTCCGGGCTGGGAAACTGCCAGCCGCCTTTCGTCTCCACCTTTTCCGTGATGTACTCGTCTCCCCAGATTTGTCCGTCGGGCGCGTACACCTGGAGGCTGGTGTTGGGGTTGATGTTCACCTGGACCACGGCGTTGTCGAGGTAGGCGGTCAGCAGGTTCTTCACCCCGCCGAGGCTCACGTCGGTGGAGAAGACCGTGGCTTTGGTCCCGTCCTCGAAGGTGAGGATGGCGGCCGACCAGTCCTCGACGTCTTCCCAGGCGGTGACCAGGTACTTCTTCGGCGCCGCCTGCACGGCCGGGTGCTTGGTGAGTTGTGCCACGTCCGCCAGGACGGATTTCACCCGGATCGGCTTCCCGGACTTCTGCATTCCCTCGTAGTGCTTGAGGTGGATCACCGCCCCGATGGGATGGGAGCCCATCCGCAGCATGGAGCCGCCGCCGGATGTCGCCCATTTCCGGGAATAGGCGGCGTGCGATCCCGAGTGGCTCTCCTCGGCGCGCAGGTCGAGTAACGTCCCCCCGCTGGCGTCCATCAGCCGCCGAAGCTT
>Ga0315278_10003483_pt1 | contig 14072 bp, 11 predicted proteins | sample YL17G06_0_MG_FD_203880 | JGI IMG/M metagenome (GOLD analysis project Ga0315278, IMG submission 203880) | Sediment microbial communities from Yellowstone Lake, YNP, Wyoming, USA - YL17G06_0 | ecosystem: Environmental > Aquatic > Freshwater > Lake > Sediment | place: USA: Wyoming | collected...
CCCATATTCCGGGGTCCAGCTCATACGTTTGTAAAGCTTCGGGCCGATTTCTTCCATCCAGGTAATTTTGTTAACGCACGGCGTTAGTGTAAGCTGCGAAAAGCTTGGTAAAAGCTCATCAGGATTGCAGTGCGTTGCATAGTAATAAACTTTATAAATACCTATTACCTTCGTATCTTCCTTGAAATAATACCAGACCGCTGCAAACAATAGCAGTCCGATGATGGCCATTACGAGTGCTCTCATGTCAGTATCTCTTGCTGCCTCATAAAATTGTAATGTTACCCCGGCATTTACTGTCTGGAATTTTACATATTATTCAAATTCCGTCAATCAGCAATTATCGGCATAGCGTAGTTCTTTGTTTGTCAATAAATCTCTTGACAACCCTTCTAATAATCTTTTACTGTTCTAAAACTTGGGAAAATATGAACTTAAAAAGACTTGCCGGCAGGGGAGCCAGCCTGTAAATGAACAGGTGATCTCTGAATCCCCTTCCCATGATTGAGGTGGATAGTGAAGTGCTCAAAATGCCAATTTGAGAATTCTGCTTCTGCCAAATTCTGTGTTGAATGTGGCGGCAAGCTTGAAATCGTCTGCCAGAATTGCAGCACCCGCAATTATCCAAGCCACAGGTTCTGTAGCGATTGTGGCCTCGCGTTAGTTATCCCTTCTGAGCCATCATCTAAAGAGCTTTCGTTCGATGAGAAGCTTGGGAAGATTCAGAAGTACCTGCCCAAGGGTATCACAGAAAAAATCCTTTCTCAAAAAGATAAGATCGAAGGTGAACGGAAGCAGGTCACGGTACTCTTCTGCGATATGAAGGGGTTTACCCGCCTTTCAGAGAAACTCGGCCCCGAAGAGGTCTATGCCATGATGGATCGGGTCTATGAGATTCTCATTAAAAAAGTGCATGATTACGAAGGAACTGTCAACGAGATGACCGGTGACGGGATCATGGCCTTATTCGGCGCTCCCATCGCCCTGGAAGACGCTCCCCAGAGAGCCATACGATCTGCCATGTCTATTCATAGAGAGATGACCCGCTTCAATGAAAGGATAAAACTCGAAAAGGGAGATTTCCCTCCCATAAAGATGCGTATCGGTATTCATACCGGCCCGGTCGTGGTGGGGGCATTGGGCAATGATTTGCGCGTTGAATTCAAAGCTGTGGGAAATACGGTCAATCTTGCTGCCAGAATGGAGAGTTTAGCAGAGCCGGGAACCACCTATATCTCCGACGACACCTTCAAGCTCACGGAAGGAATTTTCCGCTTTGAGTACTTAGGGGAAAAGGGGATTAAAGGAAAGGAGAAGCCGATCCGCGTTTACCAGGTTATCGCCCCCAGTACGAGACGAACAAGATTTGACGTCAGCGCTGAGAGCGGATTAACTCCCTTTGTGGGAAGAGAGCGTGAACTGGAACTGCTTTTGGACGGATTTGAAAGAGTCAAAGAAGGAAGAGGACAGGCCATCTCCATAATTGGTGAGGCAGGCACCGGCAAATCGCGTCTCCTCTACGAGTTCAGGAAAGCTGTCACCAATGAAGCCGTCACCTTTATTGAAGGACGATGCCTCTCTTACAGCAGGAATGTGGCTTATCATCCCATAGCGGATCTCCTTAAGTCCAACTTTGATATCCGGGATACGGACACCGAAGAGAAGATCAGAGAAAAGGTTATCAATGGCCTCAAAATACTGAAAATCGATGAAGCATCCACCCTTCCCTACCTCCTGGAGCTTCTTTCCGTCAAGGAGAGCGGTGTCGATAAGATATCTCTCAGTCCGGAGGCCAAAAAAGATAGAACCCTCGAAACAGTGAAGAGAATCATCCTGAGAGGTTCAGAGATCAGACCCCTGATCATGGCTATAGAAGACCTTTACTGGATCGACAAGAGTTCCGAGGATGTCATGAAGGAATTGATCGAGATTATTCCGGGCGCAAGGGTATTCTTGATCTTTACCTATAGACCAGAGTTTGTCCATACTTGGGGGAGCAGGTCCTACCACAGCCAGGTTACCTTAAACAGACTCTCGAACCGGGAGAGCCTGGCTATGTTGACGCACATTCTTGGAACCCCAAATATTGATAGAGACCTTGAGGAATTGATTCTGCAAAAGACTGAGGGGATTCCTTTCTTTCTTGAAGAGTTCATTAAATCGCTCAAGGATCTGAAGATCATCGAGATGAAGAACAATACATGCCAGTTGTCAAAAAATATAAAGAAGCTCACCATCCCTTCCACGATACAGGATGTAATCATGACAAGGGTGGATAATCTTCCGGAAGGAGCAAAGGAGGTAATTCGAGCAGGCTCCATCATCGAAAGGGAGTTCAGTTATGATCTGATTAAGAAGATAACAGAGTTTTCTGAACACGATACTCTGTCTTATCTGTCCGCATTAAAAGACGCAGAGCTTCTCTATGAGAGAGGTATTTATCCGCAATCTACCTATATCTTCAAACATTCTCTCACGAGAGAGGTGGTTTATGACTCCATCCTGACAAAAAAGAAAAAGCAGCTCCATCAGATAATAGCCAATACCATAGAGGACATGTATAAGCATGACCTCTGTTACCATTACGGCATTCTGGCAAATCACTGCATTGCCAGTGAGAATTATGAAAAGGGAGCGGAGTATGCAAAGCTCGAAGCAAAGAGATACCAGAAGGCCGCCCTATTCAAAGATGCTATCGAGTATGCTAAAATGAGCATCAACGGCCTGGAAAAGCTCCCGCAAACAGAAGCCAATCAGAAAAATCTCATTGATGCCAGAACAACCCTTGCGATTTATAATTTGAGCCTGAATTATCTTGTTGAAGCAAGAGACGCAGTTCAACCCATCATAGATTTAGTAATGAAGATGAACTATAAGAAGAGTCTTGCTGGAATCTATATCACAATGGGGACGTATTCCTTTGGGGTTGAAGAGGATTTCTCAAAAGGAATTCGATATATGAACAAAGCAATCCAATATTCAGAAACTGTCAACGACTTTCTTTCATTATGGATGGCATGTTCTCAATTGGGCATCTTCCTGCCTCATGTCTGCGAATTTGAAAAGGCATTGACGTATTCTGAAAAATGCCTGCAGCTCAGTGAGCTTGCAAATAACCCCATGGGGAAATCACTTTCAAAAGCTTATATGACTTATATGTGTACCCTTCGGGGACATATTGAACTGGCATGTAAACATTGTGAAGAGATGTTAAAAATTGTTGAAGAATCTGGCGACATATATATCAAAGGGACGATCTACTCACACTATGGGGCAGCCCAGTATTACAAGGGCGCATTTGAAGAGGCAGAGAAATACTTTTTAGAAGGATTAACATTCTGCAAAAAAACGGCTCAAGTTGGCTGGGAGTCCATTGCAAATGCCCGACTCGGCTTTATGTATTTTGATACGGGATTGTACGGGAAGGCTCAGGACTATCATCATCAGGCAATAAAGATCCTGGAGGGAGCTAAACTGCACCCATCATGGGCAAACGTCCAAAAAAACTGCTTGGCAAGAGCACGCGTACGCTTACATGATAGAGATATCAACTTCGCTGAATTGTTCGAGCATCATAAAAATAATAAAATGACTGTCTATGAAGGCTTCATGGCAAGGACTATCGGAGACATAATGTTAAATATTGATGATGATCACATTTCGGATGCGGAAGACTGGATTAAAAAGGCCATCGATTCCGACACGAGAAACGGCACTGGCTGGGAGTTAGCAAATGACCATGCCCTGTATGCCGACTTGTTCAAAAAGAAAGGCGATGTATTCAAGGCAAAGGAAAACCTCCATAAGGCGATTGATATCTTCAAGGAATGCGGCGCCGATGGTTGGGTGGATCGAACTCAAAAGTCCCTGGCGGAACTTGCCTGACGAAACTGCCTGCCCCGATCATTTGTCCCCTCCCGTATACTCGCCCGTTCCTCGTAGCGCCTCCGCAAGAGATCTTCCTGTAATTGTTCCTTGCCGTCGCGTTCAACGTAGAATTCCCCTTCCACCTCCTCTATCATCTCGAGATACCTGGAAGCAGCGACCTCCCTTACCACCTTTCTCTGGACAAAATTATGTCCCAGTCGCTGAAACACGGGCATGAGTTTCTTACGTTTTCCCACAATTTTGACAATATCCGTTAAGGAGGTGGCCGAGAGATTAAACTTCATGATCTTCTTCTGCAAGGTGGATGGCTTCATGTGTTTCGGGTAGAATATTACAAATTCGCCGTTACAGTAATCGACGACTGCCCGTCCAAAATGCGAGAATTCATCCCAGAGAAAGTAGCGGTGCGCAGGCATGAACTGCTCCGTTGATTCGGGCAACTGGCTTAATGGAGAGACCCTCCACTTCTCGATCCCCGTCTCGTTAATAAAGTCATGGATGTTCTCGAAAGTGTCTAAATCATCCGTATCATAGCCTACGATGAAGAGGCCCGTTATCGCAAATCCATGTTCGTGAAATATATCCATGGCTTTTCTGTTAGTATCGTAAGACGTTTTCTTTTTGAAATCAGAGAGAGTCTGCTCAGTCAGGGACTCTATCCCGACACACAGATTGAACACCCCTGCCGCCCTCATGACGTGAAGGAGCTTTCGATCTTCGCAGATATCAGCCCGCACCAAAAGGGTCGCCTTCATCCGGGTTGCGTTTCCGGCGAGGGCTTCGAAGAACATATGGGATCTTTTGTCGAAAGGAAGAGCTGCCGTGGGATCCTCAAACATCACCCTCTTGATACTTGACCGCGCAAGGTGCTCCTGGAGATACTCCACGGAACTTTCGATGCTCCGACGCCGATAGCCATTGCCCTGCGAAAGACGCGCTGTGGGGCAAAACGAGCAGTTGTAAGGACATCCCCTGGTCCCCTGAAACGTAAGCATGGGAAACATTCTTTTCTTCAACATCCATATAAGTGGAAGGTATCTAAAATTGAATCCCTGGACAATCTCGTCATAGCCGACAACGAGAGAAAGGTCGGGTATATTATCGAAAGACTCACAGATATGATTTTTGTTGATAGAGGTATCGAAGATGTCCGCTGCGTCCGGACCTTCCGCCTCCAGGGATTTCAAGAGTTGCAGGAAGGCCCCCTCGGATTCACCTCGCAGAGTATAGTCAAAAAACGGAGAAAACCGGGAATCACCGCCCACGGAGATATGCTCACCTCCCAGTACTGTAACTACTTGACGTCCCAGCTTCTCAGCTTCCATCTTGACGGCTCCTGCAATCTCTTCGGCTCTGGTAATTGCCGCCGATTTACAGGAAAAGCCGACCACATCGAACTCTTGCGCCAACTCGCGGGGTGATACTCGAAGTCCCAGTTCTTCATTGAATAGCCTGACAAAATAGCCTGCCTGCCTCGTTACGGACGCTACCTGCAACGCTCCATACCGCTGTGTCCAGAGCGCACCTGCAAGGCAGAAAAACTTCTTGGCGGGCACCACAATAGCAACACGAAGCTGTGGAGATAAATACTTGTTCATTCCGAATCGCTCCGTTCCGGACAATAACTCTGTCCTGAATATTCTCTTACACTTCCCTGGCTGAAAAATTAGTGGTTAAAAATGCGCTTTGCTTAAGGGGAAAATACTTATGTCATAACGGATGACCTGATCTCACCACATTCTCTGAGCTGTTTGATGCTCATATTTATGGGCACGCTCTCAAAATCTCGGTAATGTATTTCGCGACAGGCTTAGTAAAATTATTATCCGTCCAGTACTTGTTATGGCACATGGCGTACCAAAAAGTAGATATGTCGCCAACATTAATTTGCTTATCCTCGATTACGCAAGGTTTTAGGGGAGCTGTGCAATGATTGCATAAATATAACACTGGCCATCCGAGAACATCATCTTGATCATAGAAGTTCAACCACTTTGCCTTATCTTTCAAATCTTTCGTTAAATTATCAGGTGGAAATGTGATGCATTGGACCGGATCATTAGCGAGTTGAAAAAGCGGAATTGGCGAGCCAAAGGTTATAAAGCCCGCCAGTGTTTCCATGCGTTCGAATTTAGTATTTCCATATGGGTCTCCGTCACGTTTTTCTTGTCTGTCCCGGATGTAGTCGAACATTATGACAGAACCCAGCGAATGGGCCATCACTATGAGTGGTTTGTCCGCACTGCCTAAACTCTCTCTTAGCTCAACGATGGATTTATGCACTTTCTCGTGAATGTCATCATATTTATTTGTTTTTTGTGGTTGACTCGAGCTCGTTGGTAGATACCGATATGCGGTGACATCTCCGACATAATTCATCACTAATTTTCTTAATTCAAACCAATCAGGAGGCTCGCGTCCAGGAAAAAGCTCATGCAATAATTTATTTTCTGCACTTTCTAATATGGGAGCCCAATATACGGTTTTCCATTGTATCTTCGCCTGATCAGATATTCTTTCTTTTAATTCTTCAATCATCGGATCCGCAAAATCTTCGTTTTGAGATCCTACACCATGTATTATTAACACCCCAAGTTTAGCCTCTACAGGTGAACTTGCTGCGCTGCGAGCGGCTCCGGTACATCCATAAGAAATTATCAGACAAAAGAATAAAAGCACCATCAGCGAGTAGCGGTATACGCAAGAAAATAAATTTGTCTTCATGTTCGCACCTCCTTTGTCAACCTGCTTTATGTGCGCAGTCGCAATTTCTAAACTATTAAACAAAAGAAAATTTCACGAGACATGCACACTGATATGCACACTGATAGTTGATTTGCTAAATATTTTCAAGTACTATATCAAGAGAAATGGGATTGCGGACAACGACGGCATCCAATCCGGGCTCCCTGGGACTTAGGCTGTGCCGTGAATATTGGGAAGGAGGTCTTATGAATCCGTCAGAAATGGAAGAAAATGCAGGGGCGTTGTTTGACAGGCTTTTCCACTGAAGCCAGGCCGTTCTTGCGGTCGGGCAAGAGAAGCTCGGTAAAGATATGAGTGAGGAAATGCTGAAAGCAATGGATGCCTTCGGCGGAGGGTTGGGGGCCCACGGTGAGACATGCGGCGCCCTCATCGGAGGTCTCGCCGTAATAGGCCTGATGTTCGGCAGAAGTACAGGGGATAAATTTTCCGATTTTCGTATGTGGAAATACGCGCATGAACTCATGAAGCGGTTCAAAGGGGAAATTGCAGACGGCAGCATCCTTTGCAGAGATATCGTCAACGTGGACTGGATGGACCAGAATCAGGTCAAAGAGTATCGGCAAGGCCAAAAGCATAAGGACTGCAGGAAATTGACAGGTAGAACCGCGAAGCTTGTCGGGGAAATCATCGAGCTGGCGACTGCTAAGTAAAAATTTCTATTTATGCACACTCTGCCATTTCGGTGAGCCGAAGCCCTGAGCAGCGAAGGGGCAGCGAAAAATCTTACCCCCCCCTTTCATGAAGGGTGATCTCTTCTGCATATCAAGGAGGAAGAATGTTAACAACTAAAGAAGCCATAGAAAAGAGGCGGAGTATAAGAAAGTTTAAGCCGGACCCCATTCCCGAAGAGCACATAATGGCCCTTGTCGATTCTGCGAGGCTCGCGCCGTCTGGTTCGAATTCACAGCCCTGGCGATTTAAAATAGTGCGGGACCAGGAGACAAGAGCGGCACTAGCAGAGGTCTCCCACAAACAATCATTCATCGCGGAAGCGCCCATTATTCTTGTCTGCTGCGTGGATATAAAAGGTTTTCTAAACGGCACCGTTTCCGGCGCCCAGGACCTCGGCAGGATAGGAGCAGTTGAAGGCAGGATAGTAAAGATGATCGTCGACAGGACGGAGCGGTACACGCCCATGGACATAGAGCAGATTGCCCCCAGAATAGCTTTTAACCTGGCCATCGCTATAGAGCATATAGTATTACGAGCCTTGGATTTTGGCTTGGGGACTTGTTGGATTAGGCTGTTTGATGAAAGAGCGATCAAAAATATGTTCGGATGGGGCGATCATATTCATGTCGTTACCCTGCTCCCCATCGGATATCCGGCCGAATCGCCGGCGCCGCGACGAAGATCGAGCATTGAGGAAATGCTTATTGACTGAATATAGATGAAGCCCGGCAGATCATTAAAGTCGATCCTTTCCATGTTAACAGAGCCGCAGAATATCAGTTTATCAAATTTCTGCCGCTTAAATGTGATGAGCGTTTCTCATGCTTCATCAAATGACAGTCATAGCCAGAACTGTGTAAACGATTTGCATTGATAATCAACTGATTATGCTTTATCCATAAAGTAACATATTACCTTATAATGCCCATGAGTTTCACCGTTTTAATCTTGTTTATTAGCCCATTTGTTTTTCATATTTCCAGTCTTGCGGGGACATGCCGGAGGTAGATCAGTTTGTCCACTACTAAAGACAGGTTTGACATCTACGCGGCGAAACGCCGCCTTTCTGCCGAATTTATCAGGCCACGTGCCAAAAGAGACAATCGGCCTGTCCTTGTATTCCTCCACGAAGGACTGGGTAGCATCGGTCAGTGGCGCGACTTCCCTGAAGAAATATGCGTAGCAACCGGCTGCCCGGCTCTGGTCTACGACCGCTGGGGTTATGGCGGTTCCGATCCTCTGACGGAACCCAGAAGGCTCGACTATCTACATGACGAGGCCCTGCTCAGCCTGCCGGAAGTCCTGAAACAATGCGCCATCGACAAACCTATTTTTATAGGCCATAGCGACGGTGGTTCCATTGCCATAATATACGCGGGAACATATCCGCAAAAGGTAACCGGTATAATAACAGAGGCGGCACACGTCTTTGTCGAGGATGTCACCGTGGAAGGCATCAAGCGCGCTGTCGAAGTCTATGAGAGCACAGACTTGAAAATGCGACTCGCCAAATTTCATGATAATAACACGGAGCTGATGTTCCGGGGCTGGGCCGACATCTGGCTGTCCCCGGATTTCCGGAATTGGAATATAGAGGAATATCTGCCTCATATCACCTGCCCCCTTCTTGCCCTTCAGGGCAAGGATGACGAGTACGGTACACCTGCCCAGGTCGAAGCTATTGTGGGCAAAGTAGCGGGGACTGCAAGAGCATCGATGATTGACAATTGCGGACACATCCCTCACGTACAGGCGATGGAGAAAGTGTTTTCTGAGATGGTAAGTTTCATCCGCGAATTAACTAGACGCTGAATCAAATTCTTGCTTCAAACATCAAGAACATTCAGCGAATCTGCCCTGATCTTTGAGGTTCAATCTTCTTGACAAAAGAATCCGAATTCACTGATTGTGAAAAGATCAAGGACAACACATGAGACGTGAATGCAAGATAGGGCGCGCATCGTCCCGCCATCTCTATGGCCTTCACAGCCGCTTTGCCAATTAAACCATCCTGTGAATCAGCAGCGCAGATTATGTAGAACGCCTCTTGTGGTTTGGTCAGGGTTGATGTATAGAACCCTACAGATTTTAAAAAAGGGGGCATACAGATGAAAACCATGCGTTTTATAATGTTCGTGTGCATGTTTTCACTTCTAACCTATACTTCATTGGATATGGTAAAACCCCTGACACACGGCACGGACAAATAAATGGGACTACTCAAACTTCTCATAAACGATCCTTTAACATTCATTCTCCTTGCCATACCGCTTTTGTATTCTGTTATTCTTCACGAACTGGCTCATGGCTGGGTTGCTTACCGGATGGGTGATCCGACGGCTAAGAGGCTTGGCAGGCTAAGCCTCAATCCGTTAAGGCATCTCGATCCTATCGGTACGCTCATGCTTTTTCTTTTCGGCTTCGGCTGGGCGAAACCCGTGCCTGTAAATTTCAGCAATCTGCACAACACACGCAAGGGGCTGATACTCGTCTCCTCGGCGGGTATCATCACTAATATGCTTCTCGCCTTCTTGGCCTTCTTTTTGTATCGCTTCTTATCGCCGGAGCCCTCGGGGGTTCTTTCCACACTCCTATATTACCTGGCACAGATCAATATCATACTGGCATCATTCAACCTGATTCCGATTCCGCCCCTGGACGGTTCAAAGATCCTTATGGGGTTTGCGCCGGCAGGGCTCCAATACACCCTTTCCCGCCTCGAGCCTTACGGATTCTTTATCATCATCGGACTCCTGTATTTTGGAGCATTAGATCCCCTCATCGATCTTTTCCGATGGATGATTTTGGCCCTCATAAGCGTCTTACTGCCGTAAGGCAGACCATTATCACTCCTTGTCAATGATGTGAATCCGCTCCTGATCATCGGCCGAGAGACTGACCGACCTTCTTGCCGATGCTACATCCCGAAGTCATTATGCAAAAGAATGATCAGCGAACTATTTTACCTTGACGCCAATTTGTTTTTATGTATAAGGGACATTCGAAATGTTGATCCTGAATTTTAATTCTTTTTTTGGAGTAAACAAAATCATATGGAACCTCCTGGTTGTAGAGGGATTGACGATTGTCCGACTGTGGTTCCCGGTAAAACAAAATAGAAGTCTTATCCCGGAAGTATTTACATCACCGATCTGTTAGCCTTTCCTTCGCAGATTTCCGGGGTATATGTTTGCACCGGAAATCACCGCCTCTCCTCATACCTCTATCTCCGATATATTGATTAACCCGACTTTCTAAATCTTTTGATTTATTTAGTCCTATCAGGGGTAGTTCGTTTCCCTTTTGATGGCGCGCGTCTTATGTTCTGGGTTAGCAAGAGTATCCACATCCTGAATCGCTTTCGTCGGCAGTTCATCATATTTCTCTCAGTACTCGGCCCGGGCATTATTGTAATGGTTGCTGATAACGATGCAGGAGGAATTTCGACCTATGCCGTGACGGGTTCCAAGTACGGCTTTTCCCTGCTATGGATTTTCATCATCCTTCTCCCTATGGCCTATTATATACAGGAGATGACAGTCCGCCTGGGAGCTGTTACCAAACGCGGCCATGCAGAGGCAATCTTCGAAGGATTCGGCCCTTTCTGGGGGTGGTTTTCTCTAATCGATCTGACTATCATTAATTGGCTCACCCTGGTAACGGAGTATGTCGGGATGACGGCAGCCATGAGTCTTTTCGGAGTACCGCCATGGTTGACCGTCATTGTAGTTACCGCAATTCTTTTTGCTGTGATTGTTTCAGGTCAATACTGGACTTTTGAAAAAATAACTCTTTTCTTCTGCTGCTTTAATCTCGTTTATATCCCCGCCGCCTTGTGGGCCATGGAAACCCCGAACGCTCCCACGTGGAACGCGGTATTCAAAGGATTCTATAATCCTGATTTGGGCGGCTTTAACGCAGACCTAATCTTCATTATACTGGCTAACATCGGAACAACCATTGCTCCCTGGATGCTTTTTTTCCAGCAGAGCGCTGTTGTCGATAAAGGCCTGGACATCCATGATATCAAGTATGCCAAATTGGAGACTTTCATAGGGTCAATGTCAACATGCATTGTTGCAGTTTTCATCATCATCGCCACGGCAGCTGTTTTTTATTTCCACAAGCCGCCCATTATCATAGAGGATGCAGCCCAGACGGCTGAAGCCATCGTACCTTTTCTGCCCGCTGGGCAGGGCGATTGGGCCCGAAAACTCTTCGCTATCGGTCTCTTTGACGCTGGTTTCCTCGGCGCTCTCTGCATTTCCCTATCCACCTCATGGGCTGTGGGAGAAGTGTTCGGCTGGGCGCATTCCTTGAACAAGAATGTCAAGGAAGCTCCCTGGTTTTATCTGATTTATCTTGCCATGCTCCTCACATCGGGAGCCGTGGTCCTGATTCCAGGTGCTCCTTTAATCACCATTACGATGTTTGTGCAGGTTGTTGCGGTTACCCTGCTTCCGGCATTGCTTGTTTTCCTGCTTTTGCTACTTAATGATAAACCATTCATGGGTGAGCATGTCAACACCCGCTGGCAGAATATTATTAACTGCTCTATTGCAATTTTCGTCATAATCATGTCATCTTTGATGGGCATTAGCACACTTTTCCCGGACATTTTTAAATAACTATACAGGGGTAGAGCCATGGCAGAGATGAATCACAAATTAAGGGTTCCAGACCTGCCGCAGGGAATAGGCAGTTATCGGTTCATCTATTTTTCAGAGCTCTTGAAGAAGCCCATCTGCATTGGAAAGATCGGGAACCGCCTCGGCAGACTTACTGATCTCGTTTTTGCTGGTGCTGAGCCTTACCCTGAAGCTGTCGGCATTTACATCGAACACGGATGGGGCAAACCCACCACATTCATCCCCTGGAGCAGAGTCCTCCGGATAGAAGATGATGCAATTTTTGTTCAACCTCCTGATGAAGGAAACGAATATCCTCCTTTTGTCGACCAGCCGGGCTGGATACTTATGGATAAGCATCTGATGGGTCGCACAATTGTGGACATGGATGACAGGCGCGTCGAGGTGGTCAATGACGTTCATCTCCTCGAAGCAAAGGGGCGGTTCCTTCTCGTCCATGTGGATATTTCCTTCAACGGTTTCCTGCGCCGCTGGGGGTTAGGGAAACTTCACTGGATGAAAGATGACCTTATTTCCTGGAAGTACGTTCAACCTCTGTCCGTCGAAGATGCCGTCTCTACCGATAAAGTATCTCTGTCAGTTACCCGCAGACAGATTCATGAACTCCCCAGCGAGGATCTGGCCGATATGCTGGAAGAACTGGGCAAAGAGGAAAAGGATGCCCTTTTTTCAGCCCTCGATTCAGAGAAGGCCGCTGAAACGCTCGCGGAGGCCGAGCCACGGACACAACGCCAGATTATCGCCGCTCTCCGCAAGGAGCGTGCCCGGAACATCTTTACGGAAATGACGATCCCGCAATTGGCCGGTCTATTTTCCATCCTTCCGCATGACCATGTTTCCGAATTGATGGCATTGCTTACCAAGGATCAGGCCGATCGCGTCCGGGCGATTCTGTCCGAACGCGAAGCGACGGCTAAGGGGATGATGTCCTCCGACTTCCTTACCATGGTAAGGGAGACAACTGTCAGCGAGACATTGGCGAAGATCAGGCAATCCTCCTTGGAGCCGGAAAGTATTTCCTATATCTATGTGGTCGGCGAGAATGGCCAGCCGCTCCTCGGCGTCATCGATCTACGTGAGCTGATTCTTGCTTCAGACGACGTGAAGCTTGGCGATATTATGGTAGAGCCCGTGGTAACCGCAGAGGAAGATGATGTTCAGGACGACCTGTCTGAAATGTTCGCCAAGTATCACTACAGGATGATACCTGTTGTAGACAGCCAGGATAACATTCTGGGTGTTATACGTTACAATGATATTATGAAGGGTGTCGAAACCCGGATCAAGATTTAAGGAGGATGGAATGCCCCGCGTACAAATGACCAGAACGACCAAGGTTGCGCTATACTTTTTAAAATTTTACTTGATCTTCCTTCTGATTTTGATCTTCGTGAAATTTATAAAAAGTTTTTGATGACCTTGGATCACTTCATTTGAAGACATGATTGATTATCGCACCAAAAAGGCTTCTTGATCGGGAAATGACAGCGGATAAAATAAAAGCGCGCGTTCTCGTCTTTATACAACTAATCTGTATTATTTTTATCTTCGCATCAGGCAGTCCTGTGGCATGCCATCCTCTGCTGCTTCTTCTCCAGATTGCGGGAATGGCAATCGGGATCTGGGCACTCACCGTCATGGGCATTGGCAATATGAATATTTCGCCGCTTGTGAAACAGGGGGCAGTGCTGGTAACGAGAGGGCCTTACAGACTCATCAGACACCCCATGTATTTGACTGTATTGCTCGTTATCTGGCCACTCATCATTGACCACTTTTCCCTACTGCGCATCACCGCAGGGTTTGTTCTCACCACCGACTTAATAATAAAGATGCTATTCGAAGAGGGCCTCCTGAGAAAACAGTTTCAAGAATACCAGTCCTATATGAGAAACACCAAAAGGTTGATCCCTTTCATTTTCTAAGTACATTCCATCAAGAAGCCACACAAACATACCCTTCCCAATGGACATAGTCCTTTTAGAGCGGGTCGGGCAAAACTGGACAGGTGCATAAGTGAGGAAGTTGCTCTATAATGACCCCCCTGGAGGATCAGTATATGAGCAAAAGACCAAGACGGAATCATTCACCGGCATT
>Ga0315278_10003484_pt1 | contig 14071 bp, 10 predicted proteins | sample YL17G06_0_MG_FD_203880 | JGI IMG/M metagenome (GOLD analysis project Ga0315278, IMG submission 203880) | Sediment microbial communities from Yellowstone Lake, YNP, Wyoming, USA - YL17G06_0 | ecosystem: Environmental > Aquatic > Freshwater > Lake > Sediment | place: USA: Wyoming | collected...
GGGACGTGTCGAACTGGGCGCTTCCGGAGACGGAGGCGTCGGGCCCCGTGCCATTCACGGTCACATCGCCGACCACCTTGCCGTTGGATTGCTGCGTTGCGGTGAAGGCCCCGTTGGCGTTGGCGATCGGAAAGGCGCGCCCGTTCTTTGTCAACGCGTTGGCGACGGCGTAGTGCCCGCTGATCGTGTTGCCGTTGATCGACACCTGGTCGTAGGTGATCGTGATTGAGCCGGTGAAGACGTCGCCCGTCGGCGAGGTGTAGCCCGACCCGAAGTCGACCAGCACGCCGTTCGGCAGGCGCGAGCATATCGACGGCCGGTTCTGCACCGCGGCGTCGGCCGCCGCGTTGAGACCCGACGTGATGGCGGTCGACACGAACGTCTCGAACGCCGGCCAGTTGACGCCGATATGGCCGAGCCCTTGGAAGATGTCCTGCCCTTCCTCCCGCCCGCCGATGGTGGGGCCCAAGGGGCCCTGGCGGGGGATCACCCTGCGCGGGGTGCCGCGCTTGGGGGTCCACGCGACGCCAAAGACGTCATAGGTCGTGCCGCCCGCCTGCCACGAGGTGAGCGGGACCTGCGGGTCGGTCGTGGAGGTGAACAGGCCCGTTCCGGCGCCCGAGATGACCGCGCCGAGCGTGGCGGTCCCCGTCTGGTTGTAGTAGGTCGCACCGAGCACGTTGACGAGCTGCGCTGTGCAGTCGGTGCTGATCGCCACCGAGCTGCCGGCAGGGATGTTCCTGAGCTGCGTGGTGAGAATCTGGCTATCCGCCGGGCAGCTTGCAAGAGTGGCCAAGAATGCGTCGGTGATGATGCCTGCAACCGACGGACTCGTGGATTGCTGTATCGCCACCAAGGCCTGGTAGAGGCTGTCGTTGCCGTGCCCCGCAGCGACCAGCCTGCCGGTGATGAGACCTGCCCCCTCGTCGCTGAGGACGAAGCTCTGGCTGGTTGGATGCCCGAGGATGGCGGCGGTGCCGTCCGCCGAGATCCCCACGAAGACGCCCCGATCGGCAGCCCCGGCGGCGCCCGTGCCGGCCAGCGGGCTCCCCTGCTGGGTGAGCTGCGCAGCCGCTGCCTGCGCAAGGAACAGCATCCCGACGATCGCACCTGCCTGCCGTGTCATTGTCGCCTCCTCACCACAGCACACCGCCAAAACACCCAGAAACTATGTGACCCACTCACGCATGTCAACCGGAGGCTCGCCCGCGAGGCCTCGCCGGAAGCCAACACGGCTCTCGAAGCGATCTTCCCACTCGTCGCGCACGCCGGTGTAGTAGGAGGATCTTCGACTGATCCCGGCAGATTACGGACCAGGAGCGGGGCCGGAGCGGCGAGCGCGGCTTGCGAGCCCGCCCGAGTCTGGTCGGATCTAGCCACCGGCGCGTTGGCGGGGGATCACTCTCCGGAGGGAGCCCCGCTTGGGGGCCCAGGCGACGGCGAAGACGTGATACGCGGTGCCGCCGGCGTTGAACGTGGTCAAGGGGACGTTCGGGTCGGTCGCGTACGTGAACAGGGCAGTGCCGACGCCCGAGATCACGGACTTGAGCGTGGCAGTCCCCGGCTGGACGAGATAGCTCGCGCCGCGCAGGTCGACGAGCTGCGACGTCCCATCATCGCTTATCGCCAGAGCACCGCTGGCAGGGACGTTCTTCAGCCTCGTCGTGAAGATCTGGCTGCTCGCCGGACAGCTCGCGAGGGTCTCCAGGAATGCGTCCGTGATGATGCCCGCCACAGACGGGTCCGAGAGTGTCTGGATCGCCACCGAGGCATCGTAGAGGCTGTACTCCCCGTATCCCGCGTTGAGCAGCATGGCGATGAAACCCGCCCCCTCGTCGCTCAGGATCAACGAGGGGCTTTCGGGGACCAGCTTCATCAGGAGGAGGTCGCCGCCGCCGGCCGGGGCGTGCAGGGGAGGCTGGCCTGCCGGACCGTTCCAGGCGGAAGAGCCGGTTCCAGCGACGTAGACGGCGCCGCTCGACACGGCGACGCTCGCGCCACTCGTTGCGCTCCCGTAGAAGCTGTGCCATCGGTAAGCGCCGTCGGTGCCCAACGTCAAGAACGCGGTGGAGCCGCCACCCAACACCGGGTTCGCGGGAGGTTGTCCCGCGGGCCCGGTCCAGGTCGCGTTGCTGGTTCCCGTGACGAAGAGGGTATCGAGGCCTGTGGCGACACCGTAGCCGGCGTCGGAGCCGGAGCCGTAGAACGTGTGCCATTGGTAAGCGCCATCGCGCGAGAGCTTCAGCACCAGGATGTCATTCGGATTTGCGGCGTCGCCGTGGTAGGCGTTGCGCGGCGCCTGGCCGGCAGGACCGTTCCACGCGGCTCCGCTCCGTCCCGTGATGTACATACCAAGACCCGCCGCACTGGCCGGGGTGATGCCAAAGCCGGTATCGGAGCCGGAGCCGTAGAAGGTGTGCCACCCGTACGTGCCGTTCGTATCCAGCTTGAGAACGAAGATGTCGTTCCGGTGCGAGGCGTCGCCGTGATAGGGATTGAGCGGCGCCTTGCCGGCGGGGCCGTTCCATGTGGCGCCGCTGTAGCCCATGACGTCGATGCCCCAGGCATCGACGGCGATCGCCCTGCCGCCGTCGTTGCCAGAGCCGTAGAATGCGTGCCACTGGTAGGCGCCGTTGGCGTCGAGCCGCAGCACGAAAGTGTCCTGAAAGCCGGTGAATGGGTTGCGCGGCGCCTGGCCGGAGGGTCCCGCCCAACCGCCGCCGGCGCTGTCGCCGGTGACCGCGAGATTGCCCGAGTCGTCCGCGGCCACGCCCATCCCGTTATTGTTGTAGTTGGCGTGGCCCGAGCCGTAGAACGTGTGCCACCGGCAGGCGCCGCTCGCATCGAGCTTCATCACCACGATCGCGCCGGCGCCGCCGGGATGGGCATGCAGCGGCGCCTGGCCCGCCGGCCCAACCCAGCTTCCGTGGCTGCTGCCGGTCAGGTAGATGTTGCCGTAGAAGTCCTCGGAGATGCCGTTGAGAGCGCCCGGGAAGAAGGTGTGCCAGAGGTAGGCGCCATCGGAGTCCGTCTGGACGACTACCCCGTTGGGGCCGCCGCTGGAGAACGCGTGCAGCGGCGCCTGGGCGGCGGGACCCATCCACGCCGCGTAGCTGAAGCCGATCCTGGTGACTCTGAGAGCGCGGTCGACGGCGACCCCGCCGCCGCCATCCGGATCGCTCGACCCGGAGAACGTGTGCCACCGGTAGGCTGCTGGCCAGGTCTTGAAGGTCACGTCGCCGGACACCGTGTCCGCCGTTGCCAGGACCAGCGCGCCGGCGGCGCAGCAGATCGCAACTCGGAGCCGCCGCTGCGTTTTCTGCATTGCGACCTCCAATCCCGAGCCGATTCCGAACGACGTGCCATCAGCCGCAGCGCTCGTCTCAATATTACCCCTCACCGCAGAACCCGCTCCCGACGGGCGCTCCCGCAACGACGGCTCTGGCGAGGCTCGCTGGAGACTCGGAGGTCAGGCCTTCTTCTTGAGCAGGCCGAAGATGACGAGGATGACGATGGCGCCGACGAGGGCGCCGATGAAGCCGGCGGTTCGCCCGGGCTCGTACAGGCCGAGGGCCTGGCCGCCGTAGGTCGCCAGTAGGGAGCCACCGATCCCGAGGAGCGTGGTCATGATGAAGCCCATGCCCTCCTTGCCCGGATGGATCAGTTTGGCGATGACGCCGACGACGAAGCCGATGATGATCGCCCAGATGATGCCCATGGCGGTCTCCTTTCTCGCTCCCTGCCACCTGTAGAGTACCGCGCACCAATGCTCGGCGAAACCCTCGCGAACGCGTGGATCGAGCCGTGAGGTGCCACTGTCATGCCGCCGGCCGGGTGCGGGCGAACATGCTGCTGTTGGGTTCGCGGCCGGGACCATCCAGCGTGAAACCGCACCGCTCGAGCACCCTGACTGAGCCGACGTTCTCGGGGTAGGTGACGGCGACGACCCTCACCACGCCCGGCGTGGCGAACGCGCGCGCCACCAGTCCCTCGACAAGCTCGGAGGCGAACCCCTGCGCCCGGAACGACTCCACGATCGAGTAGCCCACCTCGACGACACCGTCCGGCCCGGGCGGGCCGAAGTAGCCACCGGCGCCGACCACGACCGCGGTCTCCCCCGCCGGTCGCCGGCGGACGGCATACCAGGTGTACCAGCCGACCGCATCGGGATCTTCCTCCAGGCGACCGCGGAAGAACTCGATCGCCGGCCGGTCGTACTCGCCCGGCGGCCAGCCGGGGGGCACGATGGCGTCGAGCATGCGCGCCAGCCGGTCGGTCGACTCGAGCTCGGCATCGAGGTGCGCGGTACTGGTGGCCACAAGATCGAGGCGGGACGTGCTGATCACGAGCATCGAGCACCCGACGAGCCGACGTCCCAGCGAACGCCAAGGAACTCACACCCATGGGCTTGCAGGTATCGGAGAAGGTCTCGGCGCTTCACGCCGACAATCGGAACGGCTCGCGGATGACGTCGCTGCCTTGCAGCTCTTCTTCCGCAAGGGTGCGATGCGCCTCGAGGACGAGGGCAACGGCTTCACTGAGGTTCGCCCGTGCTTCCTCGATAGTGTTGCCCAGGGTGTTCGCACCCGGGAGCTCCTCCACGAATCCAATGTACCCCAGGGGGACCTTCTTAAAGACCGCTGTCATTTGCACTTTCATCGATAAGCCTCCAGCAGATTAATGATACCGCAGCATCGTCGCATGGCGTCTACGTCGTGTCGGCTGCTTGATGGGCATCGGGAGTCACTTTGCGTGGTGTAGCGTTCGTCGTTGTGTGTGGCCTCCTTAATGAAAGTCCCGCGAGGGCGTGGCGGGGGTGTCGTCGAGGAAGAGCGGGCGGGCGGCGTCGGTGCGGACGGTGATGACGCCGTCGCGCGACTGCACGATCCCCTCGACCTCGAGCAGGGCGTGGCCGGTGATGGTGGAGCGGTTGGCGCGGTAGAAGTCGGGCATGAAGACGACGTTGGCGAGGCCGGTCTCGTCCTCGATGGTGGCGAAGCACATCCCCTTGGCGGTTGCCGGACGCTGGCGGACGATGACGACACCGCCGATGCGCACCCGCTCGCCGTTGCGGCGGCGCTGCAGCTCGGCGGCGGAGAGGATGCCGCGCGCGAGGAGCTCGCGGCGGCGCATCACCAGCGGGTGGGCGCCGACGGTGACGCCGGCGCCGCGGTAGTCGGCGACGTAGCGCTCCTCGCGCGTCATCTCCGGCAGCGGGCTCGGCGCCGGGTTGGGCTGCATCGCCTGCGCCAGCGGCGGCCGGCGGCCGTCGAGCGCCGACACCTGCCAGAGCGCCGAGCGGCGCGTTGCCCCTAGCGATGCAAACGCCCCCACCAGCGCCAGCGCCTCGAGCTCGTCGGCGCGCAGCCGGCAACGCCGCGCCACCTCCTGCACCGACGCGAACGGCGCGGCAGCCGCCTCCTCCGCAATGCGCCTGCCCGGTTCCTCGCGCAGGCCCTTGACGAATCTCAGACCGAGTCTGACAGCAAGAGTGGCAGCAGTCCCACGGTTGGAGCAGGGGTCAGGAGAGGCACAGGGGTCAGGGGTCAGGGGTCCGGAGTCAGGGAGGGACAAGGACTGAGACAGAGGGATGGTCAGGGCGACTTGTTCTCCAGGCGCGCAATCAACCCGGAGAGCAACATCCGGGTCTCCCGAATAGCTTTCTGGATCCCCTCTGTCTGGGTGTGATCCACGTGCCCCAGCCGCTCGGCAAGCAGTACCAACGTCAACAGCTCCGCGAGACTGCCGCGAGCAATCGAGAGATGGTAAAGATACTCCTTTGTGTATCGGCGTGCGTGACCCTCGGCAATGTTCGCCGGAACGCTGACGGCAGCCCGTCGCATCTGATCCCCCAGAGCAAATCTCTCCTCTCGGGGCAGCAGCTTCGTGAGCCCATACACCACTGGCACGAGCGCCATTGCGTTCTGCCAAACCAGCAGATCCTGAAAGCTCTTGACGGTTCCCGACATCGTTTCCCTCGCCTTTCCCAGATCCCTTACCCCTGACCCCTGTCCCCGCATTCAGCGCCGTTCCTGACCCCTGACCTCTGACCCCTGTCCCCGCATTCAGCGCCGTTCCTGACCCCTGACCCCTGACCCCTGTCCCCGCATTCAGCGCCGTTCCTGACCCCTGACCCCTGACCCCTGACCCCATCTTCACGTCTTCGAGCCGGCAGGTCCATTGCGAAGCATTCACGTCGATTGGGAGGACCGCTACGCCATGCCGCCGCCCGTCCTGGACGAGCGTCGCGGGGTGGTAGAACCCCATCGGCCAGCCGTTGAGGAGCGCGCACAGGAACGCCACCGGGTGATATGCCTTGAGGTAGGCGGAGGCGTAGGCGATGAGCGCGAACGAGGCGGCGTGCGACTCGGGAAAGCCGTAGAGCGCGAACGAGGTGATCCCTTGGACGATGAGGTCGGCTCCCGCGCCGGTGATGCCACGCACCGCCATCCCGTCGCGGAGCTGCTTCTCCATCGCGCGCATGCGCTCGACCGAGCGCTTGGCGGCCATCGCGCGGCGCAGCTCCTCGGCCTGGCCGCCGGTGAACCCCGCCGCCACCATGGCGATGCGCATGAGCTGCTCCTGGAACAGCGGCACTCCGAGGGTGCGCTTGAGGATCGGCTCGAGGTCGGGGTGCGGGTAGACGACCGGCTGCCGGCCGGCGCGGCGCTCGAGGTATGGGCTGACCATCTTGCCGACGATCGGCCCGGGGCGGATGATCGCCACCTCGACGACGAGGTCGTAGAAACGGCTCGGGCGCATGCGCGGCAACGTCGCCATCTGCGCCCGGCTCTCGACCTGGAAGACGCCGACGGTGTCGGCCTTGCAGAGCATGCCGTAGACCTTCGGGTCGTCGGCGGGCAGATGCGCGAGATCGACCTCGACCCCTTCGTGCTCCCTGATCAGCGGCACCACCTCCTCGAGCACCGCGAGCATGCCGAGGCCGAGCAGGTCGACCTTGATGATGCCGAGGTCGGCGCAGTCGTCCTTGTCCCACTGGATGACGACCCGCCCGGGCATCGACGCCGGCTCGAGCGGGACGACGTCGTCGAGCCGGCCGTGGGCGAGCACCATGCCGCCGGAGTGCTGGCCGAGGTGGCGCGGCAGGCGGAGAACGCGGGTCACGAGGTCAACGAAGAGCTGCGCGCGCCTCTCCTCGGGCGCCAGGCCGGCGGTGCGCAAGTGGGCGGCGAGCTCGGCGCGCGGCTCGCCCTCGAATCCGCCCCAGCCGCCGAGCAGCGATGAGAGCTTGTCGAGGTGGGCCGGCGCGAAGCCGAGCGCCTTGCCGACCTCGCGCACCGCGCTGCGACCGCGGTAGGTGATGACGTTGGCGGTCATCGCGGCGCCGCGCTCGCCGTAGCTGCGATAGACGTGCTGGATCACCTCCTCGCGCCGGTCGCCCGATGGGAGGTCGATGTCGATGTCCGGCCACTCGCCGCGCTCCTCCGAGAGGAAGCGCTCGAACAGCAGCTCCATGGCGATCGGGTCGACGGCGGTGATCGACAGCGAGTAGCACACCACCGAGTTCGCCGCCGAGCCGCGCCCCTGCGCGAGGATGCCACGCGAGCGGCAGAAGCGCACGATGTCGTGGACGACCAGAAAGTAGCCGCACAGGCCGAGCTTCTCGATGAGCGCGAGCTCGCGCTCGAGCTGCGCGAGCACTCGCGGCGACGGCTCGCGGTAGCGCTCGCGTCCCCCGGCGTGGACGCGAGCGCGCAGCTCCTGCGCCTCGTCCCTCCCCTGCTCCAGGCGCGCCGACGGAAAGCGGTACGGCAGTTGCGAGAGGCGGAACGCACAGCGCTCGGCGATCAGCGCGGTGTTGGCGATCGCCTCGGGGAGATCGGCGAACAGGCGCGCCATCGCGGCTCCCGAGCGCAGGTGGCGCGCGCGGTTGACCTCGAGGCGGCGGCCGGCGGTGTCGAGCGTGCACTTCTCGCGCAGGCAGGTGAACACGTCGGCGAGGGCGCCGTCCTCGGGCGCGGCGAACAGCGCGTCCTGGGTGGCGACCACCGGCAGGTCGAGCTCGCGGGCCAGGCGCACCAGGACGGCGTTGCGCGCATCCTCGCCGCGCCGCAGATGGCGCTGCACCTCGACGGCGACGCCCTTGCCGCCGTAGATCAGCACCATCCGGTGCAGCACGTGCCGCGCCGCATCCTCGCCGTGCTCCGCGAGCGCCCGCAGCAGCGGCCCGTTCTCGCCGCCGGTGAGCGCGATGAGACCGGAGGCGTGCTCGCCGAGCAGATCCCAGGGGACCCGCCCCCCTCCCTTGCCTGGGGACCGGGGCTCGGGGCTCGGGGCGCGGCCCCCTCCCACCCCGGGAGCGGGCGGAGGAAGGCCGTGGAGGGCGGCGGTGGTGAGGAGGCGGCAGAGGTTGGAGTAGCCGCGCGCGTCGCGGACGAGCAGCGGCAGGCGGCCGCCGTCGGCAAGCACCGCCTCGGCGCCGACGATCGCCTCGACGCCGGCCTCCTTCGCCGCCTTGTGGAAGCGCGGGATGCCGTACACCCCGGCGCGGTCGGTCACCGCCAGTGCCGGTAGGCCGAGCGCAGCAGCTCTCTCCGCAAGAGCTTCAGGCTCGCTCGCGCCCTCGAGGAAGGAGAAGGCGGTGTGGGCGTGGAGCTCGCAGTACCGGGGCTCGGGGCTCGGGGCTCGGGGCTCGTCCCCCGCCCGCCCGCGGGTCTCGGGGCTCAGGGTTCTGGGCTCGTGAGGAAAGGACAAAATCAAGACTTCTCCTTCAAGCGAGCGATTAGGCCCGAAAGTGGTTTGCCAACGTCGTCTACTGCCTTTTCGAGATCGCTGAGCTCTGCCGGTGTGATGTAGCCAAGCCGTTGGGCCACTAACAAGAGCGTGTGAAGCTCCGCTAGGCTCCCACGAGCGATTGACAAGTGCTGCAGAAACTCCTTTGTGTGTCTCCTGGCGTGACCTTCGGCGATATTCGCGGGAACACTTACAGTTGCTCTGCGCAACTGTTCGCCAAGTGCGAACCTCTCCTCTGCAGGCAGCTTTCTGACAAGCTGATAGACCTTGGGGATCAGATCCATGGCGTGCTGCCACGTCCTCAGATCCTGGAAGCTCCTCACTTGGCCGCTCATGGGGTTTTCTCCTTCATCCCGAACCCCGAGCCCCGAACCCCGAGCCCCGTCAGTCATACAGGCCATCCGCATACCAGCGGCGCTCCAGGCGGTCGTAGTACAAGCGCAGCACCGCGCCGTCGGAGGTGGCGACGTCGTAGTCGTCGCGCGCGAACGGGCGGTCCTGCCACCACTCGCCGACGAAGCGGTACGGCCCGGCCCAGCCGACGATGAGCCCGCCGCAGCCATCGGTCAGCACCACCACGGGACGCCCCGAGGCCAGCGTGACCTGCGCCGGCCGCGGCGGCCTGAACGCCCGTAAGACCGCGGCTCGGGGCTCGGGGCTCGGGGTGCGAGAAACCGGAGCCCTTTCGGGCGGGAGGGAGGGACGAACCCCGCGCCCCGAACCCCGAACCCCGTTCTCCAGGCTCGCCGGGACGAATGGCACAACGCTGCCCCTCCCGGGGCGATGGGTGTCCGGGATCGACGGGGCGCCGACGCGGTCGGGGCCGACCAGCGCGCCCAGCCGCACCAGCGTCGCGGCGAGCTTGCCGGGGGCCGGCAGCGGCGGGGTGAACAGCGAGCCCTGCAGCATGCGCACGCGCCCCGGCGTGGCCTGGGCGATGATCCCCTCCACCGCCGCGCCCGGCGGGGCCGCCTCGAGCTGCAGGCGGGCCATCGCCAACACCGCGCCCTCCTCGCGCGTGGGCGCCGTGAGCGCGATCCGGTACTCCCGGCTGCCACCGCCTTCCAACTGCAGCTCGAGCAGCAGCTCGGCGAAGCCGGCGCCGCGCAGGTCGAGCCGCCCGGCCAGGCGCGAGAACAGGCCGTGCAGCGTGAACAGGAAAGGCTCCAGCGTGGTGAGAGGGTGATCGAGAACGATCCCCTCGCGCAGCAGCTCGCGGGCGGGATCTGGGATGAAGCTCGCGCTCTCCTCGCCGCACGCGAGCCGGTGCAGCGCCAACCCGCCCTCGCCCAGGCGCAGCGTCACCTCGGCCCGAGGCAAGGCGGCCAGCGCGCCAGCCGACGAGATCCCCCACCGCCACAGCGCCGCGGCCAGCTCCGGCGCGGGATCGAGCAGGGCGAGCGGCAGCGGGGCGAGGAATGAGCGCTCCTCGCCCGGTGGGACGATCACAGCCTCGCCGCAGCGCGCAGCCACGACGGCGATACCGGCGCTGCCGGCGATGCCGGCCTGCGCGGCGAGCCCAACGCGGTGGCAGCGGCGCAGCAGCTCGTTGGCGACGGCGTCGTCGCCACCCCAGCGCAACCGCTGGCCGCCCACGTCGAGGATCACCTCGCCGGGGCGCGTGCGCCTGACATGGGGCGAGAGGCCGCCCGCCACGTCGGCGATCGCCTCGCCCGCCGCGGCAGCCACCTCGGCGGGCGTCACCCGCAGCAGCACGGCCGGCGCCACCTGGCGGGCCTGCGCCGCCGTCATGCCGGGCTTGACGCCCAGCTCCGCGGCCTCCGCCGAGACCGCCACCACCGCGTCGCGCGGCGACGGCCCGGCCGCCACCGCGAGCGCCGCCTCCCCCAACTCGGGGTAGCTGCGGCGCAGCGCCTGCAGGGGAAAGTCGGGCACCCGGAGGGCGGCTAGGCGCATTCAGTCCCCCACCACCCTGGAGGCAGTTGTGGTGCGGGCATCTTGCCCGCACGTTTCGGGAGCCCACCGGAACGTGCCGGCGAGACGCCGGCACCACAATGGGCCAGACAAAGATGTACGGTCAGAAGCCCTCCGCTCGGTCGGCAAGTGGGGCCGTGCGTGCGGCGCCGCGCTGAAGATGGAACACGATGTCGAGTCCAGCGAGCCAGTGGCGCTCCACGTTGTCTCGCGCCTCGTGCCTCGCGCCTTCCTCCCGACCACCCACCCAAAGCGGGAGCGCTTTGTCCAACAGCACCGTGACGGCAGCGGAGGCGCCGGCCCACGGACGCTCGCAGAGCACCAGCGCCACCGCGCCCGCCCGCTCCACCGCCCTGGCCAGGCGCAGACGCAGCGGTCCGCGGCGCTTCGTGCCCGACTCCGCGGCCGGCGCCTCCTCCTCGCTCCGCAGGCGGCCGCGGCCGTCGCCGACGTCGAGCACCACCACCGCGAAGCCGCCCGTCTCCAGCACCACCTCGGCGACCCGCACCACCTCGCCGGCGGTGCGCGGCCGGACCCACAACACGCGGTCGAGGCTGACGCCGGCGGCCGCCGCGGAGGCGGGGTCGAAGGCGTCCGCACCGTCGATCCACGCCGCCACTTCTCCCCACGCGGTGGCGGCGGCCAACGTTGCGATGGCCATCCCGGTGCGCCCGCAGGAGAGCGAGCCCACCAGCTCGCACACCCGCCCCTGCGGCCACCCACCGCCCAGCGCGGCGTCGAGCAAGGGCACACCGCTCGGGCGACGCGGGCGGGCGCGCTCCCGGCTGGCCCAGCGCAGCGATGCCTCCCGCAGCGAGGCGAGGACCTGCCCGCCGTCCTCGAGTTGCCCCTGCCTCGCCGCGAAAGACGTCATCATAGTCAACGTCAATTTAATACCGACAATCATAGTTGTCAACCTCTTTAGTTGACAACCCCGAGAAAAACGCCTATGCTGACTATGATAGGTGTCGTGTGGCGGCAAGTAATCTAGGACCAACCCTCCGCCAGCTCCGCAAGAGCCGGGGCCTGAGCCAGCACTCGCTGGCCGAGCGGGCCGATGTCTCGCGCAACTTCATCGCCCAGATCGAGCGCGGCGAGTCGACACCCACGGTTTCGACGCTGGGCCGGGTCGCCGTCGCCCTCGGCAGCACGATCGCCGAGCTGCTCGGCGAGGAGCTGTCCACCACCCCCTCGCCCGACACCGTGCCGGTGCCGCTGGTGGCCGACGTCATCGCCGCCGGCCCGCCCCTCTTCGTCGCCGACCACGTCGAGCGCTACGAGCACTTCCCCTACAGCTTCCTGCGCAACCTCGGCGTCAACCCGCGCCAGTCCGTAATGGTGCGGCTGGGCCAGGGCCAGGACTCGATGGCGGACACCATCCCGCCCGGATCGACGGTGCTGCTCGACAACACCCCGGTCCGCGACGTGGTGCCGAAGGGGATCTACGCCGTGCGCGAGGAGGTCGCCGGCGAGGTCGGCTGCACCGTCAAGCGGCTGGTGCTCGACGCCGCGTCCCGGGTGCTGATCCTGCTCTCCGACAACCCGATGTACCTGCCCCGCGCGATCCGCCTGAAGACCGGCCAGCCGCTGGCCGACATCGTCATCGGCCGCGTCGTGTGGTGGACCCCGCCCAGCCCGATCGCCTTCCGCCGCTGATCGACGGCGAACGCCGATCAACGTCTCCGTGATCCGCTACTACCGCTCGAGCGCGCGCTCGACGAGCGTCTCCAGACAAGCAGCGTAGGAGTCCCAGCTCCACGCCGCCGCCACGGCGCGCGCTCCCGCGGCGAGGCGCGCCCGCAGCTCCGGATCGAGCAGCCGGGACAGCGCGGCCGCCAGCGCGGACGCATCCGAGGGCGGCACCAGCAGGCCGTTGCGGCCGTCCTCGACGATCTCCGCGAGACCGCCCACCGCGGAGGCGACGAGCGGCAGGCCGTGGCCGAGCGCCTGCGCCGCGACGGCGGAGCCGGTCGCCGCTCGGTACGGCAGGACCATGACATCGGCGGCCGCCAGCCATGTCGGCACGTCCTCCTCGGGCACCCACTCGAGGCGCACGATCGCCTTGCCGGCGGCCGCCAGTCGCTCGATGCGACGCCTGGTTTCTCCGTCCAGCGGCCCCCATGGCTCGCCCGCCAGCAGCAGGACGGCCGGCGAGTCCGCGGGCAATCGCGTGATCGCATCGACGAGAACATCGACGCCCTTGTACGGCCGGATCAAGCCGAAGCTCAGGAAAGCCACGTTGCCTTCGCTGAGCCCGAGTCGGCGGCGCGCCTCTTCGCGGTTCGCCCCGCCGGTCGGCTCCATCGCCAGCGGGTGCACCTGAACCGGGATCTGCGGGAACTTCTCCCGCAAACCGCTCGCGACGGAGCTCGCGTGGCACAGGAACCCGCTGCACCTGGCGAGGACGAAGTTCGCACCGCTGCGCGCCAGCCAGCCGGCATCGTGGTCACAAGGGTTGTGCACGATCGCGACGAGCGGCGGCACCTCGGCGCGCGCCAGCCAGGCCTCCATCGGCGCCCACGCGGCCGTCCAGTACGGCAGGGCAACGGCATCGGCTCCGACGGTGCGCAGCCGCTTCGCGAGCCGGCGCCATGACAGCGGCTGGAAAACGCCGAACGAGGGCTCCGCTATCGCCAGGCGCCGGCACGCTCCCGGATCAATGTCGCGCGTGCCGGGGTAGAGGAAGCGCGGGTATTGCCGCGCCGCGGTCAGAAAAGCCGCAAGGCTGCCGCGGCGATCGAGGGCCTCGGCTAGCTTCGTCGTCGTCCGCGAGATCCCGCCGCGATACGGCCATGAGGGTCCGACGAGAGCGAGGCGCGGCACGAGCGAAGCCTATCACTCCGCGCCCGCCCCGCCGGGCGGCGCAAAGGAAAATTGACAAGGCGGGAGCGCCGGTCCACTCTGCGCGTGTCACCCGTTCCACCCGGGAGAGCCTGATGCCATCGATCTTCGACGCCATCGTCGGTTACTTCGAACGAGACGGTTGGAAGTACCGCCGGCTCACCGGTCATGACGCCCTCGAGATGGGCGTCGCCGGCGAGAAGAGCACGTACCGCCTCGTCGTCGTCATCGATGGCGACCGCAGCATCGTGCGGTTTCTCACTTTCCTCGAGGGAAAGGTGCCGGAAACGCGGCGGCGCGAGGTGATGGAGTACCTCACGCGCGCCAACTACGGCCTTCTGCTCGGCAACTTCGAGCTCGATCTCGGCGACGGCGAGGTCCGCTTCAAGGCCGCGGCGGACATCGAGGGCATCGGGTTCTCCTACGAGCAGTACCAGAGCACCCTGTACGTCTCGGTGGCGATGATGGACCGCTATTTCCCCGGGCTGCAGAAGGTCGTCCAGGGCTCGTCGGACGCCGCCGCAGCGATCGCCGAGGTCGA
>Ga0315278_10003485_pt1 | contig 14069 bp, 10 predicted proteins | sample YL17G06_0_MG_FD_203880 | JGI IMG/M metagenome (GOLD analysis project Ga0315278, IMG submission 203880) | Sediment microbial communities from Yellowstone Lake, YNP, Wyoming, USA - YL17G06_0 | ecosystem: Environmental > Aquatic > Freshwater > Lake > Sediment | place: USA: Wyoming | collected...
AGTTCATCACAGAAGGAGAGGAGGAGATCGGTAGCCCCAATCTGCCTGCCTACTTCGCCGCACACGCCAAGGAGTTGAAGTCGGATGTCGCCCTGTGGGAAGGAGCCACCATTGATGCCGCGGGACGTCCTTCTCTGTCACTGGGGACGAAAGGGCGCCTAACAATCAGGCTCACTGTTGAGAACCAGAACCGGCCCTTACACACGCTGTATGGTGCACTCATCGAGAACCCGGCTTGGCGACTGGTTTGGGCTCTCGCCACTCTCGTTGCTCCAGACGACAGCGTCCTGATCCCTGGGTTCTACGATGCGGTTCAGGCGCTCGAGCCAGCGGCTGAAGAGCTAGTCAGGGCCTTGCCGTTTGACGAGCAGGAACTGCGCAGGACGTTTGGAGTTTCCAGGTTCGTTGGCGGGAGATCGGGCGAAGCACTCAAGCGCCACTTCGTGCTCTCACCCTTCCTGACGATCAATGCCTTGGAGGCAGGTACAGAGGATGTGGTGCCGGCAAAGGCAACAGCGATTGTGGCATTTGGACTCGCGCCCGGGCAGGATCCTGACGACATCTATGAGAAGTTCTGCTCTCATCTGAGGAAAAGCGGATTCCCAGACGTCTCTACTGAAGTTGTCGTGGCGTTACCGCCGCATCGATCGCCAATCGAGTCTTTCCCAATCGCACCGGCAGTTGAGGCGTTGGAGCACGTTTTCGGAGTCAGGCCGCTCATCTATCCGTACTCCCCGGGGGCATCTCCGTCCTACCTACTGCGAGAACTCGCAGTACCCTGCGCGGACTTCGGGTGCGTTGACTGGGTCGGCGGCAACTTCCACGGACCGAACGAGAACGTCCGACTCCGCGACTACATGAACGGAACGAAAGCGTTGAGTTGGTTCCTGGAGCTATGTGGGAGGCGACAATGAGGAAGTCAATGGCGAAGACAAGGCGGAGCTGCACTGTTCGCTTGACGCAAGGGGGGGGCAAATGCTGTCGATCCTGAAATACATTGAGGAGCACGAAGAAGCCTTCCTGCAGGACATCACGACACTCTGCAACCAGAAGAGCATCAGCAAGACAGACGAGGGAACAAGGGAGGCCGCTGAACTCGTCAAGGGATTCTTCGAGGACCTGGGAGCCGAGGTGCATATATCAGACCCCAAGTCGCCCCGACCGGTCATCTACGCGAAGATACGTGGCGAGAAGGAGATGTCTGTACTGCTCTACAACCACTACGACACTCAGCCGGCAGGAGACCTCTCTCTCTGGAAGACCGATCCATTCGTGACAACGGTCTTGGACGGGCGGATCATTGTACGAGGCATCTCGGACAACAAGGGTGACCTCATGTCGCGGATTCATGCCGTCCGCGCCTTTCTCGAGACCAGGGGCCGTCTTCCTGTCACCGTCAAGTTCATCACAGAAGGAGAGGAGGAGATCGGTAGCCCCAATCTGCCTGCCTACTTCGCCGCACACGCCAAGGAGTTGAAGTCGGATGTCGCCCTGTGGGAAGGAGGAAAGGTTGACAGACAAGGGCGGCCGGATCTTGCGCTGGGGACGAAAGGGCGCCTAACAATCAGGCTCACTGTTGAGAACCAGAACCGGCCCTTACACACGCTGTATGGTGCACTCATCGAGAACCCGGCTTGGCGACTGGTTTGGGCTCTCGCCACTCTCGTTGCTCCAGACGACAGCGTCCTGATCCCTGGGTTCTACGATGCGGTTCAGGCGCTCGAGCCAGCGGCTGAAGAGCTAGTCAGGGCCTTGCCGTTTGACGAGCAGGAACTGCGCAGGACGTTTGGAGTTTCCAGGTTCGTTGGCGGGAGATCGGGCGAAGCACTCAAGCGCCACTTCGTGCTCTCACCCTTCCTGACGATCAATGCCTTGGAAGCCGGCACCCCTGGCGTGGTGCCGGCAAAGGCAACAGCGATTGTGGCATTTGGACTCGCGCCCGGGCAGGATCCTGACGACATCTATGAGAAGTTCTGCTCTCACTTGCGGGAGAGCGGTTTCGCGGACGTCTCCCTCGAGAAGCTCGCGGCTCTTCCGCCGTACCGATCCCCGCTGGCAGTCAACAGCCCCCTCGTGTCGCTGGCCCGGCAGGCGCTTCAAAAGGCCTACCGATGCGAGCCTAGAGTGTTCCCGTACTCTGCCGGTGCGTCTCCCTGCTACTTGCTGGACCGAGTGAGCACTCCGTGCCTCGACGGAATTGGCGTGGACTGGGAGGAGGACAACGTTCACGGTCCCAATGAGAACATCCGGCTGGCTGACTACATGCAGGGAACAAAGGCGCTCTGCTTCTTCCTGGATCTCTGCGGCACCGGGATGGCGGGGAAGTGACCTTCTGCAGATACAGAGGGAGGTGGGAGCCAAGGCGAAGGCATAGCAGCAGCTTGTAGCTGAACATTCTGATCAGTGCCCAGGGAGGTAAGGAGGTAGTGATGAAAGGCGGAGGCAAGGCAGTCTTGGCAGTAGTGTGTATGGTGTCGTTGTTAGTCTGCTGCAGCATAATGGCAGGAGCTACGACAAAAGCCAATGAGTTCGTACAACAGGTTGCAAACTACCTGCAGGTTCCAGACGCTCAAGACAACATGCAGTCGGCTGGTTTCATGCTCCGGGGGACGTATGAGGGGCTGGTGACCTACAAGACGCAAGGGACGGTTGAGCTAGAACCGTGTCTGGCGACGTCGTGGGAAGTGTCTCCCGACGGATTGATCTACACTTTCTACCTCAGACAGAACGTCCTCTTCCACGATGGCACACCGTTTACGGCGCTGGCGGTGAAGCTGTCATTTGACCGGATCATGACCCTTAAGCTTGGAAAACTCGGCTACATCGAGGGCATCGTATCGTCAGTCGAAGTGGTAGATGACTACACGGTGAGAATCCTGTTGACGAGCCCTGTAGCGAGCATCCTCTCCCGGCTCGCCAACATCCCGATCGTCTCACCGACGCCGATCCTGCAGCACCCGGAGGACATGGCGAAAGAGTGGTATGCGAACAACATGGCTGGCACCGGGCCGTACATGCTCGACTACTTCGACCCGCCAGCCGAAACGGCCTTGAAGCGGTTTGACGCCTACTGGGGCGGCTGGGAAGGCAAGCACTTCGACAGAATCTCGTTCGTCACCGTCCAAGATCAGCTCACGGCGCGGCAGATGCTCCTTGGCGGCGATATAGACGCAGTGTGGTCAGTCCTCGTAGAGGACTTCGCTGGACTTGGTGAGAACCCTGATGTGCAACTTGTCGCAGGCTCTCCGCCCACGTACTACACAATTGCATTCAACTGTCTGAAATTCCCGACGAACAACCGCCGCGTTCGTGAGGCAATAGGCCTCGCTCTCGACTACGAGACGGTCATTGCCCTGATCGGGGGGCGTCCGCTCAACGACACCATTGCTGGACCTGTGGCCGAGACGAACGGCTACTACGACGGCACGCTGCTGACGCCTCAGTACGACCTGGAGCGAGCGAAGACACTCCTTGCCGAGGCGGGTTTCCCCGGAGGAGCGGGGCTTCCGCCGATTGAGCTCGTGTGGTCCCGGATGTGGGATGTGGAGGCAAAGACGGTACAGGTGCTCCAGGAAGGCTTGAAGGCGATTGGGATCAACGCCGTGTCTATCCCAATGAACTTCGCGCCGATCCTCTCCAAGGAGAGCACGCCGGAGACTGCTGGACAGCTCTGCTTCATCGTCTCCGACCCCTCGATCGACGCAGTCCCTGACCAGTTGATGCAGAACATGTATCACACCGGTGGGATATACGACTTCTCGTTCTTCTCCCGGACGCCTGACGGCCTTGGACTGGACGCGCTCATCGAGCAGGCGGTCTTCAAGACCGACGATGCAGTGCGCTTGGAGCTGTACAAGGAGCTGCAACAGCTCCTTGTATCCAACTACGTTGCGATGTGGGCTTTCAAGACGGTTGACTTCACCGCAATCCGGTCAGACGTGCGGGGCTACGTGCTGGTGCCCGCGTACGAGAAGTACGTTCCCTTCTACCACATGTGGAAGGATCGCTAGCCTCCAGCGGCAGGCACTTGGGGTAGGCGCCCCCTGGGGGCGCCTACCCCGTCCGAGGAGAGGGTATGTCGGTCTACCTACTGCGACGGTTCGCAATGATGCTAGTCACCTTCTTTGGGATAACGCTGGTCGTCTTCACCATGACTAGGGTCATTCCTGCAGACCCAGCGCGCGCCGCGGCAGGTGTAGGCGCTTCTCCACAGACGGTCGCGATGATACGTCACGAATTGGGGCTAGATCGTCCCTTGCTCACCCAGTATCTCTTCTACATGCGGGACCTCTCCCGCGGTAGCCTGGGGAAGTCAGTGTACAGCCGCAAGCCCGTGACGACGGAGGTGCTGCGATACCTGCCCGCTACCATAGAGCTGGCGATGACGTCATTCCTGGTGCTTTGTCTAGTTGGAATTCCGCTGGGCATTCTCGCTGCGACTCACCGCGGACATGCCGTAGACGTCGTCACACGCATCGCCGCAGTGGGAAGCACCGCCCTTCCAATCTTCTGGCTCGCGCTGATACTGCAGTTCATCTTCTTCTACCATCTGCATTGGTTCCCTATCATCGGCCGATCAGGTGGGATAGCTTTGCGACCTGAGCACATCACGGGGTTCTATGTGTTCGATGCTCTCATCACTTGGAATTGGCCCGCTCTTGTCGACACGCTCCGCCACATGTTCCTTCCGCTGGTAACGCTTGTAGCATCCCGTTTGGCGGTAGTGGTACGGCTTACGAGAGTGTGTGTTCTCGAGGTGCTCTCGGAGGACTATGTTCGGACAGCGAGGGCGAAGGGCGTTCCCAACTCGCGTATCGTCTACAAGCACGTCCTGCGCAATGCTGCAGGCCCCATCGTCACGGAGCTTGGGATGCAACTTGCATGGATGCTGGGGGGCTCCGCCGTTGCGGAGGCGATCTTCGTCTGGCCTGGGCTTGCTTACTTCGCACTTCTCGGGATGGCGAGTGTGGACTACAACGTCATTATGGCCTTCACACTAGTGTTCGCGTTGATATTTCTTCTCAGCAACCTACTGGTGGATGTAATCTGCGCCTTGTTGAACCCGAAGATCAGGCTTGAGTAGACAATGATGCCGCTACTGCGAATAGTCGCCCGATGGACTCTGGCTAGCCGGATGAGGCTCTGCACCGTGGTGTTTGTGGTCTTCATCTTGGCGATTGTGGCGTTCGGGCCGCTTCTATCCCCCTACAGCACGACGGCGATCAACGCAAGTGAGCGCTTCCTGCGGCCGAGCTGGAGCCATCCCTTCGGGACAGACGAAATGGGCCGTGACATCATCACGCGCGTGCTCGCTGGAGCACGCCTCTCGGTGCTGATCTCTGCGAGCGTCCTGTCCGTGACCTTGATCGTCGGAGTTGTCGTCGGAGGAGTGGCGGGTTTCTACGGTGGTCTCGTCGACCTTGTAGTGATGCGGATCACCGAGATCTTCCTCACTTTTCCCACTCTCGTGCTCGCAATGGCACTTGCAGCCTCGCTCGGCCCCAGCCTCGGGAGCATGATCCTCGCCCTGAGCATCGCGTGGTGGGCTTCCTACGCAAGACTTTTGCGTGCGAAGGTGATCGAGTTGCGCGAGGAGCAGTATGTCGAAGCGGCACGCGCACTTGGCATGAGCTCCTGGCGAGTGCTCTTTCGCCACATCCTGCCGAACGCGCTCGGCCCCCTGGTGGTGCGCATCACGAACGACTTCGGCGGCGTGATCCTCTTCTCCACTGTGCTTGGCTTCCTGGGGCTTGGTCCGCAGCCGCCAACCCCGGAGTGGGGGCTCATGGTGGCGACGGCAAGCCGCTACTTGGCCATCACCCCTTCCTACGCCCTCTTCTCCGGGTCTGCCCTTTTCATTACAGTACTTGCCTTTGCGCTCCTGGGAGACGAGGTGTACGAATCGTACCGGAGCACAACAAGACGCGACTAGCATGCTGGAAACATGCGGGAGGGACACTACATGTCAGTGCGGGGAGTTCCGCCAGAACAGACGCAACCGAGAGCCGAGGATCTCGTTGGCCCTGACGAAGTGATTGAGCGGCTCAAAGCTCTCGAGTCGACGGGCCGGGCGCGATTTGGTGTGGCCGGGTGTTCGCGTGAGGGTAGGGCAATTCCGTATGTGATTCTCAGCACCCCGGGAGGAGTTCTCGGACTTGATCGAACCAGGACTGAGATACACGAGCTGTCGACCCCACAAGTCCGCCACGAGACGCTGGACCATGTCTCGGTAGATGCCCGCCGCACCCCTTCTGGTCTAGAGTTTCGAGTGCCCATACTGCTTACTGGAGGATCGTTCGCTTTCGAAGCATCCCTTACCGAATCTCTCTTACAAGTGGCAGAGCATTTGGCGACAAGCAATGACCTGACCACAGAGCGCGTTCTCGAGAGCGAAGTCGTGATTGTCATGCCGATGACGAATCCAGACGGCACTGTCAGAGCCCTTGACGAGTGGCACCGAGCGCCGCTGTCATGCGGATGGAGTGGTGGCGGCAACTCGTATGGGCTTCTCCAGAACAGAGACTTCCTGAATCTCGCTCAGCCGGAGACGCAAGCCATAGCCAGGATGTGGCGGGACTGGTGCCCGATCGTGCACTACGACCCTCAGGAAGACATCGTGATGCTCGGAGTCACCCGAAGCGAGCTGTGCTGGTGCCCACCCTATCGGGCGGGCACCTACCCAGGAGCCCTTCCCTCTGTCACCGACAAGTGGGTTCGACACCTCGGAATGCAGATCGCCAATCGCTGGCAGAAAGCCGGCTACAGACCTCTGTATGATCCTACTGGTAAGGAGGGCTTCCTTCCAGTCATCGGTGAACTGGGTGCGCGCTGCGCAGTTGTGGCGATGTTCAGGGACGTGATAGGGATTGAGACAGAGAGCGCACGGACTCCTGGAACCCAGACTTGGGAGGATCGAAACCGCCAGAAGTTCCTTGCCGCGATGACCATCCTGGAAACGGTCCACATGCAGAGGGGAGAGGTGCTCTCAGAGATGCTTGCGGTGAGGAACGCCGTCAATACGCAGGACGCCAGGGCATACGTTGTACCCCGAAAGCAGCGGGACCGCGGCCTGCTCCGAGCGTTGCTCCGAGTCCTCCTCCGTCACGACGTGCGTGTGTACGTCACTGCGTCTCCTTTTCCGGCCTACGTTGTTCCTCTGTCCCAGCCGCGTCCCTATCTCGTCCAGTTTCTGCTTTCTGACTGGCCGGGCTTCGCTCCCGAGTGTCTGGCACCGGAATATGGAATCCGCATCGCGCGCATTTCCGACCTGGATATTGCAGATCAGAACACACTTCGCGCGGCTCCCCTTCAAGCCGTCGTTGAGGAGGACGCAGAAGGCTGCGTTGTGCATTCCCGTGGATTCACAGAGCCTTCCAAGGCTGAGGTCTTCACTCTCTCGCCGACTGCCACGCATGTGCGCCTCGTTGCACGCTTGGCAGATGGCGGCTCGGTCGAACGCACAACGCGCGCGTTCGCGACGAGACAGAGCGAGCTACCAGCAGGCACATTCGTGCTCGCTGGCATGTCCGAGGAGACAATACGGCGCGCGGCGTGGGGACTTGACCGGATTCCTCTCGAGGTCGATCTCAGGAGGCACGAGGTCCGCCCATCAGTGGAGACAACGCGAGTCAAGCTTCCCCGAGTTGCCGTCTATGCTGGGCAGGGATGCAAATACGACTATGAGGAGTATCTTGGGGCCATCCGGTTTGGCCTTCGCTACCTGGAGATCGGGTATGTGGAGATTGGTGACCGAGACTTCCAGAGACACGGCTGCCTTGACGATGTCGACGTCCTGGTGATACCGGACGGCGCAGCCAAGGAGATCGCGGACGGTATGCTTGCCGCGCCGACGTACTCGACTCTCCCGCCATGGTCGCCCCCAGAGGATTCGGCCGGTATCGGCGAAGCGGGAATGCATCTCATCAGGCATTTTGTCCAGCGGGGGGGGCGCTACGTTGGATTCGGGCTCGGCGGAGGAGCTCTTGCAGGAGAAGGCTGGCTCGAGCTGATCGACATCCACGTGGTTGCGGGACCCAGCATCAAGGCCGGCGCAGTTGCACTCAAGAAGTGCGATCCTGACAGCCCGGTTTTCTACGGCTGTTTCGCAGATCTCGACAGCAGAGAAGCGGCCACAGCCGGCGCGATGTGGACCCATTTCGCGCCGATTCCGTCATGGTATTCGAAACCAGGCGACCTGGCGTCCGGGGATGCGCTAATCTTCGCAGCCGGACCAGGCGTGAAAACACTTGCGGAGATTGGTGATTCCGGTCTGCCGGCCGTCCTCTGTGCGCAGTATGGCCAGGGAGAGGTGCTGGTTTTCGCCGTTACTCCGGTGTACCGTGGGTTCTGGCTCAGTAGTGCACTCTTGCTCGCCAATACGATTCTCACCCCGGCAGGCTTCGTTGACGCTCAGGGCAGCTGCGCCGAATAGCGGGTCTTCGCAGCGCGATCCGGCCACGCTGCGAAGACCGCAAACGTGTGACTCGTTCGCACAATGGAGGACAGAGCGCGCACTTGGAGGAGGTGGTAGCCAACAGCTACGGGCTGACTGGCTCACGGAATGAATCTTGCGGACCTCGCAGAAGAGAGAATTGATTGGCGAGAGCTGACACGGTTGAATGTGGAGAGCGTCAGGCGCGAGATGGAGAAGGAAGGGATTGCAGCTCTGATTGCCTGCACGAACGACAATTGGCGCTACTTGACGGGGCTACCGACCCTCTTCAGCATGGCGTACTTTACCGTCAATCTCTGTGTCGTGCTTGAGAAGAAGGAGTTCCCGATCCTCTTGCCACTTGAGGACTTGGCGGGGGACGTCCAGACGGTCGCCCCCTGGTTCACCGACGTTCACCCCCTCCCATTCGGGGGAACACGTGAGCCACAGCAGCCCCTGGGCACGGGCGTGTGGATTGGCATTATCTCACGCCTCCTCGCGCGGCAGCGAATCGGAAAGAGAATGATTGCACTCGATCCTGGAATGCCGTTCTGCTGGAAGGATGACTTGGCAAGGAGACTTCCGGCAGCAGAGTTTGTTGATGGGGGAGAGACTCTCCGACGAGCCCGTCTGGTGAAGAATCAGGAAGAGCAGAAGGCGATCCGCAGGGCTTGTGTGATCGGCGAGATCGGTGTGCAGGCGGGCCTGAGGGCGGTGCGACCCGGCAGGACGGAAGCGCAGGTAGCTGCCGTGGTCGAGTACCACTTTCGTGCGAACGGAGGCGAGTACCCCCACTCGACCCCATTCGTCGTGGCAGGAGACCATCCGAGTCCGGGCTTGCTTGGTGCGACGAACACGGTGATCCGGTGCGGGGAGTTCGTGCGAATTGACGCGGGATGTTCCTATGGCGGGTACTTGTCGGACTTCTCCCGTTCTCTCTTTGTGGGAGAGCCCGACGCGGAGGCAAGAAGCGCCTATGACGCGGTCCATGAGGCGCTCACAGCGGGAGTCAAGGCCGCAAGACCGGGGGTTACGAACACGCAACTACACGAGGCAATCGACAGTACTCTCAGGACATCCTCGAGGAACCGCTACAGACTTGGCTGGTTCTCCGGTCACGGGCTGGGCGTCGGCCTTCATGAGGATCCGATGATAGGTCGTGAGGGAGTTGTAGAGCAGGTCGTGATGCAGCCCGGGATGTACTTCTGCATGGAACCAGCGATCGTCGTCAAAGGGAAGGGCATGATCGGACTTGAGGATGACTACTTGATGACGGAGAACGGCGTAGAGACGCTCACCCACACGGAGTTCGGGCTCCGGGTTACCTGAGGATGAGGGGACGCGGCGGGCTTCCATACAGGGCAACTCAGGATCTGCACCAAGCCAGCGGCCGACTCAGGTCGGACTTTGTACTCAACCTGAGTACTCGGGCGCGACTGGGCGCTGATGAGCTCCGAGTCTCTGTGGCTAGCGAAGGAGCGTGAGAAAGCTATGGCATTCATCCGCGTCGATCATATCATCGTCGCTGTACTCGACCGTGAAGTCGCCGCACGCGATTACGCCGCGTTGGGGTTTCGGTCGATTGTCGGCGGTACGCACATGGACGGCCACACGCACAACTGCCTCGTCCCTCTGGCCGACGGTGCATACATAGAGCTGGTGTCGCCCATCGACGTGAACGAGATTCGCGTTAGGCACGAGGATCATAATCAGAACTGGCTCTACTGCTTCAACGCCGGCGAAGGCTTCGCCGGCTACGCGCTCGGCGTACCGGACATCGAGCCGACGGTGCAGCGGCTGAAGCACCGCGGGTACCCGTTCAACGGACCGCAGCAAGGCGGCCGCGTGCTGCCGGACGGTACACAGACGCTCGGCATCGGCGTTACCATTGCCGGCCAGGGTTACCCGGCCATCTTGTCCGACCTCACGCCACGTGAATGGCGCATCCCGACGACGCCGGAGAACAGCACGCACGCCAACGGCGTTACCGGCGTCGAGCACGTGTTCGCTTCGGTGCTTGATGTGGACGAAGCCACGCGGCGCTACGAGGCACTAACAGGCCTGAAGGCGCAGCCGGGGACACCGTTCCCAGGCGCGCGGACTGCCGATTTCCAGGTCGACGGCAGCCGTATCACCATCGCCGAGCCGGTCAACAAGAACTCCGCCCTTTACGAGGACCTGCGCCTGCGCGGGGAGGTCCCGTTCCTCGTTCGCCTGCGGACGACCGACGAATCGAAAACCGGCTTCCTCGACCTACTGACAGCGCACCGTGCCCGGTTCGAACTCTCTTGAGCACTGGGGGCCGAGTGACCTCCTCCGCCAATGGCGAGCAAGCGCTATCAGCCGGAGGAGATCCTCGTGAAACCCCGCGGGGTGGGTGTCTAGCTTGTCCAGTTTCGGAATGGTGTTGACACTTCAGGCCTCCTGACGGACTTCGTGACTGATCGCGCCCCAGAAGACCTCCGCCGGGGTGCGCCCTTTGGTGCGGTAGCCCTGATGGGGTCGCTGGAAGTTGTAGAACTCGAGGAACCCGTCCAACGAGGTCTGCAACTGGAACCGCTTGCGGAAGTACCGCCGCCGGAATGCGATTCGCCAGTGCTCGTGCAGGATCGTCCCCTGCAGCCGCTCGACGAACCCGTTCGTCCACGCGTGGCGAGGGCGGGTTCGCGTGTGCCGTACGTTCAGCTCACGGCACGCCCTGTCGAACTCTCCCTTGAACTCGCTTCCGCCGTCGGTCAAGACTCGCTGCAGCCTCCAGCCAGCCTCGGCCATCGTCGTCGCCACGACCTGCTTCAAGAAGGCGGCAGCCTGTTCAGCGTTGCAGACTGCAACCACCTTTGCCATGGCGTACGAACTCGCTGCGTCGCAAGCAGTGAGCTGCCACAGTTTGCCCACCCCCTTCAGCTTCCCGATGTAGAAGGTGTCGATGCACGCGAGTTCACCCGGCTCCTCTGCCTCCATGTGCCTGGTCCGGGACCGAGACAAGCTTCGACGTGTACGTTCCGTGAGAAGACCAGCGCTGGCTGCGCTGTGCCCCTCCACCACGAGCAGTCTCTGCACCCGCGTTCCCAGTCCAACCCGACGGAGAGTTCGCCACACCGTGCTGGGAGCGACAATGCAGTCTTGTTGTGCCAGCTGCAGAGACAACCGCTGTGGTCCCCACGTCGGCCACGCCAGTGCCGTGGCGATGACCAGTCGCTCCTTGATGGTCCCCAACTGAGGAGGGCGTCCCGGTCGCGTGCCTGTCTGACGCGGATGAAGTCCATCGGCACCGTACATCGAGAACCGTTTCTTCCAGCGGTAGAAGACGGTGCGCGAGATCCCCAGCTCACGGCAGGCTGCGCTGACGTTTCCCAGTTCCGCGGCTCGACGCAGGACGTGCAGACGGAAAGCGTGTACCTTGTCCTCGAGAGTCATCGGGCTACCTCCCAGGTCTCTTGGTGGATTCCTGAGAATGTTGCTTCGGTGACTCTCTCTCTTCTCCCAACCCTCAGCCGTCGCCGACTGTAAACACTACTGTGAAACTGGACATCCTAGAGCTGAACCAGTGACGGAAGAGTACGTCTCTGCGTGCCTACGGCCTTCATGCTCGTCAGCGCGGAGTCGAACGATCTGGGTCCCGCCATCACCAGCCCCGACACGAGTCCCGTCCGCCCAGGCACGCACTCGTGCGCGGCGACGATCCCGACGGGAGAGGAGGCGAGAGAGAACGCGCCGGCAAGCGCCGCGAACGGCAGGAGGAGAGTGGAAGGGCCGCGCAGAAACGCGAGCAGGAACGGCGTCGCCATAGCGAGGGAGCCGAGCATGACGACCTTGCGGCCGTACCGATCGGACAGGTTGCCCGCGAGGAACTCGGTCGCTGCGCCGGCAATCAGGTACGCGCTGATCGCTGCGCCGCCGACCCACGCGCTGCCTCCTCGTTCGGCCACGAGGACGGCGAGGAAGCTCGAGAACGCGATGGCGCTCATCGAAGCGAGGACGATCACGCCCCAGAGAACGAAGAGTCGGCGCGGGAGAGCGGCTCGGCTCCCCTCGGACGTCGTGCGCTCGGAGCGCGGGGTGATGTAGCGACGCAGCGGGATGGCGAAAGCGGCGATCAGGGCGAAGCCGGGAAGGATGAGCCACGGGGTGCGCTCGAGCGAGAACGCCGCGGCGAAGCCCACGATGACGATCGGTGCGAGTGCGGCTCCGACGGTGCCTCCCGAAGAGAAGAAGGCCATCATGAACCCGGCGCGCGCCGGCTTCCCGGCTGTTACGAGGGATGTGGCGGCAGGATGGAACAAGGACGTCCCAATCCCCGCGATAAGCAGGAGAACGACGAGCGAGCCGAAGCTCCCCGCGCGCCCGACGAAACACATCGCAACGACGGGTGAGGAGGGGGCCGACGACGACTAGGCTGGGACGTTGCCTGCGGTCGATCAGATGGCCAAGACTCGGCTGAAGCACGGAGTTCGTCACGATCCGGATGGTGCTCAACAAACCTGCAAGGGCGAGCGAGAGATCGAGACGGGAGATCAGGAGGGGCAGGAGGGGAGCGAGGAAGCCGCCGAACCCATCGTTCACCGCGTGCCCGGCGAAGAGGAGGCCCGTGCGTGTCCATTGCCGCTTGGGACTCGTGGTGGGCATGCCGGAGATCATCGCTGGAACAGGTGGGGGCTGCAAGAAGCGCCTCGGCTGCGCCGCAGGAACGCCGCGAATGGTGGATCGCGCGGACTGGGCGAGCGCGGTGTCGCGGGTCGTTGCAGGAAGGAGCGCAGGGCGAGATCCTACGCCGACGCGGGGACCTCCAATAGCTCGACCGACTTGCGATACACGATGCCCCGTTCGCGGAGCCCGGCCAGGATGAACTCCGTGCACGCGGCGTTCTGCCCCAATCGCTCGGGCGCGATCACCCCGGGTTCGGTCCAGAGGCCTGCAGCCAGCATGCGGACAGCCGTGGTCGCCGTGTAGCCGGTAGTGCGGGCCATGGCAGTGGTTCCGGTCACACGGTCGTAGCGGTCGACGAGGTCGTACGTCGTTCGCACGTTGCCCGCGGCTCCGCGGCCGTCGACGACAATCCTCATGATCGTGACGTCCTCGTCGCCTTCTCCCATTTGCCACATCGGGAAGAGGAGCCGCGTCGCAACGTCAATCGGGCGCACACTCACACCGTCGATGTCGATCGGAGTGTCGGAGAAGAAGCCCGTCTCGCGGAGCATGCGCATCCGCTCGGCGTGGCCCGGGTAGCGCATGGTCTTCTCGATCATGTCCGGCGCGTCGATCGTGCGCGCGAGGGTCCGCAGGCCGTCGGTGACGAACGCCTCGAGCGTGCCGAGGTCGGGGAAGTCGATGAGCTCCAGTTCGGACAGCGCCGGGCACACTTCGACCTTGCCGCCGCGGACAAAGCGCGCTGGGCGTGTGTATTCCTCGATGACATCGATCGGCGAGAACCCGGCCTTGTACTCGTACGGCCACTGTCGGACGGACGGGAGTCCGCCAACGTAGATGCGCACTCGATCCGTGCGTTGGAGCCCCGCAGCGACGTGGCCGACGAGGAGGTTACTCATGCCGGGCGCGACGCCGCAGTCGACAATGGCCGTGACCTTCTTCGCGCGCGCGAGCTCGTCGAGCGCGAACGGATCCTCGGGGAAGAAGGCGA
>Ga0315278_10003489_pt1 | contig 14063 bp, 11 predicted proteins | sample YL17G06_0_MG_FD_203880 | JGI IMG/M metagenome (GOLD analysis project Ga0315278, IMG submission 203880) | Sediment microbial communities from Yellowstone Lake, YNP, Wyoming, USA - YL17G06_0 | ecosystem: Environmental > Aquatic > Freshwater > Lake > Sediment | place: USA: Wyoming | collected...
TTTCTGTCTGGGAGTGAAAGACAGCTTTTTCTCGGTTCGTCCGCAAGATGAATATGAGGGCTGGATAGGTCGAATCCGCGAGAAAGAAAATTTGCAGCCGGTGGAGCCAGCTTTCGCCGTAAAGCTGATCGAGAGCGCGGCGGCTTATGCCAGGGGGCTGGGATTGAATCCGCATCGTGATTATGCCCTGGATAAGAAAATTTTTGCCGATATCGCTCCTGCGGCCTGTCCCAGGGAATTTACGTTTGGCAAAGACGGCAAACCGCGCTATGTGGCCGGCCCCTATGAGACAGAGGCTGATTCCCGGAGGATCATAGATACCCTTACTAAGAAATTGGGCCCTGGCGGGTTCCATTACCTGGTCCCCCTGGATCTTGAGGACGAGTGATCTCAAGCGAGGAAGGAGGATCCCCTCAAACGAATCATCGAGGCGGTCGATAAGGGGGGGGTCTGCCCGGGCATTCTTCCCGCAGGAGTGAAGGGGAGCTGGCTTCTTTTGAAAGGATGTGCAAAAAGCCTGAGAAATTTCTTAAAGGCATCGTCGAGGAGAGCCAACAATAAAGAAAGGTTGGATAAATCATGAATGAGAAAAATTTTGTGGAGGCAAAAGCGCAAAAACTGGTCGAAATGACCGCTGGTTTTTGTAAGGAGCATTTGGACGAGGATTACCGGCAGTTATGCCAAAAATTGATTGAAAAATTGTCTCGGAAGCGGAATGTTCCGTTTTTGTCCGGACGGATTGAAATCTGGGCTGCGGCCATCGTGTACTCTCTTGGCAGCATCAATTTCCTTTTTGATCAAAGTTTTGAGCCTTACGCCACCGCGGAGGATGTCTGCAATTATTTCGGCACATCCAAGAGTACGACTTCGCAGAAGGCCAAGGTTATTCGGGACATGTTCAAGATGGGATATTACGACCAGGAATTTTCGACCGCCCATATGAAGGAAAACAACCCGTTTTCCAATTTGACCATGGTGAATGGGCTGATCGTGGACAGACGGTCACTACCCCCGGAAATTCAGAGTTTTTTGAGCAGGAAAGAGAAATAGAAAATGGTGAATGGGCGGCGCGAAGATCGGTCGCAAAGATTCGAATCCTTGCGGAAATCAAATATAATCCAAATTATATATAAGCTTGCGCAGGAGCGAAAGGCAGAAGTCTATCTGGTCGGCGGAGCGGTGCGGGATTTTCTTTTGGGAAGACCCCTCGGGAAAGATTTTGATTTCGTAGTTCCGGGAGATGCGGCCGGCCTGGCCAAGGAGGTGGCCCGGCAGATGCAAGGCACGGCCTTTCTTTTGGATGACGCCTTCGGTACCTGGCGGGTGGTCATCAAGAAAGCGGAAGGCAAGTCCGAGGCCGATTTTTGCGTCAGGCAGGGAGGGGATATCCTTGCGGATCTGAGGCAAAGAGACTTCACGATTAACTCTCTGGCGATTCGGCTGCCGGACATTTTTCAAACGGAAAAACCTTTGGTGATCGACCCCCTTGGCGGACTTTCCGATCTCCGGAAGGGGATCCTGCGGGCCAACTCCGAAGATTCCCTGCGGCAGGATCCTTTGCGGATGCTGCGGGCCTATCGTTTTGCTTACGCCCTCGGATTGAAGATCGACGAAGAAACCGTGAAGGCGATCGGCAGAAATCAAAAGCTGATCCACCGCTCAGCCGGGGAACGGGTGCGGGGAGAAATTTTTGCCGCCCTGCACGAAAATCGGGCGGCTCATTTCCTAAGGGACCTTTACCAAACCGGACTGCTGCCGGAGCTCTTTCCGGAAATCGGCGAATGGGAGCAATTGAGCCAGGGGCCCCATTCTGATTTTCCCCTCCTGGAGCATGCCTTTCGAACGGTGGAAGCAGGGGAATTCCTCCTGGCGCATCTCCGGGATTTTTCCTCCCCGGATGCCCAAGCCTTGGAACAACATTTCGATCAAGTTTTGGAAGAAGGAATTTCACGAAAAGCCCTTTTCAAATTCGAATGCTTTTTCCATGATTCGGGCAAACCGCCTACCCGGACGCAAGGCCCGGAGGCAACCGGTTTCCGCTTCCTGGACCACGACCAGGAAGGGCAGCGGGTCAATGAACGCCTTGCGAGGCGGCTCAAGCTCAGCCGGCGTTCGCTGCGGATCCTCTCGGAGTTGACGCGCCAGCACATGCGCCTGGCAAGCCTGGCAAAAGGCGGGGCCGTGACCCCGCGGGCGAAGTACCGCTTCTTCCGCGACACGGGAAAAGAAGGCCTCGATCTGGTTCTCCTCTCCCTTGCCAATGCCGGAGGTTCCAGAAAACCTTCTGCTTCCTTCGATCCGTTCCGGGCTCCTTCCGAGGATCTCGGGAAAATCATGGAAGCGGGGAGGGAGCTTTTGCGATACTATTACGAGGATTTCTCCCCCAAGCCTCCCGGTCCGCTCCTGAACGGGAAAGAGATCATGAAAGCTTTGCGTCTGAGTCAGAGTCCCCTGGTGGGACGGCTTTTGGGGATGCTGAAGGAGGCCGAAGTAAGCGGCCGGGTTCGTTCGCGGGAGGAAGCCCTGGAATTCATAAAAAATATTGACATTTCCAAGCCCTTAATCTAATATAGATAAGAGTTCCTCCTAAGCGGGCGTAATTCAGGGGTAGAATGCAAGCTTCCCAAGCTTGACGTCGCCAGTTCGAATCTGGTCGCCCGCTCCACTGCGAATAGGGTTATCCCATAAGGAATAAAAATGGCTTACAGTTAGGCGAAAAGGGTGGTTTTTTGAAGGTCTGCTTGCAAAAAGTGGGCTCTTTGGGGCCCATTTTTTTTTCATAAAGGGAAATTTCCTGAAATTTGATCCAGTATTGGAAGAAATACGCCAAGCCGCGGAACCCGTCATCCAATCGCAGGGGATGGAGTTAGTGGACGTAGAGTACCAGCGGGAAGCGCCGGGGTGGGTTTTGCGGATCTATATTGACCGCGAGGGGGGGGTCAATATCGACGACTGCGCCGAGGTGAGCCGGGAGTTAGGGACGATTCTGGAGGTTCGCGACCTCATCCCCAATTCCCATCTCCTGGAGGTTTCCTCACCGGGGCTCACACGACCCCTGAAAAAACTCGAGGATTTTCAGAAGTATCGAAATTATCTGGTGAAAATCAAAACATTTGCGCCGGTGGAAGGCCGAAGGAATTTCAAGGGAAAACTCCTCGGGGTAGAAGGGGACCTGGTGCAGGTGGAAGTCGATGGGCGAAGCTACGGAATTCCCCAAAGAAGCATCGCCAAGGCCAACCTGGAAATCGAATTTTAGCAAAGGGGATGGGAAAATGATTTCGGATTTGAACCGCATCATTGAACAGGTCGGAAAGGACAAAGGGATCGATAAAAAGATCCTGATCGACGCTTTGGAGCAAGCCTTGCTGGCGGCCGCCAGGAAAAAATACGGCCCGAAACAGGAAATCGAATCGAAGTACAATGAAGAGGCCGGGGAGATCGAGCTCTTCCAGTTCAAAACGGTCGTCAAAGAGGTGAAGAACCCCCCTACGGAGATCGGCTTTGCAAATGCCCGCGAGTTGGATGCGGACGTGGAGATCGGGGACAGCCTGGGAACCAAAATCGATCTTACCGATTTCGGCCGGATCGCGGCGCAGACGGCCAAGCAGGTCATTATCCAGAAAGTCAAAGATGCGGAGCGCGAAAATATTTTTGAGGACTTCAAGGACCGGAAGGGAGAAGTCATCTCCGGAACGGTCCAACGGTTTGAGCGCGGCTCCATCATCGTGAACCTTGGGAGGGCCGAGGCCGTCATCCCCCAGCAGGAATTGGTCCCCCGGGAAACCTATAAACCGGGAGATCGGATCCGCGCCTATGTCCTCGACGTGCGCAAAACGCCCAAGGGGCCCCAGATCATTCTTTCCCGCAGCAACTCGAACTTTTTGATCAAGCTTTTCGAAATGGAAGTGCCGGAAGTTTCCGAGGGGATCGTCAAAATCATCAGCGCGGCCCGGGAGCCCGGGAGCCGGGCCAAAATCGGAGTTTATTCGGAAGATTCGGATGTGGATCCGGTGGGGGCCTGCGTGGGGATGAAGGGGTCCCGCGTCCAAGCCGTGGTCCAGGAGCTGCGCGGAGAAAAGATCGATATTATTCCCTGGAGCGATGATGCCGCCAGCTTTGTCTGCAACGCCCTGGCGCCGGCGGAGATCTCCAAGGTCATTATCCACCAGGATACGAGATCCATGGAAGTCGTCGTGGAGGATGATCAGTTGTCCTTGGCTATCGGCCGGCGGGGGCAGAATGTCCGGCTGGCCGCCAAGTTGACGGATTGGAAGATCGATATCCGCACCGAGGCGAAAACGGAAAAAGTGGTTCCCCAGCTGGATGCCATTGCCTCGCGGGGGATGGAGCAGGTGGACAAGGTCAGCGGGATCGGAGAGAAAACGGCCCAACTTCTCAACGCCGCCGGTTACCTCACCGTGGCCGACCTCTGCCAGGCCGAGGCGGAGCAATTATCCAAAATCGAGGGGATCGGAGCGAAGAAGGCGGAGAAACTGATTGCGGCGGCCAAGGCCCATTTCGACTCCCAGGAAGAGAAGCCGTAAGGTCCTTCTTCAGGGACGCCAGAGTCATCAAAAGGGGATTAACCGGTGACAAAAACCAGGATTCATGAATTCGCCAGAGAATTGAAGATGGAGAACAAAGACCTCCTGAAGCTTCTTGAGAAGATGGGGGTGGAGGTCAAAGGCGTCCACAGCACGCTGGACGACTCGGATGTCGAGCGGGTAAAAAACCACCTCAACCTCTCGCGGAAAGAAGGGCTGGTAGAGCAACGGGTGAAGCCCACGGTGATTCGCCGGCGGGTCAAAAAGGAGGAGGCCCTTCCGGCCCCGGAAGCGCCCCGCAAAGAAGAAGCCCCCCCGGCGGGGAGACCTTTGGAAAAGAAAGTCGTTGAAGCCAAAGAGGAAGCTCTGCCCAAGCGTCCGGAAGAGGTTCCGCCTCCTTTGAAGCCGGGCCCCGCTCCCCCCGTGCCTCTTGCGGCCGAAGAGAAACGGGAAGAGAAGAAGGTTGAAGAAAGCAAACCCGCGGTCGAGCCCGAACCTCCCCAGGCGGCGGGAAAAGCCCCGGAATCCCCGGCCGAACCCCAAGCCGTCCCGCTTCCCGAAAAACCGAAGGCCGCGCCGGTGGAGCGCGCGAAAATTCTGGAAAAGCCGCCGGAAAGACCCCCGGTTAAGCCGAAGAAGAAGAACGAACCGGCAAAGATCCTCGAACGTCCTGCCGTCCCGCCCCCCCCGCTCGTAACGGAGTATCGTCCCATGCCTTCCCGAACGGGGCCACCTGCCGGAAGAATCTCCGGAGGAGCTCCGGGGCGGGCTCCGGGCGGTCCTTCCAGAGCTCCAGGAGCCCCGCCATCCCGGCCGCCGGCGATCATACCGCGGCAAGCCGCTGGAGCGGCGCCAGCGAAGCCGGCTGAGGAAGAAGAACGAGGAAGAAGGCGGAAGCGGTTCAAAAAGGATGTGCAGGTCCTCGAAGAAGGAAAACCGAACCGGACCCGCGTGATCACGACGAAGAAGCGGGCCTTTAAAGAGTATGAGTCCACCCGGGGAGTCCAGGACGACCAAACGCTCACCATCGAGTTCGAGCCGCGGTCCAAGTCGGGGAAACCCAGGATAGGGAAAACAGAGATCACGGTCCCCAAGGCCGTTAAAAGAAAGATCCGCATCTCCGAAGCCATCCTGGTAGGGGAGTTGGCCAAACGGATGGGAATCAAAGGCACGGGGATCATCAAAAAGCTCATGGAATTAGGGATGATGGTGACCCTCAATCAGGCCATCGACGCCGAAGCCGCATCCCTGGTGGCCGCGGAGTTCGGTTATGAGATCGAAAAAACCGGGCTGGAAATCGAGGACTTGATTGAAGAGCGGGAAGAGCGCTCGGAAGACCTGATTCCCCGGCCTCCGGTGGTCACGATCATGGGGCATGTGGACCACGGCAAGACCTCTTTGCTGGACGCGATTCGCCAGACCAACGTGACGGCGGGCGAAGCGGGAGGCATCACCCAGCACATCGGAGCATACGAAGTCGAGGTGGATCACCGTCGAATCGTCTTCCTGGACACGCCCGGCCATGAGGCGTTTACGGCGATGCGCGCCCGCGGGGCGAAGGTAACGGATATCGTCGTCTTGGTGGTGGCGGCCGATGACGGGGTCATGACCCAAACCGTCGAGGCCATCAACCACGCCAAAGCCGCCAAAGTGCCCTTGATCGTGGCGGTCAATAAAATCGACAAACCCAATGCCAATCCGGAACGGGTCAAACAGGCGCTGACCGAGCACGGCTTGGTGCCCGAAGCGTGGGGGGGAGAAACGATTTTTGCCGAGATTTCGGCCAAGCAGAAGATCGGCCTGAAGGAGCTTTTGGAAATGATCCTGCTCCAGGCCGATGTTTTGGAACTGAAGGCCAACCCGAACCGCACCATGTCGGGGACCGTGGTCGAATCCAAACTGGATAAAGGCCGCGGCCCGGTGGCCACGGTTTTAGTGCAGGACGGCTCCCTCCATATCGGCGATCCTTTTGTGTCGGGGATCCATTTCGGCCATGTGCGGGCGATGATCAACGACCGCGGCCAGAGGATCGACAACGCCGGGCCTTCCACCCCGGTGGAAGTGTTCGGATTTGACAAGGTGCCCAACGCCGGGGACTCCTTTGCGGTGGTGACGGACGAGAGACGAGCCAAAGAATTGGCCACGCAGCGGCTGCAGAAGCAGCGGGAAATCGAGTTGGCGAAATCCTCAAAGGTGACCCTGGAGGACTTTTACAAAAAGATGCAGAAGGGCGTGGTCAAGGACCTGAACCTGATCCTGAAGGCGGATGTCCAGGGCTCCGTGGAGGCCGTGACCGAGGCCCTGAGCCGCCTCAGCACCGACGCCGTCCACGTCAATCTCCTGCACAGTGCGGTGGGGGCGATCAATGAGTCCGACTGCATGCTGGCTTCGGCTTCCGAGGCCATCATTCTCGGGTTCAACGTCAAGACCGAACCGAAAGCCCAGGCCCTGGCGGAGCAGGAGAAAATCGATATCCGGCTTTACAACATCATCTACGACGCCATCGATGACGTTCGCAAAGCCATGGAGGGGCTCCTCGATCCGATCTACGAGGAAAAACTGTCGGGGCGCGCCGAGATCCGTCAGGTCTTCAAGGTCTCCCGGATTGGCGTGGTGGCCGGATGCGCGGTTTTAGAGGGGAAGATTCTCCGCGGATCCCACGCTCATTTGGTGCGGGGCGGGAAGATGATTTTCGAAGCCACCGTCAGCTCCCTGAAGCGGATGAAGGATGACGTGCGCGAAGTCCAGACCGGATTCGAGTGCGGGATTACCCTGGGGGATTTCCGGGATTATCAGGTCAATGACATCATCGAAGCCTACGTCGTCGAGAAGGTAACGGCCAAGCTGTGATGGCTTCGTAAAAAGTCCATCTGTCCTGCTCGGAGCAGGATTGCGCGCCTTGCATCTGGAGCTTTTTACGAAGCCATCGGTTGGCAGAGTTTTTTTGGGGTCATCAAGCTGTAGGAACAAGGAACGGGAGATGGTGGTAGGCGTTTGCCAGTTAGAGCTTTTCCTCCATGATAATTTTTCCCTGAAGGGAAAACGGCAGGTTCTGAAGAGCATCACGCAGCGGGCGCGCCAGCGCTTCAACATTGCGATTGCGGAAGTGGCGGACCAGGATCTCTGGCAAAAAGCGGTCCTGGGGATCTGCGCCGTGGGCAACGACCGGCAGCGGGTCAACTCGACGCTCGACCAAGTCATTAATTTCATCGAGGAGACGCAGCTGACCGACGTGGCCGACTCCCAGATCGAAATCTTGAATTTTTAACCGCAGAGATCGCAGAGAACGCAGAGGAATTGAAAAATCAAAAAGCCGACACCAAAAATCAAAATAAGAAAATGCCTATCCAAAGGGCAGGGAATTTTCTAATTTTTGATTTTTCTCTGCGCGCTCGGCGTTCTCTGCGGTGAATAAGTAGTTATGCAATATAAACGATCCCAGCGGGTGGGCGAGTTGATTCGGGAAGTGCTCTCCGAGATGATCCTGCGGGACCTGAGCGACCCGCGCCTGGAGACCGTCACCATCACGGAAGTAGAGGTGACCTCCGACCTGAAGCTCGCGCGCGTTTTTTTCAACGCCCGCGGGGAGCGGGTCCGGGAAGAAGCGGCCTTGCAGGGGTTGGAGAGCGCCGCCGGATTCATCAAAAAGAATTTAGGCCGGGAACTGCGGCTGCGGTATATGCCGGAGCTGATGTTTCAAGTCGATCGTTCCTTCGAATATGGAAGCAAAATTGACCGTCTCATCCAAGCCATCCAGGACGAAAAGAAAACAGATTCTCAAGAGGATCGCTGAAACCATCCGCCGGGAGAGGCGGTTTCTGATTGCGAGCCATGAAAACCCGGAGGGCGATGCGATCGGATCCGTTCTGGCCTTGGGATTGGCTCTAAAGGAGATGGGCAAAAACGTTACGATCTTCAACCAGGACCCAATCCCCGAAATTCTATTGTTCCTACCGGGAGCGGAGGAGATCGCGCATCAGGTCCCTGAAAATGAAAGATTTGACGTCGCTTTGGCCCTCGATTGTGGAGATAAAAAGCGTTTAGGAAAAGAGTTCAATAAAGTAGATCAGATCGGAATCCTGATTAACGTGGATCATCACGTTAGCAATACTCAATTTGGGGATCTGAATCATGTCGACCCCCAGGCCAGCTCTGCGGCCGAGATGGTTTATGATTTGCTACGGGAAATTCCCGTGAAGATGAATCCGGCCATTGCAGAAAACCTATACACGGGTATTTTGACGGACACGGGATCTTTTCATTACTCCAATGCGACGGCCAAAACCTTTTCCGTGGCCAGGGCTTGCATCCTGGCCGGGGTGGAACCTTGGAAGGTAGCGGAAAATATTTATGAAACCCAGCCTTTAGCCCGACTGCGCCTTCTTCCTCTGGTTCTGGAGACGCTGGAATTTGAAGAAGATGGGCGGGTAAGCTCGGTGGTCGTAACCCAGGAGATGTTGGCGAAGACGGGAGCAACCCCGGCGCTGACCGAAGATTTCATAAATTATCCTCGATCGGTGAAGGGAAGCGAAGTAGCCCTGCTATTTCGGGAGGTCAACCCCGAGAAATATCGAGTCAGCTTCCGTTCCCGGGGAAAAATCGATGTTTCCCGCATCAGCCAAGTATTTCAGGGCGGGGGCCATCCGAATGCGGCCGGATGCACGGTGGAGGGAACCCTTCGGGAGGTCAAGGCGAAGGTTCTGGCGCAGGTGAGGGCCGCTTTTTGAATGGGGTCCTGGTTATTGACAAGCCCAAAGGATGGACGTCCCACGATGTCGTTGCCCGGGTGCGAAAAGTCCTGAAGGTCAAGAAGGCGGGACACGGCGGAACGCTGGACCCCTTGGCTACGGGGGTTCTGCCGATTTATCTGAACGAAGCCACGAAGCTAGTTCCCTTCAACCTGGAAGGAACCAAAGAATATGTGGCGACCCTCAAGCTGGGGCAGGAAACCGACACCCTGGATGCGGACGGGGAGGTCGTCGCCGAAACCCGGGAGTTCTTTTTCACGCGGGAGAAGGTCGAGGAATCGCTGAAACCCTTCCGGGGAACCATCCGGCAGAGACCCCCCGTTTTTTCGGCGATCAAGAAAGGGGGGGTTCCGGCTTACCGGAAGGCGCGGGCGGGGGAAAAACCGCTGCTGGCAGAGCGGGAAGCGGTGATCGGGTCCCTGGAGTTGCGGGCCGTTTCGCTTCCCTATGCCACCATCGCCGTTACCTGCGGGAGAGGGACGTATATCCGGAGTTTGGCGGCCGATATCGGCCGGACCCTGGGATGCGGGGCGCATGTTTTCGAACTGCGGAGGCTGCGCTCGGGACTCTTCACCCTGGAGCAAGCGATCCCTATGGAGGAGTTTGCTAATCGGGCGGAAAGAGGTACAATAGAAGAGAAGGTTCTTCTTCTGAAGGACAGTGTCGACCTTTCCGCTACGATTCAGATAGGGCCTGAAACGGCCGAGAAAATCAGGCAGGGAAAACCCCTTCGCTTTGAAGAGCTTGCCGGATCCGAGCGGGGCCGTTTGCGGAAAGGACAACGGGTGGGGCTTTGTGAGGGCCCCGGCGATCTTTTGGCCATCGCGGAAGCTCAGATGGAAGAAGCCCCCGGCATCCCCCCGGCGCTGCGGATTTTGAGAGTATTTCATCCTTAGGAAAAGTCAAAGGGAACAAGCAATCGCAGAAAGGAGAAAGATGTGAGTTTACTTCCAGAAAAGAAAAAGGATCTGATTGAGACCTACAAGACCCACCCTACGGATACGGGTTCTCCGGAAGTGCAGATTGCGCTCCTCAGCGAGAGGATCAGCTATCTGACGGAGCATTTCAAAGCCCATATCAAAGATCACCATTCCCGCCGGGGCCTGCTGCAATTGGTGGGACAGCGGCGGCACCTTCTCGATTATTTGAAGGGGGAAGATGTGGATCGCTACCGGACCGTGATTCAGCGCCTGGGGATCCGAAAGTAATCATTTTTCATCGACCCGGAAATCTCCGGAGTCCTTCGGGAGAAAATCTGCCTCAGGGTCGAACCGAACCTGGAGAGAGGATAAGAAAAGATGTCACAGTTAGGAGAACGCATGGAGGTGCGATGCAACCTCGGGGGCCGGGATTTCGTCCTTGAAACGGGATCCGTGGCAAAGCAAGCGGATGGAGCGGTCCTGGTTTCCTTCGGGGAAAGCATGGTCCTGGTCACGGCCACGGCCTCCCAAACCATCCGGGAAGGAATCGATTTTTTCCCGTTGGTCGTGGATTATCAGGAAATGAGGTACGCCGCCGGGAAAATTCCCGGAGGCTTTTTCAAAAGGGAAGGAAGGCCGAGCGAGAAGGAGATTCTTACGGCCCGGCTGATCGACCGCCCCCTGCGTCCCTTGTTCCCCAAAGGTTTTTATAACGACGTGCAAATTATTGCCACCGTTCTTTCCGCCGACCAGGAAAATGACCCGGATGTCCTGGCCATCTGCGGCGCCTCCGCGGCCCTGGAGATCTCCAACATTCCCTTCCAGGGGCCCATTGCCGGGGTTCGGGTCGGCCGGATCGACGGCAGGCTTGTCTGCAACCCTACGGCGAGCCAGCTCCAGCAGAGCGATATCAATTTAGTGGTGGCGGGGAGCCGGGAAAGCGTGGTGATGGTGGAGGGGGGCGGGAAAGAGCTCTCCGAGGACGATCTCTTGGAAGCGATTTATTTCGGCCACAAATCCCTGCAGGCGATCCTCGATCTCCAGGAGGAAATCAAACGGAAAAAATTCGCGGCCGAAAATGAAAGGCGGAAAAACGAGGGGGAACCGCTCCTTTCGGCTTGGGAAAAACGAACCCCCCCCGAGCTCTTCCTCGATCCGGTGTTAGGGAAGAAAGTCTTTATCGGTGAAGAAGCCCTGCGGGAGAGAATCCGCAGCGGGGCGACTGCCAGAATCCGGCAGGCCTTTTCCATCCGTCGGAAGAAGGCCAGAAATGAGGAGCTGTCGAAAACCCGGAAGGAAGCGCTGGAGGCGATTCGGGAAGAGTTTCCCAAAAAGAAGCGGGAAGTGGAAGACTACTATGAGGCGCTGGAGAAATGGGTCTGCCGCGAACCCATTTTCGCGGAAAACCGGCGCATCGACGGCCGGGCCCTGAACGAAGTTCGCCCCATTCAAATCGAGATCGGCTGGCTCCCCCGCACCCACGGGTCCGCCCTCTTTACCCGGGGGGAGACCCAGGTGTGTGCGGTGGTAACGCTCGGGTCCGCCGACGACGAACAGAGGATCGACGCCCTGACCGAAGAAACGTTCAAATCCTTCATGCTTCATTATAATTTTCCTCCCTTCAGCGTTGGGGAAGTACGGATGCTGCGGGGGCCGAGCCGGCGGGATATCGGGCATGGGGCGCTGGCGGAGCGCTCCATCAGCCAGGTCCTGCCTTCGAATGAAAAATTTCCTTATACCATCCGGATCGTCTCCGAGGTTCTGGAGTCCAATGGATCGTCCTCCATGGCGACGGTTTGCGGTTCTTCTCTTGCCCTGATGGATGCGGGGGTTCAGATCAAAAGCCCGGTTGCCGGGATCGCCATGGGTCTTATCAAGGAAGGGGAAAAAGTCGCCATCCTGACGGATATCCTGGGTGACGAGGACCACTTCGGAGACATGGATTTCAAAGTAGCCGGAACCCGCCAGGGGATTACGGGCTTCCAGATGGATATTAAGATTGCCGGGGTGACGCCGGAGATTCTCAAAAGGGCCCTCCTGCAGGCGAAAGAAGGCCGGGAATTCATCCTGAATAAAATGGAGGGAGCCTTGGCCCGCCCGCGGGAAGAACTTTCCCTCTATGCCCCCCGGGTGCAGACGCTCCAGATCCCCCAGGATAAAATCCGCGACGTCATCGGGCCTCAAGGAAAGGTGATTCGGGGCATCCAGGCTGAGACTGGGGTGAAGATCAATGTTGAGGATTCCGGGCTGGTCCAGATTTTCGCCTCCGATGCCCAGGCGGCCCAAAAGGCGGCGGATATAATCCGCGATCTCACCAAGGTTCCCGAGGTGGGGGCGTACTACATGGGCAGAGTGGTCTCGATTGCCCGCAAACCAGACGGCATGGAGTTCGGGGCCTTCGTGGAAATCTTTCCGGGCACGGAAGGCCTGGTTCACATTTCCCAATTGGCCAAGGAGCGGGTGAAAAACGTCGAAGACGTGATCAAGGAGAACGATCAAATCCTGGTGAAAATCATCGGGATCGACGAGCGGGGAAAAATTAGGCTGAGCCGGAAAGAGGCGCTCGGCCACCCCTGGCCCGAGAAAGAGGGCGAGCCCAAATAGCCATCCGGGCCTCGCAAGTTTCAGAATTTCCTCGGCGGCGATGACAATCTTGAAGCCCGCATTCAAGAACGGAAGAATTCGTGCCGATGAATTAAAGTGATATTTTCCTCTTTAAAAAATCGGCACGAGCCGCTGAGCGAATCCAAAATGGTAGAGAAAACAACCCTTGAAAATGGAATCCAGGTCATCACGGAGGAAATTCCGGGGGTTCATTCCGTTTCCGTAGGGGTATGGGTGCAGGCGGGATCGCGGGACGAACATCCGGAAGAAATAGGGATTTCCCACTTCATCGAACACATGCTTTTTAAAGGCACGAAGCGCCGCAGCCCCCAGCAGATCGCCAAGGAGATCGACGCGGTGGGCGGCGTTCTCAACGCCTTCACCAGCAAGGAATTTTCCAGCTTCTATGCCAAAGTCCTGACCGAACATCTGCCCGTGGCCTTAGACCTCCTTTTCGATCTATTTCTCAATTCCCGTTTCTCGGTGGAAGAGCTGGAAAAAGAACGGCAAGTGATCGTCCAAGAGATCAACATGATCGAGGACACCCCGGATGAATACATCCACGATCTCTTCAGCGAAGCCTTCTGGGCCGGCCACCCCCTCAGCTACCCGATCCTGGGGCGGCTCGACACCATTGGCCGCATGAACCGCCGGCAGCTGAAAGATTTTTTTGTCCAGCATTACCTGAGCGTGCAGCCGATCGTAGTCGCCGCTGGAAACTTGAAGCACGAAAATTTCCTCAGACCGGTCGAGAAGGCCTTGGGAAAAATCAACCCTCGCCCCAAAAAGCGGAAAAAATGGCCCCCCCGCCCCCATCCCAACCTTTTGGTAAAGAATAAAAAGTTGGAGCAGGTCCATCTCCTTTTAGGGACCCAGGGTCTCGCCGCCGTCCATACGCAGAGGTATGCCGTTTCCATTCTGAACACCATCCTGGGCGGAGGAATGAGTTCCCGTCTTTTTCAGGAAATCCGGGAAAAAAGGGGTCTGGCTTATTCGGTCTACTCCTTCCTCTCTTCTTTCGTGGATAGCGGGATGCTCGGGGTATATGTGGGGACGGGAGAAAAGACCCTGAAGCGGGTGCTGCAAATTATCCTGCGGGAGATGCATAAACTGGCGGAAGTTTACCTGAAGCCGCAGGAGCTCCGCGCCGCCAAAGAGCAGCTGAAAGGAAACCTGCTCTTAAGCCTTGAAAGCACGGACAGCCGCATGGGCCGACTGGCCAAAAATGAAATTTATTTCCAACGATT
>Ga0315278_10003490_pt1 | contig 14063 bp, 13 predicted proteins | sample YL17G06_0_MG_FD_203880 | JGI IMG/M metagenome (GOLD analysis project Ga0315278, IMG submission 203880) | Sediment microbial communities from Yellowstone Lake, YNP, Wyoming, USA - YL17G06_0 | ecosystem: Environmental > Aquatic > Freshwater > Lake > Sediment | place: USA: Wyoming | collected...
CTCACGTTCGGGACATGATTGTTATCAGTTTCCTGTTTGTTATTTTCTGGTATTTTGAGTCGCTCATGATAAGCGCTACCGGAACCACCATATCAACATTTCTGGCGCACGGAAAGAAAGTGCCGAAATGGAAGAGATTTCCGCTGTTTTTCATTGTAATCATGCTGCTTTACGTGATTTATGCGGTGCTGCAGAGGGCAATGGAAATAGCTTTCCCGTCAGGTTCAGTCAACATCGTAATAGTGGTATTGTGGCTGGGATTCATGTACCTGATTTGGACGTTTAAGTTTTCGAGCAATAAGCGGCCGGCGATAGACTAGGGTTCCCCTCGTCGTCCGTAAAATAAGACTTTTAAACCAAAAGGCTTAAATATGTGTATTATGTGTATACACATATGGTAAATATGACTTTGGCTGTTCCGGAAAATTTGCAGGCCGCAATGAAGCAATTTCCAGAAATTAACTGGAGCGAAGTTGCTAGGCAGGCATTTAGGGAAAGGGTGGAAAAGTTCTTGCTATTGGAAAAGCTGGCTCAAAAAAGTAAATTAACTGAAAAAGACGCTTTCGAATTGGGTGATATAGTCAAAAAAAATGCTTGGGAAAAGATAAAAAAAGATCTTGTTAAAAAAGGTAAATGGAATTAATTGTTGATACAAACAGTATAATCTCCGCTTTGCTTAAAGACTCTGCAACAAGAAAGGTGCTATTTCTATCGAATTTCAAATTTTATGCGCCGGAAGAAATCCTCAGCGAATTATTTGCACTTAAAACGGAAATTGCTAAAAGAGCAGGATATTCGCAAATGGAAGCAGATGTGTTCTGGCATTATATAACAAGCCTTTTTGGGATTGTGCCTAAAGAAACATATGAAAATTTTGTTAAAGATGCTTCAAAACTGATAAGTGATGAGCAAGATATACCTTTTATTGCTCTGGCATTGGCTATTCCAAATGATGGCATATGGACTGCGGACAGGCACTTTGAAGAGCAAACCAGAATAAAGGTCTGGAAAACACCAGAGCTTTTGAAGCGCATGTGATAATGACTGGCTAAGGCAATCTCTTTGTTGGGAGAGCATAAGAAGTTCCACGCCAGACATTGCAGCGAAGCCCAAATACATGGCGACACAAGCCGAACGAAGTTCGGCTGTGCCCATCCAAAATTCGCTTTGCGAATTTGGGAGCTGAAAAATCCATGATTTTTCACCAGCCGAAATCCTATTTCGGCTAGGATTCCCCTCGCCGTCTCAGGATAGGTTCCTTCACAAAACATATAGAAATATTTATAAATATTGATGGTTGTCAATATGTATTATGGAAGAGACGCTAAAAATATTAAAGGCGCTATCAGACGAAACGAGATTGAAAATAGTTGAATTTTTGTTAGATGGAGAGAAATGCGTCTGCGAAATTATTCCTCACGTTAAGAGGACACAATCTACAGTTTCTATTCATTTAGGAAAGCTGGAAAGTTGGGGTATTTTAAAGTCAAGAAGAGACGGGAAAAAGATTTTCTATAAAATAAAGGATTACCGGGTTTGTGACATCTTCAAGGCTTTGGGGCATTCGGAGGGTAAGAATCTAAAGAAAACTTGTTGTATGAAAGGAGGTGTAAAAAAATGAAGATTACTAAACAATTAGCATTGAAGGCCATATTAGGTGTATCGATAGCGGGAATGTTATTTTCGGGAGTCTTGAGCTATTTTGAGATATTCCAACAATTTTGTGCATTTGGCGGAGCGTGTAGCACTAATATACTAACAATCCCTTCCTGTGTTTATGGATTTGTGGTATATCTAATAATTGGTGTCGTTTCAATTATCGGCTTAAAATCTAAGTGATGGCATAAATATGATTAATGAAAAATTCGCCAAATGGCATGGAATAAATAGGAAAAATATAGACTGGCATCCGCTGATAGATGAATCAAAATGCATAGGATGCGGACTTTGTGTAACTACGTGCGGGAAGGGAGTCTACAAATTTGACTTTAATAACAAAAAATCCAAAGTTGTAAATCCCAACAATTGCCTGGTCGGCTGCCAGACCTGTGCCAATATTTGCCCCACTAAGGCAATAAATTTTGCAGAAAACGACAAAACAAGAGAAAAGGCCCAAAAAATAGTTAGAGAAACCAAGGTTTTGTTGAAAGTGAAAGAAGAGCTGAAAAATAGAAAAGATGAATTAAAATTCGGCGAGGTGCAAACATGAAAATAGAGATTTTGGGAACTGGATGCCCGAAATGCAAGCAATTGGAAGCAAATGCAAGAAAAGCTGTTGAAGAGAGCGGGAAAAAAGCGGAAATTGTCAAAGTAACAGAGATAGATAAAATAATTGAATATGGTGTGATGTCTACTCCCGCATTAGTAATTGACGGATCAGTCAAAGCATCTGGAAGAATTCCTGAAGTTAAAGAAATAAAGGGCTGGCTAAAGTGAAATTCAAATATATATTGTTGGTCGCACTTTTATGTCTCACGGTTTTTGTTTCAGGATGCATCGGAAACAATAAGGAGAGCATAACGGGAGATTCCGCAGTTGAAACAACCAATAATCCCGCAGTTAGTGTTGACAAGCTTGAAATCTATCATTTCCACGGAACTCATCAATGCTATTCATGCATAACTGTTGGACAATATGCTGAAGAAACAGTAAACACGTATTTTGCTGATGAAGTGAAATCCGGCAGGATAGTTTTCGGGCATATTAACGGCGAACTGCCGGAAAACAGGGATTTAGTTGCTAAATACGGCGTAACCAGCGCTTCATTATGGCTGGGGGAATACGCAAAGGACGGCAGGTTTTCAGCGGAGCAGAATATCAATGTCTGGTACAAAATAGACAACAAAGAAGAATACATGGCTTATCTAAAAGGCGTTATTGAACAAAAGCTGGCGGGCAATTAAAATGAGCTTAATGGCTTTCATGGAAACCATGGGGACGAGCAGTATCCCGGTAATTGCCGCTTTTTTTATAGGATTAATGACTGCAATCAGCCCATGCCCGTTGGCGACTAATATAACTGCAATTGCTTATATAAGTAAGAAAATAGACAATAGCAAACATACGCTTTTGGTGGGCTTTCTTTATACTCTTGGAAGAATGTTTACGTATGTTGTTATTGCATCATTAATTGTCTGGGTTGGCGTCAACACCCAAACAATAGCGCTCTTTTTGCAGAAATATGGCGAAAAGATTTTAGGGCCTCTGCTGATTATTATGGGCATTCTCATGCTTGATTTGATAAAACTCAAATTTTTTCAAAAGAACAATAAACTCGAAGCTTTAAAGGAAAAGCTTGCTGGCAAAGGATTTACCGGGGCATTTTTGCTTGGCATGGTATTTGCTTTGGCTTTTTGCCCATTTAGCGCAGTATTATTTTTCGGAATGCTGATTCCTCTGGCTATTCGGGCCGGAGATAGTTTTGTTATTCCAGCAGTCTTTGCTTTCGCTACAGGGCTGCCAGTCATATTATTCTCTTTCATATTAGTCAAAAGTGTTAACAAATTAGGCACGGTAATGAATAAACTACAGGCTTTCGAGTTGTGGATGAGAAAGATAATTGCAGCTGTTTTTATTTTAGTTGGAATTTATTACACGGCAATTATGGCAGTTTAGCATGGAAAAAAAAGACTGGTATACGCTCTTCTGAATATCGCTGGTATTTGTAATATTCTATTTTATCCCGCAGAATAGTGCTTGGTTTAATAATTCTATTTTAAGCGGAATAAATCTGCTCGGCGAATATGCAAAACAGCATATTCTAACTTGTTTAATTCCTGCCTTGTTTATAGCTGGCGCAATTTCTGTTTTTATTAAAAAAGAAAAAGTTATGAAATATCTCGGGCATGAGGCTAAAAAATATGTTTCATACGGTATTGCTTCTGTTTCAGGAGCTATTTTGGCGGTTTGCTCCTGCACTATCCTGCCTTTATTTGCCGGAATCAGAAAAAGAGGTGCCGGATTAGGTCCGGCAATAACTTTTCTTTTTGCAGGTCCCGCGATAAATATTACCGCAATATTTCTGACGTTCTCAGTTTTGGGTTTTAAAATTGGTCTGGCAAGAGTGGTAGCTGCAATTCTGCTATCAATACTTGTGGGATTGACTATGCAGGCAATTTTCAGGGAAAGAGCTGAAAAAGAAAAATTGATAATTCAGGAAACAAAAGAATCAAAAATATCCAATTTAGTATTGGGCATTTTCTTTGCACTTTTGGTGAGTGTTCTTATCATAAACGGGCTGTCAATAAATATCTCTTTGAAGTATGCTCTTACGGGAATTTTTACATTAAGTATTGTTGGCATCGTCATATTCAAATTTAAAGACCACGCAACAAAGAGCTGGCTTGAAGAAACATGGAGTTTTGCTAAAGTTCTTTTGCCTATGTTGTTTATTGGAGTTTTTATTTCGGGTTTTATAATGCCCATTATTCCTCAGCAATTAATAGAGGGGGTTTTTGGGCAAAATGATATCATCGGAAACTTAGTCGCTTCTGTTTTTGGAGCATTTATGTATTTCGCAACGCTTACCGAAGTTCCAATATTGCAGGCTTTAATTGCCAAAGGCATGGCATCAGGCCCGGCTCTTGCGTTGTTACTGGCAGGACCAAGTTTGAGTTTGCCGAGTATGCTGGTTATTGGAAAAGTTTTAGGAACGAAGAAAACGGCGGTTTATGTGTTGCTTGTCATAGTATACTCCACTGCTGCGGGCTTGATATTTGGCTTATTGTAACAATCTTGCTCTAACCATAACAGGCGTTCCCCTCGCCGTCTCAGGATAGGTTCAGTCACAAAACGCATAGAAATATTTATAAACCGCTTTAAGCCGAACATAAACATATGGAGCGTAAAACTGCTATAAGCTTCAGTAGCATAAGTGAATGACGAATTCTCGAATGACTCGCTTCCTGTAATGTGTGGAACCTTTATGTGTTCCGACTCATTGAAACCTAGACGGTTTCAACTCGCAAACATCTGTTTGCGTTGTCTGTTTACTCTAGTAAACTGTATAGTCGAGTAAACATCACAAATCAAGAATCATACTCTTGAATTAATTCGGGAGGCCTTTGCCCAAGGCGTTTATCCGGGTGAAGGTGCAAATGCTGCAGCGAATGTTTGCAGCTGTTGGTGAATGCCAATTCATGCTGTAATTGGTGTGATGAGAGAGAAGTGTTACAATGTATATGCATAAACAAATCAATTGTAGTAAGTATTGTGATTCTGATGGATACCTATTGAATGAAGTCAGAAGAGTTTCACAATCTGAAGGCCAAATATATTATTGAGAATACAACCACCAGAATTTATGGAAATTTTGGCAATGTGTTTTAACACGATAAACTGGACAAATAACTGGCAAGTACGTTCAGAACGCAAATCGAAAAATTTGTGGGATATAATTCCCGTCGATCCTGCGGGAGAGCGCTGCTAGTAGAGTTCGACTAAGACATGCAAGTCTATCCTGTGATGGCGTAAGGCTCCGTAACACGTCAATAATCTGACCTAGAGTGGTGCACAGCCTCGGGAAACTGAGGGTAATTCACCATAGAAGACAGAACCTGGAAAGGCCTGTCTTCCAAACCGCAAGGGCTCTAGGGTGAGTTGACGGCAGATTAGGCAGTTGGCGGTGTAAAGGACCACCAAACCCAAGATCTGTAGGGGGGATGAGAGTCTGAGCCTCGAGAAGGACACTGAGATAAGGGTCCTAGCCCTACGGGGTGCAGCAGTTGCGAAACCTTTGCAATGCGCGCAAGCGTGACAAGGGGACTCTACGTGCATGGAATTTATTCCATGCTTTTGCCAAGTGTAAAAAGCTTGGCGAATAAGTGGTGGGCAAGACCGGTGCCAGCCGCCGCGGTAATCCCGGCGCCACAAGTGGCGTTCACGTTTATTGGGTCTAAAGCATCCGTAGCCGGCTTGTTAAGTCTCCTGTGAAATTCGGCACCTTAAGTGTCGATCGTGCAGGAGATACTGGCGAGCTAGAGACTGGGAGGAGCAGACGGTATTCTTGGGGGAGCGGTAAAATGTTTTAATCCCAAGAGGACCACCGATGGCGAAGGCAGTCTGCTAGAACAGCTCTGACGGTGAGGGATGAAAGCTGGGGGATCAAATTGGATTAGATATCAAGAACTTTCCGAGAAAGTTCTTGGAATCAGTCTGCGAATTTTGATGAAATCTACATTCGCAAATTGAACCAAGAAAATATGAAAATTCTTGACTAATTACCCAAGTAGTCCCAGCCGTAAACACTGCCTGTTTGGTGCGACGGTTTCTTCGAGAAACCGTGGTGCCGTAGCGAAGGCGTTAAACAGGCCACCTGGGGAGTACGGCCGCAAGACTGAAACTTGAAGGAATAGGCGGGGGAACACTACAAGGGGTGAATGCTGCGGCTCAATTGGATTCAACGCCCGGAACCTTACTAGCAGCGACAGCAGAATGAAGGTCCTCCTGAATGGGGTACTCGACACGCTGAGAGGTGGTGCATGGCCGTCGTAAGCTCGTGCCGTGAGGTGTTCAGTTAAGTCTGAGAACGAGCGAGACCTGTGTTTCTATTTGCTATCCTTATTTTCGAAAACGAAGCGAAGCGGAGTATTCGCAAAGCTTTGCTTTGGCGAAGGTTAATGGGGAGCACAATAGAGAGACTGCTGGCGCAAGCCAGAGGAAGGTGCAGGCGACGATAGGTCTGTATATCAAATTAGAGCCATAAATTTACTCGTGCGCATCGCGTTGATATGCGCTGTTTAGAAACAAAGTTTCGACAGTAACGAGTATAATGTTCTGATTTGGGCAAAAGCCCCAAATCTGCTAGGCTGCACGTGGCATGCATTGGTTGAGACAACGGGCTGCAACTCCGAAAGGAGAAGCTAATCCCTTAACCTCAACCCTGTTCGGATCGAGGACTGCAATTCGTCCTCGTGAAGGCGAAATCCCTAGTAACTGTGTTTTAGCATAGCACAGCGAATACGTCCCTGTTCCTTGCACTCACTGCCCGTCAACCCATTCGAGTCGGGTCCGGATGAGGTCTCTGCTGAAGAGTTCGAATCCGGGTTCGGCGAGGCGGGGTAAGTCGACACAAGGTACCCGTAGGGGAACCTGCGGGTGGATCACCTCCTTATACACAGCTTTTGAGCTGTGTACCTGGGAGGGCTTCGGCCCTCCCAGATTTGTAACATTTCTCTCTCTGACCATTACATATTTTATTTTCGAGAATAAGTTTTTCTTGGAAGTAAAATGAAACCATTACATTTTTAATGGCTGTTTCTGGTTTTATTTACTGGGCTGGTAGTCCAACTCGGTAGATGAGTTGAGATTACGAAATCTCAACTGAACCAAAAACGCTTGCTTTGCATGCGCGCGAAGCTCAGCTTCGGCTGAGTTTTGCACTCAAAACAGCAAGAGGCTGTGGGTTCAAACAAAGCGAAACCAGTTTCGCTGGTTTCCTTGCAGGAAATCCCACCCAGTCCACTTTGAATTTGTATTGGAGTTGTAATGAGAATTGATGGAAAATTGCGGAAGCAATTTTACATTCCGAAAATCGGAAGATTTTCGTTATGTCTGACAAGATTGCAAAATATCTTGTTGGGCTATTGGTGCAATTTCAGCGGAATCTGAAATGAAGAGTTGAATAATCATGAGACTGTGCATAAGTATAAGGGGATGTTTTACATAGTGTAAAACATTTCTTTCCCACAAATATAAAGGAAAAATTGTAGAAAAACTCAAACATCTTAGAGAATCTACACCTTTTGTTGGATAGCTTGGTTTGGGAAACCGATGAAGGTCGTAGCAAGTTGCGATAAGCGCGGGCTAGGCACACGCAGCCTTTGAACCCGTGATCACCGATTGCGACTTCGTCATGCTTTCGAGCATGTGTCCCGCAAGGGACAGGGAACCCGCTGAATTGAAACATCTTAGTAGGCGGAGGAAAAGAAACCAAAAGGGATTCCGTTAGTAACGGCGAGCGAACGCGGAATAGAACAAACTGAATCCGTGCTGGCAACAGTACGGAGATGTGGAGCCCTGTACAACCAAGTGCGGTTTGGCGAACTATTTTGGAAAATTAGGCCATAGAGTGTGATAGCCACGTAGCAGGATCGCGTGAGGTTGATTAGGGAATAGAGTAGTGTGCGTTAAGATTCGCGCACGAATATGGGTAACAGTAATATCCAATTCTAAATATTTCCCAAGTCCGATAGCGTACAAGTACCGCGAGGGAATGCTGAAAAGCTCCCATAAAAGGGAGTGAAAAGATCTTGAAAACAAAAGGTTATAGTACGGCACGGCTCCTAGGAGTTGTGCCATCCGTTCTGAAAAACGGGCCGGCGAGTTTCCTTCTGTGGCGAGCTTATCCCGGCAAGGGAGAGGCGAAGCGAAAGCAATAAGCGCGCAGTGTTGAACGAGGCGCAGCGTGTGTTCGCGCGGAGTCACAGAGGGAAGACCTGAAGCTTGACGAGCTAAACCAGGGCAGGATGAAGCCGCTGTAAAAGGCGGTGGAGGTCCGAAGAGGTTCTGCACATATGCGTTCTTCTGACCTTGGCTTAGGAGTGATATGCCTATCGAGTCGAGCAATAGCTGGTTCCTACGGAAATACGCCATAGTGTAGCGCCAATGGAGTTGATTGACAGGGTAAAGTACAGATTGAGGAAGCAGGGGCTTCGGCTTCGTTCCTCTGTCTAACTCTGAATCTGTCAGTAACGTAGAAGTTGGTAGTAAGTAAGTCTGGTTAAGCTGGACGGGCGAAAGGGGAACAACCCAGCGTTAGATTAAGGCCCCAAAGCGGCCGCTAAGTGCAAGCAAGGTTTTGCTGCTCTCAGACAATTGGGATGTAGGCTCAGAAGCAGCCACCATCTAAGCAACGCGTAACAGCGGACCAATCGAGAGTGACAAGGCCGAAAATGGACGGGGCTAAGCGGCCCGCCGATATCTAACCCATCGAAAGATTGGAGTACGTAGGCGATGTGTGCGGGCAGAAGCACGGCCGAGAGGCTGTGTGGACCGTTCACATATGTGAATGCCGGTGTAAGTAGAAGCTAAGTATGGTGAGAAACCATACCATCAAAGGGCTAGGTTTTCTCAGCACTAATCGTTAACTGAGAGTTAGTCAGTCCTAAGGCACGTGCGTAAATGTGTGTGCCGAAAGGGAATTCCGTTAATATTCGGAAACCACAAAATTGCATGTGGCGACACAAGCATTTTTCTGACGCATGTGGCTAAGCAGACGGTTTTAATCGAAATCGTTAAGCATTCAAACCTGGGGAGTTTCGTAATGAAGAGAACCAGGCGAAGGTGCGAATAGCAGCAGCAATGCTGTTCTGTCGATGCCTCGTGCACGTGAAAAAGAAAAATGAGGTTGTTTTGTGACTGTACCGAGAACCGACACAGGTGTCCCTAGCAGAGAAAGCTAAGATGTGAGAGGGTAATCCTTCCAAGGGAACTCGGCATATTGGCCGCGTATCTTTGGTATAAGCGGTCTCAGCCCTTGTTTCGCAAGATGCGAGGGCTGGGCACAGTGGCTAGGGGGACCGGACTGTTTAACAAAAACGTAGGTAAGTGCAAAGTCTAAACGGCTTAGTATACTTGCTGATTCCTGCCCAGTACAGTTACCTGAAAACTCATTTCAATGGGTCCAAGGGCCTGTAAACGGCGGAGGTAACTCTGACCTTCTTAAGGTAGAAGACTGCCTTAGTAAAATTAGGCTATATGCTGGAATATCTCGAAGAAATTTGGTAGTAAGTTATTTCGGTGACGAAATAAACTATCTGAAAATCCAAATGGAGAGACAATCAGCAGGAAAGATTTCTGAAATTTAGAATTCAGAAAAATCCTCAGAGACTATACGCCTAACTCCTAAATTAGGAGAAGATATAGTCCGAACCTTGCAGCGATGCAAGGAGGTAAGCAGAAATGCTTACTCGCCATCGTAAGATGGTCTGAAACAAGCAAAAAAGTAACAGATTTGAGCGAAATGCCTTGTCATTTAATTGGTGACGTGCATGAAGGGCTAACTAGGTCCCTACTGTCCCTGGGAGGAACCTCGCGAATTTTCCGTTCTGGCGAACAAGCCAGAGACTTCCGGTGGGAAATGAAGACCCCGTAGACCTTCACTGCAGCCTGTAGCTGCGGTCCGTTTCTGTCTGCATAGAGTAGTCGGTACCCGTTACTAGATTTTGCTTTAGGGCAAAGTTGAGGGAAAAGTGTAACACCGATCTTACAGGAATGTACTGCTTACCCTTCTTGGGAACACCTTCAGGTGGGCAGTTTTGCTGGGGCGGCAACCTCCTGAAAAAATATCAGGAGGACCTTATGGTCAGCTCATCCTGGTTGGAAATCAGGAGTTGAGCGTAAGGGCAAAAGCTGGCCTGAATCCGTTGTGAAAAGCGAGCAACGGATAGACGAAAGTCTAGCCTAGCGAACATTGGTGCTCTCACTGAGAGCCCAATCTGATAGAAAAGGTACCTCGGGGATAACTGAGTGGTGCCGAGTTAGAGTACACATCGACCTCGGCGCTTGCTTCTTCGCTGTCGGCTTTGCTTATCCTGGCTGTGTACAAGCAGCCAAGGGTGCAGGTGTTCACTGATTAAAAAGCATCATGAGCTGGGTTCACAACGTCGTGAGACAGTTGGTATACAATCTACCGGAAGTGCAGTGGCCTGAGGAGAAGGCGGCTTTAGTACGAAAGGAACGAGCAGCCCGCGCCTCTGGTGATCGGTTGTCTGATAAGGCAGGCCGAGCAGCTACGCGCGTGATGGATAAGCTCTGAAAGCATCTAAGAGCGAAGTCATCCCCAAAAAGAGGCCAATTAGAGCTCTCGTAGAAGACGAGGTTGATAGGACCGGGATGTACATGCCGAGGTAACGAGGCATTCAGTCCGCGGTTACTAAACGCTTTATCTCTATATGTTTGACGAATATATCTACAAGTTTATACTTATGCACAGTCTGTGATATTTTTTTCTAGATGATTTTAGAATTTTGAAATATTTACAAGCCAGTACGAAGCAAGTTTTATATAACAGCATTTATAAAATTATCATAGTACAGTGCCACGGAGGGAGACAAGATGACAGAACTAATTTCTCTTAAGACAATGCCCACAGAAGCAAAAATTTTGTTACTAAACGAGTTGGGTTTTGGCTCCGATGGGATATACGTTTTAGACCAAACCGGTGAAAAGCATTTAGACCGTTACATAAAGGAACCGATAAGAGTGGACAACATGGTAATATTTCCCGGTAGCACAGTAATCTTAGATAATAATCCTCTTAGCATCTCCTCCTTCTTGGAGGAATTTGGTGATGTCATCTGAGGATCCGCTAGAAAGTATTGCTGCAGGCGCGACAAAAGGATTTCTTAAGTATTCTGCAGAGTATATTCGTGGTTTAGTTACAAAACTCAAAAATAAGGAATTGGCATTTATCGAAGATTTAGAGACAATAGATACAGCTAAAGAGCAACGTACCACCTCAGAATGGGAGATTTTTGCCAAATATATAGAAAATGAGAATTTTCGCATATTGTTTCAAATGGGTTTAACTTTAAGGAAACTCGAAAAGGCGAATAAAACTCCGCAAATGGACAATCTAAAACGCAAGATACTGAATAAATACGATACGAAGGGTCTGCATGCTGCCCAGGCAGTACAAAATGGAATTTTCAGCAAATATCTCGGATCTGTTTTAGAACTTGGTTCAACGCCGCAAAAATTGAAATTTGAAATTGAAAATTTGTTTGCTAATATAGATAAGACGGTTATTTTTATAAGAAGCCAAGATAACATAGAATTGAAAACAGACGAAATTGTGGCAAAAATTCTTGCAAATTCGCCAAAAACGTTCGTCATCTCTAGCAGCGGCTCAGCAAATATGATTTGTGATACGATACGGAGTAAAGTACTAACCAAAATTTCAAATTATACCTGCGAATTTTACGATGCACTCAATAAGCGCGTATATTTTCTAAATCGAAAAGAGGATACGGACATTTAAAATTTATATTCTCTGGCATAATTCAAAATGTTCGCATAATTTTAAATAATAGTGATAAAATCCATTCGCCATGAAAATCATTGCAGGAATTTTGAGCGGTTTCACTCTGCTGGTTGTAATTGTAGCAGGGCTCATAATCCTAAATGGTTTGCAGCAAAGTCCGGCAGGTCAGAATCCGCAGGCAAACAAAACCATAGAAAACACGAAGCATGCCCTGCTCTTGCTGCCTGCTTGGGATGACCTTCTCGGGACATTAGAAATCGTCGGCGTAGTAATCGCTGGCGCAGCAGCTGTGATTGGTGGCATAATTTGGTGGGAACGAAGGCATAATGCACAAATCTAGCCACGGTGCGCAACAAATTTTTATTCTTTGGTAGCTATTTTTTGTATTTCTGGGTCTAAAAATATGGGCAATAAAGTCTTTGATGCAGACGTAATAGCTGCACTAAATACTTTTGCTTTGTCGCCATTCTGTAGTTTTTTGTCTAGTTCAGCATCCAAAACTATAGAATTTATATAAATGCCAACTTTGTATATAGTTTCTGCTAAGTTTTGCAAGCGTTTTGGACATCGCGATAAAGAGTTTTTCAGATCATCCGAATCCATATTTACATAAATTCTGCCTGGTGCAGTCTTGGCTACATCTGCGCCGGACCAATTATGCTGATCCCACGTTTCATTGTTTTCACCAGATTTTTCTTTAACAATTATTAATTCGGGTAAGGCAACACCTTCCTGTTTTGGCTCTTCACGGTGTTCATGAGAACTTTTTATTTCAGCAGCAACTATTTTTACTTTAAAGCTGACCGACAAAGGCTCCGAATTTGGACGTGAAACAGCGACATCAAAGTCAAAAATTTCACCTTCTTTCGGGTCAGCTACGTTTATTCGTATAGGCAATAAACCATTGAATAAATACCAAACTGAAACCTTAGCTTTGCTATCGTCAGATTTCCAAGTTAACTTTCCGCTATCTTCTTTCCTATCAAAATAATCATTTTGCGCATCTGTTTCTAATAGTATAATAGCGTGACGCGCATTTTGTGGCATTTCCTTTACTAAAATATCTCCGGAAAATTTTTTCTTAATTCTCAGAAATGTGGGAATGCAAACACCCTCAAATTTTTCAGGGATATCTTTATTACCCAGTTCGGACAACGGAACATCTGCGCCCAATCCGAAGTATGCCTTGAGGTTTATATTTTTTGAAACAAGGTTAGCTACTATTTGCTTAGCTATACTTTTATCCACCTTTATGTTAGCTAATTGTCTTTGTCTGTATTCTTCGTTTAATTTTAACAACACTTCATTTTTTCCTAGTATAGATGCAAGTTCTTCTTGGACTTCTCTAAAGCCCGTATTATTTCGGACTCTATCCCGTGAGCCCAAAAAAATATCGTCCGTAACAGCGCGACTAACATTTGTGCAATCAATATGTATGAATAGATAGTCTGCTAAGAAATCTAAATTTGTTTTTTTGAGCCAGTATCGCGGCAAAGAATAATGTGTTTGACCATTTATTGTAAAGAACACAGTTTCATCAATCGTTGTCCACTCTTGTCTTTTGCGTAAATCTTCGCCTTTGTCATCAAAATCTTTAAACACAACAACATCTATTTTTCGCAAATCAAAATTTTTGAGGTCTGCAGTTATGGGGAATGCTTGATTTACAAATTTCCTATCATCTTTCTTAATTCTGAATTTGTTTCCGATGAGAATTTTTGTATCATTTTTTCCTTTAGTTATGTTAAAAACTTTAGTTCTGTCTTCTTGAATAAGTATCGGAAGAGCTGGTGCAAATAGACGTCTATTCAAATCGCGCCATAAGTCTGTTGTTACGAATGATGCCCTCGGCAAATCATAATTAAAGAGCTTAATGTAAACGCCATATTCTATGTTTTCACTATCTGGCAAAATTGGCAATTTGCAAGCACCGAATGTCAACATATCCTTATTTGTGTCCGCTAAGCATTCAAACCAAGAATGTTTGTCTCGTGCAGATAATTTGCTCGCAGGGGTTTTTCTAACTAGCGTAAATCCCCAAATATCCTGTTGACCTTTCTCGAGTAATTTTGGGTGCTTT
>Ga0315278_10003491_pt1 | contig 14062 bp, 7 predicted proteins | sample YL17G06_0_MG_FD_203880 | JGI IMG/M metagenome (GOLD analysis project Ga0315278, IMG submission 203880) | Sediment microbial communities from Yellowstone Lake, YNP, Wyoming, USA - YL17G06_0 | ecosystem: Environmental > Aquatic > Freshwater > Lake > Sediment | place: USA: Wyoming | collected...
AGGTGACGCAGAGCCTGGTCAAGTTCCAGCGCGGCTTTCTGGACAAGGGTGTCGCCTTCCTCCGGCCGCTGGCGCTCCGGGACGTGGGCGAGGACATCGGGATGCACGAGTCCACGATCAGCCGCGTCACCACGAACAAGTACGTCGAGACGCCCCAGGGACTCTTCGAGCTCAAGTACTTCTTCCACAGCGGGATCGCCTCGGACACCGGCGAGATGGTCTCCTCCGTGTCGATCAAGAAGAAGATCCGCGACATGGTCGCCGCCGAGGAATCGACCAAGCCGCTCTCCGACCAGGATGTCGCCCTGGTGCTCAGGGGGCAGGGGCTCACCATCGCCCGGCGGACGGTGGCGAAGTACCGGGAGGAGCTGGGCATCATGCCCTCCCACCAGCGGCGGCTCGCCCCCAAGAAGCGGTGAGCGCGCTCAGCGCAGAGCCACCAGCCGGCGCGCCGGCGCTGCGCTTCGTCATCATCACCGGCATGTCGGGCGCGGGGCGCAGCTTCGCGATCAAGTGCCTCGAGGACCTGGGCTACTTCTGCGTGGACAACCTGCCGACCACTCTCATCCCGACGTTCGTCGAGCTTTGCGCGCACTCGAGCCGTGACATCCGGATGATCGCGCTCGGCGTGGACATCCGGGAGGGCGGGTACCTTTCCCACCTGCTGGAGACACTCGCCGAGCTCCGCGCCCAGGGGCACAAGCCGGAGGTCCTCTTCCTGGAGGCGGCAGACGAGACACTGGTGCGGCGTTACCAGGAGACCCGTCGCCGACACCCGCTCGCCGGCGATGGGAGCGTGCTCGAAGGCATCCGCGCCGAGCGGCGGACGCTTAGCAATCTCCGGGAGAGCGCGGACCGGATCATCGACACCACCGGGCTATCCGTGCACCAGCTCAAGGAGCGCCTCGTCGAAGGTTACGGCACGCAGAAGACGCGCGACGCGCTGACGGTCTCGCTGATGTCCTTCGGCTTCAAGCACGGAGCCCCCTACGACGCCGACCTCGTCTTCGACGTGCGCTTCCTGCCCAATCCGCATTTCGTGGATAGCCTCAAGCGCCTCGACGGCCGTGACGCTCCCGTGGAGCAGTTCGTGATGTCCTTCGAGGAGAGCCGGACTCTCCTGGCCAAGATCGAGGATCTCCTCCGGTTCCTTCTGCCGCTCTACCAGCGGGAGGGCAAGGCGTACCTGACCGTGGCCCTGGGCTGTACCGGAGGACGTCACCGCTCCGTCACTCTCGCGGAGCTGCTGCGCCGCTCCCTGGAGGGCGCGGGCCTCTCGCCCGTCGTGCGACACCGGGACATCGACCGTGAGTGAGGCGGTCCGCTTCCTCTTCGGCGTCCACAACCACCAACCGTCGGGCAATTTCGAGTCCGTCATCCTGGACGCGACTCGCGACGCCTATCACCCGTTCCTCGAGGCCGTGCGCGCCGTGCCCGGTGTGGTGCTGACGGTGCACTGCTCCGGCGGACTTCTGGCTTTCCTTCGCGAGAAGGCGCGCCCGACCTTCGACCTGCTCGGGCGGCTCGCCGGCGAGGGCAGGGTCGAGCTGCTGACGGGCGGCTTCTATGAACCCATCCTGGCCATGCTCCCCGATGGGGACAAGGTCGGGCAAATCGAGGCGCTCAGCGAGTTTCTGCGCTCGAACTTCGGCGTGCGCCCGCGGGGTATGTGGCTGGCTGAGCGCGTGTGGGAGCCGCAACTCCCCAAGGTGCTGAGGGCGGCGGGTGTCGAGTTCGTGGTGGTGGACGACGCGCACTTTGCCCTTGCCGGGCTCGAGCCCGAGGCGCTCGGGGGCTACTACCGGACCGAGGAACAGGGCGTCTCGATCGCCGTCTTTCCGATCAGCCAGCGGCTGCGGTACCTCGTGCCCTTCGCTGAGCCCGCCGAGACGGTCCGGTACCTCAGCGAGCGCCACGAAGCCGGCGCGGTGACGCTCTTCGACGACGGCGAGAAGTTCGGCGTGTGGCCGGGCACTCGCCGGCTGGTCTACGACGAAGGATGGCTGGCGCGTTTCTTCGACGCGCTGGCCGGAGCGCCGGCGATCCAGATGTCCACCTTCTCCTCCTGTCTCGACGCGATGGCGCCGGCCGGCCGCGTGTACCTCCCAACGGCGTCATACTTCGAGATGGGCGAGTGGGCCCTGCCCGCCGCCAAGGGCGAGGAGCTCGAGGAAGCGCGCCGGCGACTCTCGGCGCTACCGGACGGCGAGCGGCTCGCGCGGCTCTTGCGCGGCGGCTTCTGGAGAAACTTCCTCGTGAAGTATCCGGAGATGGGCGACGCTTACTGGCGGATGCTGCGCCTGTCGGCGCGTCTCGGCGAGGCGCTCGCGCAGCGGCCGGACGACCCGCGGCTCGACGCCGCGCGCGAAGACCTCTGGCGGGGTCAGGGGAATGACGCCTATTGGCACGGTGTCTTCGGCGGCGCCTATCTGCCTCATCTACGCCGCGCCGCGGTGAGCGCGCTTCTCGCTGCCGAGCGGCGGCTCGACGAGACGGCCGGCGCTCCGCTACTCTCCTGGACCCGCGACGACCTGGACGGAGATGGCCGCGCGGAGGTTGCGGTGCGGACTCGCGAGCTGGTGGTCACGCTCCGTCCCGAGGCGGGGGGGACGGTGACCGAGCTGGCCTTTCGGCCCCGCGACCTCGACCTGGCGGGTGTGTTCACCCGGCGTCGCGAGATGTATCACGAACGGGTGAAGGAGAGCGTGGTGGCGTCGTCCACCGGCGAGGTCAAGACCATCCACGGCGCTCCCGAAGCCAAAGAGACCGGTCTCGCGGCGCTGCTGGAGTACGACGCGTTCAGGCGGGCGTCGCTCCTCGATGGGTTCTTCCCTCCTGGTCCGCCTCCCGACCCGCTCTCGCCGTGGGCGCGGGCGCTCGTGGCCGTGGGCGAGCGCCCGCTTCCGTGCGAGATCGTCGAACGGGCGGGAGAAGTCGAAATCGTGCTCGCATTACCCGGGCTCGACGGGCTTCCGCTCGGTGTCGAGAAGCGCGTCCGCATTGGCACGGCGGGCGCGGGGCTCTGTTCTTGCTACCGGTTGACCTGGGGCGGCAGCGAGCCGCTCCAGGGCAGGTGGGCGACGCAGCTCAACCTCGCCCTGACGGCGGGCGACGCGCCCGGACGTTACTACCGCCTGCCGGGCTCGCCTTCTCTCGGCTCGCGCGGGGCGATTTCCCAAGCGAAGGCGCTCACGCTCGTCGACGAGTGGGTGGGCTGCGAAGTCGAGCTCGCCTGGAGCGAGCCGGGCGACGCGGGGTGGGCCCCGATCGAAACGGTCTCGCTGTCCGAGGCGGGATTCGAGCGGATTTATCAGGGCTCGGCCGTCCTCGTGAGCTGGCCGGTGACGTTGCAGCCGGGAGCATCGTGGGAGGTCGAGCTCCGCGTCGTGCCGCGCGCGATTCACCCCGCTTCCTGATCTCTCTGCCCGCTTCCTGATCTCTCAGAAGGAAGCGAAGATGCGTCCATTTCACTTGAGCCGTGTGGGCGCCCATGCTAATCTGCCGAGAGCGCGTTTGTGAGCGGCGCGCGGCACATCCACAATACCTGGGGAGGAAGACGATGGCGCGTGAGGAGTATCTCTTCACTTCGGAGTCGGTGACGGAGGGGCATCCGGACAAGATGGCCGACCAGATCTCCGACGCCGTGCTGGACGCGATCCTGGCCCAGGATCCGACGGGCCGCGTCGCCTGCGAGACGCTGCTGACGACCGGCCTCGTCGTCGTCGCCGGCGAGATCACAACGTCCTGCTACGTGGACATTCCGAAGGTCGCCCGCGAAACCATCAAGGGCGTGGGCTACACGCGCGCCAAGTACGGCTTCGACTACGAGACCTGCGCGGTCATTACGGCCATCGACGAGCAATCGGGCGACATCGCCATGGGTGTCGACAAGCTCGGGGCCGGCGACCAGGGGCTGATGTTCGGCTACGCGTGCACGGAAACCGAAGAGCTGATGCCGCTGCCCATCATGCTCGCGCACCGGCTCGTGCAGCGCCTGACGGCGGTGCGCAAGAGCGGCGGGCTCGACTATCTGCGGCCCGACGGGAAGAGCCAGGTCTCGGTGCGTTACGTGGACGGCAAGCCCGTCTCGGTCGAGACGGTGGTCATCTCGACCCAGCATAGCCCCGACGTCACGCTCGAGAAGATTCGCGAGGACCTGATCGAGCATGTCGTCGCGCCGACCATTCCCACGCACCTGATCGATCCCAAGCGCATCACCTACCACATTAACCCGACGGGTCGCTTCGTGACGGGCGGGCCCATGGGCGACACGGGGCTGACGGGCCGCAAGATCATCGTGGACACATACGGGGGCTCCTGCCCTCACGGCGGCGGAGCGTTCTCGGGCAAGGATCCGACGAAGGTGGACCGCTCGGCCTGCTACATGGCGCGCCACGTGGCGAAGAACATCGTGGCCGCCGGATTCGCCGAGCGGGCGCAGGTGCAGGTCGCCTACGCCATCGGTGTCGCCGAGCCGGTCTCGATCATGGTCGACACCTACGGCACCGGCACGGTGTCAACGGCCAAGCTCGAGCAGATGATTCGCCGCCACTTCGACTTCACGCCGGCGGGCATCATCAAGTACCTCGACCTTCGCCGCCCGATATACAAGAAGACGGCGGCGTACGGCCACTTCGGCCGTAGCGAGCCGGAGTTCAACTGGGAGCGCACGAACCGGGTCAAGGACCTGCGCGACGACGCGGGAGTCTGAGCCAGAGGCGAAGCGCGAACGAACGGGCCCCGCGGCCGGGACCAGCGACCGGCGCGGGGCCCGACTGTGACAGGTCGCAGAGTCGGCCATCGAATGGACGAAAGGACGGAGCATGACTGACCACGACGTCAAGGATCTCTCGCTGGCCGAGACGGGAAAGCTCAAGATCGAGTGGGCCGAGCAGTCGATGCCGGTGCTTCGGCAGGTGCGCGAGCGTTTCACCAAGGAGCAGCCCCTCAAGGGCATCCGCCTTGGCGCGTGCCTGCACGTGACGACCGAGACGGCGGTGCTCATGATCACGCTCAAGGCCGGTGGCGCGCAGGTGGCGCTGTGCGCCTCGAATCCGCTCTCGACCCAGGACGACACGGCGGCGGCCCTCGTGAAGGAGTTCGGCATCCCGGTCTTCGCGCAAAAGGGCGAGGACAACAAGCGCTATTACAGTCACCTCGAGGCGGTGCTCAAGACGGGCCCCCAGGTGACCATGGACGACGGCGCCGACCTCATCTCCCAGCTCCACGGCGAGAACAATGCCGGCACCAGCCTGCTCAAGAATGTCATCGGCGGCACCGAGGAGACCACGACGGGCGTGATCCGCCTGCGCGCGATGCAGAGGGAGGGCGTGCTGGCCTTCCCGGTCATCGCGGTCAACGATGCCGATACCAAGCATCTCTTCGACAACCGCTACGGCACGGGGCAGTCCACGGTGGACGGCATCCTGCGCGCGACCAATACGCTCCTCGCGGGGAAGGCCGTCGTCGTTGCCGGCTACGGCATGTGCGGTCGCGGAGTGGCCGCGCGCGCCCACGGCATGGGCTCGCACGTGGTCGTCACCGAGACGGCGCCGATGCGCGCGCTCGAGGCCGTGATGGACGGTTACCAGGTCATGCCCATGTCGAAGGCGGCGGAAGTGGGCGATATCTTCGTCACCGTCACCGGCAATATGGCGGTGATCCGGCAGGAACACTTCGCCAAGATGAAAGACGGCGCGATCGTGGCCAACTCGGGCCACTTCAACGTCGAGATCGACCTTGAGGCCTTGGCCAAGCTGGCCCAGTCGCGGCGTACGGTCCGGCCCTTCGTCGAAGAGTTCACCCTGCGCGGCGGGCGTCGCGTCTACGTGCTGGCGGAGGGAAGACTCGTCAATCTGGCCGCGGCCGAAGGTCACCCGGCCGCCGTGATGGACATGAGCTTCGCGAACCAGGCGCTGTCGGCGGAATACATGGTCAAGCAGGGCAAAACGCTGGAGAAGAAGGTGTACGTGGTGCCGCGCGACATCGATCTCGAGATCGCCCGGCTCAAGCTCGCATCGATGGACGTTCAGATCGATCAGCTCACGCCCGCCCAGGAGGAATACCTCTCCTCCTGGACCCACGGCACCTAGCCGCCCAAAGGCGGATTCGATCTTGACGCCCCCGGAGGAAGCAGCTCCGGGAGCTGGAGGTTCCCGGTGGCGAACGGACGGCGCGCTCCCCGGCTCGGCTTCTGGCTGCTGATCGGCGTCATCGTCCTGGCCGGCGCCGGCCAGGCCGTGCCGCTGTACACCGACTGGCTCTGGTACGCCGAGGTCGGTTTCACGGAAGTCTTCACGACCGTCCTGTCGCTGCGCGGCTGGCTGTTTCTCGGGGCGGGCGGAGTGGTTTTCGTCTTCGTCTACGGTAACCTCTGGCTTGCCGCCCGCACCGCGGCGCCCGATGTTCTCTGGGAGCTGGACGACCAGCTCGGCCTGCCGGGCCGCGCTGTCCTCGAGCCGCTGATCCGAAAGCTGCTGCTGCCCGTCATCGCCGTCATCGGGATATTGTCCGGGCTCCGGGCCAGTGCGTCCTGGGACATGGTGCTGAGCTATGTCAACGCGACGCCGTTCGGCGCGCCGGACCCGCTCTTCGGCCGCGACATCGCCTTTTTCGTGTTCGAGCTGCCGCTCTGGCGCTTCCTCTACGGCGGGGCCATGACCCTCGTCATCGGGACACTGCTCTTGAGCGTGGCCACGTATGTCCTGCTCCGGAGCCTGGTACTGACGGCACAGGGACCGCGGCTCGCGGCGGGCGCCCGGACGCATCTCTTGGCCCTCGGGGCCGTGCTCCTCCTTCTGCGCGCGCTGGGCTTCTGGCTGGACCGCTACGAGCTGGTGTACTCAGCCCGCGGTGTGGTCTTCGGCGCCTCCTACACGGACGTGCACGCGACGTTGCCGGTGCTGGGGGCGCTCACCGCGCTCGCGCTGCTCTGCGCCGCGGCCTGTCTGTTCCAGGTGACGAGGCCCGGCTGGGGCTTCCTGGTCGCCGGGCTCGTGGTGCTCGGTGTCGCGTGGGCCGGCGGCATCGGGGTGTGGCCTTCGCTGCTGCAGCGCTTTCAGGTCACTCCCAACGAGCTCGTCGCCGAGCGGCCGTACATCGAGCACAATATCCGGATGACGCGGCAGGCGTACGGGCTCGACGCGGTCAAGGAGCAGGAGTTCGCGGCCGAGGAGCGCTTGACGGCGGCGGCGCTCGAGCGCAACAGCCTCACCATCAAGAACGTCCGGCTCTGGGACCACCGGCCACTGCTCACGACCTTCGCGCAGCTCCAGGAGATCCGGACATACTACAAGTTTGCCGACGTGGACGTGGACCGCTACTCGATCAACGGCGAGCTGCGGCAGGTCATGCTTTCGGCGCGGGAGCTGTCCTATCAGCATTTGCCGAGCCGGGTCTGGATCAACGAGCACCTGACCTTCACCCACGGCTTCGGCCTGGTCGCGGGCCCCGTCAACCGGGTGACGCCGGAGGGCCTTCCAGACCTCTTCGTGAAGGACATCCCGCCGAACGTATCGGGGGGATTCCCGAAGATCACGCGGCCGGAGATCTACTATGGCCACCTCAGCAACGACTACGTGATCGTCCGCACGAAGTCGCAGGAGCTCGACTACCCCTCCGGCGACCAGAACGTCTACTCGCGCTATACCGGCCGGGGTGGCGTGGCCGTGAGCGGCTTCCTGCGGAAGCTGGCCTTCGCCATCCGCTTCGGCGAGCTCAAGATCCTTCTCTCGGACGACCTGACGGCCGAGAGCCGCGTGATGATGTACCGGCGGGTGGCCGAGCGGGTGCGACAGGCGGCCCCATTCCTCCGCTTCGACCAGGACCCATACCTCGTCGTGACGGAGGCGGGGCGGCTGGTGTGGATCGTGGACGCTTACACCACGACGGATCGCTACCCATACTCGCAGCCGGACCGCGGCCTGAACTATATCCGCAACTCGGTGAAGGCGACGGTGGATGCCTTCGATGGCAATGTGGTCTTCTACGTGGTCGACTCGAAGGATCCGCTCATCCGCACCTGGGCGCGCGCATTCCCGGGGCTCTTGACGCCGTTCGAGAAGATGCCGGCCGACTTGCGGGCCCACGTGCGCTATCCCGAGGACCTGTTCAGCCTTCAGGCGAGAATGTACGGCACCTATCACATGCAGGATCCGCAGGTCTTCTACAATAAAGAGGACCTCTGGACGATCCCGCGCCTGACCATGGAAGGGCGGGACCGCGAGATGGAGCCGTACTTCACGGTGATGCGTCTGCCGGGTGGGAAGACGGAAGAGTTCGTGCTGCTCTCGGGCTTCAACCCGGCCCGACGGGACAACATGATCGCGATCATGGCCGCCCGGTCGGACGCGCCAAACTACGGTGGCCTCATCGTCTACACCTTTCCCAAGCAGAAGCTGGTGTACGGGCCCCGCCAGGTCGACGCTCGCGTCAACCAGGACCCCCTCATCTCGGCGGCGTTCTCGCTCTGGAACCAGCAGGGCTCCCGTGTTCTCAGGGGCTCGCTCCTGGCCATTCCCATCGAGGACTCGTTGATCTACGTCCAGCCTATCTATTTGTCGGCCGAGCAGGGGGCACTTCCGGAGCTCCGGCGTGTCATCGTGGCCTTTGGCAATCAGATCGCCATGGAGCCGACGCTCGAGCAGTCCCTGCAGCGGATCTTCGGCGTGCGCATACGCGGCGAGGAGGGCGTCCAGCCCCGCGGTGCTGATGGCAGCAGACCGGAGTCGGCGACTGCTTCCGCCCTGGGCCCGCTGGCGCAGCGGGCGTGGGAAGCGTGGCAGAAAGGGCAGGAGGCTCTGCGGCGAGGCGACTGGGCCGGATATGGCCAAGCCCAGAAGCAGCTCGAGGAGTCGCTGCGGCAGTTCCGCGAAGCCCGCTAGCAGATGGGCCCTTATCGGCCCTCTCCGCGACTTTGAGTTCGCCCGCGTATCGAGCGGAGCGGAGGGCGGTCAGGTTCGGGCGCGGAGGAACAGAGTGGCGCCGATTCCGGCGAAGACGATATTGGCGGTCCAGGCGCCGAGCATGGGCGGCAGAAGATCGGCCTTGGCGAAGGCTATCGCCACCGAGTGCACCAGCCAGTAGCCCACCGAGATCAGAATGGCCACGGCGATGCCCACGCCGCGCCCGCCGCTGCGCGGCGAGACCAGCGCGAAGGGGATGGCGACGAGGGCCATGATCACGTGGACCAGCGGGAAAGAGAGCTTCGAGTCCAGCTGGACCAGATATTTGCCCACGTGGTGCCCCGTCTCTGCGAGCCGGGTGACATAGAGCCGCAGCTCGCGGAAGCTCATGGTCTCCGGCGATTTCTGCACCTGGATCAGGTCGTTGATCTGCTCGGGCATGCCGACGAGCCGCTGGGTGAAGGAGTCCATGGTCACGCGATTGCCGGGACCGATCTGGCGGTAGACGCCGTCGCTGAGCATCCAGCCCGCGTCGGTCCACCGGGCCTTGCTGGCGTCGAGGCGATCCACCAGCCGGAACTCGGGGCTGATGTCAAGCACGAGCAGCCCGTCCAGCGAGCGCTCGATGGGATCCAGCAGCTCCATGCGCAAGAAGCGCGTGTCGGAGGATCGGTACCAGATCTGGGTCTGGCGCTGAAGGTGCCGCGGCTGATTGCCGCGGATCTTGACGCGGTCCACCTCTTCCGCCTTCGCGTTGAGGCCGGGTAGCACCGTCTCCTGCAGCAGGCCGGACGCCAGGGTGATGCCGAAGGCGACCAGCAGGATCGGCAGGCTCGCCCGATAGAGGCTGATACCCGCGGCCTTGAGGGCGTCGAGCTCTCGCTGCTGCGTCAGGGTCAAGAAGAGCAGGACCGTCGAGATCAGCACGATGATGGGCAACCCTTCGTAGAGCGAGCCGGGCAGGCGGTAGAGGAGGTGCTGGAGGATGTAAGTGAAGGGCGGCTTGGAGCGGAGGAAACGGTCGAGGTACTGGATGAGATCAACTACCAGGATGAGCACCGACGCGACGCCGATGCCGATGCCGACGAAGCTCAGGTACTGGCCGACCAGGTAGCGGTCGATGATGTAGGTCGAGGCGCGCGGCCCGCGAGCGCGCACGGCCCCCACGCGGGTACGCTCCACCGGCGCCCGCTTGGGGAAGATGCTTCGAAGGGCGCGCGGCACCGCGGCCCGGAGGCGCCACGCGAGCCGGCCCCACGAGGGCGGCAGCCCCTGCGTGAGAGCCTGCAGCAGGATGAGGCCCGCGACCCCGAAGATCGCGTTCGGAAGCCACATGGCCACGCCCACGGGCATGCGGCCTCGGAGCGCCATCCCTTCGAGGAAGGTGTGCATGACGTAGTACGCGACGACGATGGCAAGGCTCGAGGCGAGGGCGAGGGTCCGGCCGCCCCTGTGGGTCCGAATGCCCAACGGGAAGCTGACCAGCACGAAGACGATCGCCGCCACGGGCAGGGAGAATCGCTTCTGCATCTCGACCTGCAGCGGCGTCACGATCTGGCCCTGGCGCTTGAGGTCCGCGATGCTCTCACGGAGGGTCTGCAGGCTCATCTCCTTCTCGGGCTTCTCGATGCGCTCGGCCGCCCTCTGGGGGTTGTCGAGAGGCAGGTTCAGGTCGTAGAGGCTGAAGCCGGTGAGGCGAAAGCGGCGCGCGTCGCCGGCATCGGTCTCGCTGATCGTGCCGTCGATGAAGCGCATGGTCACGCGACGGGTCTTCACGTCGGAGAAGAGACGGCCCTCGCGCGCCACGATGATGCGGGAGAGCTTGGGGTCGCGCTCGTCTGAGACGAGCAGGCCTCGCAGAGCGACCTGCGACGCGCTGATGTCGTCGACGTACATCACCATCTGGCTGAAGGAGGCGCTGAAGGTGCGCTCCTTGATCCCGGTGGTCGCCTTCGTCTTGAGAATGCGGAAGAGCTGGCTCTGGAAGGCGCCGCTCGCCGCGGGAGCGACGAGAAGGGTCAGCAGCGCCACGGCCGCGCCGACGGTGATGGCAATGCCGAGGAAGGGCGCGAAGAGCCGGAGGGGGCTCACGCCCGATGCCTTGAACGCGGCCACCTCGAGATCGCCCGCCAGCCGGCCGCCGGCCAGGAGCACCGCGACCAGGAGCGCCATCGGCACGGTGAGCGCGAGGACGCCGGGCAGCATGAAGACGAGGAGCCCTAACACCAGGTGAAAGGGCACGCTCTTCGTGATGACGAGTTCGGTCAGCTGATAGATACGGTCGATGACGAGGAAGAAAGTCAACACGCCCACGGACAGGGCAAAGGGCGGGCCTACCTCCTTGATCATGTACCGATCGAGAATCTTGACCATGCCCCTCCATTGTACGATAGCGGTATGGCCCCGCCTGTCTTCCTCTGGCCTATCCTCCTGGTCGGCTTCGCCGCGTCGGCGTGGGCCGCCCCCGCGACGGACCGCCTCGAGCGTTTCCGCGAGATCGCGTTGGCGCGCCTCGCCGTGGTCGAGAACACCGGAGACCCGCTCGACCCCTCGGTGCAGGGGGAAATCGACGCCATCCTCGACGGGGAAGTGCTCGACAGCCTCAGGGCGGGCAGCCCCTTCGCCTCGGTCGAGTTCATCCGGGAGCGGCTCGATGCCTTCAGCGATGCTTGGGGCGGCGCCTCGCTGCGTATCGTGCCCCTGGGCGAGGGTTTCTTCCTTGGGCGCTTTCGCCTCTCCGCGAGGGGCGTGGGCAGCTCGGTTCGCCTCTATCGCTCAACGCGCGGAGAGGCGGCGCTTCTGAAAGCATGGAATGAAGGCGGCGTCCCCGAGGTGTACCACTGGGCCACGCCGCCGGGAGGCGGTGTCGAATTCCTCGTCAGCTGGTCGGGCGAGGCGGGCTCACGGAGCTGGCCGCTCCGGCTCGAGCTCTGGCGCATACGAGGCGGCAGCATCGTGCCCGTATGGCGGAGCGTCGACCGGTATCCGGACGGGCTCTGGGTCGCGCACGTGGAGGTCGCCTCCGGCCGTGTCATGCTCCGGCGGGAGCTTCGCTATCCCGGCTGGAAACCGGGCTGCGACGTGCAGGCGGAAGAGGAGGATCGCTACCGGGCGGAACCCGGCGGGGGACTGGTGCTTGCCAGCCGTCAAGTCTTCAACGGCTGGCACAGAGACCTGCAGCGCTCGGTGACGCGCCTCCTTGCCGCGCTCACGTCCGCGGACCGCAGGACGCTCGCGGAGCTGGTCCCCGACGCGTCGGTCCGTGCCGGGCTGCCGCCTGCGCTCTTGCCCGAGGCTGCCTGCGACTCCCAGAATCCTGATATGCCCGGTACGGCCGTGGTCGCCGCAGCCGTGCCGCTTCCCGCGGGAGGGCGCTCGCCGTGGTCGCTGTGGTGGAGCCGCGGCCCGTCCGGCTGGCGGCTGACCGGCGCGGCGCCCGTGCTAGAATGACGGCTCATCATGACTGACATCGCGGACCGCTACGATCCGGGCCGCGTCGAGTCGCACTGGTACCGCGTGTGGGAAGAGCGCGGTCTCTTCCACGCCGACGCGGCTTCGCCGAAGAAGCCGTACTGCATCGTCATTCCCCCGCCCAACGTCACCGGCTCGTTGCACTGGGGGCACGCGCTCAACAATACGCTGCAGGACATCCTCATCCGCTACAAGCGGATGGACGGGTACAACGCGCTGTGGGTGCCCGGCACGGACCACGCCTCCATCGCCGTCCACGTGATCCTCGAGCGGCAGCTTGCGGCCGAGGGCAAGACCCGCCACGACATCGGCCGGGAAGCTTTCCTCGACAGGGCCTGGAAGTGGCGGGAGGAATCGGGCGGGACCATCATCCGCCAGCTCAAGCGCCTGGGCGCCTCGTGCGACTGGTCGCGGGAGCGATTCACGATGGATCCGGGCCTCAGCCGGGCTGTTCGGGAGACGTTCGTCCGCCTCTTCGAGGAAGGCCTGATCTATCGAGACGACTACATCGTCAACTGGTGCCCGCGCTGCCAGACCGTGCTTTCCGACCTCGAGGTCGAGCGCGAGGAGCGCGACGCGGAGTTCGTCTATATCAAGTACGGTCCGCTCACGCTCGGCACGGTGCGCCCCGAGACCAAGCTTGGCGACACCGCGGTGGCGGTCCATCCGAAGGACCGGCGCTACGCCAAGTACGTCGGCAAGACGCTCGAGGTTCCGTCGGTCGATGGAACCATCACCCTCAAAGTGCTCGCCGATAGCGTCGTGGATCCGAAGTTCGGGACGGGTGTCATCAAGGTCACGCCGGGCCACGACGCCGTCGACTTCGAGATCGGCCGGCGTCACGGCCTCACGACGCGGACGGTCATCGGCTTCGATGGACGGATGACGGCGGAGGCGGGCAAGTATGCCGGGCTCGATCGCTTCGAGGCCCGGAAGCGCATCGTGGAAGACATGCAGGCCCTGGGGCTGATCGAGCGCATCGAGCCGTACCGACACGCCGTCGGTCTCTGCTATCGCTGCAAGACGGTCGTGGAGCCTCTGATCTCGCGCCAATGGTACGTCAACGTCAACCCGCTGGCCGAAGTCGCCATCAAGGCCGTCCGGGGGCGCCGCATCAGGATCCACCCTCGCCCCTGGATCAAGACCTACTACCACTGGATGGAGAATATCCGGCCCTGGTGCATCTCGCGACAGCTCTGGTGGGGGCACCGGATTCCGGCGTGGTATTGCGACGCAGACGGGAGCGTTCACGTCTCGCGCACAGACCTCACCGAATGCCCGAAGTGCGGCGGCCCGATCCGCCAGGATCCCGACGTGCTCGACACGTGGTTTTCCTCCGGGCTCTGGCCCTTCTCAACGCTCGGCTGGCCCGGAGACACCCCCGACCTTAAAGCTTTCTACCCCACCAATGTCCTGATCACGGGACCCGACATTCTGTTCTTCTGGGTCGCGCGCATGGTCATGCTGGGCATGCACTTCATGGACGATGTTCCATTCCGTGACGTGTATCTGCACGCGATTGTCCGCGACGCCGAAGGGCAGAAAATGTCGAAGTCCAAGGGTAATGTGGCCGACCCGGTGGTGGTTATGGAGAAGTTTGGCACCGATGCCTTCCGGTTCACCCTGGCCGCCCTCGCCGGCCTCGGACGGGACATCCGCATCAGCGAGGAGCGCATCGAGGGCTACCG
>Ga0315278_10003493_pt1 | contig 14058 bp, 12 predicted proteins | sample YL17G06_0_MG_FD_203880 | JGI IMG/M metagenome (GOLD analysis project Ga0315278, IMG submission 203880) | Sediment microbial communities from Yellowstone Lake, YNP, Wyoming, USA - YL17G06_0 | ecosystem: Environmental > Aquatic > Freshwater > Lake > Sediment | place: USA: Wyoming | collected...
TCGCCTGCGAGACGATCAGCGGGACGAAGTGCGGCCAGAACCGGAACGACAGGAGGCGGATGAGGACGATCTCGTTCGCCAGCGCGGCCGCCGAAAGGAAGAAGACGGCCGGAATGACTCTTTCCGCCTTCGCCCCCGGAAAAACCGGATCCCCACGGTCCCTCGGCTCTGCGGTGGACAAGCGGGGGCCCCGTCAGTGGCCAAGGAGGCGGACGAAGGCGACGGGAAGAACATTTCTATGCGTGATGGAGCCCCGGGCGTCCTTCTCGATGAAAACGAGGTTCTGGGTCATGAAGGGCCCGCCGACGGGCATGATCATCCGACCCCCGTTCCCGAGCTGGCGCAGAAGAGGCGGAGGAACGTGGCCCCCCGCGCAGGTCACGATGATGGCGTCGAAGGGCGCCTTCTCCTCCCAGCCGTAATAACCGTCCCCCTGCCGGACGACGACGTTGCGGAACCCGAGGTCGGAGAGCGTCCGTCGGCTGCGGACGGCCAGGGATTCGAGGATCTCCACGGAGTAGACCTCCGCAGCGAGCTTCGCAGCGACCGCCGCCTGGTAGCCGGACCCGGTTCCGACCTCGAGAATGCGGTCGGTCTCCTTGAGACGCAGGATCTGCGTCATGAAGCCGACGATGTAGGGTTGCGAGATCGTCTGCCCTTCCCCGATGGGCAGAGGATAAGGTTCATACGCCTTCGCGCGGAACGAAGGCGAAACAAAGAGGTGCCGAGGGACGTCTCGCATCGCGGCCAGGACGCGCGGATCGGAGACCCCTTCGCGCTCGATCTGGTCGCGCACCATCGCCGCCCGCTTCTGCAGGTACGGATCGTCCGTCGCCAACGCCGCGTGGAGCGCCGCCGACAGGACGGCCGCGGCGATCGTGACAAGACGAAGGAAGCTCATCTCCCTCCGGGTCCCCAAACTCCGCGCTTCAGGAACATCTCCTTCTTCGCCCCGCACACCGGATATTTTTCCGGGGCGTTCCCCTCGGCGGTGTACTGTGCGGTTATTGTATAGTGGACATCCCGAAACACCAAAGTAATGAAACTCCAAGGGAAATCCCACGCCAACACCGTCCCCGAAGAACCCCGATTTCTCCCCCGACCCGTTCGATGAAGCCGTCCGCGGCCAGCTACGAAATCATCGGCTTCCACCCGGTGAAGGTCCGGTAGATCAGCCAGAGCATGAGAAGGATGATGAGGAGGAGCACGATGCCCCGCATCCAGTACCGGGAGGATACGTTCCGTTGCGGATGGGGTGCGAAGCCTGCCGCGGACCGGATCTTCGCGGGGCCTTCCTCCTGGACGATGGAAGCGCCCGTGGATTGCGACAGGGCGACGATTCCCGCCATGGCGTCCTGCGAGACGGACCCTATCATCGCCATGATGGAAGAGAGAAAGAGAGCGGTTGCCGAAACCCGGAATCTCCGCGTCATCCGTCCCCCCGCGGATGGGAAATAACTGCTGGGTGGCACTTCGCCGAAAAAACGTGCCTGTGATTACATGCCCCCAAGTGTACCCGATTCCCCCGCCCTTGGGGCATTATAAGGGGGTGAAGGAAAATGGGACGAGAACCCACCAGGGTGAAAAGAGGTGTCGTCATGGGACCGTCTGGCAGGATGGACGGACAAACGAAGGCAACCCTCGAGGCCATCGACAGATTCAACCAGGCGTTCGGTCGGCACGACGTCGATGGTGTGATGCGGGCGATGACGGATGATTGCGTCTTCGAGAACACGTGCCCGCCCCCCGATGGGGAACGGTACGATGGACAGGAGGAAGTACGGGGGTTCTGGGAGCGCTTCTTCCGCTCCTCTCCCGGTGCGGTCTTCGAAACGGAGGAGATCTTCGCCGCCGGGGACCGGTGCGTACTCCGGTGGCTCTACCGATGGGTGGATGGGGCCGGCAAGCCGGGGCACATCCGGGGAGTCGACGTCTTCCGCGTCCGGGACGGCAAAGTCGCGGAAAAGTTCTCCTACGTGAAAGGATAAGGGGTTCGACGAACAGCGCGGAGGTCAACGCTCCCGGTGCGGAAGAAGTTCGCGAGACGCTTCCGGTGGCCCGAGATAGCTTCCAGCCTGCCGTCCACTTCCACCGATCCCGAAGTGGGGGGGGGAGAATCCGGCGACGGCGTTCAGCAACGTCGACTTCCCGCACCCCGAGGGGCCCAGCAGGCAGGCGAACTGGCCGGCGGGGACGTCGAAGGTGATGAGGAAGATCGCCGGGGGGTTCCCCAGGCCGAACCAGAGGATGCTGATTATCGCAGATTCCAGGGCACACTCGATGATCTATTCGGTCGGGAAGTGGCACGCCACCTGGTGGGCGGGGCCGGCGGCCGCGAGCTGCGGCGCGGACGAAGGGTCCGTGCAGACGGCGGGACGGCCCTTGGCCTCGAAGACCGGGCAACGGGGGGCGAACCGGCAGCCGGCGGCCGGCCTCTCGAAATCGAAGACCCCCCAGCTGCCCGCTGCCGAGCCGTGGGGATGCCGGAACGCCTCGCCGCTCTGCTTTTCGACAAGAGAGGACCAGAGGATTCGCGTGTACGGGTGGCGGGGGGCGCGGGCGATGCTCTCCGACAGCCCGATCTCCACGATCTTTCCCAGGTACATGACGGCCACCTTGTGGCTCAGGAGCTCCACCACGCGCAGGTCGTGCGAGATGAACAGGTAGGACAGGCCGAGACGTTTCTGGAGATCCAGAAGGAGATTGACGACCTGGGCCTGAATGGAGACGTCGAGGGCGCTCGTCGGCTCGTCCGCCACGAGGAACCGCGCCCCGACGGCGAGCGCGCGGGCGATGCCCACCCTCCGCTTTTCGCCGCCCGAAAGCTCGTCGGGGAAGCTCGGGAGTTTGCTCGCCTTCAGGTTCACCTGTTCGAGGAGCTCGGCGGTTTTCCGCTCCACTTCCGCATCCGTCAACCGGTGGTGCAACAGGATCGCCTCGGACAGGATGTCCCGGACGCGCATCTTCGGGTTCAAGGCCGCATCGAGATCCTGGAAGATCATCTGCATCCGGCTCCGCAACGCCCGAAGCTCTTCCGGGGGCAAGGCGGTGATCTCCTTCCCCTCGAAGAGGATGCTCCCCGATGTGGCCGGAGTGAGCCCCAGGATCGTCCGTCCCACGGTCGTCTTCCCGCAGCCGGATTCCCCCACGAGCCCCAGGATCTCCTTCTCCTTGATGTAGAAGCTCACGTCGTCGACGGCGGGGATGAGACGCTCTTCTCCCGAGTGCGGCGAGAACCATCCCCGGCGCTGGGAGAAATATTTCTTCAGACGGCTCACTTCCAGGATCGTCCCGGGCATCGCGCGCCTCTCAACTCCCTTCGTATAACCAGCAGCGGACCGCGTGTCCGGGGGTGATTTCCGACAGGGGGGGCAGGAGTGAAGCGCATTCCTTGTCGACCGCGGCGGTCACCCGGACGCAGCGCCCGTAAAAACGGCACCCGTTCGGGACATGAATCGTATCCGGCACGTCCCCCGGGATCGCCTGGAGGGGCTCCTTCCCCCGGATGTTCCGTTCATCGGGGACCGATGCCAGAAGCGCCGCGGTATACGGGTGGCCGGATTCCGGCCCCGCCGCCAGGACCTTTCCCGCCGGCCCGTACTCCACCACCATCCCGCCGTACATCACGGCGACGCTGTCGGAGAGGCGGCGGATGATGCCGATGTCGTGGCTGATGAGCATCGTCGTGACCCCCAGGTCCGCTTTCAGTTCGGCGAGCAGGTCCGCGATCCTCGACTGGATGGTGGCGTCGAGCCCCGTCGTGGGCTCGTCCGCGATCAGGAACGACGGCTCGCAGGAGAGCACCATCGCGACCATCGCCCGCTGGCACATCCCGCCCGAAAGCGCCCGCGGATAGTTGTCATACCGGAGCCTCGGGGAATCCATCCTGACCCTTTCGAGCCAGTAGAGAGCGCGCTCCCTGCTTTCCGCCTTGCCCTTGCAAGGCGTGTGAAGCCGGATCGCCTCCGTGATCTGCCGTCCCACGGAGAGGAACGGATTCAGCGACGACTTGGGATTCTGGAAGATCATCGCGACCGTCTTGCCGCGGACCATGGCCATCAGGCGCTCGACGTTCTTCTGCCACCCGACGACGTCCTTGCGTACCTCCACGACCCTGCCGTCCGCTTCGACGCGCTCCACGTAGTCGTCAAGGTCCTGGAGCAGGTTCTTCCGGATGTCGTCGGTCTTGAGCCCGATCCGGCCGGCGACGACGCCCGGCGCGGCCCCGACGAGCCCCATGACGGAGAGCGCCATGACGCTTTTCCCGCTGCCGCTCTCCCCCACGACGCCGAGCGTCTCTCCCCTCCGGATCTCGAAGCTCACGTCGTCCACCGAGCGGATGAAGGCCTGGCGGCCTTTGGAATAGAAATACGTCTTCAGGTTTTCGATGTTCAGGAGGGGGGGGACGCTCAATGGACCGCCTTCCGCTCGAGCAGGTTGTTGAGCCCGTCCCCGAGGAGATGGAACCCCAGGATGGAGAGAAGGATCGCCAGCGCCGGAACGGTGGACGGCCAGAAGTTTCCCTGGAGGAAGTAGTTCGCACCCGACTGGACCATGTTCCCCCACGAGGGCGTCGGCTCCTGGACGCCGAATCCCAGGTAGCTCAAGCTCGTTTCCATGAGGATGGCCTCGCCCATGCCCAGCGTCGCCCGGATGATGAGCGACGCCCGGCAATGGTGCCACAGGATGTGCTTGAGGACGATGGTGCGCCGCGGCAGACCCAGTCCTTCGGCCGCCTCGATGAAATTCTTCTCCCTCAGGAACCGGATCTTGACCTTTACGAGCGAAACGGTCGCCGGGACGTTCGTAAGCCCTACGACGACCATGATGAAGTAGATGTCCGGCTTGAACGCGGCGACGACCAGGAGGATGAGCACCAGACGCGGGAACGAGTCCACGAGGTTGGAAAACCAGGTGATGACCCGATCGGCCCGCCCCGCCCCGTATCCCGCCAGCACCCCCAGGGCGGCGCCGGGAACGATCGCGACGGCGACGGCCAGAAGGCCCGGCAGGAAGTAGGCCTGGATCCCCAGGATCAGCCGCGAGAGGAGGTCCCGCCCCATGAAATCGGTCCCCAGGAGGTGGCCGGCCGTCCCCGGCGGGGCGAGCATCAGGCCGAGGTTCACCGCCTCGGGGTCGTACGGCAGCAGCCGGAATACCCCGGCGGCGTAGGAGGCGGCCACGAGGACGACGATCAGCAGGCCGTAACCGACAAAGAAGAGATCGACGGCGTCCGCTTTCCGGAGGAAGCGGAGGCCGGACGCCTCGTCGCTCCTCCCCGGCGCCTGGATGTATCGCTTCCTCAAGCGGCGCGCCTTTCGACCGTCTCCCGCGACGCCCCGGGGTTGACCGCGATGTAGACGAACCGTTGAAGGAGGCTTCCCGCCCGCACGAAGACGGCCGCGAGGACCGCGATCCCCATGATGACGGGAAAATCCCGGTCCTGGGCCGCCTGCCAGGCCATCCTCCCCATCCCGGGCCAGTTGAACACCTGCTCGACGATCACCGCCCCGCCGAGGATGAACGGGATCTTCGACGCCACGATCTCCGTGACCGGAATCAGAAAGCCCTCCTTGAACGCGTGTTTCCAGACCGAAGCCCCCTTGGCGCGCGCGGTCCGGACGTAATCCTCGGACAGGACGCGCCCCATCTCCTCCCGGAGGTGGCGGATGACCTCGCTGAGCGTTCCGTTGCCCAGGCCCAGAACCACGATGGGCAGAAGAAGGTAGAGGCGGTTCGTGCCCTGTGAACCCCCGGACGCCACGGGAAAAAGCCCGAACGTGTGCAGGAAGAGATAGATCACGACGTATCCGAACCAGAAGACGGGGAGGGAGGACACCACGTACGCGGCCATCGTCAGCGGAAAGGAGACCCGGTTCACGCCGCGCACCGCGGCGTACAGGGCGATGGGGACGGCGACCAGGAGCGTGACGGCCATGGATCCCAGGGTGAGGAGGAGCGTGTTGAGGCCCACCCGGGAGATCTCTTCGAGAACGGGCAGGCCCGTGCGGATGGAGGCGCCGAAGTTCCCCCGGAACATCCCCGCGAGCCACGAGAGATATTGGACGTGCCACGCCTTCGGCACGCCCAGCGCCTCGCGGACGCCCTGCCCGGGGGCGCCCGCGGACGTCTGCCCTTCGAGCAGGAGGCTGAACGGGTCGCCCGGCGCCAGGTACAGGATGCCGAAGACGACCGCGCTTACTCCCAGGAGGAGGAACGCGGTCACGGCGACCTCCCGGGCCAGGACCCGGGCGACCGGCTTGACGCCTTTAAGGTTCAATAAACCAATCGTCCGCGTACGAGAAGAACTTGTACGGGTGGATCGCCACGTGCCGGATCTTCCTGTGGTACGCCGTGTAGTTCGTCAGCGTCCAGAGGAAGGTGTACGGGCTCTCCTCGGCGAGGACCGCGTGAAGCTTCCGGTTGAGCGTCCGGCGCTTCTCGTGGTCCAGGGTCAACTTGCCCTCCATGAGGAGGCTGTCCACTTCCGGGTTCGAGTACCCGCCGAAGTTGTTCTTCCAGGGGCCGATCTCGGCGGTGAGGAACAGGGACGAGATATCCGCCGAATCGTCGAAGACCCAGGTGGCGAAGATGATGTCGAAATCGTGCTCGAAGAAGACGTCCCCCTTCCACGCCTGCCACTCCTCGAACTCCACCTTGATGTCGACGCCCACGTTCTTGAGGTAGTTCCGGAAGGCGAGCACGACGCGCTTGACGGCCTCGCTCTCCTTCTCGATCGGAACCTTGAGCGTCAAGGAGAGCTTCTTCCCGGCCTTTTGCAGAATCCCGTCCGGCCCCGGCGAAAAGCCCGCCTCCTTGAGAAGCGCGGCGGCCGCCTGGGGGTCGAAGGGGAGGGGCGTCACGTCGAGGTTGTAGGCCCAGCTCCCCGGCGCGAAGGGACCGGAGATGATCGTCCCCTGTCCGTTGAAGAAGGAGTCGAGCATCTCCTGGCGGTTGAGCGCGTACGTGAACGCCTTCCGGACGCGCCGGTCGGAGAGAAACGGGTTGCGCAGGTTGTACCCGAAGAAGGAGTACGACAGGGCGTTGTACGGCTGGAGGACGAAGCGCTTGTCCCCCTGGATCTCGGGCAGGTACCGCGGGTTCACGAGCGCGATCATGTCGATGGCGTTGAACATGAGCGCCTGCGTCATGATGTTCTGGTCGGCGAAGGGCTTGGCGACGATCGTGTCGAGGTGGGGACGGCCTTTGAAGTAGGCGTCGTTCGCCGCGAGCGTGATCTCTCCTTCTCCCGAGACGGACGCAAGCTTGTACGGCCCGGTCCCGATGGGACGGCGCACGAACGGGTCTTCCCGCGTGAGATACTCCGGGTTGGCCGGACCGTGCTTCGGGATGATCTTGAAGGTGAACTTGGCCAGGGCGTTGAGGATCGGCCGCTTGATCGTGAACCGGACGGTGTGGTCGTCGGCCTTCTCCACGCTCTCGATGAACTCGTACCGGACTTTCAAGGGGGTAATGGTCCTGGGGTTCATCATCACGTTGTAGGTGAAGACCACGTCGTCCGCCGTAAAGGGCTTGGGAACTTCGCCGGGGCGGACGTGCCAGGTCACGTCCTTGCGCAGGAAGAAGACATACGTTCGCCGGTCCTTCGAAACATCCCAGCGTTCGGCGAGCTCGGGGACGATCTCCTGCTTCTCGTTGATCCCCACCAGGCCGTTGAAGACGAGCTCCGTGATCCGAAGGGACACCATCTCGTTGCTGGTGACGGGGTCCAGTGTCGCCGGACGGCCATACTCGCCGTAGTTTACGGTCCCCCCGTTCGGCCGTCCGTCCTTCCTGGAGTCCGCCGCCCAGGCCGAGACGGCGACGGTCATGCCGAAAACGAACAAGATAACGACCGATACCCTTTTCATGACGTCCTCCTCCCTGTGGAACGATTCGGTGCCTATAGAATCCTCACGTCCCCCGGACTCTTCTGCTCCCGGGAGTAGATCCCCTGAAGGGCTTCCTGGATCTGGCGCACGGCCGGAAAGCTCTTGCTCATCTCGAAATAGATCTCCTGGGCCTCGGAGAATTTCTTGACCCGGTAATACGCCTCGGCGAGGGCGGCAAGCAGCTCGGGGTCGTTCGATTCGACCTTGTTCTTGTTTCCCTTGTCCCGCCCCGCCTCGAGATGGAAGAGGGCCTTGGAGTACTCCTTCCGGGCCAGGAAGTGACGGCCCAGCGCGAAATGGAGCGCCCGGTACCGCTTCCCCTCCCCCGCCTCGGCAAGGACCGCGGCGCGGCCCGCGATGTCCTGGCAGCCGGCGGCGACCCGATCGCACGCGAAGAGGATCTCGGCGAGGAGGTCGGGGTCGGCCGGCTGCTTCCGGGAAAAATCGTCCCAGATCCGCGCCGCCTCGTCTCTGCCCCCCGCCGCGTACCGCTCGGCCGCCTTCCGGACGGCCGCCCTGTCCTTGAAGGATTGCGGCATCTTCGAGGCGGCGCCAAGGGCGTCCGCCGCCCCCGCGGACCGCCCGCCGGTCCCCGGCAGGGCGTACGCCTCTTCGAGATAGTACGCCGCCGCATCGCTGGTCTTTGGGTCCGCGACCGCCTTTCCGAGCCACACGATGCTCGCCTTCCCGTAAAGAGCCGCGAGGGCATCGAGCAGGCCGAGGTCGTAGAAATGGATGATCTTGTCTTTCCCCAGGATTTCCTCGCGGGAGAAGGTCTTGAGGTCCGCGGCCGAAAGGAGGTCGAGCCCCTTCTCGGTCCGCCCGGCCCGGGCGTAGACACCGACGATGTTCTTCAAGGCCCGCATCGACGGCCTCCTGCCGGACTTCGCAAGCGCGGCCAAGGCCTCCTCGCACATCGACACGGAAGCTTTTTCCCCGAGCCCTGCCGAGAGGTACGCGGCGGCCAGCTCGGTTTTGACCTCCGGGTCGGCCGCGTCCACGCCGGTCCAGATGCCCTTTGCCTTCTGCGCCTCGCCCAGCCTGTAGTGGCAAAGCCCCAGGTCGATGGACGCGATTGCCTCCTCCGCCGTCCCTTCCCCCGCCTTCGCCCGGAACTTCGTCAGTCGCGTCTTCGCTTCCCCGGGCTTGCCCGCCGCGAGAAGCGCCTCGCCCAGATACAGGTCCGCCAGGGAGCTTCCGCCCCGGCCCCTTTCACCCGAGAGCTTTTCCAGGTAATCGAGGTGGACGGCCAAGGAGGTCCGATACAGCGCCCGGTGAAGCGCGGCGTTCTTCAGATAGGCGGCGCCCAGGATCAGGGGCGCCCGCCCCGGCACACCGGGCCCGGCCGAGGAAAGATACGGCCGCAGCACACCGGCGGCCTCCCCGTAACGGCGCTCCTCGAAAAGCTTCGTCCCCCGCACGACGGGATCGTCCGCGCAAAAGGCCGCGCTCGCGCCGGCCAGACAGAGGAGAGCGGCGGCGGCGGCCAGGAAACGGCGTCGGCAGGTCCAAGTCATTGATACGGCGCCTTTTTCTTGAGCACCGCGATGAACATGTGGTCCCACTGGTCGACCTGGGCTCGGAAGGCGAGCAGGCCGTCCGGCGAGCAGGCCAAATCGTGGTTCATCTTCGTCTCCGTCCTCACGGCCCGTTCGGTTCCGGACTTGAAGTCCACGATGTAGATCGGGTTGTACTCATGCGGGTCGTTTTTCACGTAGGCGATCCCCGCGCTGTCGGGCATCCAGGCGGGCCCCGTCTCCACGTCCGGGATGACGTCCTCGGCCGCCACCCTGGCGGCGAGACCCTCGCCCTCCCGGGGGTCCGTACCGTCGGAGGCGACTACGAGGATGGACCAGACCTTCGGATCGCCCGCGGGGTTGTAGTTCGAGTAAAAGGCGATCTTCGTTCCGTCCGGCGACCAGACGGGCCGGATGTCGTCCCATGGCCACGATGCCAGGGTCCTTCCCGGCTCCCGCCCCCCCGTCAGGCCTGCGGCGGTGATGACGAAAATATCGTGGTTTTCGTTGCTGCCGTGGGTGGCGGCGATCTTTTTCCCGTCCGGCGACCACCTCGGGTAGAGGTTCGCCTTCCCTCCCTGCGTCAGGCGCGCCGTTGTCCGGGTCGACACGTCCATGACGTAGAGGTCCCCTTTCCCGGTGCGGCCCGACACGAAGACCACCAGGTTGTCCGCCGCGGGCGACCAGTGCGCGTGCCCGTCCTTCTCCTTGTGGTCGGTGAGACGCATCGTCACGGCCCCTCCGAGGCCCCGCAGGAAGAGGTCGTAGTTCCTTTCCCCTCCGTTGCTCATGAACACGAACCGCTTCCCGGAGGGAGACCAGCTGATCCCCGCGTTGTAGCTCGTCTCTCCGGAATCGTCCGGGAGAAGAAAGGGCCTTTCGCCGCCTTCTTCCGCCCGGTGATCGATCGTATCCACCACCGTGCCGTCCGGACGCACGATGACGATCTCCTTCCCGGTCCCCCGGGTCCGCTCGAAGGCGACGAGGGAGCCGTCGGGAGACCACACCGGGTTGGAATCGTTGCGGCCCGGCGCGATGCCTGCCAGGGGACGGACGTGCAGGGGCTCGATCGGGTCCGGCGGGTTTTCTGCCGGCGCCGGTTGCGCCGCCCACGGCATCGTCTCCGGGATGGCCGCGCCTGGGAACGCCGCGGCGACCGCGAGAGCGGCGAGGAACACCGCGGCGGCGGCGCGGGCGGCGGCGCGCCAACGCCGGGCCCGCGTCGTTCGTCTCCTCATGATCCGTTACATCTTGTCCCGGTTGTCCTGGAGCTGGTCCCAGTACTTCCTGGCCGCCTGGCGGCTCTGTTCGAAGGCTCCGTGACCTTCCAGCTTCGCCGGGAAAAAGTCGAAATAGTCCCGCCATGCGTGGTTGGCGCTGTCCAGAAGCGATGCCTTCTTCGTCAACAGGTAGAGCTTGTGATAGGACAGGGCCGTGTAGTAGTAAGTGTCGTGCACCGCCTCCTCGTGCTTTTGGGTCGGGAAGAACCGCATGTTCTGCCGGGCCGTCTGCAGGTTCTGGAGCGCCTTGGTCAAGTTCTGGGAGGCGGCCTCCTTGTCCCGGTTCACGAGCTCGTTCCCCTTCTCGTAGTAGGCGTGCCCCAGGTTGGTGAACATCACCGCGAACTGCTTGTAGATGAGCTGGCGGTTCGCCGGAAGGGAGAGGACGTTCTCGAACTCCCGGATCGCCGCCCCGAAGTCGTTCCTCTCGTCGAGGTAGATCTTCCCGAGCCGGCCGTGCGCTTCCGAATAATCGGGATGATCCTTCTGCGTCGCGCCGAACGCCTGGATCGCGGCGTCCAGGTTCCCGGCCTTCGCGGCCCGCTCGCCGATCCCGAGATAATCCTTGAACAGGACGATCTTGCGGCTCCCGGTGCGATCCTCGACGTCCCGGGAGAACTCCATCACTTCCTCGAAGTCCCGGTAATCGGCGCCCGCCGACACCCGGACCGTGTGGAACCCCAGCGGGACGAGCTTGCCTTCGGCGATCGGGGTCTTCCCGATGGGCGTCCCGTCCACAACGACGTCGGCGCCGGAGGGCGCGGAGTCGACCTTGAACAGGGAATTGTTCACCGTGAGGACGAATTCCTTCGTCTCCTTGGCCGCGCCGACCTGGATCTTGTCGCTTACCTGCCGGTATCCTTGCCGGTAGAGCAGCAGGTTGTAATTCTTTCCCGGGCGGACGGGCGCCGTTACCTTGCCGTCCGGGCCCGTGGAGCCGATCCATGCGCCGTTCAAATAGACGTTGACACCCGAAAGCGGCGAGACGTCGGGAGGCAAGCCTCCCTTGACCGAAAGGGTGAAGACGTCCCCGCCCTCCCCTTCCCGGGGGACGTAGCGCACGACCCGGTCGCCCACGGAGATCTTCTCGCCGGCCTTCAGGTCCTCGACGGCCGCCCAGGACACCGACTCGTCCGCTTTTTTGACCTTGAGGATCCCGGTCTCCCGGTACCCCGTCACTTTGCCCGTCTTGTCGATCACCGGCGCCGCCAGGTCGAACTCGGTCCCCTTGCCGATCCTGTGATCGGCCTTCCCCAGGTTGATCCGGTAACGGTCCTCTTCGGCGGCGACGACGGTCCCTTCGAAGGGGAATCGCTCGACCGCGTTGGCGGCGATTTCCTTCGCCCCGGCGGCGATGGCGCCCGCGTCCTTGATCCGCTCGATGAGAGACAGGATCGCCTTGCCGTCCGCGCCGTAGAACCGGGTCTCGACCAGATACCCCTTGTCGTCCCTGGCCACGCTCCCAAGGACGATCATGTCGACCGAGTCCGCAAGCGGGGTGTTCCGCCATCCCTTGGTCGTCGCCTTCTCGACGGGGAGCCTGGCCTTCTTCATGGCGGCCTGGAGCGTCGGGGCCGGGACCTCGCGGAAGGCGGAATATTTGAAGAGCTGGACCGAGACCGTCTCCGCCGTCCGCGCGACGAAGTCCTGGAGATCCGCGCCCGGGGTATTGCTCACGAAGCCGTAGATCCCCGTGCGGATTGCCTTGGGGGCGGCGGAATAGAAGAACCGCTGGATCGTGACTTCGCCTTGCAGCGCCACCTCGGTCTCCCACTCCGCCGGGATGTACCCGGGCGCGGAGAGGGCCAGCCGGACTTTTTTCCCCGGCTTGCCCGGGTGCTTATAGGTCAAGGCCCCCTTGGCGTCCGTCTTGCCCAAGGCCTCTCCGTCCACGGACACGGCGACGCCGGGAACCGCGCGGGAGCGGCCGTATTCATCGGTCAGGCACGAAACGCTGATGACGGCCCGCCTCGAAAGCGCCGCCTCGATCTTCTGTCCGGGCTTGTGTCTCCCGACCTTTGCGCTCCAGGGGGCAAATCCCGGCTTGCTCACGGAAAACTCGATCCCCTTCTTCGGCGCCGTCTTGTATTCGTAGCGGAACTCGCCGTTCTCGTCCGTCGTCCCGGCCTTCTTCCCATTGACCGCGACGTCCGCTCCCGCGACCGGCTTCCCCTTCTCCATGGCCACGACGATGGCGTACATCGAAGCCTTGAGGTCCGCCTTGAAGGAATACCGCTCCACCTTGCCCTCCCTGGGGAGCTTCACCACGAACGATCCTTTCCAGGGGACCACGACGAGGCCGGGGGCCTCCTTCGTCACGCCGACCTCGACTTCTTCGCCGGGCTTTTTCTGGAGGCTCCCCAGGAAGTAGCCTTTTCCATCCGTCTTCCCGAGCTCGGCCCCGTTCGCGGTAACGCTCGCCTCCGCGGCCGGTTCGTTCTCCAGGCGCGCCTGGACCTCGATGTCGATCTTCTCCACGGCGGGCGCAGGGGTCACGGCCGCCTGCTTCGCCGCATTCTCCGCCGCCGGCGCTTTCTCCACCGCCTTCTCGGGCTTTCCGCCCTCGCAACCTGCCAGGAGCCAGAAAGACATCGAAAGAACGAAAACCGCCTTGATCGTCCGCATCCGCATCGCCGGTCCCTCCTGGAGTTCGTGTCGACCGTTCCGCCCTTACAACGAGGGAGGCTGCAGGTTCACCTCGCCGGGGTTGATGATCTTGTCCTCGTCCGAGGCCGCGCCCTCGATCGCCTTGCGCTTCCCCTCGTCGATTTTCTTCAGCTTGAAGTCGGCCTTCTTCCGCGTGAATCGACCGATTTCGACGGTCTGCGTCTCCGTCACATAGCCGATACGGCTCGTTTCGACCTTGTAAATCCCCGGGACGATGGCGTCCTTGGCGGAAGTATATTCCCCCTTGGCGTCGACGACCGCCGCGTGGGAAGCCTTCTCCAGCGGCGCGGTGGTGTTCATCATGTTGACCACCGTACCCTGCGCGTTGTCGGTCGCAACCGGCCTCATGCCGGCGTCGACAAGATCAAGCCTGCCGTAGATTCTCGGGGAACAGGACGCCGTCAGCGCCGCCAGCATCAGGAGCGAAACCAGAACCCTTGTTTTTCGAATCATTTTTCCCCCCTGCAGACTGAAATATGGGTTGTCGGTGGTGAAAAATTCTACCCGAAATAAAAAAGCCCACCTCCAAAAAAGTGGGCTCCACTGGATCAGTGACGGCCACTTCGGCAGCCCCTCCACCCGGAAACGGGCAGTCGGCTTTGTGCCATCCGGTTCCCCGGATTTCACCTTTTCGGTGGCTGATGAATCTTCATCAAATCATATCGCTTCACGCCGGTCAAATGAATTTGACCACCCCCCGTG